>ERZ795053.6831-NODE-6831-length-11214-cov-5.196702_pt1 | contig 11214 bp, 6 predicted proteins | sample MGYA00375137_ERZ795053 | MGnify/ENA primary metagenome ERZ795053 (study PRJEB30182, sample SAMN05720284) | activated sludge metagenome | isolation source: Anaerobic digester | place: Hong Kong | collected 2014-12-17 ... | reverse complement strand
CTCGAGGTTGTTGATCTCACTCATGACTCTGCGCGTCCTTCACTAGTTGCCGTCGGCAATCCGTTGCCGCCTCACCTGACTGTACGCCGCATATCGGGCCAAGTCAGTAATCTGTGCGCTTCAACTCGGGCACAAGCGCTCGGCGGTGCGGAATGAGCCTGCTCGGTAACCCCCTAACAACCTCGAACCCGAACCATCCGCGTCCGCACCCGCGTGCGAATCTATCGGACTCCCTCATCCGCATTCCTAGTATCGGCAACGGTGTTTTCGGCCCTTGAAGATTTCGGGCCTGTAACCTTCAAAAACCGGAAAATCACACAAGATGTCGGACGTTAACGCGTTACAGAGCCCATATCTTGACATCCGAGACACGGTTTGGATAAATAGGCAAAATTGTATCCAGCGCCACTTTATTGGCACCGAACTTGGTCCCATAAATACCTAACACAATGGCGGCAAAGTGACAGAAAGTCGTCACTCTAAACCCCACGCCGACCTGTCATAGAGGATCGTTTACGTCCGTTCAGGGTGAACCGGCTCGCTCAGCGGGTATCCGGTGCGGGTTGAGTGCCATCGACGGTCTGGTCCGCCTGGAGGCGGACAATCCGCTGTTCCGCCTCCGTGAGGACGGCCCGGCAGCGCTGGATCAACTTCATCCCCTCCTCGTAGCGCTCGATCGACTCCTCCAGACCGATACGCCCCTGCTCGATGTCATCCGCGATGGTCTCCAACCGAGCCAGCGCTTCCTCAAAACTAGGCGGTTTCTTGCTCATAATTGCGTCTTTTCCCACGCCACGCGGCCTGCGTCAATCGAACAGATCGCCCTGCTCCTTGTCGATCACCCGCGAGTGCACGCGTCCGTCCGCAACCTCGGTAATCAGGCGGGCACCCTCCGGAACTTCCGCCACCGTGTGGATGACCCTCCCCGACCGCTCGAGCCGCGTGATCGAAAAGCCGCGCCGCAGCGTTTCCTGATACCCCAGGGCCGAAAGCCGGGCAGCGTCCGCGTCGATCCGCTCCTGCCGCCGTTTCAGCCCCTGGGTCATGGCAAGATGCATCCGACGATGCAGTTCACCGAGGTGCGCGCGGCGCATCGCGATGTCGGCCTGCGGTGACGCTGCCCGCAGGCGGCTTGCCTTGGCTTCCAGCCGACGTTCGGACCGTTGGGCGACTCCTGCCAGGGCCCGCTGCAAACGATGCTGCAGCGCCAGAAGACGCCCCTGCTGATCCGCAAGAAAACGCTGGGGCTGAAGCTGCTGGATCAGCGTGGCCAGTTCGTGCGTGCGCAGCATGGCACGGTGCAGGCAACCGTTCGTAGCCGCCTGCAGCCGCCGCGCGAGCTGGCTGCACTGTTCGCGGCGCTCCCGCACCGTCCAGAGGGGATCCGCGAGCGAGCGGCGGCGTGTGGCGGTCGCGAGGCGGGCGTTGGCCAGTTCCAGCCGGTGGCGCAGGGCCCGGGCCAGGCGTGTGCCGCGGAAGGTGAACTCATCGAGGACGTCAGCGGCCCGTGGCGTCGCCAGCTCTGCAGCGGCAGTCGGGGTGGCGGCGCGGACATCGGCGACGAGATCCGCGATCGTGGTGTCGGTTTCGTGCCCGACCGCGCTGATGACCGGTATGCGGCTGGCGAAGATCGCCCGTGCCAGGGTCTCGTCGTTGAAGGCTGCGAGATCCTCGGCTGACCCGCCGCCGCGCCCCACGATCATGACATCGATGCCGCCCAGGGCCTGGCTGCGACGGTTCACGGACTGGATCGCGGACGCCACGGAGCGGGCTGCTGCCGGGCCCTGCACGGTGACGGGATAGAGGTACACGGTTCCGCACGGGTAGCGCCGCGCGAGCGTGTCGAGGATATCGCGGACCGCTGCGCCGGTTGCGCTGGTGATGACCGCGATGCGCTGGGGGAAAGCCGGCAGGGGCTGCTTGTGACGCGACTCGAACAGCCCCTCCTTGCGGAGCTTGTCGCACAACTGGCGGAAAGCCAGTTCGATCGACCCCACGCCGCGCGGTTCGATCCGCCGGGCGTAGAGCTGGTAGCGCCCGGTGCGTTCGAAGACGCTGATGCTGCCGGTGACGATCACGTCCATGCCGTCGCTGGCCTTGAACGGCAGCTTGGCCGCGTCCGAGCGCCACATCACGCACGTCAATTCGCAGGCGTCGTCCTTGAGCGTGAAGTAGACGTGTCCGCTGGAGTGGTACTTGCAGTTGCTCAGTTCGCCGGCGACGTGGACGGTCGGGGGTAGCGCCGCCTCGATGGCGTCCTTGATGGTCCGCGTGATTTCGGCAACGCCGAAGATGTGCCGGTCCGAGCGTTTGGCCGGGGGCGGCGTCCCTGCGCCCCCCACGGCCCGATCGGGGTTGAATGGTTCGCGGGCCATGGCCTCGTTACTGGCTCTGGGAGCCGGGTTGAAGCTCGGTCACGCACATGGAGAGGATCCAGCGCTGGCGGTCGTTCTTGGCGTCGTTGAGTTCGTTCTGGCAGAGCGCCAGGCCTTCCTGCTGGTGTCCGAGCGCGGACATCAGGCGCGCCACCGTGTCGATCACGTTGGCCCGCTCGTCGGGGGACGCGTGCTTCAGCGCGTACTGGGCGTAGTCCAGGCACTCCGGCAGCGGTTTGCCCGAGAGGTAGCCCTCCCAGGCCAGCGCGTGATACGTGTCCGCCGACTTGTCGAAGTCGAGGATGTGCTGCGCCGCGGTCTTCGCAGCCGCCGGCTCTCCAGCGCCCAGCAGGGCCCGGAAGTACTCCGCGGCGGCGGCGACCGCGCGGGCCTTGACCATGTACATCGTTTCGTCGTCGACGTGGTCGGACGATTTGCGCAGCTCATCGGCGGCCTGGCGGCCGTCGCTCAGGATCTGCGCGATGCGGGCGGGCACGTCCTGCGTCTTGACGATCTGGTCGTAGCGCTTCGCCTCGAGCAGCACGGGGAAGAGCGGCAGCGCCAGGGCCCGGGCTGACGGCGACGACGTGCCCTTGGAGGCCACGGCGTCGTAGGTCGCGAGCAGATCGGCGGGATCCTGCGTCACCTGGGCCACGGTGGCGTAGATGGCGGCGTCACCCGGCTTGGGTTGCTGGTCGAGCAGGCGGCGCCGGGCTGCATCGCGCCGCTCGATGAGTTCATCGAGCGTCTTCTCGTCGCTGCCGGCCAGGGAGAGCATCTCCTCGAGCAGGCGTCCGTCGCGGTCCTTGGCAAAATCCGGGTTGTTTGCCGTACCCTCATCGAGACACCAGATGAACTCCTTGCGCGCCGCGTCGTTCTTGCCGTCGCGGGCCAGGGCCGACCCGAGCGCCAAGTGGGCCTCCGGATCATCGGGCTTGTCCTTGACCGCCTGGCGCGCCCGGTCGAGCGCGGTTACGCCCTTGTCGAGATCCTTGGCCAGCGCGCGGAATTCCTGCGCGGTGACGTAGCCCGACTGGCGTTCGAGCACCTTGCCTTTGCCATCGAGAAAGACCAGCGTTGGATAAAACTCAACCTGGAACTTGTCCGCCAGCTTGAGGTCCTTTTCGGCGTCGACCTGGAGCGCCACGGCCTTGTTCGCGAGCCAGCCGCGCACCCACTCGTCCTTGAAGGTCGTGCGGTCGAGCATCTTGCAGGGCCCGCACCACGTCGTGTAGAAGTCGATGAAAACGAGCTTGTGCTCCTTCACCGCGGTGGCGAGCGCCTGCTCGTACGAAGCCGACTGAAACGGCTCTTCGGCGGCGCGGGCTATCGTCGTCACGGCGCCCAGCGCGACCGCCAGAACTGCCCATCGCCGGTAACTGGTTGACTGCATGCTGTCTTTCATCGCGGAATGTCCATCCCTCTACTGATGCCGGTACCCGTGGAACTGAACGCGCCATTCTAGCGGTTCGGGCCGCGTTCGTGAACGGGCGGCGGCGCCTGCGGCTCCTCCACGGGCGGCCCAAACACCTGAACCGGCCGCGGTCGCCCTTCGACGGGTGTATTCGCCCGGTCGGTTCGATTCATGCCGTCGGCTTCACTGCGCTGCAGAATTGCCTGGGCGGTCACGCCGTCATGACGGGCCTGCAACTCGCCCAACAGCATTGTTTCACCTGCGGGCGACCACCCTGTCAGAATATGAAAGGTCTCCCGCCGCGCGAGCACGCGGAATTTTACACGCAGCTCTCCGCCCGGTTCCAGCCAGACCGCGGCAATTCCGCTCGCAGAACGGTAACGGCGATGTGTCGAACCCTGGCGCACGTAGGCCCGCAGCGACTCGGTATTGAGCAGGTAGTTGCGACTCTGCCCGGCGGGCAGACCGGTAAAGACGAAGGAAAGATCGACGCGTTTGCGCGGCGAGCCGGTGGCCCGGACCGGCCCGCGGGCCGCCGCGACGGCGAGGCCCTCTTGGGTTTGCCACCAGTAACAGTCGTCCAGTGTGATGCGCTCGACGAGCGGCCCGGCGTCGGGAACGCTGCGCAGATCCATGTCGACAAGCTGCAGCGTGTTGCGCGTGCAGCCGGCCCCGGCGCCCCAGGCCGCGGCGCCGATGAGCACGATCATCCGCAACTTGCGCGCCAGGATTCGCATCACGGCAGGGGGAACTGGTCGCACAGCGCAGAGACCTCCCCGCGCACGCGCGCCATCACCGCGGCGTCACCCCGGCTGTGGAGCACGGTATCGATCCACCCGGCGATCGTCCTCATCTCCTCGGCCTTCATGCCGCGGGTGGTCACCGCGGGCGTGCCGATGCGCAGGCCGCTGGTGTGGATCGGCTTGCGCTCGTCGAAGGGGATCATGTTCTTGTTGACGATGATGCCGGACGTTTCGAGCCAGCTTTCCGCGTCCTTGCCGGTGACGTCGGGGTAGTTGGCGCGGAGGTCGAGCAGCATGAGGTGGTTGTCGGTCCCGCCGGAGACGATGCGGTTGCCCGCCGCCACGAGGCGCTCGGCGAGCACCTGGGCGTTTTCCAGGATGCGCCCCTGGTACGCCTTGAATTCCGGGGTGAGCGCCTCGCCGAACGCGACGGCCTTGCCCAGCACGACGTGCATGAGCGGACCGCCCTGCGTGCCCGGGAAGATGCGCGAGTCGATCTTCTTGGCGTGATCCTCCTTGCACATGATCATGCCGCCGCGCGGACCGCGCAGCGTCTTGTGCGTCGTGGTGGTCACAAACGCCGCGGTCGGCACCGGCGAGGGATGCAGGCCCGCAGCCACCAGCCCGGCGATATGGGCGATGTCCGCCATGTGCAGCGCCCCCACCTCCGCGGCGATCTCCGCAAAGGCCTCGAAGTCGATCGTGCGCGGGTAGGCGCTCGCTCCGGAGATGATCAGCTTGGGCTTGTGCTCACGGGCCAGGCGGCGGATCTCGGCGTGGTCGAAACGCTCGGTCTCGCGGTCCACGCCGTAGGACACGATGTTGTAGAGCAGGCCGCTGACGTTCACCTTCAGGCCGTGGCTGAGGTGCCCCCCGTGGGCCAGGTCGAGCGAGAGGATGGTGTCGCCCGGTTCGAGGCACGCAAGGTAGACAGCCGTGTTCGCCTGGCTGCCGGAGTGCGGCTGAACGTTCACGTGATCGCAGTGAAAGAGGGCCTTGGCGCGGTCGCGGGCGAGGTCGTCAGCCGCGTCCATATTGACGCAGCCGCCGTAGTAGCGTTTGCCGGGGTAGCCCTCGGCGTACTTGTTGGTGAAGACCGAACCGACGGCCTCGCGCACCGCCGGCGAAACGTGGTTCTCCGAGGCGATCAGCTCCAGCGTATCGTGCTGACGCTGCTGTTCGGCCTCCAGAATCGCGAAGGCGGCACGGTCGGTTGCGGCGATGGCGGATGCGGTGGCGGGCACTACGGCGGACATAAGCGCTTCTCCTCGAAAAGGCAGGTGCCGGTTGCACCTGACAGGGATCAGCCCTTATAGCGCTGGAGGGCGCTTTTTGCAACTTGCGCGGCGGGGTCCGCGCGTATGCAGCGGCAACCGGAAGGCAATGCGGCTGATCGGGATCGCCCCCGATCAGCCGCAGTCTCGAGCGGTTGAGCAGCAGCTCCGGCAACGGCCGGCGCGCGGATCAGTTCGGGCCGGTCAGCTCGCCGACAAAGACCCCCACGTCGTAGGCATCAACGTCGCCGTCATTATCGGCATCGGCACAGCCACAGGCGGCGGCGCTGCCGGCAGCGCAAAGCTGAAGCTGATGGTAATCGGTGAGGTCGACGTCGCCGTCGCGGTCAATGTCGGCGCACGAGAGGGCGGCCCCCAACTGGCACCATTCGAAGTTGTCAAGCTGCAGATCCATGAAGCCTGCGCCCGCCGGCGCGTGGAAGGTGCGCGAGCCGGCGCCGAATTCATCCAGGCGTTGCACGTACTCGAACGTCGGAAGGTCGGTGGCGACAACGGCGTCGTCGTGGAGAACGGTCACCCGCTGCGCCCCGAAGTCCACCTCCATTGTCATGCGATGCGCGGCGTTATCCACCGCGACTCCGGTATCGTAACACTGCACGTCACCGCTGCCGTCCCCGACGAGCAGCCAGATGTGGCCGGGGACAGCCCCGTTCGTGCCCAGGTCGCTCACCGTCGAGGTCCAGCGGACGATCACCGCGTTGTTGGCGTCGTTGTAGTCGCCGAGCTGAAAATGCAGGTCGTGCGCCGCGCCGGTCGGCGTGCCGACGATGCGGTAGTCGAAGCTGAGCGTTTCACGCCGGACCAGTGGGTGCGGCGCGGGCCCGAAGAAATTCTCGCTGAACATGAAATTGGGAAATCCATCCGGACTGTTCGCCCCCGCGCCGCGGATGCGCTTGCTTCCGCCGCCGACGACCGGTGGCACCGCCGGAAAGCTCCCGGCCTCCACGCTCCAGCCGCCGTAGACGCTCCAGGCCTCCCCATCGCCGTTCGGATCGACGCCGTCCAGCGAACCCGGCACGTACGCCGCATCCTCAAAGCCGCCCACCGGCGCTTCGAACAACTGGACGCAGCGGTCCGGGCATTCATCGGGCACGCCGTCACCGTTCAGATCGCCTGACTGCCCGGAGAGAATATCACAATAGTCCTCCAGCGCATTGCCATTGCAGTCGTAGTACTCCGGGCGTTCACAGCGGTCCGGCACGCCGTTGGAATCGCAATCGTCAACAGCGCCGCTGGCAATTTCGCATTCGTCGGGTTGTCTATTGGCGTTGCAGTCCGCAGAGGTGTCGCTTGCGATGTCGCAGAAGTCGAGTACGCCGTTAGCGTTGCAGTCATGCCCCGGAAGCTGACATTCATCGATCACGCCGTTCCTGTCGCAGTCGGTGCCTGTTCCACATTCGCCGGGAAAGAGCACACTGCACAGGTCGAAACCGAAAAAGTTGTCGCAACTGAGGTCACATACGTCCGGGACCCCATTGGTATTACATTCGCCGCAGGTGGCGAAGCTCCCCGGGATGCAGCCGTCTTCGCACCCGGCGGCCACCAGCGGATTGCTGAAGTGGGGGTCGTTCCACATCGCGCCTGTCGTATTGAGATCGTGGTAGAACGCGCACTCGTAAGCGCGACAGGCCGGCCCGGCCTCAGGATTCTCGTAGCAGGTCATCTCCCATTCATCGGGGTAGCCGTTATCATTGCAATCGTGCCGATAGCGGCCCCGGATCTCGCAGTCCAGCACTGCCTCGTATTTGCCGCTGAGCACCAGCGGACCGTCTTCTGGTTCATAGATGCGGTCGCTTTCATTACCGCCACCGTAACCATCGGAGAACCACGTGCCTGCCACCACGCCACCGGCGGTCACCGTAGCGCCGCCTAGTGAGGCGTGAATGAGACTGAGACCCGTATCGTCACTCCGCGCGGGGACCGGCACAAAGACACCGCCGCTCAAGGTTCCCAGACGATGGACCGCGACCACACGACCGTCTGTCGGCGTAGACAGGGGGAAAGTTGCGGGCGCGGGCCCGGCCTGCACCGTCCAGCGGAAGAAATCCTGGTTCGAGCCGCTGGTGCCGCCGCAGATCGGGTCCGCGGGATCGTGCGGCCCTAAGTTGACCAACAACCCGCCAAGGTACCCACCATGGATCGCGTTCCCGCACTCGGGTGCGCAGACGTCGCCCGAACAGTAGTGCGCGTCGTACAACTCGAGCAGGTGGTAGCGGTCCGTGCTGCAGTAGATTGCGGTGTTGCCGGTATCGCCGGCGAATGCCGAGACGTAGCTGATTGCGTAGGGCCCTAATGTGGCCAGGTCCCAGACCTGATACCAGTCAGCCGTTCCATAGTATCGCGCGGCCGTCGCTTGAAAAAGCACGAACTCGTCGTCCACGCCGCTCCCCACCGGCGACGGCGCTGCGGTTTGCGCGGACCGCTCCACGCGATACACCGGAACCGCCCGGCCCTCCGGCGTGTAGGCCTGCGTGCCCGTGGCCAGCGCGTCTGCGACATCGGCCGACGCCGCCTCCGCAGCGTCCACCGCGACTGGTCGAGCACGCGTGAACTCTTTCTCGGCTGCGGCCGCGCGGGTGAAACCGGTAGATTCCGCTTGTGCAACCGCGTCGGCTGCGTTGCTGCAGATGATGATGACCGACAGCGTACAGGCTCCCACAGATCGACTCATGACATGCTCTCCTGAGATGCACGCGGGCGGGAGCGACACGTGATAACTCAATTATGCGCGAGCCGGCGCAGGCGGGCAAATGAATTCACAAGGTAGTGGCACCCCAGAAAAGCAACCCGCCCGCTTCTACCCCGGATTCGGGGAGAAACGGGCGGGTTGGGTTAAGGGTAAGTCCTGCCGGGCCCAGCGGCCCGGCAGGGATTGGTCAAAGCAACACTACGGACCGGTGATCAACGACTGGAAGACCTCCAGGTCGCACGTGTCGACCTTGCCGTCGCCGTTGAAGTCGGCACAACCGCACTGCAGGCCGTCCCAGTTGATACCACCCGTGGCGGAACCACGGACGGTACCGGCACCGTCGACACAGCCGCTGTCCGGGCACGCCGGAGGCGTCTGACCCGCACAACGCTGGATCAACTGGAAGTCCTTCGCGTCGCGGTCGCCGTCGTGGTCCATGTCGCCGTTGGCGGCGATCACGACACCACCCGGACCGTCGATGCAGCACTCGTCCGGCTTGCCGTCGTTCGTCAGCGGGCCCGCGAACTCGTCGGCGTCCTGGCTACCACCACTCGCCACGCCGAGCGACAGATCGCGCGAATCGGGCACGTTGTTGTGGTTGCAGTCCGCCTGGCACTCGTCCAGAACGCCGTTGTTGTCGACGTCCGTCGCCGTGCCGCCGAAACCGGCCGAGGCCAGCTCGTTGGCATCGTTACAGCCGTTGCCGTTGCAATCGGCGAAGCCGGCTTCGCACTCGTCGGGGACGCCGTTCGAGTTGAAGTCACACGAACCGCCACCGGCGTAGTACTCACGCAGCGCCAGACGCTGACCCGGCAGATTCGGATCCACGTCGCAGTTGTCCGGAATCAGGTTGCCATTGCAGTCGTTGCCGGCCAGCGAGTTCGGATCCAGGCACGGATCGTTGTTCGCGAGCGGGAATGGCGGGCAGTTGTTGTCGCAGTCCTGACAACGATCGGGAATCATGTCGCCGTTCTGGTCGTGGTTGGGATTCGACGCCAAGAAGACACTGTCCACGATGTTGTCGCCGTCGCAGTCGGTGTACGTGCTGTACTTGAAGTCGTCGAACAGGAACTCGATGTCGTCGTTGACACCGTAGTTGCCGTCCGTCCGGATCCACAACTGGCGATCGCCACCACGCCAACGCAGCGCACCGGCCAGATCGGTGATCTGACTGGTGGTCTCGCCCGTGGTCGCACTACCAATCTGCTTCGCCGTAGCGCCCGGCGTCGGCAGCGTGATGTCCGTCTGGAGCTGAGCCCAGAGCGCACCACCCTGCTGGCCGCTACCGGAGTTGTTGTTGATGCGCAGACCAGCCGCCCACGTGTTGTTGTGGATGTTCGCCGTCACGTTGGAGATCTGGATCGGGTTGGCCAGCTCGTACTGCGGCACACCGGAAGGCGTACCCAGCACGTACACGTTGGATGCACCACCGGCAAGCACGGTGCCCGAGCCCTCATTCGAGTTGAGGCGCGTGACTTCCAGGCCCACGTTACGCGAGGCAATGATGTCACTGATCAGGTTCGGGTTGGCTGGCGGATCGTCGCACATGTCGAGGATTTCGACGAACACGCGACCCCAGTCATTCGTGTTGCTCGGGTCGTTCACCCGCATCTTCCACGACCAGAGCTCGATGTCGGCATCCGTCAACGAGGCCTGACGCGGTCCGAGCACGAAGCCCGTGCCGACGGAGGTCGTCGAGCGACTCTTCACCACGAGGTACTTCGAATTCGTCCCCATGGTGTTGTCGTTGCGGATCTCACCGACAGCGTTCACACCGGTGAAGGCCCACCAGCCGAGCTGGCCCGACACATCGCCCGTGTTGAAGTTGCTGAAGTCGTAGTTGTAGCCGGTGGCCGGCTCGCACACGTCCGGGACGCCGTTTGCCGGCGAGGTGTCGACCAGCGACCCCTGGGCGATTTCGTAGCTGTCGTCCAGGCTGTTGTGGTTGCAGTCGTTGCAGTAGCCCTGGCAAACGTCGAGCTGGTTGTTGTGATCGCGGTCGCGATTCGTCAGCTCGAACACGTCACAGATGCCGTTGCTGTCGCAATCATCCGAAGGCGTGCCGTCCGGCAACTTGTAGATCGAGCAATCCACGTCGCCGCCGGCTGCACACCACTGGAAGTTGTCCAGCTCGAGGTCCATGGTGCCGCTGCCCGCCGGGGCGATGAAGGTGCGTGAACCCGCACCGAACTCGTCCAGACGCAGGACGTTCTCGAACGTCGGCTGATTGCTCGCGATGGCGACGCCGTCCTGCTTGACCGTGACGGTCTGCGAAGCCGGATACAGCTCGATCGCCATGCGGTGCGCGTTGTTGTCCACGGCAACGCCGGTGTCGACGAGGACGGTGTCGTTGCCCGTTCCATCACCGACGATCAGCCAGATGTTGCCCGGGACAGCCCCGTTGGTGCCCAGATCGCTGACGGTCGAGGTCCAGCGGACGATCACCGCGTTGTTGCTGTCGTTGTAGTCGCCGAGCTGGAAGTGCAGGTCGTGCGACGCATTGGTCGGCGAGCCCGTCACGCGATAGTCGAAGCTGAGCCGCTCGAGCGGAGCAACCGAACGCTGCGCGGAGCCGAAGAAGTTCTCGCTGAACAGGAACTGCGGGAAGCCGGCCGGGGAGTTGGCGCCAGCGCCGTTGATGCGCTTGGTGCCGCCACCCACCGCACCGTTCGGCGGATTGGGCGTGAAGCTGCCGGAC
>ERZ795053.6830-NODE-6830-length-11215-cov-7.734140_pt1 | contig 11215 bp, 8 predicted proteins | sample MGYA00375137_ERZ795053 | MGnify/ENA primary metagenome ERZ795053 (study PRJEB30182, sample SAMN05720284) | activated sludge metagenome | isolation source: Anaerobic digester | place: Hong Kong | collected 2014-12-17 ... | reverse complement strand
CCCCTCGCGAGCCGCCTGGCGTAGTACGCGCCGAGCAGGCGGTCGACGTCCTTCTCCGTCATAGGTACTCCCGTTCGTAGGCGGCCTTGAGCCGGCGCTTTACCGAGGCGAGCCGCCACTTGACCGTTCCGAGCGGCGTGCCGGTGGCTGCCGCTATCTCGGCGTACGTCATACCCTCGGCGTAGGCCAGGTGCAGGAACTCGCGCTCGGCGTCCTTGAGCCCCGCGATGAAGCGCGCGACGAAGGCCTCGTCCTCGGCGTCCATCGCCTGGTCCTCGGGCCCGCGGTACGGCGACTCCGGCTCGACTCCCGGCGCTCCCGACGCGTACCCGCTGGTCGCGGCGAGGGGTACGCGGACGCCGGGCGCTACGTGCTCGACGAGCCTCCGCTCCCGGTCGCGCCGCCTGAGCGCGTCGATCGCGGCGTTCCTAGCCACGCGGTAGGCCCAGGCCCGGCGATCGCCGATATTCGTCCCGCCCCCCGTCGCGTAGGCGATCATGGTCGCCTGCAGGGCGTCCTCGCGGTCCTCGGCGCCGAGGCCGGAGAACGAGGCGAGATAGAGTACGAGGAGAGGCCGGAGTTCCGGCCAGCCGCCGAGGCCGACGCTGTCGCTGCGCATGTTCATCGCATAGTACCACGCGCGAAGGGCGGATTCGGTTGGATAAAAAGCTTCCGCTATCGCGGGCCGAAGGATATAGTGGTAGTAGGAATCGTACGAATCGGGAGGTCGTCATGCAGGTCGTCGGAATCATCGCATTGGCCCTGGGAGCGGCCCTGCTCGCCCTTGTCGCGACGATGCTGGCCCGCGCCGCGGCCTGTCCGCGCGCCCCTGTTCCCGGAAAGCTCGACGGTTTCAGGCTCGACGCGTACGCCGGCGCCGAGGAGCGCCTGGCCGCGCTGATACGCGTGCCGACCGTCTCGCGCTTCGAGCCCGCCGAGGAGGACGACGTCGCCTTTGCCCGGCTCAAGGCCGAGGCGCGGCGGCTCTACCCGCTCGCGGCATCCCGCCTGCTGTTGAGCGAGCCGGGCGACCGCGCGATGCTGTTCGAGTGGCCGGGCAGCGACGCTTCGCTCGAGCCTGTCATCCTGACGGCCCACTTCGACGTGGTGCCGCCCGGCGACGAGGAAGCCTGGGCGAGGCCGCCGTTCTCGGGCGACATAGCCGACGGCTACGTGCACGGCCGCGGCGCCCAGGACGTCAAGATCATGATGGCCGCCGCCCTCGAGGCGGTCGAGCGGCTGCTGGGCTCCGGCTTCGTGCCGAGGCGTACCGTGTTCCTGGCCTTCGGGGGCGACGAGGAGACCGGCGGCGTGCGCGGCGCCGCGTCGATAGCGGCCGTCCTGCGCGAGCGAGGCGTCCGCGCGTCGTTCCTGCTCGACGAGGGCGGCTTCGTAGCCGAGGGCATGCTCGGCTTCGCCGATCGGCCGCTCGCCCTCGTCGGCGTCGCGGAGAAGGGCTACGTCGACGTCGCTATCGCGGCCTCGGGCTCGGCCGGCCACGCGTCGATGCCGCCGCGCCATACCGCCGCCGGCCTCGTCGCCAAGGCAGTCGCCCTGTCCGAGGCCAGGCCGTTCCCGGCCAGGATCACCGCGACCCTGGCGCGATTCCTTCGGGACCTGTCGCCCTACGTCCCCTTCGGCTATCGGCTGCTGTTCAGGAACCTGTTCGTTACCGCGCCGATCGTCAAGGCCGCCTTCTCGGCCGCCCCGACGACCAACGCGCTCGTGCGCACGACCTGCGCCGCGACGATGCTGTCCGGCTCGGACAAGGAGAACGTGCTGCCCGACCGAGCCAGCGCCGTGCTGAACGTGCGGGTACTACCCGGCGGCGACGTCGCGGGGACTATGGCCAGGCTCGACTCGATAGCGGCCAGGGCCGGCGCCAGGGCGGACTTCGCCCACCGCGGCCACGCGGTCGAGCCGCTGCCAGAGTCGCCGGTAGATCACGACGGCTATCGGGCGATCAAGGCCGCGATCGGCGAGGTCTTCCCGGAGGCCGGCGCGGTGCCGTTCATGTTCACCGCCGGCACCGACACCAAGCACTACGTCGGGCTGTGCGAGGCGATCTACCGCTTCGAGCCCGTCCTCCAGTCGTCCGAGGACCTGAAGGGCGTGCACGGCCCGAACGAACGCGTCTCCGTCGACAACGCGCGGCGCTGCTGCCTGTTCTACGAGACGCTCCTTAAGTCGCTATAGCGGCCGGAGCGCCCCTTAGCGCCCGACCTCGAGGGTAGCCGGGAAGGACAGGTCCCCGGGGCCCTCGGCGTAGCGGCCGAAGTACTCGAAGCGGTCGACGAGGGCCGCGGCGAAGCGGCACGGCTCCGGCATGTCCTCCGGGATTTCCAGGAGCAGTGCGCTCCCGGTCGACGACAGGGCCCAGAGCGCCCGCCCGCCATCCGCCTCGCCTGCCCGCGCGCGCCAACCTGAAGGCAGGCTGGCGCAGGCCGCGGTTTTCCAGCCGTCGCCGAACAGCAGCGGCTCGTCCGTATACCAGACGCTCAGCGCGTAGCGCCCGTCGCCGTCGGCCGGCCGGTATGCGTAGACGCCGCGCAGGCCCTTGAACGCGTTCCGGCCGAAGCCAGGCAGGCCGTTGACCTGCTCCGAGCCCTCGACCAGCAGGGCCTGGCCGGGCGCGAGCGCCACGTCCCCGACGCCGGGCCGCCCGGGATTCCCGACCGCCGCGGAGGCGGCCGGCTCGGGCCGAGCCGGAGCCTCGGAGGAGGCCCCGGCGCCGACGCGGCCGCACGAGACGGCGCAGAAGGCGGTGCAGAGCGTCGCCAGCGCGAGCGCCCGAGCAGCCGGGCGGACGACGGGGCCGGGCATCATTCCACCGTCACGCTCTTGGCCAGGTTGCGCGGCTGGTCGACGTTGCGCCCGAGCTCGAGCGCGCAGAAGTACGACAGGAGCTGCAGCGGCGGCACCATCACGAATGGCTGGAAGCGGGAGCCGACCGTCGGCACCGGTATGAACTCGTCGGCCAGGCCGGCCACCTCGTCGTCGCCCTCCTGGGCCAGCGCTATCACCGGTCCCCCGCGGGCCTTGATCTCGCGGATGTTCGAGATGGTCTTCTCGCGCAGGTGGTCGTTCGACACGAGGAACACGCTCGGCGTCTCCGGGCTGACCAGGGCTATCGGCCCGTGCTTGATCTCGCCCGAGGCGTAGCCCTCGGCGTGGATATACGATATCTCCTTGAGCTTGAGCGCGCCCTCGAGGGCTATCGGGTACAGGATGCCGCGGCCGAGGAACAGGAAGTCGCGGTAGCGGGCGTAGCGCTTGGCGATCGCCTGGATCGCGTCACGCCGCTCGAGGCTCGCGCGCACGGCCTCCGGTATCGCGCGCAGCTCCGCTAGGAAGCGCTGTCCCTCGTGGTGCGACATGTCGTGCAGGCGCGCGAGCGATAGGGTCATCAGGTAGAACGCCGCGAGCTGGCTCGTGAAGGCCTTGGTCGACGCGACGGCTATCTCCGGGCCGGAGTGCACGTAGACGCCGCCGTCGCTCTCGCGGGCTATGGTCGAGCCGACGACGTTGCAGACTCCGAGCACCGAGCCGCCGCGGCGCTGGATCTCGCGCATCGCGTACAGAGTGTCGGCCGTCTCGCCGGACTGCGATACGGCCAGGTACAGCGAGTTCGGCTCGACGACCGGGTTGCGGTAGCGCAGCTCGCTGGCCAGCTCGGCCTGGGCCGGCAGGCGCGCGACCGACTCGAGCAGCTGGCAGCCGACGAGGCCCGCGTGCCAGCTCGTGCCGGCGGCTATGACGCGGACGCGCTCGATCGCGTGCAGCTCCTTCTTGGACAGGTTGAGGCCGCCGAGCTTGGCGGAGCCGTACTCCTGGTCCATGCGGCCGGACAGGGCCCGGTCTATCGACTCGGGCTGCTCGAAGATCTCCTTCTCCATATACGACGAGAAGCCTTCCTTCTCTATCGCGTCGAGCTTCCAGGTGATCGTGTCTATCTTCGGGTCGACGGCGCGGTCGTCGCCGTCGGATATCCTGAACTCGGCCGGCGTCATCGACACGACCTCGCCGTCGTTCAGGTAGACGACGCTCGCGGTGTGGGCCAGCAGGGCGGTCACGTCGCTCGCGAGCAGCATCTCGCCGTCGCCGACGCCGACGACGAGGGGGCTGCCGTTGCGCGCCCCGACGATGCGGCCCGGCTCGTCCGCGTGGATGGCGGCGATGCCGTAGGTGCCGCGCAGGTGGCCGAGCGCCGCCTTGAGCGCCGCCTCGAGGTCGCCGTCGTAGTAGTAGGCGACGAGATGGGCTATCACCTCGCTGTCGGTCTCGCTCGAGAAGCGCGCGCCTTCCTTCTCGAGCATCTCCTTGAGCGCGGCCGAGTTCTCGATGATGCCGTTATGGACGATGGCTATCCTGCCGGACCCGTCGACGTGGGGATGGGCGTTCGCGTCGGTCACCCCGCCGTGGGTGGCCCAGCGCGTATGGCCGATGCCGCAGGTCCCCGGCAGATCCTTGGGGACGGCTTGCCTGAGATCGGCTATCTTGCCGATCCTCTTGATGACGGACAGGGGGGCTTCCCCGTCCCCGAGCGGCTCGTCCCTGCGCACGGCTATGCCGGCAGAGTCGTAACCGCGGTACTCGAGGCGCTTGAGGCCTTCCACCAGTATCCTGGAGGCTTGCCTGGGCCCCGTGTAGCCTACGATCCCGCACACGGTAGTATCCTTTCCGGCCGCGTCCCCGCCGCGAATATCGCCGGGAGGCGGCGCCGGCGCGGGGCGGGTCTGGCCCGCCGCGCGCTGGGTAGAAGGCTATCGCGACTATCGGCCGGAGTCAACCGGGCCTTGCCTAGCGCCGCCGCCGCGCGCGATAATCGGAAGGATGGCACGGCTTAAACGACCCACCGGCTTGGGGCTCTACGTCTCCCTGACCGTCGCGCTCATAATGACGGCGGAGACGACCCTCTTCGTCTCCTACTCGGCGCGCGCCCGCCAGGCGATAGACTCTCGCTTGGATACGCTCGACCTGTACGCGGCGAACCGCGTCGACGTGCTGAGCGCGGCCAGCTACGCGCCGGACGCCCTCGCGCGCTCCTGGTCGTCGGGCGGCGCGGCGATGTTCGCCAGGATCAACCGCACAGGGTCGTTCCTGCTCGTCGAGCGGCTCGACGACGGCGTCAGGGCCTTCCGCTTCGACGGGGACAGCTACGAAGCTCTCAGCGAGCCCGAGCGCTACGAGTCGTACGAGCCGATCAGGCGCGGCCTCCGCGGCGAGTCGGGCCACTGGTCGGGCCCGAGCTTCGACGGCCGCCAGGTCTCCGGCGCGTACCGGGCGGTGCCTGGCCGGCGGGCCGCCGTCTTCGCGTCGATCGAGGACGCCGAGGTATTCTCCCACTATATGCGCGGCGCCGTGCCGTCCGCCCTGATCACCCTCGCGGTCGTGACGCTGGCGGGCCTCTCGTACCTGGCCCTGTCCTTCCTGCTCAGGCGCCGCGACACCCTCGGCGACCGCATGGTGCTCGCGGCCGAGCTGTTCGATACCGTGCGCGAGGGCATCGCGGTCACCGACGCCGACAACCGTATCGTCTCGGTCAACGCGGCCTTCAGCGATATCACCGGCTGGAGCGCGGAGGAGGCGATCGGGAAGAACCCGCGCATCCTCAAGTCCGACAGGCACGACCCGGAGTACTACAAGGGCATGTGGGCCTCGCTGCGCGAAAGCGGGCGCTGGAGCGACGACATCTGGAACCGCAAGCGCGACGGCACCGTCTACCGCGAGCGCCTGTCGATCACGAGGATCCGCGACGCCCGAGGCAGGACGGGCGGCTACGTGGCCGTCTTCAGCGTGAGTCCCGACGAAACGGGCAAGGACGAGCGCTGCGTACCGAACCGCGACCCTCTGACCGGGCTCCCGAACCGCGAGCTGCTCAAGGACCGCCTGAGCACCGCGATAGCCAACGCGGAGCGCGAGGCGAGCGGCATCGGCCTCCTGTACATCGACCTGTCCAGCTTCAAGTACGTCAACACGAGCTACGGCTACGCGTCGGGCGACTCGCTGCTCCAGGCGATGGGGGAGCGGCTGTCCGCGTCGATGCGCAAGGGCGACACGCTATCGAGGCTGGCCGCCGACGACTTCGTCGCGCTCCTGCCGAGCCTCGAGAGGCCGGAGGACGCGGTCGCGTCGGCGGGGCACCTGCTCGAGACCGTACGCCGCCCGTTCGAGCTGAACGGCGAGGCTATCTACCCCGACGCGTCCGTCGGCGTCGCCGTCTTCCCCGACGACGGCGCGGACGCGGACGAGCTGCTCGCCTCGGCGAACGCGGCGCTCGCCCACGCCAAGGAGTCCGGCCCCGGCTCGATACGATCCTACACCCCCGCGTACCAGGAACGGGCCGCGCGGCGCCTGTCGCTCGATAGCCGGCTAAGGAAGGCGGTCGAGCGCGAGTCGTTCGCCGTCTACTACCAGGCCCGCGTCGACTCCGCCGCGAGGACCGTCGAGAGCGCCGAGGCCCTGGTACGCTGGATAGACGACGACGGCTCGGTCATACCGCCGTCGGAGTTCATCCCGCTCGCCGAGAACAACGGCCTGATCGTGCCCATAGGCGAGTGGGTGCTCGCGCGCGCCCTCGCCGACCTGCGAGGCTGGCTGGAGCGCGATCCGGCGCTGCGCGTCTCGGTCAACCTGTCCGCCCGCCAGTTCCGGCTGCCCGACATCGGCGACCGCGTCGACCGGGCCCTGTCCGCGGCCGGCGTGCCGTACGACAGGCTCGAGCTCGAGCTGACCGAGAGCGTCGCGATGAACGACGTGTCGCGCTCGGTCGCGGTGATGAGCGACCTGGACCGGCGCGGCCTGTCCTTCAGCCTCGACGACTTCGGCACCGGCTACTCGTCGCTGTACTACCTGAACCGCCTGCCAATACGCTGGCTCAAGATCGACCAGTCCTTCGTCCGCGACATACGCCAGCCGGACGCCTCGCCGTCGAACGCCATCGTCAACACGATCATCGACATGGCCAGGAGCCTCGGCCTCGGCACCATAGCCGAGGGCTGCGAGACCGAGGAGCAGTACGGCTTCCTCTCCAGGCGCGGCTGCTCGCAGATCCAGGGCTACCTCTTCTCGAGGCCGGCCCCGGCGCCCGAATTCGAGAAACTGATAGGCCGCGGGCTGTGATCCGCTTCGAGCGCTTCTTCGTCGAGTCGACGACGAGCACGATGGACGAGGCGAGGCGCCTATCGGCGGGACGCGAGCGCGGCGTCGTAAGCGCCGGCACCCAGAGCGCCGGGCGCGGCCGGCTGGCCGGACGGACTTGGGTCGACGAGCCGGGGTCGAGCCTCCTGGCCACGTTCTGGCTGCCCGCCGCCGACTACGCCGGCGCGCCGCCGCCCCTCGTCGCCGGGCTCCTGGTCCTGGAAGCCGTCCGCGCCTGGGCCGCGTCCGCCGGCGCCCGCCTCGAGCCGGGGCCCGCTCTCAAGTGGCCGAACGACCTGCTCGTAGGCGGCCGCAAGCTGGCGGGCCTACTCTGCGAGTCGTCGGGCGGGCTCGTGTACGCCGGCGTCGGCGTCAACTGCGGCCAGACGGACTTCCCGCCCGGCCTCCGTACCGAGCCGACCTCGCTCCGCCTCGAGACCGGCCTGGCCCCGGCCCCGGAGGAGCTCCTCGACGCGCTCGTCGCCGCGGCGGAAGGCATCGGAACCGTCGCGCGGGGCTGGAAAGCCCGCTACGAGGCCGCGATGGCCTGGCGCGGCGAGCCGGTAGCCTTCAGGCCGGGCCTAGACGGCCCCCCGATCCACGGCGCGCTCGTCGGCGTAGACGGCTCGGGCGCCGCGCTGATCTCCCCGGAAGGAGAGCCGGACGGGCAGGCCGCCGCGTTCTCCTCGGGGGAGCTCCATCGTCGTTATTGACGAGGGAACCAGGACATAGTAAGGTTTCGACGTATGCCCACCAACAACGACCCGGCCACCCGGGATGACGGCGACTCGTCCGCCGGATTCCTCCAGAAGCTGCTAGGGCTCTTCGGCATGAGCAGCCCGGACGCCGACAAGAAGCGCCTGCTCAAGAGCCTCGCCAAGGACCTGTCGCGCTCCCGCTACAAGTTCTACAAGCCCAAGACGGGCGAAGCCCTGCCCGGGCTCGCCCGCTTCTTCTACGAGACCTACAAGGTCATCGCGCCGGCGCAGCTGATGCTGACGAACGCGTCCCAGAGCGGCGTGCTCAAGTCCTTCGTGATCGAGAGCTTCCTGACGCCGGAGCAGCGCCAGATGTCGGAATGCATGACCGACGCGTATATCCAGGAGAAGGCCAAGACGATGAACGTCAAGGACCTCCAGGAGCACGTCAAGCAGGTGATGATATCGTTCTTCGCCGCCTTCGACGCGGAGAAGACCTCCCAGATAGACGGCGCCTACTCCACCCTGCTGTCCTTCATCAACTTCATCAACTTCGACTTCTTCTTCCTGCTCAAGAAGTTCGACTCGAACGTCGCGGAGCGCAACTTCTCGTACAACCCCAAATTCGACGCGATATCGGCCGACTACGTGGCCGACGACCTGCACGACTTCCTCGAGGTCTTCCTGCCGCTCAACCTCGACGCCGACTGGAAGCGCATCTTCACCGCGCTGAAGGAATACCGCAACATGGACGTGATCCAGGTGGATTCCTGGGTCAAGCTGGCGCCGGCCCTGCGCGACGTGCGCGATTCGGGCGTGCTCGAGAGCGTCGTGATGCACGTCAAGAAGGACCCGATGCTGACCGTGGCCCCGCGGGCGGCTTCGGAGCGCATCGTCGAGAGCTTCATCGAGAAGTCCAAGAACCAGACCGCCATGACCCTGCAGAAGATCGCGCAGGAACGCCGCAACTCCAAGATCGACGAGCTGGCCAAGGCGGTCTTCGGCACGGCCATCGTGCTGCGCATGAAGAACTACACCGAGAAGTCGAACGTAGTATTCGCCAAGAAGATGCTCGGCGGCTATACCCAGACCCAGGCGCTCAACTTCCTCAAGGCCTACCTGATCGATTACTTCAAGAAGGATATCCGCGAGATCGTCGACGTGCTGCTGATACGCGGCCAGTGGTCGGCCAACGTGCAGTCGCAGCAGATGTCCGACGGCTACCACGCCCTCCTCGAGGTGTCGGAGGCCATACTCCAGTTCGACGACAGCCTGGCCGACGACGGCGAGCTCGGCAACAAGCTGCGCAACGTGCTGGGCAAGGCCGACCGCGACAAGGACGCCCTGAAGTACGTCAGGCAGATCCTCAAGGACGTCAACGAGAAGGCCCTGGCCCTCGTCAACAAGGCGGCGCTCAACCTGATCACCGTCGGGCGCCACCTCAAGGCCCTGATAGACGACCTCGGGAAGCCCCACCACGAGCTGATCCTGAACTGGAAAGAGGTGGAGGGCGCGTCGACCATCCCGATGAAGGAAGCGATGACCGAGTCGTACAAGAAGATCTACTACATGGTCCAGCTACTCCAGTACTATGTGAAGGAAGAGGCGGCGCAGTAGTACTGGAAAAACCGGGGCGCTCAGTCGACCCGGTACTTCTCCACGCGGGAGCCGAGGCGCTCGGGTATCCTGCAGCGTACTATCGTCGCCTCGCCGTCGTGGTCCTCCGACAGCACCGTCGCCTCCCTGTACAGGAGCGGCACCACCGCGTAGTCCTCGGGCGGCACGCGCAGCGTCAGTTCGCGCGCGTCGGCTGTCAGCGCCTTCTCGACGGCTGCGACCAGCTCCGGCAGGCCCTCCCCGGTCGCGGCGGAGGTCAGCACCGAGACGCCGTCGAACGGCAGGCTCGGCACCGCCCGGTCGGGCAGCCTATCGATCTTGTTGTAGACGAGCAGCGTCTCGGCCGTCGCGCCTATCTCGGCGAGCACCTTCATCGTCGTCGCGAACTGCGCCGCCGCCTCCGGGTCCGACGCGTCGACGACGTGGACGAGCAGGTCGGCGTCCGCGGCCTCCTCGAGCGTGGCCTTGAAGGCCTCGACGAGCCCGTGGGGCAGGTTGCGCACGAAGCCGACCGTGTCGGTGACCAGCACCGAGCCGGAGGACGTATCGAGCCTCCGCGTCGTCGGGTCGAGCGTCGCGAATAGCTTGTCCTCGGCGACGACGTCCGCCGTCGACGCCATCGCGTTGAGTAGCGACGACTTGCCGGCGTTCGTGTAGCCGACGATGGCCGCCCGCTTGAGCCCGAGCCGCTCCCGCCGCTTGCGCTGCGTCGCCCGCGAACGCCGCACGACGACCAGCTCGTCCTCGATGTCGGCGATGCGCTTGGCTATCTGCCTGCGGTCGAGCTCTATCTTCTGCTCGCCCGCGCCCTTGGTGCCGTAGCGGCCGCCGCGCTGCCTATGCAGGTCGCCGTACGAGTGCGCCAGGCGCGGAAGCGAGTAGCGGAGCCTCGCGAGCTCCACCTGGAGCGACGCCTCGCGGGTCCTGGCCCGGCTCGCGAAGATGTCTATGATCAGCTCGGCCCGGTCGTACACGTCCAGGCCCGACAGCTTCTCCCAGTTGCGCTGCTGCACCGGGCTGAGCGCCTTGTCGAAGATGATAGAGTCGGCGCCCTCGGCCTTTGCAGCGGCAATGATCTCGTCGACCTTGCCCGAGCCGAGCATCGTCGAGGCCACGCGGGCCCGGAGGCCTACCATCATGCTGCCAGCCGTCTCGATGCCGAGGCTCTTGACGAGCCCGGCCAGCTCGCGGAGGAGGCTCTCGGCCTCGGGGGCCCGCACCTCCTCGTCGCGCACGCCGACGAGGAAGGCCCGTTCCGGACGGGCGGCCGTATCGTGTAGTTCGGTCACGCCCGCATAGTAGCCTCGAAGGCGGCCATCGGTCGAGGCCCAGTTCTGCTATATCGGTTCATTCCCCCGCCTTGGCTTAGCTTTCGCGCGGTGCTATTATTGACCCGCGTACGCGCGAGCGCTACGCCGTCGAAAAGGAGACCCCATGTCCATCCAGCTAGCCGACATCGGCAAGGCAGTCATCGAGACGCAGTACGCCGTGCGCGGCCCCGTCGTCGCCAGGGCCCAGGAACTAGAGCGGGCCGGGCGCAGGATAATCTATTGCAACATAGGCAATCCCCAGGCACTCGGCCAGGCCCCGCTGTCGTGGACCAGGCGTCTCCTGGCCCTCTGCGAGTACCCCGGCCTCGCGACGGCCGCTCCCGGCGCCTTCCCCGCCGACGCCGTCGACGCCGCTAAGGCCCTGATCTCCGGCTCCAAGCACGGCGTCGGCGCCTACTCCGAGAGCAAGGGCCTCAAGGTCGTCCGCGA
>ERZ795053.6829-NODE-6829-length-11216-cov-4.511513_pt1 | contig 11216 bp, 7 predicted proteins | sample MGYA00375137_ERZ795053 | MGnify/ENA primary metagenome ERZ795053 (study PRJEB30182, sample SAMN05720284) | activated sludge metagenome | isolation source: Anaerobic digester | place: Hong Kong | collected 2014-12-17 ... | reverse complement strand
AACTTATTTATCGTTTCTCTAATTTCATGTCTTTAAATCCAGACGGAACCTGTAATGAAGAGGTGGGAACCGTTCCTGATGTTCAGATCGGTTCGAAAGAGGACGCTCTTGATAAAACACTGGAAATAATCAATTCTGCAAAATAGATCTTTATATAAAACATCATCTCTATTGTTTAAATACTTATAAAATCTTTATAAAAAATTTACAAACTGCCGCTAAGTTCTAACAACTCACTGGTTTTTGTTAGTTGCAAACAAAAACTGGTGTTTTTAATAATGAAATAGCGGCAGGTTGTATAAATGAAAGTTCATAAAAGTATTGTTTATGACTATCTGGTTGAAAAACTTTTCTTCATAATAGGTCTAAGTTGTCTTGTAATCCTTTTTCTTATAATGTTTTTTCTATTTAAAGAGGGATTGCCTCTGCTAAATAAGGTTAGAATAAGCGATTTCATATTTGGTATGGAGTGGTACCCGACAAGCGACAATCCCCGTTTTGGAGTTTTTCCCCTTATTTCTGCATCGGTAGCAGTAACATTAATAGCATCATTGATGGCCGTTCCGTTAAGTATCGCAATCGCAGTTTACATGGCCGAGCTTGCTTCACCTATTACCCGCGAAATAATAAAACCTGTTATCGAAATTATTGCCTCGATCCCCTCTGTAGTAATAGGATTTTTTGGCATGGTTGTTGTCGCGCCATTTTTGCAGAGCTATTTTGATCTGGATACTGGACTTAACCTTTTTAACGCAGCTCTGATGCTGGGATTTATGGCTGTGCCAACAATTGCGAGTATCAGCGAAGACGCGATATCTTCAGTTCCTGTATCGTTAAAAGAGGCTTCGTATGCTCTTGGAGCCAACCGCTGCCAGACCATTATTTTTGTTACAGTGCCCGCTGCATTATCCGGTATCTGGACAGCAATAATTCTGGGAGTTTCACGTGTTATTGGTGAAACAATGGTTGTTTTGATGGTAGCCGGAGGCGCTGCTATGATGCCTGGTTCGCTATTTTCACCTGTAAGGCCGCTTACTTCGAATATTGCAGCAGAGATGGCTGAGACTCCTGTTGGATCTACCCACTATCATGCACTATTCGCTATAGGAATTTTGCTTTTTATCATCACGTTTGTTTTTAATATAATTGCCGATTACCTTTCAAATAAGTACAAGTTCAAGCATAACTAGTCCGGAGGTTAAATGAAAAGAAAGGCTGATATAATTCAACTTGTAACCTTTGTTGTTATTAAGTTGCTTTCGTTTTTAATAATATTTTTTCTGATATTCATGTTGGGGTTTATAGTCAAGAGTGGATTTTCTGCTTTGAGTATAGATTTCTTTACAAAGATGCCGGAGAACCAGATGCGTGGGGGAGGCATAATGCCGGCAATAGCAGGAACCTTTCTGCTTATGCTCGGGTCAGCGGTTGTATCAATACCTGTTGGAATAATAACCGCGGTTTATCTTAACGAGTATGCCAAAAATCCCCGTGTTGTAAAAATAATAAGGCTTGGAATAAATAATCTGGCGGGTGTGCCTTCGGTGGTTTTTGGCCTTTTTGGTCTGAGTCTTTTTGTAATTTTTCTTGATTTCGGAACATCCATTCTTGCTGGCTCGCTTACACTTGGTGTGTTAAGTCTTCCGATAATTATCCGCTCGACCGAAGAGGCGCTTTTGACCGTACCTGGGACTTACCGTGAAGCATCTTTATCTTTAGGAGCAACAAGGTGGCAGACAATTTACCGTATTGTTTTGCCTAACGCGTTGCCAGGTATTTTAACAGGCGTAATGTTATCACTTGGACGTTCGGCCGGAGAGACGGCACCGATCATGTTTACAGCTGCAGCTTTTTTTGCTCCAGATTTGCCACGTTCTGTTTATAGTGAGGTTATGGCCTTGCCTTATCATATCTATGTTTTGGCTACTGCTGGGCTTCATATTCAAGAGACACGACACCTGCAGTACGGTACGGCAATTGTGCTGATTCTGCTTGTTCTGCTTTTGAACACCACAGGTCTTGTGCTCAGGTACAGGTTGCGCAGACGTCTTCGTTAATGGGAGTTTATTTTCTTTGTTCTTTATTCTTTATTATATTTTATGATTTGCAGAATGATTCATTTATTCATCTTGCTTAAAAGGCAACCAGTTGAGGTTGCCTAAACCTTGAATCCGCCAATCAGCTGTTGTAGCCTTTCCGCCATGTGTGAAACTTCTTTAGAGCTTGAGGCCAACTCTTCCGAGCCTGCCGTTATGAAAGAGGTGCCTCTGTTAATATTATGTATAATATCATGAATTTCTCCGATAGACTGCATCTGAACCCGGCTTTGTGTTCTAATGTTTTGTGACATCTCTTTTATTTCGCTAATCTCGCGTTGTACTCCCTCCTTAGAGCCTGTCTGCTCGTCAGCCTTCCTAGCCATCTGTTTTATTGTGTTACCAATTTCGCTAATACCTAATATAACTTCATTTATTGTTCTGACCGAATCGGAAATATAGTCTACACCGTTTTTAAGCTCTCTGTCGTTGTCGGTGATCAGTGTACCAATTGTCTTTAGACTTCCCGAAGTCTCTTCGGCAAGTTTAGATATCTCATCAGATACTACAGCAAAGCCGCTTCCCATGCTGCCTGCTCTGGCAGCCTCAATTGCTGCGTTAAGAGATAGCAGGTTAATTTGATCTGATATTCCGTTTATCATGTCGAGTATTCTAAATAGTTCTCCTGAGCGGTTTTCGATCGCGCGAATGCTTTCGGTCATAAACGCAAGAGATCTACTGCCCTCGGAGGCCTTTGCTGTTATTTTTGTGATCTGTCTGGACGCGTCGTGAGCGGTATCGTTCATGGAGTTTATTAGTGATGATAAATTTTGCATTCGGCTCATTAATGAGTTAAGCCGTACAAATTCAATATCAATTTCTGAAGCCACCGAACTCATTTTTTCTGAAATTGCGTCTATGTTTTGTGATATCTCTTTTGAGTGGCTATTCTGATCTGCTGCTTTTTGAGAAAAGTTTTCGGAAATCGATTGTAATTCTTCCGATGAAGTAGCCAACTCGGTCATAGAGTTTTTTACTGATACGATAATCTCTTTTATTCGAGAATTAAAACTGTTAAATTCACCGGCAAGTAGCCCAATTTCATCACCACTTTGAACAGGAAGCCGTGTATTAAGATCACAACTTGCCATTGTTTTTACAAGGGTGTTAACCGGTTTAGATATTGTGCCGGACAATAGACATAGTATTAACGCTGCAATTATGGATACAATAGCCGTAATGCCTACCGTTGCGATATAGATTTTATGTATTTCGCGGTCAATATCATGCAGGTAAACACCGGAGCCAATTATAATGTCGTAATTAGGGTAATAGGTGAAATAGACAAGGTAGGGAACAATATTTGATACACTGGATTTATACTGAGTTTTATAGGTAATAAATCCATTGCCTTGCAGTAAAGCTGTTTCAATAATTTTTTCGTAGTACTTTGTACCGTCTGGGTCACTTATGTGTCTTAGATTAAGTCCTACAAGGTCTTCCCGATAGGGGAAAGAGAGACCTGTTCCGTTAGATGATATTATAAAAAACGTTTCTGATTCGTCTTTGCCGTATCTAAACTTGTTAACATGGTAAAGCGATTTGCTAAATGCCTCTTCTTTTGAAATTCGCCCAAGTGTGTGCTCGTAGTAGTATGCTTCGCAAGTCGCGACAGCTAATGAGCTCATCTCGTTAAGATGAGTTTTGCGGTTAGATATAACATAAGTTTTAAAATATGGTAAAAAAAGTCCCAGTATTACCGCTATAAAAATAAAAATTACTGTAAGACATGTAATTACTATTTTTTTTCTTATCGAGAAATGTTTCCAGCAAGTGATCATAGACCGTACCTCTGATTATTGTGTAAAGCAGAGCTCGAATTTTGAACGAAACTACTTTAGAATAAGCAGAGCACTATTATGTATGAATAATATAAAGAAAATGTTAGGTAATGGTTTTTTGCCATGTATTTCGGACTTATGTTTGTAGTTATATCTTATGGTGATGCCAATTAAATTTAGTCTAATGCACGAAAGAGGGCAATCACCAAACCTTAAATAGAAGTAAAGATCAAGAGAAAGAGCTTGGCGTGTGAAAGGATATTTTTCTAAAGATGGCCGTTTGATGATAGCTATAAATAAATAATTACTCTAAAAGAACTTCCTTTAGAATCAGATCTGACTGTTATTTTCCAACCAAGCAGGGTCGCTGCGTGTTTGACTATCGAAAGACCAAGACCGGTTCCGCCGGATTCACGAGAGCGCCCCTTATCTACTCTGTAAAATCTTTCGAATATACGGTCAATAGACTCTTTGGGTATGCCAATTCCTGTATCGTTTATCTTGACTGTCAGTTGATTGTTGTTTGAGATACTGCTTTCTATGTTTACTTCTCCTCCGGGAAGGTTATAGTTAATCGCGTTGTCTATCAGGTTAAAGAATATTTCTTCGGCCAGAAACTTATTACCAACAACTCCTTCTCCCATGGCTTCCAGTTTTTTATTTAATTGAATATCACGCAGTTGAGCCTTTTGTCCTAGTATGTTTACACAACCTTCAAGTAGATCGTCAATAATTATCTTTTCGTTGGCAAAATCGTTAGAGGTTTCAATCATGTTAAGTTTTATTATATCGTTGATTATAGATGTCTGTCGGTCAGCATTTTCGATAGCTTTTCTTATGTATCCGGAACACTGTTCTGTATTGTTAAGGTTTAAAGCAATGGTTTCAAGGTAACCTTTAATTATTGTTACCGGGGTTTTAAGTTCGTGTGACATATTGCTTACAAGATCGGTTTTTATCTTTTCTATTTTTTTCTTTTCGGTTACATCTCGTAGTACAACAAGTACACCTTGCAGGGTTCTCTCTTCGCTTATTGGATTGATGCTTACATCATATGTTCTTCCATTGATAAGCTCTTCTTCAAAATGGGATGGTTTTGCCTGGGCAAGAGACTGTTCAATACGCAGATTTAGAGTACGGTTGCGTATAACTTCAAAGAAAAGAAGTCCGCTAACTTTTATTCTTGTTACGTCTATGCATTTGTAAAATGCCTTGTTAACAATTACTATTTTTTTCTCTTTATTGATAACAGTTATTCCATCAGAGATGTGTTATCATCTGTTTCTCCTTATAATTTGCATTTAATGTTTTTGTCTGTAATTTATCAGCCAAATTTGCCGGTTATATATTTTTCGGTCATTTCAAGATCTGGTTTGGTAAATATCTTTTCCGTTTTGTTAAGTTCAACCAGATCACCCATATAAAAGAAGGCCGTATAGTCACTGACACGAGCTGCTTGCTGCATGTTGTGTGTTACGATGATTATTGTGTAGTCGTTTTTAAGCTCGTGTATCAGCTCCTCAATTTTTTGTGTCGATATTGGGTCTAGAGCCGATGCCGGTTCGTCCATTAGAATAATTTCGGGCTGTATCGCAATTGTTCGTGCAATGCAAAGCCTCTGCTGCTGCCCGCCTGAGAAACCGATGGCAGATTGATGAAGTCGGTCTTTAACTTCATCCCAGAGAGCTGTCGCCTTTAATGAGCTTTCCACCTTCTTTTCAATCTCGTACTTGTCTTTTATTCCGTTTATACGTAATCCGTACGCGATGTTTTCGAATATTGTTTTGGGAAAAGGATTCGACTTTTGGAAAACCATTCCCACCTTGCGGCGAAGTGTTGTAACATCATATTTGTTCTGATACACCGGTTCTCCGTCTATAAGAAGTTCTCCCTCTATTCGTGTGCCCGGTATAATATCGTTCATACGGTTAATACAACGTAAGAAGGTCGATTTGCCGCAGCCAGAAGGGCCTATCAGGGTAAGAACTGTGTTTTTTTCTACCTGAAGAGAGATGTCCTTAACGGCTCTTGTGTCGCCGTAATATACGTTAAGTGCTTTTGACTCGATTTTTTTCATTATTCTGCCTTTGTCAGGATCGTATAGTCTGATTTGACACCCTGATCTCATTTATTGCGAATGTTGCTTATCAATTTTTAAGTAAACTGGTAGTTTCACTTAATCAGATTGATAAGTCGTTATAATGAGAGGTATTAAAAAAAGGTGTGGGTTTTATAATGAAATTATAAAGAAAATGTTAATTTTTACAGCTATTCGTTGTTTGATGGGCTTCAACGTTAGTGAGCATTTTCTTTGTAATCTTCATAGAGTTGTTTAAATTGATTTTTTCCATACAGAGTCTTTATAAAATCTTTACCTGATTTATTTATTGTTCTTTTAAACATAATTCAGGGGGTCTTTATTAATGAAGACATTTAAAAAAATCTTATATCCTTTTTTCTTATTAACCATTGTTTTCGCGCTGTTCGCATCTTGCTCCAAAGAGACAGGGAAAACAGTTGTAGTAAAAGGTTCAACAACCGTATTGCCTATTACCCAGCTTGCAGCCGAGGAATTTCGTAAAGAGACAGGTATTGCTGTTTCTATTGAAGGAAGTGGATCCGGAAACGGGGTTAAGGCCATTATCGATGGAACAACTGATATAGGTAATTCATCTAGAGCCATGAAGCCTAAGGAGTTGGACGAGGCTAAAGCCAAGGGAGTTAACGTTAAGGAGATCATTGTCGCTTACGACATGATCATACCGGTTGTACATCCCGAAAATGGTGTTACCGATCTAACGCTTGATCAACTTAAAGGCATCTATGACGGTTCTATTACAAATTGGAGTCAGGTTGGCGGAGCCGACGGAAATATTGCGGTTATTTCGCGAGATACCAGCTCAGGCACGTATGAGGTCTGGAGTGAGAAGGTTCTTAAAAAAAATGACGTAACAGCAGGAGCACTCTTACAGGCATCTAATGGAGCAGTTTTGGCAGCGGTAGCTGGTAATCCTCGTGCGATTGGTTATATCGGTTACGGATATCTTAATAATTCTGTTAAAGCTCTTAGTGTTGGGGGTATCGTTGGAACAGTCGAGACCGGCCGATCAGGAGAATTTCCTATTTCAAGGCCGCTTTATAAATATGTGAACGCTGATAAGGTAAGTGAAAACACACAGAAGTTTCTTGATTTTCTTCTTAGCCCAAAAGGACAAAAATTGGTCGAAGAAGCCGGATTTTTACCTCTATAAAAGAGACATATCTTTGAGCAGAGCGGAACATCCGTTCTGCTTAATATTGTCTATATTATAAACATGTAAAAAAGTAACTGTTTTTCGTGAATTATTAATGGTTTTGTTAGACAAAAAAATGAAATAAAGCAAACGAGTATTATATTTTAATACGATCTTGTGTCATAATAAAATATATAAGATTAGTTTTGTTAGTGTACTCGGCAGCCGTAAAAATCGGCAAAATTTAAATCGACTACCGAGTAGCAAAAAAGTGATACTTTTACCCTCTGCTCATTATCAGGAAGTGAAGGTATCTCGATAATGCACAATAAGTGTAAAGGAGAGATAAAGTTAAATGAAAAAAATGTATTTAGTATTAATGGCCGTTTTAGCGCTGTTTTTTTCGGCGAATATGTTTGCAGCGAACCTTTATAACGCGGATGGTACCGTGGTGGATCTTTACAGCAGGCTTTACGCCATATATCAACAGGCCGATCAGGGCGAGATTACAGGCGATTGTTCTCGTTTGGGACTTCAGACCTCAACGAAGGTAAATAACGATTTGTCTGTTTTTGCCAGAGCCGAATTTCGTTACGATGCAAGCCAACGCGAGAAAGAGACGGTGTTTAACGATCTTCGCAACACCTATGTGGGTGTTGACAGTAGTTTCGGTAAAGTAACTGTGGGTAATTTTGATTCTGTCTATTATCAGGCTGTGTCGTCAAAACTTGATATATACGAAAATGCCGGTTTTATTGCACTTGCTGATGGATCAACTGCTTCGCGTGCCGATAGTGTTTCTTATAGCTCTCCTGATTTGATGGGTGTTAAAATTCATGGGCAGATACGCCATTACGGTCAGGATCAGACAGTATCTGGAGACGAAAAGATTATGTTCCAGGGAGGGGTGACATTTGATATGAACGCTCTTTCACTTGGCATTGCGGCTGTAATTGCCGATGACGAGGCAGAGGCTGTATTCGTTACAGAAACAGATGCCACAGGCGAAGAGACAACAACGGCAACAGCAAAGTATTCTGAAAATATCTATGGATTTTCGGCATCGTACACATTATTTGAAGCCCTAACCTTGATTGCTATGGCAGAGTATCAGAAAGATGCTGGTGAAGCAGATATGAATATATCAGGGGGTGTCAGTTACAGCTATGGAATGGGAGACGTATATGGCTCATTGGGGCAGGATTGTAATGAAGAGATGTACTATGCTCTTGGGGCTAACTGGAAGTTCAGTAAACCTATGCGTATTTTTGTAGAGTATGCTGGTGGTGATGCGGTTAACCCGGATAATAATATATTTACAGCCGGATTGCGTTACGATTTTTAACAGTTCTTCTTGATTCTTGGTCAATCTGTTAGTATATAAATAAAGGCACCGATAGTTATTCGGTGCCTTCCCGGTTTAAATCTTTTACTCTTGATGTTCCTGTTACTTGGTATCCGGTCGATGACGGATACTCGTTTACAATAATTGGGGCTGCTCTATTTTAAATAAAAAACGCCTGTTTGCGGTTGGGATGGAAAAGGCAGGGTAAAAATAGGGCACCGTTTCGAAAAGAAGCGGCGCCCAAATTTACAAATCAATAGAGCTCTTTTTTCATACTGATACCGAACAGCCCTAAAATATATGCTAGGCCGTGTTTCGCGTCCTCGGCAATATGATAAAAACATGGTACGAGTACCAGCGTGATCACCGTCGCGAAGATAAGACCGTATCCGTAGGTAAGGGCCAGTGGCTGAACAAAATAGTTACGGTCACCGAAACTGAACAGCCCGAAAAATTTTATTCCGCTGTAAATAGAAGGAACAAGTCCCAATACGGTTGTCATTGTAGTTAAAATAATCGGACGTATTCGAAGCATCCCTGCCTCTGCAATGGCGTCTCTGGTTTTAAGGCCTTCCGCTCTTTTAATATTTATAAACTCGACAAGTGTCACTGTACTGCTTACAAGTCCTCCCGCCAGAGAGAAGAAGGCGATCATACCATTAAATGATAATGGTTGACCATGAGTATAAACTGCAAATACTATTCCAACCATCGCGAAGGGAATAGCGCTCATAACGACAAGCGGTGTCAGCAGTGACTGGAAAAAAGCTGCAAGCACGATATAGATAAAAAGAATGGAAATAAGAAACAGTCTTCCAAGTTCGCTCATGCTTTTGGCTGTATCTTCCTGCTCTCCTCCATACGAAATGTCGTATCCGGGATAGCGGTCTTTAATATCTTTGAACTGTTCCGCAAGTTTGGTATTGACTCTAACAGCGGTTGTTTTTTTCAGATCAATATTAGCCTGAATCTGTACAAGACGTTTGTAATTAAGACGATTAATCTGAGAGTAACCCGGTGTTATTTTCATCTTTGTTACTTCCTGCAGCGGAATCAGGCCTCCTTTTCCGTTAGAGACCATTACCTGGTCAAGACTTTCACGCGAACGTCTGAACGTCTCGTCAAAGCGTACTCTTACATCTATCGCTTCATCGTCAATTTTGACATTTGTGGCAACTGCTCCGGCGTACGAGGCGTTAAGAGCGCTGCCCAGCTGGGCAACGTTAACATTTGTACGAGCGGCTTTGGCATCATCGATTGTATACCTTATCTCTGATTTTCCCGCCTCAAGGTCATTGGTAATGTCAAAGACTCCGTCATACTGCTCAAGAGCCGATGTGTACTCGGCGATGATTTTTTCTATTGTAGCAAAGTCTTCTCCGCGTATCTCGATATTTACTGGTTTTCCAACTGGCGGCCCGGATTCCTTAACCTCTATGCTGTAAACAAGTTCTTTATTGATTTTGCCGGATTTAATGCCTTCGTCAATTTTTTCACGCAGCAGATCTTCTATCTGGTAAGCACTGCGCTTGCGATCGCTGACGGATGTGAGATCGACATATACAGTAGCCTTGTTTGTACCGTCTCCGGGGCGAGGGTCAAATATGCTGTTGTCTTCAATACCTACGCGCGAATAGACGCTTTCAAGTTCGTCCTCAGGAAGTTCCAAGACCAGTTTTTCAATTTCGCGAACCGCTTCAAGTGAGGTGTCCAGGTTTTTGGATATAGGCAGGAAAGTCTTAATTGTCAAGGCTTCGGAGCCGCCGCCCGGCATAAAGACAAACCCGACGACATTTATCATAAACAGAGATCCGCCTAGTACCGCAACAAGTATGGCGACTGTTATATAGCGAAACCTGAGAGCCTGACGAATAAATCCTATATATGCAAACTGAAACCTTCCCATAAAGCCCTTCTCGAGATGTTCACCATCTTCGGTTTCAAGCTCTTTGTGCACCTTCTCTTCTTCTTTCGAAAACATCTTTAGAAATGTTGGCATAAAGAAGAGCGCGACTATCCAAGAGGCGGAGAGACATATCAGGATCATAAGCGGAATATTTTTTATAAATTTTCCCATAAGGCCTGTTAGTACAAGAAGCGGAACAAATGAGGCCGATATACAGATAAATGAAACGGTTACCGGTTTAAAAATTTCACAAACACCTGTAAGAATTGCTTCACCCTTTTCGAGCCCCATTTCGATATACCTGTGACAGTTTTCGGTGATGACTATACCAAAATCGACTATCATTCCAAGTACCATAATCATACCAAAAAGACTTATAACGTTAAGGTTAACATCGAGTATTGACATAAAGATAAATGCCACAAGAAAAACCAGTGGAATTGTGGATGTTACAAGTGAAGCCATGCGGGGCCCTAGGAAAATTAGAAGAACAAGCGCGCATAAAAAGAAACCGGTTACGGCGCTGTTTATTACCGTGTCGATAGTCTTCTCTGTAAATTCACTTGAATCATTGAAAATAAGAATATTCACATCGTCGGGGAAAGGACTATCGAACGAGTCAATGTTTTCTTTAATATTTGTAGCCAGAGTTATCTCGTCCATGCTTCGTTTCTTGAAAACTTCCAGAACTATAGCGTTTTTGCCATTAATTCGTTCGATTATTTCGGGTTCTTCAAATGTGTCACTTACTTTGGCTATATCCATCAGGGTAGTTTCAAAACCGCCGTCATTAGCGCGTATAACCTGCTTCTTAACCTCTTCGACCCCGGTATATTGCCCTTTCATACGTAAGAC
>ERZ795053.6828-NODE-6828-length-11217-cov-16.587798_pt1 | contig 11217 bp, 8 predicted proteins | sample MGYA00375137_ERZ795053 | MGnify/ENA primary metagenome ERZ795053 (study PRJEB30182, sample SAMN05720284) | activated sludge metagenome | isolation source: Anaerobic digester | place: Hong Kong | collected 2014-12-17 ... | reverse complement strand
GAGAGTGAGAAACGGATCATTATCGGCTTTGCCAAACCAATTGACTATATTTTTGTACCCGGAGCGTTTACCGACAAGCGTCATCACTTTACGGCAGTAGCCTTGGAAGAAACCACAGCCTGCCTCGTCGGAGCTGATGTATTTCAGCAGATACTTGAGATGAACAGCTCGTTTGCGGGCGCTTTTCTCACCAAAATAAGTGAGCAGGCCATCAGGATGTTTGAGCAGCTTTCAAGCCTTACGCACAAGCAAATGCCCGGTCGTCTTGCCGATGTACTGTTGTGTCTTTCGCAGAAGATTTATAATGCCAACCCTTTTGTTACCAGCCTGTCCCGTCAGGATATCGCCGATATGTCGGGAATGACAAAGGAAAGCGCCATCCGTATCCTGAAAACCTTTAAGGATGATAACCTTATCAGAACAGAAGGGGATTTGATAGAACTGCTGAATATCCCTATGCTGGAGACCATCAGCCGCAACGGGTGATCTAACGCCTAAAGCTCACCTGAAACAGCTCTGGTCAGTAAGAGAAAAGGTTGACATTGCTGGTCCCTCCGGGTAGGATGGTGAAGGTATTTTCAATGCTGTACATGGCCCTTTCCGCATTTTTCGAACGGTAAACTACCCGGTATTTACCGGGTTGCAGTACGAGGGTTTCCTGAAGCACATGCTCACGCAGGTCGTATATCCATTCCATAATATTGTTGCGCTCAACGTAAAGGCTTCCGAACCCGTTAACACTTTTCCGGATCACCGCAATTCCGGGAAGGGGAATATCAATGGTAGTGGTTTCGCTCTGCCGTATCATTACGTCGTTCATGTAGATTCTGGGCAGGGTAAGGATTTCCAGGTCGTAACTTCCGCAAAGGTATTTTTTGGTGTCGCCGAAATTCTGCACATTGATGGTGTTTGTTTTGCCATGCTGCCTGACAATAGCAAACAGGTTTTTCACAATGCGGTCGTTTGTGCCCATCCTCAGGTCAAGGTATCCCTGGGGAGCACTGAGGGTGGCCGTGAGGTGGGTCTGCTGCTTCAGGCTGATGTTGTCGAGCATCAGGGGCGGGACGGTATGAACAACCAGATCATAAGTAATCAAAGGGTCAACCACCAGGGTATCGGGTAAACCTTTGTTATTCAGGGTGTGGATAAAGTTGTATTTCATCTGCCCTGAAGCGTGGTCATAAAAAGTCATATTTACATTGGTCTCTGTCGGCTTGTTTTGGCTGTCGAGAAGGTTTACCTGCATGGTGGTGGATTTCAGCGCCTGAAGGATTACCGTGTTCAGCGCTTTCTGAAAAGCCGTTTCACTGGAAGCGTCAAAGTAAGTGCCCACACAATTAAAAGCTTCCTTGAAATCTCTGCCTATGCCAATGATAAAGGGTTTCATCGCGATGCCGTGTTTCTGGAGCTCGGCAGAAGCAGCACAGGGATCACCGCCACATTCCTCGATGCCATCGGTGATCAGGATAATAATATTGCGGCAATTATCGCAGGGCGGAAAATCGTTAATTACCTGTTGCAATGAATAGGCAATAGGTGTGGTCCCACGTGGTGTCAATCCCAGTATTTTGTTTTTAATGCTGGGGATGTTTCCCGGGGCAAAGGGGACTTCCAGTTTTGTATCGTAACAGTCAGGGGGCGGATAATTTTTCTGATGTCCGTATACCCTCAGGGCCAGTTCAAGGTTCCTGAATCCCGATAGGCTGTCGAGCAGGTTAGCCATCAGCTTTTTCGCAATATTGATTTTCATATCGCTCTGCCAGCGGGCATACATGCTCTGTGATGCATCAAATACAAAAAGTATCCTGCTCAGCGGTTCAGGTTTTAATGGCTTATCGGTTTTCTGCGCCTCAAGAGTAAGCGGGAAAATCAGAAAAATCAGAAAAAGCAGCTGCAGCTTTTTTGTCATTGGCGCTTCAGGTAAAAGAGATAAGCGGATCCTTTTCCGAAAATATTGTCTTTTCCGACTAAATTATTTTCTTTTGATGCGAAAATAACCCTTTTTGGATATAACCACACCCTGCAGTTGAAAAAATGAGAAATTATTTGGCATAAAGGGCGTATTTTTGGCGTTATCAAAGCGTTGTAATAGCTTTTTAAAAATTTGTTGAACCTGATTCTGATCTTTTCATGCGCCACAGATTTAAGTACACATTATTTCTTTCACTTCTTGCTTTTCTCATATCAGCGTATGCAGGCGCGCAGCCGGGCGTCAAAGAACAATGGGCCGATTCGGTGATGATGACTCTGACCCCGGATGAGCGTATTGCCCAGCTGTTGATGATCAGGGCCTATTCGAACCGGGATGAAAAATACTATGATGAATTGACGGCACTTGTTAGGGAAAACAATATCGGCGGGGTTTGTTTTTTTCAGGGAGGTCCTGTGCGCCAGGCCATCGTTACAAACCGGCTGCAAAATGCCGTTAAAACACCTTTGTTTGTTGCCCTTGACGCGGAATGGGGGCCGGGTATGCGGCTCGACAGTGTTTTCAATTTTCCCAAACAGATGACCCTCGGAGCGGTTACCGATAACAACCTGATTTACGATATGGGGACGGAAATTGCCCGGCAATTGAAAAGACTTGGGGTGCACATCAATTTTGCACCGGTCGCCGATATCAACAACAATCCCCTGAATCCGGTGATTAATGCGCGGTCATTTGGCGAAGACCGGGTAAATGTTGCCGGAAAGGCTTACTGGTATATGAAAGGTATGCAGGATCAGGGCATCATCGCTGTTGCCAAGCATTTTCCCGGTCACGGTGATACAGGCAATGATTCGCATTATACCCTGCCGCTGATCGATAAGCCGCGCGCCGTGATTGATACACTGGAGCTTTTTCCATTCTCTTATCTGATCGAAAGGGGTTTAAAGGGTATAATGATCGCTCATTTAAGGGTGCCTTCGATAGATACGGCAGCCGGTTCTGTTTCTTCCCTTTCGAAACCTGTAATTACTGAGCTGTTGCGTGAAAAAATGGGTTTCACTGGCATGGTGATCACCGATGGGATGGATATGAAGGGACTTACCGATTTTGCCGATCCTGAGCTGGCAGAAGTGATGGCGCTGGATGCAGGCAACGACATCCTGCTGCTGCCGGTGGATGCGCGCAAAGCCCTGGCCAATATCCGCAAAGCCATCGACAGTGGCCTGATCAGTCAGGAGCTGATAGATGCAAAGTGCAGGCGGGTGCTGCAGTGGAAATATGAATCAGGCCTTGCCGGGGATAACCGGATTGCACTTGATCATCTCACGGAGAACCTGAATTCATCATTTTCGCAATTGACCACCGGGCGGGCCAATGCTTCAGCCATCACCCTGTTGAGCGATCCCTCCGGAATGATTCCGCTCAGAGGTCTGGATACCCTGAAGATTGCCACACTGGCAATCGGTGAGCTGCAGCAGACAGCTTTTCAGGCAAGGTTGGCCGACTATGCACCGGTGGACCATTTCAATATGCGCAAAGATCCTTCGTCACGTGAAAGAGATTCCGTGATGCAGTTGCTTGAGCCTTATAATCTGGTGATCGCCGGATTTGTGCAGACCAGCGACCTGCCACAGAAAAATTTCGGAATCGGCAGGCAGGGCGCATGGTTTGCAGATTCCTTGGCAGTGCATAAAAAGGTTATCCTGAGTGTTTTTACCAGCCCTTACAGTCTGGCCTCCTTCAGTCAGGTTCACAATATGGCTGCGGTACTGCTTGCGTACCAGGACAATGCATTGATGCAGGAGCTTGCGGCTCAGGCGATTTTCGGGGGTTCAGCCATTTCGGGCCGGCTCCCGGTTACAGCGACGCAAGCTTTCGCGGCCGGCAGCGGACTTACGCGCCCGGAGGTTATCCGCATCGCTTTCAGCCAGCCCGAAGCCGCGGGGGTTTCTGCTGAAAAACTCAGTGAGATAGACGCAATTGTAACGGAAAGTATACGCGAAAATGCATTCCCCGGTGCCCAGGTGGTGGTCATTCGCAAAGGGATGGTGATTTACCGTAAAGCATTCGGGAGTCAGGTTTATGAATCAGATACCCCTTTGCGCAACGATGATCTCTTCGATCTGGCTTCGCTCACAAAAATTCTGGCAACCACCCTGACTACCATGAAACTTACCGGTGACGGACTGATCGATCCCGATCGCAGGCTTAGCCGCTATTATCCTGAATTGAGAAATTCTGATAAAAAACATCTGATTATCAGGGAGGTACTTGCGCATCAGGCAAGGCTTCAGCCATATATCCCTTTCTGGAAGTCCCTGATGGAAAAAGATTCATTGAAGTCTGAACTGTTTGGCCGGCATTTCAGTATTGAATATACGCACAGGGTCGCCGATGCGCTTTATCTGCGCGACGATTATCCCGCAAAGATTGTTGATTCAATTATCCGGAGTCCTTTGCTCCCGAAAACAGCGTTTAAATACAGCGATCTTGGCTTTATATTATTGGGCAAAGCTTTTGAGGAGATCACACAGCAGCCTTTCAGCACTTATGTTCAAAGGCAGTTTTACAACAAACTTGGCCTGCGTACCATGGGGTTTCATCCGCGCGACAGGTTCAGCGTCAGCCGGATAGCGCCTACGGAGCTGGATATGGTTTTCAGGAAACAACTGATTCATGGCGATGTACATGATCCGACGGCAGCGCTTCTGGGAGGAGTTGCCGGCCATGCCGGTCTTTTTTCTGATGCCCTTGATGTTGCAGTTATTATGCAGATGTTGCTGCGTAACGGATCCTACGGCGGCGATACCCTTCTGGAAACGGAAGTTGTCAGGGATTTTACCGGGGTGCAGTTTGTGATCGATAAGAACCGCCGCGGGGCAGGATTCGATAAACCCGCCCTCATTAAAGGGGAACCCTCGCCCGCCTGTGAATCTGCCTCTCCACGCAGCTTCGGCCACAGCGGTTTTACAGGAACCTATGCATGGGCCGATCCCGATCAGGACCTGGTATATGTTTTCCTGAGCAACAGGGTGTATCCGGATGCAGGAAACAACAAAATAACCCGGCTGAACATACGTACCCGGATTCATGAAGCCATTTATCAGGCAATTACAGATTGAACATGAAAGCAAAATTCATTTGCCCTTTAATAGTGGTGCGCGATATGGAGGTTTCGCGCAGGTTCTTCGAAAAAATGCTCGGCCAGGAAGTTGAATATGACTTTGGCGGGAATATTTCATTCAGGGGAGGTTTTGCCATCCACCGGATGTCTCATTTTGCGTCCCTTACCGGAAATAGTGACATTATTTTCAACAGCAACAATGCCGAACTTTACTTCGAAAGCACTGAGCTGGTTGAATTGCGGGATGAATTGGTCCGGAGCGGTATCCATTTTATCCATGATATTGTGGAGCAACCCTGGAAGCAGCAGGTGATGCGGTTTTATGATCCTGATGGTCATATCATTGAAGTGGGGGAGCCGCTGAATTATACTGCCCGGCGGCTGTCCGCCGAAGGTCTGAGCGAAGATCAGATCAGCCTGACAATGGGCGTTCCGCCTGAATCCGTAAGCATATGGCTTTCCAATAAAGCTCCTGATAATTCAGGATAAGTTATCCGGAATGCTTGATTAATTTTATCTGCAGTGATTGAACCTCAGTCAGGGATGATTGTTTGAATGAGTGAAAGAACGAATTTTCAACCTAAAATATATTATTATGGCTTCAATCACTTTGGGAGGTAATCCCGTTTCAACCATTGGCAATCTTCCGGCTGTCGGAAGTAAGGCGCCTGATTTTGAACTTACCGGTGCCGATATGGGTAAAGTAACTTCTGCTGATTTTAAAGGTAAAAAGGTTGTGCTCAACATCTTTCCAAGCCTTGATACGGGTGTTTGCGCAGCATCCGTAAGGCAGTTCAACGCCGCTGCCGCGAAACTCGGGAATACTGTTGTGGTATGCGTTTCAAAAGACCTTCCGTTTGCGCACAAGCGGTTTTGTGTTGCCGAAGGCATCGACAGGGTGGTCACGGCGTCTGATTTCCGCGAGGGCAATTTTGGAAAAGATTACGGACTTACCATTGCCGAAGGACCTTTCTCCGGCCTTCATTCAAGGGCCGTTGTGGTGCTCGATGAAAATGGCGTCGTTCGCTATACCGAACAGGTACCGGAGATCGCTCAGGAGCCTGATTATGAATCAGCGCTGAAAGCGCTCTGAGAGCGGAAAATCTGCCGGACAGGCTGAATTTATTGAATATTATTCTTTTGTGTATCCCGCTGCTTTAATGTCTTCAATGACATTTAACCAGGCACCGGGATACACGTTTTTTTACATTACCAGAAAAGGAGTTGAAACAGTTTGGTTGTCTGAGTTAATTCTCAGAATATAATAACCCGGTTTATAAAGGGCAGTGGAAATACTGAAAGCCGGTGCGGTGGCTTTTCCGGTGGCAATGATTGTCCCTGTCGCATCAAGGATGAAGTATTCTCCGGAAGCTTTCAATCCATCCCATTCAACCAGTCCGGTGCCGTTCACAGGATTCGGGATAACTTTCGGGCGGCCGTCATTAACACTTGCTCTGCTGATGCCTGTCGGAGAAACGGCACTGATCTCTATAATGCGGTCATCGCCGGGCCTCGGGGTACCCCTGCCGTCGCGGTTGCTCACAGCGAGGTAGATCTTTCCGCCGGGGCTTACACATACATCTCTCAGCCGGCCCCAGAAACCGTCGAACCAGTTTTCGGCGCTCACTATCGAAAGACCGTCGGTGCTGAGTTTCAGGCTTACCAGCTTTGAAGCTTTGAGGGAGGTCATAAGTACGGAGTGTTGCCAGTGCGGGATGGCTTCATGATTGTAATAATCGATGCCTGCTACGGCAAGGGTGGGGGTCCATGCATAAAGTGGTTCCTTTACATTGTTTTCCTGACAAAAGGTGATTTCTGCGGGCAGATCGCAGAAGCCTGCCACTGCCGGCCAGCCGTAATTCCGGCCTTCTTCAAGCAGGTTGAGCTCATCATCGTTATTCGGTCCGTGTTCCGATCCGTACAGCAGTCCATCGGGCGAAAAAACCAGCCCCTGTGTGTTACGCAACCCTGAGGCCCAGATGTAGCTTCCGGCTACGGGATTGTCAGCAGGGATACTACCATCCGGGTTAATCCGCAGAATCTTTCCAGCCAGTGAATTGGGATTCTGGGAGTTTGAAGTGAACCCTGCATCGCCCGTTGACATGTAAAGCTTGCCGTCAGGGCCGAATGCAAGCCGGGACCCGTTATGGTAGGAGTTGGCCGGAATGTTGTTAATCAGGGTGATTCCGTCGGTAAGTGTGCTGCCATTCCAGACATATCGCACCAGACGCTCCTTGATAAATTCGCCGGAAGAGTAATTATAAACAAGGTAAACCCATGGCTCAGCATCAAATCCGGGATGAAGCGCCATGCCTAGAAGACCCGCCTCCCCATATTCCAGCACATCAGGGATGGTGAGAATGATATTGCGTTCACCCGTCAGCAGATTGAAACGGCTGACTTTTCCGGCGCGTTCGGTAAACCAGAGATAACCGTCAGGTCCGTAAAGCAGTTCCCAGGGTGTGTCAATTCCGGAAATAATTGTAGTGGTGTCTATAGCGGTGGAACCAATGTAAAGCTGACTTTCCGATTCTTTGGAGCAGGCCACGGAAAGCAGCGCAATCACCGATACTATGATAAGATTTGATTTAATATGGTTATTCATAAGCAGTTGTTTGTCAGATTAAACATGATTTTTGCGAAAAGGTTGAGCAATGAGGTCGGCAGTCTGTACATTTCAACGCAGAATCTATAATGTTTCAGAAGTAATGATGCATTCATCCGGTTTGAATATCCGGAAGCCTTAATTTGTGATGTTCAAAACAATATGGTGGCAGCCATGTACTGAAAAGCCCGGCTGATGGGGAAATATAAAAGGCGGTCGGTTTATTTTACCGGAACATGGTTAATTCGGTTACATTTGTATGTTATTTCCTTAAGCCATATAGTATATGCGGTTATCCATCTCCCTGTTTTTATCCCTGTTTATCCTTTTGTTATCTACCTCATGTAATAAAGAAGATCCGGAGCCCGTGAAGAAGTTCGGCGAAGGGCTGAGGCTCAAAACCATTATTCACGGCGATGCCCTGGATTTTCGGTCTGAGATCGAATATATTGACAACCGCGTTGCGGGCATTTATACTTTCAACGGAGATGAAATGACGGAGAAATGTCTCGTCAGCTATTCGGGGGATACTGTTGTCAGGCGCTATTTCAGTTTACATGAAAATGAATGGATACCTGTAAGCAATGACGAAATCATGACCATGGATCATGGTAATATACGGGATTATGCCTTCCGGACGGATGGTTTCGCGCACAGTTTCCGTTACTTTGTCTGGAACGGTTCTCTGCTTAAACAATGTGATTTAATAGAGCGGATTTCGCACAATTCACCGCCTGAATTAAGAAACCGCCTTATTTACAGTTATTCCGGTGAACAGCTGGTTTCAATGCAGGTCCTCCTGGCCGATTCAACCTTATATGTTACTGAAGAAATCGGCTATGAGGATGGTTATCCGGCACAGTTTTCAATGTTTCATGCCAATGGCAATCTGATGGCGAAAGCTGCGCTTGAGTATTCCGGAGCCGGTTTGGTAAAAATATCGGGCTACGAAGTGATCAATGGCAATGCAGGTGCGGTCAATGCCGTGGAGGAATTTATTTATGACAGTGAAAACCGGATGATAACCAAAAAGTATACTGCAGGGGACGATACTTACATCCGCAAATTCATTTACGAGGAAGGTGAAGGAAATTACAACGCTTTATGGATGCCGGTTGCAGGCTGGTTTTCCTGTTATTTCTTTCCGGAAGGCATTTACAGTCATATTCTGAAGGATTAGCTGATTTATAACCCGGCGTGGTTGATCTGTTTTAAAACGCATTATTGATGTCAATGCAAAAAGTTGTATCTTTGCCCCCGCTTGCGGATGTGGCGTAATTGGTAGCCGCGCCAGACTTAGGATCTGGTGCCGAGAGGCGTGGGGGTTCGAGTCCCTTCATCCGCACAAGACAAATTATATATATTGATTATCAATTTGTTAATAATTGAAACAGTCAAAAACTTAATCAGCCCGCTTCAGCGGGTTTTTTGTTTCCGCCTGTTTATTGGTTTCCTGGAGCGGTTCGATCCGGTACCGGCCAACGCCTGAATAAGCGGATCCGGCATATTTCTTCGGCGAAAGTGCCTGTTTCTGCCCGTATTTGAAAGCTTTTTCTTTAGCTTTGCAGTTCCTTAGAACACTATTATGGCACAGATTATCAACGATATTTCAAGGACTTTCAATGAGTACCTGCTGATACCGGGACTCACCTCGAAGGAATGCACCCCCGGTGCAATCAGCCTGAAAACGCCCCTGGTGAAGTTCAGAAAAGGGGAACGGCCGGATATCAACCTGAATGTTCCGTTGGTTTCGGCCATTATGCAGTCTGTTTCCGATTCAAATATGGCCATTGCGCTGGCCCGGAACGGGGGCCTGTCGTTTATCTTTGGTTCCCAGCCAATTGAAGAGCAGGCAGAAATGGTCAGGAAGGTGAAGAAGTTCAAAGCGGGCTTTGTGGTGAGTGATGCCAACCTGACCCCTGAGCATACCCTTGCAGATGTGCTTGAACTGAAGGAAAGAACGGGTTTTTCAACAATTGCCGTAACCCACAACGGCAAAGCGGACGGCAGGTTGCTGGGCATGGTCACCAGCAGGGATTACCGGCCCGGAAAGGACAGCCAGGATAAGAAGGTGCAGGATTTTATGACACCTTTTCAGAAGCTGGTCACAGGAAAGCACGGCATCAGCCTTGAAGAGGCCAATGATATCATCTGGGACAATAAAATCAACACACTCCCGGTGATTGACGATAACCAGTGCATGAAATATTTTGTGTTCAGGAAGGATTATGACAATCATAAGAACAATCCGAACGAGCTGCTCGATACCCATAAGCGTCTGTTGGTTGGTGCAGGTATCAACACCCGTGATTATGCAACGCGTATCCCCAGGCTGGTTGAAGCGGGTGTGGATGTGTTGTGTATTGATTCATCCGATGGTTTTTCGGAGTATCAGAAGGAAACTATTGGTTTTGTCAGGGAACATTACGGCTCTGCCGTGAAAATCGGGGCCGGAAATATTGTGGATGCTGATGGATTTAATTATCTCGCGGAAGCAGGAGCCGACTTTATCAAGGTTGGAATTGGTGGCGGATCTATATGCATTACGCGCGAGCAGAAAGGCATAGGCAGGGGACAGGCCACCGCCCTTATTGAAGTGGCCAAAGCCCGCGATGCCTATTTTGAGCGCACCGGCGAATATATTCCCATCTGTTCCGACGGAGGTATTGTACAGGATTATCATATGGTACTGGCGTTGGCAATGGGCGCCGATTTCCTGATGATGGGCCGCTATTTTGCCCGTTTCGATGAGAGCCCTACCAAGAAACTGATGGTTGGCGGCAATTATGTAAAAGAATACTGGGGAGAAGGGTCAAACCGGGCCAGGAACTGGCAGCGGTATGATATGGGCGGCAATGCATCGCTGAAATTTGAAGAAGGTGTTGACAGCTATGTACCTTACGCCGGAAAACTGAAAGACAATCTGGACATAACCCTGGGGAAAATCAAATCTACCATGTGCAGTTGCGGAGCCTTGTCAATTCCTGACCTGAAGCAGGTGGCAAAAATTACAATGGTTTCTTCAACGAGTATTATTGAAGGTGGTGCGCACGATGTGATTCTGAAGGAAACACAGCGCGATAGCTAGTTAAATGCTTGAATTTTGCAGGACTGAACCGGGAAGGTAATTTCCGGATTATGGGAGTTATTCTGCAGCAAATTTCTTCTCAATCTTCCACCCGGTAATTTCAGGCGGACCAATCAGGTAATCGCGTGATGCAATTATAAATTCCTGCAGATGGTTCGTCTTCATGTGATCGCCGTAGTAGTATGCCTCATTGCTCCACTCTTCGTAAAGCATGATTACTGAAGGGTCATTTTAATCCGTCAGGATAGTGATGCTCACAAAGTTGGGCTCTGTTTTTACCGCCTCTATCAGCTTTGTCATACCGGCAACTGCTTCTTTGCTTTTCAATGGTTGAGTCTTGTATTTTACAAGTACTGCCAGATGCTGGTCACTTGATTTACTCGTGACATCCTGTGAATGACCCTGAAAAGTGAAATTCAGGAAAAAGGAAAGAACGGCAATAAATACGGGTGCTGAGGTTTTCATAGTTC
>ERZ795053.6827-NODE-6827-length-11219-cov-21.788785_pt1 | contig 11219 bp, 9 predicted proteins | sample MGYA00375137_ERZ795053 | MGnify/ENA primary metagenome ERZ795053 (study PRJEB30182, sample SAMN05720284) | activated sludge metagenome | isolation source: Anaerobic digester | place: Hong Kong | collected 2014-12-17 ... | reverse complement strand
CAACTCGTCAGGGGGCGCGCATCCTAACCACTCACTCATCGTTTGCATAGGGGGTAGTGAAAAAATGGCGATGCCAAAGGTGGCCGCACTGGCAATACGCTGCCTGGGCGGGAAAAATGGCGCGACTCCTTAGCCGAAGACCGGGCATGAACAACCGAAACCGTGCACTGTTCCAGCGACTGGCGAGCATTGGCCTGCTTGCCTGCAGCCTGTCCGCCTGCGGGGAGAGCCTGCCCTGGGTCGAGATCAACGGGCACCGCTATAACGTGGAGATTGCCGACGACGATGCCGCGCGCCAGCAGGGCCTGATGTATCGCAACGAGATGGATGCGGACCACGGCATGCTGTTCCTGTTCGAACACGAACAGGTGCAGTCGTTCTGGATGATGAACACCCACATTCCGCTGGACATCCTGTACTTCGATGCCGAATGGCGCCTGGTTTCCGCCAGCCGGAACACGCCACCCTGCAGCAGCGGCGTGAACTGCCCCTCGTACCCCAGCAAGGGGCGGGCGCGCTATGTGCTGGAGCTGAACGCCGGACAGGCCAAGGCCATCGGCCTCAAGAAAGGTGACCGACTTACGCTGGGACCGGGGATTCCGCCAGACTGAAGCCGCTGGCGGAAGACCATCATGCCGCAATATCCCAGGCGGCGACAGACTTGATCCCGGCGGCGATCATGCCCACATTTAAGACATGGAAACGCCCCGCACCCTGCCGGAGACTTGGGACGCCATCTGCACACTCAAGGATGGCGACATCCCTTTGCTGCGCGCCGCTCTGCTGATCGCCCGCGACGAATACCCGCAGCTGGATATTGGTCGCTACGAGGCGGAGGCCGAAGAGTACGAGCAGCAGCTGCGCCGCGACGTGGATATCAAGGCGCCCAATCATCGCCGACTGGCCGAAGTGAACCGCTTCCTGTTCGAGGAGCTGGGCTTCAGCGGCAACGATGACGACTACTACGATCCGCGCAACAGCTATCTGAACGAGGTCTTTGACCGTCGCCTCGGGATTCCGATTTCGCTGGGGCTAATCCAGTTGGATATCGGCCATCGGCTTGGGATGCCACTGGAAGGCGTGTCGTTCCCTGGGCACTTCCTGATCCGTATGCCCATGGAAGATGGCATTCTGGTGCTAGACCCCTACAGTGGCGGCCGCTCCATTGATGTGGACGAACTTCGCCAGCGGGTGAAACCGCATATCGGCGGCCAGGACGTGGATGACGCCGACCTGCTGAAGTTGCTCGCGCCAGCCAGCCGCCGCAGCATTCTGCTGCGCATGCTGCGCAACCTGAAGGCGCTGTACAACCAGCGGGAGGCTTGGGACAAATCGTTGCGCTGCTCCGACCGCATGCTCAGCCTCGACCCGTCAGTGGACGAGGAATACCGTGACCGTGGCCAGCTATACCTGAAGATCGGCCACTTCGAGGCCGCACGCACCGACCTCTCGCATTACCTCGAACGCCAGTCCGAAGCCGATGACGCCGACGAGATCCGCAATGCGCTGATCGAGGCGAGCAGCAGCCGCATCTCGATCAACTGATTCCGCACCGCGCAGCAGACAGCAATCAGCCGGCTTCGACCATCTCGAAGTCTTCCTTGCCGACACCGCAGTCCGGGCAGGTCCAGGTATCCGGAATATCCTCCCAGCGCGTGCCCGGCTCGATGCCCTCTTCCGGCAGGCCATCCGCCTCGTTGTAGGTGAAACCGCAGACCACGCACAGCCAGATGCGGTACGGGCGGTTGTCGGCGGAGGCAATGGATTCGGCAGTTACGGACATCGGGAACTCGGGATCACGGCATGAACCGGCTATTCTCACATGATGGCCGAGACAGACCAATTCAACCCTGCCACCGCTCTGGCACACACGCCGTCATCGGCGAAGACGACTCCACGAGGCGTCTACGCAATCACGCCGGATGATGAGGACGATGAGCGGCTGCTGATGCGTTGCGAAGCCGTGCTGGCCGGTGGTGCCCAATGGCTGCAATACCGCAACAAGCCGGCCAGCAAGGCAACGCGGATCCGGCAGGCTTCCGGCCTGCTGCCGCTCTGCCGCGCCCGCAGCGTCGCCCTGATCATCAACGACGACCTCGACGTGGCGACGGCGATTGGGGCGGACGGCGTCCATCTTGGCCTTGGCGACGGCAGCATCGCGGCGGCCCGGGCAGCGCTCGGCGTCGACGCCATCATCGGCGCCACTTGCCACAACCGGCTTGACCTCGCCGAGCGAGCCGTCGCGGAAGGCGCCAGCTATGTGGCTTTTGGCGCGTTTTTCCCATCGCCAACCAAACCGGAAGCCGTCCAGGCTGCGCCGGAACTGCTGGCACTGAGCCAGTCGCTCGGCCTGCCCCGGGTGGCGATTGGCGGCATCAACGCCGACAATGCCCGCCTGTTGATCGACGCCGGCGCGGACCTGATCGCGGTCATCAGCGCGGTATTCGACACCGACGACCCGCAAGCGGCCACGCGCCGGCTTGCCGACCTGTTCTGAAACGACTCTGCTTTGCCTACGGACCTTCCATGAGCCTCGACACTTCCCGCAGCCACGACCTTTTCCAGCGCGCACGCCAGTTCATGCCCGGCGGCGTCAACTCGCCGGTACGCGCCTTCAAATCGGTGGGCGGCGAACCGTTCTTTGCGCAGCGCGCCGAGGGGGCTTACCTGTATGACGTCGATGGCAACCGCTACATCGACTACGTCGGCAGCTGGGGACCCATGATCGCCGGTCACGCGCACCCGTCCGTGATTGAAGCCGTGCAGAAGACATTGGTCGATGGCCTGAGCTTTGGCGTGCCGAACGCGCTGGAAGTCGCCATGGGTGAGCGTCTTGCAGAACTGATGCCGTCAATGCCGATGCAGCGCATGGTGAACTCCGGCACCGAGGCCACGCTGTCGGCGATCCGCCTGGCACGCGGCGCCACCGGACGCACGCTGATCGTGAAGTTCGAGGGCTGCTACCACGGCCATGGCGACAGCTTCCTGGTGAAGGCCGGCTCTGGCGCACTGACCTTCGGCCAGCCGAACTCGCCGGGCGTACCGGCGCCGCTGGCTGATCTGACCCTCACACTGCCCTACAACGACTTCGATGCCGCCACCAAGCTGTTCGACGCGCGCGGCAGCGAGATTGCCGGCCTGATCATCGAACCGATCGCCGGCAACATGAACTGCATCCTGCCCAAGGACGGTTACCTGCAGCATCTTCGCGAGCTGTGCACGAAACACGGCGCGCTGCTGATCTTCGACGAGGTAATGACCGGCTTCCGCGTGTCCCGCGGTGGCGCGCAGCAGCGCTATGGCATCACCCCGGACATCACCACGCTGGGCAAGATCATCGGCGGCGGCATGCCGGTGGGCGCCTATGGTGGCCGCGAAGACCTGATGCGGCAGATCGCTCCGGACGGCCCGATCTACCAGGCCGGCACGTTGAGCGGAAACCCGGTCGCCATGGCCGCCGGCCTCGCCACGCTGGCGCTGCTGGATGAACCCGGCTTCTACGAACGCCTGGAGCAGAACACGAATCGCCTCTGCGACGGCCTCGAAGCCGCCGCCCGGGATGCCGGTGTCGCCGTCACCACCAACCGCAGCTGCGCCATGTTCGGCCTGTTCTTCACCGACAAGAAGGTGGAGAGCTTCGCTGACGCCACCGCCTGCGACATCAATGCCTTCAACCGCTTCTTCCACGGCATGCTGCAGCGTGGCGTGTACCTGGCTCCGTCCGCCTACGAGGCCGGGTTCCTGTCTTCGGCCATGAGCGAAAGCGACATCGACGCCACGATCGAAGCAGCACGTGGCGCCTTCCGAGACGCCTTCGCGGACTGAGTCCGACGTGCAACCGACCTCGCGCCGCCGTGTCGGCGCGAGGCCGTCCGCGCCCTTGTTGGCGATGATCGGCGCGTGCCACGATGGGTCATGTCGCCCGAACCCGGCATCGACACCACCCTCCTGATTGCCGCCGCCAGCAATGGCGACAAGGCGGCCGAGTCGCGCCTGTTCGACCTGCTTTACGACGATCTGCAGCGCATGGCGCAGCATCACCTGCTGCGCAGTGGGCGCGATGCCGGCCATGCGCAGTCCCTGGTGCATGAGGTCTATCTCCGCATGGTGCGCGGCGGTGCCGTGGGCAGCGCCGATCGCCAGCACTTCTTTGCGCTGGCCTCGCGGGTGATGCGGCAGATCGTGATCGATCACGCGCGGCGACGCTGCAGCGACAAGCGAGGCCGAGGCGTCGACGATCTGCCACTGGATGCGCTGCCGGAACCGCCCTCACCCGCGCAGCGCGATGATCTTGAACTGCTGCAGCTGGATGCCGCGCTGGGACGGCTGGAGCAACACGACGCCGGTCTGTCGCGACTGGTGGAACTGCATTTCTTCGGTGGACTTGCCTTCCCCGAGATAGCCGAACTGCTGGGCCGATCCGAGCGCACGCTGAAGCGCGAATGGCGACGCGCACGCGTCCTGCTGTACCACGACCTCGCCGTCGAAGCCTGATCATGGACGCCATGTCGCACTGGCAGCAGCTGTCGGCGGCACTGGATGCGCTGCTCGACCTGCCGCCGGAGACACGCGAGTCGCGACTGGCCGAAATCGCCGCATCGGACCCTGCACAGGCGGCCACCTTGCGCGACCTGCTCGCCGCCGAGGCACGGGAAGGACCGCTGGATCGGGGACTCGGCACACGCGTCCGGGAGGCACTGGACGAACGTGCCGCCGCGGAAGCCATCTCCGCCGCCGATATCGGCGAGCACATCGGCGCCTGGAAACTGCTGCGTCCGATCGGCCGCGGCGGCATGGGCGAACTGTTTCTGGTGGAGCGTGAGGGCGCCGGCTTCAGCCAGCGCGCCGCGCTGAAGCGGCTCAAACGCGGCATGGACAGCGAGGAAATCCTGCGCCGCTTCCTGCAGGAACGGCAGATCCTCGCCCGCCTCAACCATCCCAACATCGCCCGCCTGCTGGATGGCGGCATCGATGCCAGCGGCCGTCCCTACTTCGTCATGGAGTACGTGGAAGGCAGCAACATTGTCGATTTCGCGCGCGAGCACTCGCTCGACCTGGTTGCTCGACTGCGCCTGCTGCAGCATGTGTGCGAGGCGGTGGCCTATGCGCAGCAACACCTGGTGGTTCATCGCGACATCAAACCCGGCAACGTGCTGGTGGATGCCGATGGCGAACCGCACCTGCTCGATTTCGGCATCGCCAAGCTGCTGGAAGACGACGACCCCGACGCCAACCGGACCGCTGTCGGCCTTCGGCTGCTGTCACCGGCCTATGCTGCGCCGGAACAGCGCGCCGGGCAGGCCGTCGGCACCGCGACGGATGTGTATGCGCTGGGCCTGCTGCTGTTCGAGCTGCTCTGCGGCCAGCTACCTGAACGCCGCGACCCGACCGACGACGATGCCAGCACCGCGCGACAGGCCACAGCCGAGCCACGACCCAGCCAGACCATTCGCCGTGTCGACGACAGCGTGCTGCGTCAGGCTTGGGGACAGCAGGTCCCGCTGCGCGAACGCCTTGCGCGTCGGGTCGGCGGTGATCTGGAACGCATCGTCCTGACCGCCCTGCAGATCGAACCCGAACGACGTTACCCGACGGCCGCTGCGCTGGCGCGCGACATCGGCCACTTTCTGGCCGGCCAGCCGATTGACGCGCGCCCGGACAGCCGTGGCTACCGCCTGCGTCGATTCCTTTCACGTCACCGGACCGGCGTTGGTGCTGCCGGCTTCGCGCTGCTGGCACTGCTGATCGGACTGGGCACCGCGTTGTGGCAGGCCCGAGAGGCGCGGGAACAGGCGGCCGAAGCACTGCGCCAGCGCTCATCAGCGGAATTGGCCCGGCAGCAGGCCGAGGCGCAGGCGCAGCGGGCGGAGGAAACACGTCGATTCGTGGTGTCGCTGCTGCAGTCGGCCAACCCGGAGCAGGCGCATGGTGGCGCGGCAACCAGCGCCGTCGACCTCGTCCGCGCCGCCGCCGAACGTGTGGAAAAAGAGCTGGGCGCCGTGCCGCTGACCCAGGCCGAACTGCGCGTCGCCGTGGGCAGCGGGCTGATCTCACTGGGCGCCGACGGCGACGGTCGCTCACGCATGGATGCCGGCATTGCCCAGCTGCGCAGCCTCGGACCGGAGGCGTATCCGGCGCTGGCCAGCGCCCTGCATCAGGCCGCGATGGACTCGGTAGCGCACGGCCGCATCGACGAGGGCGAACAGCTCAGCAACGAAGCGTTGATCATCTTCCAGCAGCTCGGCGACAGCCGGGACTTCACGCTGGGCCGCATCGGCGCATTGACCACGCTGGCCAAGATCGCCGGCGTGCGCGGCGACAACGCCGGCATGCAGGCCCGCTTCCAGCGCATCCTCGATGAACGCGAGCGTCTGCTTGGCCCCGACGACCCGCGACTGGCGGTGGACTGGAACAACCTCGGCGCCAGCGCGCTGCGACTGGATCACTACGACGCGGCGGAACATGCCTACGCCGAAGCCACGCGTGTGATGGCGCGCGACCCGCAGGCGCCGGAGTCGCGCTTTGCCTGGTTACGGATCGGACGCGCCGCGGCGCTGACCGGACTGGGCCGCCATGACGAAGCCGAACGCGAGGCGCTGGCGGCGCGCGACATTGCCGAGCGCACCCTGCATGCCGATCACCCCATTCTCGCCAGCATCCACGCCGTGCTGGCCACGCTGTACCGCTACCAGCAACGCCTGCCCGAGGCCGAGGCTGCCGCCACGCGCGCGGTCGCCATCAATGCGACCCTGCACGCACCCGATCTTGCGGTAACCGAAATGACGCTGGGATTGATCCAGCTCGCCGCCGGCCGGCCGCAGGAAGCCTTAACCACCCTGCAAACCGCGGAAGCGCATTTCGCCACCCAGCGTAACCGCGAGGAACCGGCCTACTGGCAGCTGCGCGCCGCGCTGGGACTGGCTCGCCTGCTTGCCAACACACCGCAGGATTCCCAGCGCGTCGATGCCCTGACCGAGATTGACGAAGCGCTGGGCGCCCTGCGCCAACGCCAGGCGACCCGTGGAAACCCCTGGGCCGAGACGCTGGGCTATCGCGCCCGCGCCGCCGAAGCACTGCACACCGACGACGCACCACAGTGGCGCCAGCAGGAGCTCGACGCCCTTCGCGCCCTGCTCGGGCCCACCCACCCACGCGTGCGTGAGCGCGAAGCGGCATCCCATCCACCGCCGCCGTGATCTTCCCAACAGCACCTATTCGAAGCCGTCGCTGAACACCTCTGGCGACGGGATCGCATTGCCCTCCACCGCGCCCATCGTGCAGGCAACGTAGCCATCGGGTTCCGGCCGTACGGCGCCGCGCGCATCGCTCAGCACCGGCTGACCGCTGGCAGGATCGGCGCAATCCTGCCAGGGGATGGCGTCCAGCGCCGGGCTGTCCTGGTGCAGCCGATAGACCGGCATGCCACCCGAGGTGAGCTCCATGGGCCCCAACAATGGGTCGACATCCAGTTGGTTACCAGTAAGGTCGCCGTCAATGGCGCAACCCGCGCTGGTTCCCAGCAGTATGTAGCCAAGCCCGAGGAATGACGGAGTCACCTCGCAGTCCTTCAGGCCGGACGGCGTGAAGTTGCCGGTGATCAGGCTGTTGGCCATCAGACCAGCTTGCAAGAACGCGCCGCCACTGGATAGGGGATTGGTCGCCTCGTTACCGGTTACCGTCAGATATGTCGCGCCGATGTACTGACCCGACAGAACCAGGCCGCCGGTGTACTCCGCACTGTTTCCGGCAATGGTTCCGTTCCGGATTGATGCGATGGCCGCAGGAAACTGGCTGTTTGGCTGGTAGTACGACAGCAGCAGGCCACCCGTGCCTCCATTGCTACCGAGCACATGGTTATCGACCACCGCGAAGCGCTCCATGCTGATGCCATGGGAAAACGGCAGGTAGTCCGAGATCGACGTATTGGCTCCCCAGGGCCGCACCACCACATCGGGTCGCAACTGCACCATGAGCCCGCCCGAACCACTGCCGTCGCGGCTCACGACGTTATCTCGGACCACTACGTTGTCGAGCAGATAGCGTCCGTTGTTGAACAGCAGGCCGCCGCCGTTCGCCGAACCATTCCACTCGGGAATCTGGAACGGATCCTCGCTGAGCCGCCCCCCGCGCACAGTGGCATTGACCAGAGCAAAGGCCAGTGGCCGCGACTGGCTGGGATCGTCATCGTGGAAGTTGAATTTGCCACGCACTTCGATCACCCGGTCGGTGCCACCACCAACGATCTGCACGTCATCCGCATCGCCTTGACCGATCAGCGCGAAGTTCAGCGCCGGCTTTCCGGCTACCGGCGCGATGTCGATATCTCCACCGCTGGCGTCATTGTTGGTATCCAGCGGTCGGGTCAGCGTGTAGGTGCCGTTGGGTACGCTGAGTATCCATCGCCCACCGCTGGCTGACGCTTCCATGGCTGCCGCGCGCAGCGTGCAGGCGCCATTGATCGCGGCACAGGAGCCATCACCAGGCGCCGCGTCCGGCAAATCGGCAGTGGAATCGATGCTGTCGTCGTATCGCGCCGAATAGGCGCCAATATCGCAACTCAGCGGCGCGCGAGCCACCCCGCGAGCATCGCTGGTCAGGCAGTTGGTGTCCGGATCGCCATAATTCGGTCGCCCTGCGCCCATGCCCGGGCTGCCGGGTCGCAGGGCGTGCACGGGAATGCCGGCGCCGAAATCGAACAGCGCGGTCAACAGAGGATCGGCCGCCGGCATGGCACCGCTCTCGCCCAGCGTGCAGTAAAAGCTGCGCGTGTTCACCATCGACCAGTAGATCAGTGCCGCGTTATAGGCCGATGACTGGCAGTAGAGGTCCCAGGGCTGGCTGCCACCCGAATTACCGGCCACGATGCTGTTGGCGATCCAAAGGCCGTCGGCCACCGACGATTGTGTGTAGATGCCGCCACCGTGATTGGCTGTGATGGTGACCTGATTCAGATCCAGCAACCCGCTCTGGGTGAGCCCACCGCCCACTGGCGCCCGGTTGCCGCTGATGGTGAGGTTGCGCATCTGAGGGGCATTGCTGCGCAGCGTGGCGGTGCCGGATGTGTAGATGCCGCCACCGCTGCCGGTTGCCTCGCCATCGGTCACCGTCACGTTGTCGACCAGCAGCTTCGCATTGGTACTGGTGTACGACGCCAGGTTGCCTCCGCCCTGAGCCCGCCCGCCACGAAGCACGAGATTCTTCAGCGTCACGCTGCCGGTGACCGAGGTCAGCGCCGTGCCCCCGTTTCGGCCGCCGACCACCGGGTTGTCGGCGACATTGCCGCCCACCAGGGTCATACCCTGAACGCTGATATTCAAAGCCACCGCGCTGGTGCGCAGATGCAAGACGCGATCACGCGGTGGCGCCACGATCACCGTGCTGCGCGCACCAGCGCCGACGATGCTTACCGAACCCAGAACGTCGAGATCGCCACTGACATTGTCGTCCTCATCCCAGTAATTGTCGCCGCCCGCCAGGTAGTAGACGCCGGCCGGGACGTTGATCACGTCAATCGTCGGCTCGACCTGCCCAGCTGGACAGGCCTGCACGGCGCTGTTGGTGTTTGCCGCCTTGATCGCATCACGCAGGCTGCAGTAACCGGGACCGCTGTTGTCAGTGGCGTAATTGACGTTAATGGTGGTGGCTGCGACTTGGCCCAGCCACATCAGCGAGCACAACACCAGACCAACGCGGGCGGCGCGAATGAATTTGAAGGCAGCGGACATGGGTGGACTCCGGGTTCCCGGCAGGAACCGTCAGCCCCAATAACGCAGAGCGAGGCCAAACCGTGCCAAACGCTGCGGTGGCCACCCGCCTTTCGTTATCCTGCCGGCTGACGTCAAGGAGCCCGGCCATGAAATTCGACACCCGCGCCGTGCATGCCGGCGGCGAACCGGATGCGGAAACCGGCGCGGTCGCGCCGCCAATCCACCTCAGTTCGACCTTCCGCCATTCGCCGGAAGGCCCGCGCGGCGATGAGCTGCTATACCAGCGCAGCGACAACCCGACGCAACAACGGCTGGAGACCGCACTGGCGGCGCTGGATGGCGCCGAGAATGCCCTGTTCTTCGGCTCCGGTATCGCCGCCTGTGCTGCGGCGCTGCAGATGCTGCCCGGCAATGGCCGGCTGGTGGTGCAGACCGACTGCTACAACGGCTTCCAGGCGCAAGTGCGGCATTTCGCCGAGCGCTGGGGCTGGCGCGTTGACTGGGTGGATCTGGCCGATCCGGCCGCTGCCGAGGCCGCGCTGCGCGAACCGGCGCAGCTGGTCTGGGCGGAAACGCCGTCGAATCCGCTGTTGCGTCTGGTCGATCTGCCGAAGCTGGCCGAACTGAGTCATGCCGCCGGCGCGCTGCTGCTGGTCGACGGCACTTTCGCCACGCCAGCGCTGCAGCAGCCCTTGGCCCTGGGCGCAGACGTCGTCCTGCATTCGGCCACCAAATACATGGGTGGCCACAGCGATGTGCTCGGCGGCGTGCTGTGCTTCGCGAAGGACGGTACCGCCGCGCACAACGCCCGAGTGGCGCGCGAACTGGTCGGCCTGCATGCCTCGCCGTTCGCGGCGTGGATGGTCCTGCGTGGCCTGCGTTCGCTGGGCTGCCGGATCGAGCGGCATTCGCGCAATGCGGCGAAGGTCGCGACCTTCCTTGAGTCCCATCCGGCTGTTGGCGCCGTCCACTACCCGGGACTCGCCAGTTCACCGTGGCATGAGCTGGCGAAAGCGCAGATGCGCGATTTCGGCGGCATGCTGAGCATCCAGCTGCGCGGAGGCAAGGAAGCCGCTCTCAAGGTCGCTGGCGCACTGCAGCTGTTCGTCAACGCCACCAGCCTCGGCGGCTGCGAATCGCTGGTGGAGTGGCGACGCGGCGTGGAAGGCAAGACACCACGCTCGCCGGAGGACCTGCTGCGGATTTCAGTTGGACTGGAAGACCCGGACGACCTGATCGCCGACCTTTCGCAGGCACTGGACAAGGTATCGGCATGAGCATCGAAAGCCTGGGCGAGGCACAACAGCACGACCTCGATTTCCAGCCCGCCAGCCAGCGCGGCTGGCGTCGTCGTGTGTTCGACGTGATCTTCCACCACGAGGCCGGGGCGCCGCGACTGTTCGACATCGTCCTGATCGCCGCCATCCTGCTCAGCGTGCTGGTGGTGATCCTCGACTCCGAAGCCGAACTGCATCGCGACTACGCGCCGCTGTTCTATGCGCTGGAGTGGGG
>ERZ795053.6822-NODE-6822-length-11230-cov-5.243758_pt1 | contig 11230 bp, 8 predicted proteins | sample MGYA00375137_ERZ795053 | MGnify/ENA primary metagenome ERZ795053 (study PRJEB30182, sample SAMN05720284) | activated sludge metagenome | isolation source: Anaerobic digester | place: Hong Kong | collected 2014-12-17 ... | reverse complement strand
GGCGTTTGGCTCGAGGATTACGACGGCCGGCAGTATCTCGATGCGATCAGTTCTTGGTGGGTCAATCTTTTCGGCCACGCGAACCCGCAAATCAATGCCGCGGTCACGGCCCAACTCGCCGAACTGGAGCACGTGATCTTCGCCGGGTTCACCCATGAACCGGCGGTACGGCTCGCAGAACGCTTGGCAGCCATCGCCCCGCCGGGACTGACGCGCTGCTTCTACGCCGACAACGGTTCGACCGCAGTCGAAGTAGCCCTCAAGATGAGCTTCCACTACTGGCGCAACGTCGGCAAGACGCGCAAGACGCGGTTCGTGACGCTGGCTAACAGTTATCATGGCGAGACGCTCGGTGCACTGGCGGTCGGCAGCGTCGAGCTCTACAAGGCCACCTATGGCCCGCTCCTGATGGATGTGATCACCGTACCGTCGCCGGATTGTTTTGCGCGCGAGCACGGCGAGAGCTGGGCTGACTGTTCAGTGCGCCAGTTCGCGCACATGGAAGCAGTTCTTGCGGCACAGGGCGACGAGGTGGCGGCCGTCATCGTCGAGCCGCTGGTGCAATGCGCCGGCAACATGCGGATGTACGATCCTGCCTACCTGAAGCTACTGCGCGCCGCCTGTGATCGCTACGACGTGCATCTGATCGCGGACGAAGTCGCCGTGGGCTTCGGCCGCACTGGCACGATGTTCGCCTGCGAGCAGGCGGGGATCAGCCCAAACTTCCTGTGCCTCTCCAAAGGCCTGACTGGTGGCTACCTGCCGCTATCGGTGGTCATGACGGGCGCAACCGTCTACGACGCGTTCTATGACGAATACGTGAAGCTGAACGCGTTCCTGCACTCGCACAGTTACACCGGCAACGCCCTCGCGTGCGCGGCCGCACTCGCAACGCTCGACATCTTCCGCGACCAGCCAGTGCTGGCGCGTAATGGACAACTCGCACTAAGCATGCGCTCGAGCGTTGCACACCTGGCCGATCATCCACATGTCGCCGAGGTCCGGCAGCACGGCATGATTCTCGCGCTCGAACTGGTGCGCAACAAAGCCGCCCGCGAGCCGTGGGACTGGCGCGAACGCCGCGGCCGGCGCGTCTATCGGCACGCGCTGACCCGCGGCGCACTGCTGCGGCCGGTCGGCGATGTCGTGTATTTCATGCCTCCTTATGTCATCACGCCGGACGAGATCGAGCTGTTAGCGCAGATTGCCACGGAAGGCATTGAGCTGGCCACATGCGACTGACGCGCATACACGTGCCCGAACGGCTCGCGGTCGGGCACGAGGTGACGCTGCCCGAGGCTGCGAGTCTGCATATAGTGAGAGTCCTGCGGTTGGCGGTCGGCGCACCAGTGCTGCTGTTCGACGGACACGGCGGCGAGTATGACGCCGTGATCGTGCATTCGACGCGCGGCGCGGTGCGCACTGCCGTGCTGCGCCATCAGGCTATCGAACGGGAGACGCGACTCGAAATTACCCTGCTGCAGGCACTCGCGCGCGGCGAGAAGATGGACTGGATCATTCAAAAGGCGACCGAACTCGGGGTCCATCGCATCGTGCCAGTCGCGCTCGAGCGTTCGGTGGTGAAGCTCGATGAGCGCCAGGCCGACAAGCGACTGGCGCACTGGCGTGCGGTCGCCGTCAGCGCCTGTGAGCAGTGCGGTCGCAATCGCCTGCCTGCGATCGCGCCACTGGCATCACTGGCCGCTGCGTTGGACCTGGCGACGGGCTTGCGGCTACTGCTCGATCCGGACGCAACGCAACCACTGCGAGCGCATGGCGGCGCAATGGGGGATTCGGTCAGTCTCCTGATCGGCCCGGAGGGTGGGCCGACGAGCGCGGAGACTGCCACTGCGGTCGCAGCAGGCTTCAAGGCCGTGAACTTTGGCGCACGTGTCTTGCGTACCGAGACAGCGGCGGTCGCCGCTGTCAGTGTCCTGCAATTCCTGGGCGACTCAGCCGCCGCGGACTAACTACTCGAGCAAGTCGTTCACTCGGCAGTTACCGACGTCTCATCGGCGATCATCGCCTCGATACGCTCCAGATCCGGGATCCACGGCGCTTCGTTCACCATCCGCACCTGACAGATGATGGGGATACGTTCCGCGAATACGCGCGAGTTGTCGGGTCGCAATACATCCGAGCTCACCCGCACGAGTTGCGGGAAGCCCTGCGAAATGATGCCGTAGAAACCCAATTCCAGCGAGCTGGATAGAGCGTGCATGACGACGATGCGGGTGCGGCCGGTGACCGGCGGAATCGTCTGGCCACAACAGCCTTCGAACGATACCAATGGAATGCGTCGCCCGCCCCATTCCACTGTTCCCACATACCATGGCGGCGCACCGGGCATCTCGGTAGGTGTCTGGTGCCCGACGACTTCGGCCACGCAGGCGCGGGGCACGATCAGCCGCCCGTCGAGCAACGGCACCAGCAGGCTGTAGATCTCGGTAACTCGCTCTGCCACGGTCAGTGCCCTGCCCGTTTGCTGCGACGGCGCTGCACCAGCGGCTCGATCGCCTCCAACAACTGCGCCTCCTGGTAAGGCTTGCCGAGATAGTCGTCGACGCCGAGCTCGATGGCCCGCGCGCGATGCTTCTCGCCGACTCGCGACGTGATCATGATGATTGGCACGTCGGCCAGGCGCGGATCATTGCGTACTTGGCCCGCCACCTCGTAGCCGTCCATGCGCGGCATTTCGATATCGAGCAGGATGATATCCGGCGTGTTCTCGGCCAGTACTTCCATCGCATCGACGCCGTCACGCGCCGTGAGTACGCGCATATCGTTGCGCTCCAGCAAGCGCTGCGTGACGCGGCGCACCGTGATCGAATCGTCAACCACCAGCACGAAAGTGCGGCTGTCCGTTTTTTCGCGCGGCAACATCGCCTCTGAGCGCAGCCGCCAATCAGCGCGGACCAGTGCACCGATATCCAGGATCACGACGATCCGGCCATCTCCCAGGATAGTCGCGCCCGAGATGCCGCGAATAGCGGCGATCTGCGGCCCGACCGACTTGACCACGATCTCGCGACTACCGACCAGCTCGTCCGCGATGAGGCCCGTCGAATGTTCGCCCGCGCGCACCAGCACCACGGGCACGGTGACATCGTTGTCCGGTAGCGGCGAGGGTTCGCGTCCGATGTACATGGCGAGGTGCTGGAAGCGATATTTCTGTCCGCCATAATCGAATGGTTCGGCATCACTGCCGAGATGCGCTGCCACTTCACTGCGTGCCAGACGCACCACACCGTCGACTGTCGGCAGCGGCAACGCGTAGAACTCGTCTGCGGTACGCAGAATCAACGCGTGACTGATGGCGAGCGTCAACGGCAAGCGTATGGTGAAGCGTGACCCCTCGTGCTCGCGCGTCTCCATGTGCAGCGCACCGCCGAGTTTCTTGATCTCAGTGGCCACCACGTCCATGCCGACTCCGCGACCGGCGGACTGCGTGACAGTACCGGCCGTAGAGAACCCTGGCTCGAGCACGAGCTGTATGACGTCGGCGTCCGACAGCTGCTGCTCCTTGTGGATCATGCCGAGCGCCACGCCTTTGTCGCGGATGGCGCGCAGATTCATCCCTGCGCCGTCGTCGGCCACTTCCACCACCACTTCGGAGCCTTCACGATGCAGTGAAACGGTGATACGCCCGGTCTCGGGCTTGTCGCGTGCGCGCCGCTCGTCGGGCAGCTCGATGCCATGCACCACGGCGTTGCGCAGCATGTGCTCGAACGGCGGCAGCATTCGTTCCAGGACCTGGCGATCCAGCTCACCCGCAGCACCTTCCACGATCAGTTCGGCGCGCTTGCCGCTGTCCGACGCAGCTTGCCGAACGATTCGCGACAGCCGCTGCACGTGCCGTTGGAACGGCACCATGCGCGTGCGCATCAGCCCGTTCTGCAATTCGGTGATCGTGCGTGCCTGCTGCTGCAGCAGACCATGCGTATCCTTGGTCATCGTCTCGAGCAGTTGCTGAATGCTCGCGACGTCGTTGGCAGTCTCGGCCAACGCACGTGAATACTGTTGGATGGCGGAATAGCGATCCAGCTCGAGCGGATCGAAATCACCCCGCGCGCCACCCTCTTCTTCGTAGCGATGCAGGATCTGGGCCTCGGTCTCGATCTCGAGCTTGCGCAGCTGCTCCTTCAGGCGCGCCACGGTGCGAGACAGCTCGCCAACGTTGAAGTCGATCGAGCCCATTTGCTGTTCGAGCCGCGCACGCGCGATGCTGGCTTCGCCCGAACTGTTGAGCAGTTGATCGAGCAATTCCGCATCGACGCGCGCCAATTCCGGGCGGTCGACCTGTGCCACGGGCTCGCGGCCTGGCGGAACCGGCGCAGGGGCAGGCATGTCGTTCTCGCCCGTCCGACCGACCCAGGACAAACCCGCCTGCTCGCGCGCCGCAGGGCGTTCCACCAGATCTGCGGCAGGCGGTTGCTGGACGACTTCAGCTGGCTCTGACAAGTCGACGAATTCCGTCGAGATCGAATCCGGTCCGGCACTTGTCGTGTCGGCCACCGGCACCGCTGCAGCGCCCTCCGCTAACAACTCCGGCCCGACTTCGAAATCGATCTCAGCGTCGTCCTCCGCCAGGATTTCAATCGACTCGTATTCTGATTGAGGCTCTGTTGCGGTCTCTGGCTCTGGCTCTGGCTCTGCCTCCGGCTCCGGCTCGGGCAGGACCTCTGTTTCGACCCAGGGTTGCTCCGCTGCCTGGGCGGCAGTGCTGGGCCGGGGCTGCGACAACGCGCGAATACGTTCGATCAAGCGCCTGCCACTCGGTATGCCGCTGCCGGCAACGACCAGCTCGCGCATCCGCGCCAGTTCATCGAGTGACGATTGCGCGACCGAATACGCAGCGTCGTCGGCCGGCACGATACCGCTCTCGATCTGCATCACCAGCGTTTCGAGTTCGTGTGCGAGATCGCCCATCGGCGTTATGCCGGCCATGCGGGCACCACCCTTCAGCGTGTGCAGCGGCCGTTTGAGCGCCAGCAGATTGCCAGAATCGCCCCGGTCGCTGTTCCATGCCGCGAGCGCGCCCTCGGCCGAGTCGATCAGTTCGGTGGCTTCGTCGGTAAAGATCCCGGCGATCTCCGGATCGAAATCGGTCAGCAGATCGTCATCGTCTGCGTCGGCCGGCGCCGGCGTCTCGGTTGCGACGACCGTAGCCGATGCTGCCTCGTCTGAGGTAGTGTCTTCATCCACCAGGAATCCGCCGATATCGATCTGCTGCGAGGCGTCGACGATCCGGCGATCCAGTGTGCGCTCGGCCAAAGCGATGCGCTCGACCAGAGCAATGTGCGAGACGAAGAATCCGGTGTTCTCGTCGAGGTTGTTAGCCACGGATTCCATCGCGTCCATGCACTGCTCCAGCAGATCGAGATCTGCTGTTTCGATGCCAACACCGCTGTCGAACGCCTTGCGCAGCCAGTGGTCGCACGGCGCCATCAAGCGGATGCCTTGCCGAACCTCTGCCATACGCGAGCTACCAGTGAGCGTATGGCAAGCACGGTAGACCGCCTCGCTGACTGCATGCGGCTCCGAGCGGTCGCGTTCATAGGCGATGAACGCGCGCACGGCGGCAACATGCGTGGCCGTCTCCCGCACGTAGATCTCGTTCAATTGCATGCCGCCGGACGGACCGTCGACCGATCGGGGCTGAAGCGATCTGTTGATCCCCGTATCGGCGTTTGCACCGATGGGTGCGTCGAGCTCGGCCGCATCGAGCGTGAGCGTCGACGTGTTGGTTGCGAATTCGCCCGAGGCAATGCTGCTGGCCGTATCTGCATCTAGCCGCGACTCCGCTGCTTTGACGCGGCCGGTGGCAGCCACTCGGGCATCGACCGGTTTGCCGGCAGCCAGCGCATGCGCCCTGTCGATCACCGGCGCCACGGCCGCAGGCGGCGCGCTGTTGGCGGCCAACGCATCGACCAGCTGAGGTGCGATCGCAACTGCCTCGCGCAAGGTCACCAGAATTTCCTGCGAGCGCGCCAGCGTGTTCTCGAGGATGCGGTTGATCAGATTCTCGATCGACCAGGCGAAATCGGCGACATCAAGCGCACCGACCATCCGGCCGCTGCCTTTCAGGGTGTGGAAGGCGCGCCGCACGTCAGCCAGCGCATCCAGCGCGAGCGGGTTGGCGTCCCACTCCGGAAAAAGCCGCCCGATCTTGGCGACTTCTTCCCGTGCCTCTTCAATGAAGAGCGCCAGCAGATCGGGATCGACGGGCTCGGGCGGAAGATCGGCACGCGTCATCGTACGGCTCAGCACCGGCAGGTCCAGGCCCGCGGTGGCCACATCAGTGAGCAGCACCTCACCGTCGTCGATCTCGGTGGGTTCGAGTTTGACCGTGGCGGCAAACGCTTCTGGGCCGACTGGCGCCACCGTCGGCACTGTACGGCGCGGCAGGTTGGCCAACGCCTCGAGGCAAGTCTCGGCGTTATCGAGCATGTACCACGGGTCGGCACGCCCGGCCTGCAGCGTCTCCATGTAGTACTCGACACTGACAATGGCGTCCGCGAGGCGATCGAGATAGCTCGTGGGCGCCACCATACTGCCGGGCTGCAGCATGTTCTTGAGGTGCTGGCCGATGCGATCGATGATGTCCACCGCGCGGGACTTGCCCAACATCAGCAACCCGGCCTTGATACCTCGCAACAGATCCGGCCAGCTATCGAGCGCGGCTGCGTCGAGCGTGCCGCTGACGTTCTGCGAGATCGCTTCCTTGATGCGGACCAGGTTGACGCTGCATTCGCGCAGCACTGCCGCCTGCACCTGCTGGAAATCGACGTCGCCGCCGCCGACCTCGGCGCCCGGCGCGCCAGTCTTCGGGACGATCAGACCGACGAGGTCGCGATCCAGCCGGTCCTCCACGTTGATCAGCGTCGCGGCAATCTGCACCAGCGCTGCATGATCGGCCGGCGCTTCGCCGCCCACGATCGATTCCAGGCGCGTCGTCTCGGCCAGCACTCGAGCCCGCAGCTCGCCCAAGCCCAACACCCCGAGTGTGTCGCCAATCTTGCGCAGCATGGCGAGCTGCGGCTCGAGCTCCGCGCCCTGCCCGCCGCGGCGCACGAAGATATCGAGCACATCCTTGATCTTGCCCAGGTCCTCGCGGATCGCGGCAGCCACCGTCTGCATCAGCTTGATGGAGGGTGCCGACAGATTCTCGCGCTCCTGCTCGATGCTGTCGTCGACCGGCAGCAGCTCACCGAGCCGGAACGACGCCCGCACTGCCGTGATACGCGGGCCTGTGCTGGTCGCGCGCGCGACGTAATACAGAAGATTGTTGAGCAGATCGACCGACGGCGTCTGCGCGTAGCGTGCTTCGCCCACTTTGTAGAGGCGCAGGATCTCGCGGTCCGCCAGCCCTAACAAGCGCTTCACCGATACGCCGGCCTCGAGCCCATCCTCGCGCAGTGCTTCGAGCACCGCGCCGACCACCCACCAGAGCTGAAAGACCGGCTGGGTGGTTGCCACCTGTTCGAGCTGGTGCGAAACCGCGGTGAGGATGTCGAGATTCTGTTCGGTACGCTCACCGCGGATCCAGCCGATCAGCCCCACCTGGAAGCGGGCCCGCAGCTTGCGCGCCCACTGCGCCGCCGTGAGTGCTTCGTCACCACCACCGGCAGCCGGCGCAGCCTGCTTGTCGGACTTGAGATTGAGCAGCAGCAGCGTCCCTTCGGACAGCAGCGGACTGCCGCGCACGGCGCGCAGATCGTTCAGCAGCGGCAGCAGCACCAGCGCCAGGTCCCGGCCGCCGGCGAGTACCCGCTCGAGGTAGCCTGGCAATTGCACCATCGCGCGCATCAGCGCATCGAGCGCCTCCGCCTGATTCTTGCGCGCACTCGCGGAGTGCAGATAGTGCGAGACGTGCTCCATCTCCTCGGCGAGCAATGCGGCGCCATAGATCTCGAGCACGCGCAGCACACCCTGGATCTGATGCAGATCGGCACTGCAACGCTCCAGCAGTGAGATGTTCTCCTGCTGCTCGACGTAGGTCTCGAGCGCGTTGCGCGCTTCGTTGAGCGAGTGGTTGATCTCGCGACCGACGAGATCCAGCGTCTGCATGGCGACTTCGGACATTGGAACTACGAAGCTGCCTGCATTGGACGCGGCCGCGAGCCGGACTGGTCGCTGGCCGCCAGCGCGCGTACGCGCTGCGTATCCGAAATGATGGTCGGCGCATCGGCCGGCAACCGAAAGCCGGCCGCCGATTCGCGCAGGTCGGCTGACAACTCCGCCAACTTGGCGATGCCCTGCGACGTGGCACTGGTCGATTCTGCCGTCTGCGCGCTGATTTCCTTCAACACCTGCATGTTGCGGGCGATGTTCTGCGCTTCGCCCGCCTGCTGGCGCGAGCTCGCCGAGATATTCTGCACGAGGCTTGCGATCTGATTCGACACTTGTTCGATTTCCTCGAGCGCGGCCCCGGCGTTCTCTGCCAGCAATGCGCCACCGACTACGTCCGTTGTACTGCGTTCCATCGACACCACCGCTTCGTTGGTGTCCGATTGGATCGTTCTGACCAATCCTTCGATCTGGCGCGTGGCGGCCGCCGCACGTTCCGCAAGTCGCTGCACTTCATCTGCGACCACGGCGAAACCGCGCCCCGCATCGCCGGCCATCGACGCCTGGATCGAGGCGTTGAGCGCCAGGATATTGGTCTGCTCGGCGATGTCGTTGATGAGCTCGACGATGTTGCCGATCTCCTGCGAGCTCTCACCCAGGCGCTTGATCCGCTTGGATGTATCCTGAATCGTCTCCCGGATGGTATTCATGCCGTCGATCGTGCGTCGCACGGCGTCGCCGCCCTTATGTGCCACGTCGACTGAATGCCGCGCGACATCCGATGCCCGCTCCGCATTGCCAGAAATCTCTTCCGTGGAACCTGCCATGGTGGCAGCCGATTCCGTGGCGGCGATCAGTTGCTTCGACTGGGCGGCGGCGGCTTTGGCCAGATGCTGCGACAATCCTTGCGTCTGGCGGGTGGCGCCATCCAGCTGAATGGCCGATTGATTGATCGTGCTGACGAGATCGCGCAACACGCCGATCGCGTAGTTGATCGAGTCGGCTATGGTGCCGGTGATGTCCTCGGTGACGGTTGCCTGCACGGTGAGATCGCCATCGGCGAGCGGCGCCAGCTCGTCGAGCAGCCGCAGGATCGCCTCCTGATTGCGCTCGCTTTCCTTGCGCTGCGTGAGCACCGCGCGCTCGCGCTCGACGACCTCCCGCTCGATACGGCGGATGCGTTGCCACGCGAACAATGCCAGCACCAGCGTGACGACTGCCGCCAGCGCAGCACCAGCGAAGATCGGCGATTGTGTCTGTGCGTAACCGACGGCGCAGGCAATACCGGCGAGCGCACTGACGACGGCCGACACTAACAAGAGCGTTGCGGCGGCCTTCACAGTCTGCGCGGAATTGACTTGGCTCGGCATAGTGTTATCTCGCGCCGATCAGGCGGCTGCATCCTGAAAGCTGGCGCTCTCGAGCAGCGTCCGCAGTGACATCACCGGCCACTGTTCGGCGCCGCGACGAAAAGCGCCGGCCAGATATCGATCACAGCGCACCACAGTCGGCGGCGCGTCACCCGTGAACTCGCCGTCGGCGAAGCGCCGGAAGCCCAGCACTTCATCGACCAACAGGCCGGCCGGCACTTCGCGGTGCGAGCCGACGATCAGCCGGGCGTTGCGGGTAGCGGGCGTAGTGCCACTGCCGAGGAACTGCCGCAGATCGATGATCGGCAGCAACTGACCGCGCACATTGGCGAGCCCCTTGATCCAGGTCTTGGCCCCCGGAATCCGTGTGATGTTGGTCGGCACCGCGAGTACTTCGCGGGTCTCCTCGCGTGCGACCAGATACAGCTCGCCCGCCATCTTGAAAGCGACGCCGACCCACTCACGGCCGGCGGGATTTTCTGTAGCGGCCGCGGCGGTGACCGCCCGCCCGCGACGCTCGAGTTCCGACAGGAGCTCGAACGGTCGGTCGCGGAGGGACTTCAGTGATACCGAATCGGACATCTCAGGCCGCGAGCGTGGCTTGTGCCTTCGCCACCAGCTGGTCGGGCGAGACGGGTTTGACCATGTAATCGACCGCGCCCTGGCGCAAACCCCAGATCTTGTCGGTCTCCTGGCCCTTCGAAGTGACCATGATGATCGGAATGCCCCGCGTGGTCGGGTCGTTAGAAAGCGTGCGCGTGGCCTGATAGCCGTTGACACCTGGCATCACGACGTCCATGAAAATGAGGTCCGGCGTCATCTCGCGCGCCAGCCGCACGCCTTCCGCGCCGTCGGCCGCGCTCGCCGTCTGATAACCCGACTTCTCGAGCGCACTTTTCATGACGTGCACCTCGGTCGGCGAATCGTCCACGATGAGAATGAGAGTCATGGCTACCTGGCCCCGATGTGAGTCTCGATTGCAGACAACAATTCGTCCTTGGTGAACGGTTTCGTCAGGTAATGCTCCGACCCGACGATGCGCCCGCGGGCGCGATCGAACAGACCGTCCTTGGAGGACAGCATGATCACTGGAATCGACTTGAAGACCTTGTTGTGCTTGATCAACGAACAAGTCTGGTAACCATCGAGCCGCGGCATCATGATGTCGACGAACACGATGTCGGGCGAATGGTCCGCCACCTTGGCGAGTGCGTCGAAGCCGTCGACTGCCGTAAAGACCTCACAGCCTTCTTTGGCAAGCAGGGTCTCTGCGGTCTTGCGGATCGTCTTGCTGTCGTCGATGACCAGCACTTTGAGACCCTTCAGAACCTGATTGTCGTCCGTCACACCCTGATCACTCCGTAATAGAGACGCGCATGGTAGCGGCTGCAGCGACTAAAATGCCGATACGCAACGCGACCTGACCAGCATTTTTAACATATCGGTATACCCCTCGCCATGCCATCCACGTCACGTTTTGCGAACCTGACTCCACATGCTCCACTCGTGACAACTTCCAGGAAGCCGCCATGACCCAGAACACTCGTCTCGCCGTGGTGATGGACCCGATCGCAGACTGCAAATTTGCGAAGGACTCCACACTTGCGATGTTGCTCGCAGCGACCAAACGTGGCTGGCAGCTGACATACCTGGAGCAGCGCGATCTATGGTTGCGCGACGGTGTGGCGCATGGTCGCGGCCGGCCACTCACCGTCATGGCGAACCCCGAGCGCTGGTTTGAGCAGATCGGAAGAGCGTCGTGTAGGGAAAGAGTGTGTTCGGTTGTGTAG
>ERZ795053.6820-NODE-6820-length-11230-cov-21.394094_pt1 | contig 11230 bp, 11 predicted proteins | sample MGYA00375137_ERZ795053 | MGnify/ENA primary metagenome ERZ795053 (study PRJEB30182, sample SAMN05720284) | activated sludge metagenome | isolation source: Anaerobic digester | place: Hong Kong | collected 2014-12-17 ... | reverse complement strand
CGACCTACCAGATGCTCTACTGGGTGATGGTGGTGGCGCTGCTGGTGCTGGCGGGTGTGTTGGTGCGCTGGCTCTATACGAAACAGCCGCCACCGCAGCCGGCGGCATAGAAGCCCATCCTACGGAGCGTTGACGATGACGGTCGAGGCGGTGCTGCTGGGCAGCGCGCAGGACGGTGGTTTCCCGCAGGCCGGCTGCGCGTGCGCGGCGTGCCGGGCGGCGTGGGCGGGAACTCTCGCGGCGGAAGCGCCAACCGCCCTGGCGCTCATCGATCACGAAGCTGGCGCTAGCTGGCTGATCGATGCCACGCCGGCATTCCCTACCCAGTTGAATTACCTGAAGAGAGCGGCGCCTGACGCACCGCTGCGTGGCATCTTCCTCACCCATGCGCATATCGGCCATTACACCGGCCTCATTCATCTCGGGCGCGAGGTGATGAACAGCGACGGACTGCCCGTCTACGCCACAGAGCGCACCTGCGGCTTTCTCACCGCGAATGCTCCGTGGTCACAACTGGTTGCGTTCGGCAACATCGCGCTCCACCCGGTCGAGCCCGGCACGCCGGTCGAATTGACGCCGGCGCTGCACGTAACGCCGATCATGGTGCCGCACCGGGCCGAGTTCAGCGACACCGCAGCCTATCTCATCGAAGGCCCCGAGCGCGCGTTCTTCTACTGTCCGGACATTGACGGCTGGGCGCAGTGGGATGAAGACATTGCCACCGTGGTCGCGTCGGTGGGTATGGCGCTGCTCGACGGCACATTCTACAGCGCGGCCGAACTCCCCGGACGCAACCTGGCCGAGATCCCTCACCCGCTGGTGACGGAGAGTTGCGCGCGGCTTGCCGGGCAGGCGGCGCGCGTCGTCTTCGTGCACATGAACCACTCGAACCCGCTGCTGGACCCTGCGAGTGCCGAACGCCGCTCGGTGGAAGACGCCGGCTTCACCGTCGGCGCGACGGGGATGCGGTGGACGCTCTAGAAACGGGAACGCCAGCCTCGCCGAACTGAATCGACTGTCACGCCAGACGTTTGGGGCGCAGCACGAGCCACGCCGCCAGCACGAAGGTGATCAGCGGCCAGACCCACGCCAGGTCACCAGGGCCGCCGGAGCCGGTGCGCGCCTCCTTACAGTCGACACGCACGAGCCGGTAGGTGGCCGTGCTGTCGAGCAGCGCCTTGTCGCTCATCGTTGCTGCATTGATACCGGCCAGGCGCCCGGCAAAGCCGCTGTTGATCAGCACCTGGCGCACGATGGGCGCCTTTGCGGCGGCGGGCAGGTCGGTGACATCGCGCGCGGTGCCGGCATACCAGCCATTGGGCAGCCACACCTCCACGGCCGGATCGGCTATCAGGTTGCGGTACCAGTCGGCGATATGGCCAAAGCCGGCCACGCAGTAGACGGCGCCGTCCACGATCGCGTAGTTGACCGGCGTGCGCCGGAGCCGCCCGCTCTTGCGCCCGCGATGCGTGAGCACCATGATACAGCCGGTCAGTTCGGCCCGGTTGCCCAGCGGCCCCAGCCCCAGTCGCCAGTGCAGGATCATGTACCTGTTGAGCCATTTGAAGGCCTGACGCAGCCAGCCCTCGACCCGTGCGCGCGTGTTCATGCGGACCGTCCCTTTCGGTGTTTGTACGCCCCCAATTTGCGGCGCTGTGTCGTAGCGCACAGCGCCGCGTGCAAAATTGCCTCATACTGATCGCGGCGAAGTTGCCACATGCCGGCCAACACACCCAGTTTACACCTTGCGGAGTGCTTCATGGGATCTCTTCCTGTCATCATCTTGCTGTTGCTTGCGCTGGCACTGACGCTGAACCTGTCTGCACCGCCGGCCGAGCCTGTTGGCGAACGCAACACACTCCCGCACTTCGAGGAGTAGGCCGCCGGCATCATCCCTCCTCCCCGCCCCATTCTCTTGTCGAAATCCCTGCAACGAGTTTTGACGCGCGACAAAGCGGCGGTATGATCGTTTGAATGGATTCTGAAACCTTGCCGCCGCGAATTCATAACGCCTTTCTATTCCAGGCTTTCAATGCCGTTTCGTGGCAGATTTGCCTGGGCAGCCCGCTGATCCTCTTTGCCCGCGAACTGGGCGCGCCTGCCGTGGTGTTGGGTTTACTCGCCGGCCTTGCGCCGCTCACCTCCAGCCTGCAACTGCTTGTGGCCCCGCACGCCGAGCGCATCGGCTATCGACGGCTGATGCTCAGCGGCTGGTCGGCGCGTGTCGTCATGCTGATCTTCCTGGCGCTGCTGCCGTTGGCGGCCGTGTACATGCCGGCGCCTGCGACCATCGGCGTACTGATTGCGATCATGCTCGCCTTCACGACCATGCGCGGCATCGCTACCTGTGCGTGGCTGCCGTGGGTTGCCTCCATCGTGCCGCGCGCCGTGCGCGGCTCCTACCTCAGCCGGGACCGCACCTATATCGGGATTGCCAGCGTGGCGGCCCTGGCGACCTCGGGAATCATGCTCTTCAACCACCGCGGACTGAACGCCTTTGCCATCGTCTTTGCGCTGAGCTTTGCGGGCGGCGCACTGAGCCTGTACTTCCTGAAGCGCATCCCCGAACCCGTGCAGCGCGAGCGGCCGGATGGCCCAACAGCGCGCACCCGCTGGCGCGACCTTCTGCGCGATGGCGCGTTTGTGCGCCTGCTCATCTTCAGCGCCACGGTCCAGCTCTTCGTGCTCTCCACGGCAGCCTTTGTGACGGTCTTCGTGCGCGAGGAAGTCGGGATCAACGATGGGACGATCCTGTGGATCACGGCCATCGCCGCACTGGCCGGCATTGGCGCACTGCGTCTCATGCGCAGCCGCATCGATCGGCTCGGTAGCCGGCCTTTCCTGGGGCTGGTCTTCTTGTGGTGGGCGGGGTACTACCTGGCATGGTTCACGCTGGCGGCGAATCTGACCGGCGGTCGCATGATGCTCGCGCCGCTGCTGCTCATTGCGGCCGGCTTCTTCGGCTCGATTTACGAACTGTCACTGACGCGCCTGCTGATGAACACCGCCGGCGATCGACCGGCCATGACGCAGTACTTTGCGCTACAGTCGGTCATCGTCAGCCTGCTTGCCGGTCTCTCGCCCATTGTGTGGGGCTGGCTGCTCGACACCATCCACGCAACTTCGATCAGCGTGGGCCGCCTCACGCTGAACGGGTATGCCCTCTTCTTCGGCTTTCAGTGGCTGATGCTGAGCGTAGTCTTCCTGGCGCTGATGCAGGTCAAAGAAGGCAATGCGACGCGCACCTCGACGCTGCTCTATCATGTGCTGGTAGCGGCTCCCGGGCATCGCCTGGCGGCGATCACGCACCGCGGCCACTTTCACCAGTAGGTGACTGGCTCCCCTCGTTGCGCAGGGCAATCGCCTCCAGCGCCTTGACGTCGGAGATGTCCTTACCCGCCCCATGGATACGGACGACCCGTTTGCCCGTTGCATCGTATTCCGGGCGGGCAGTGAAGCGTACCCAACGCGTCGCGCCGGTAAACGTCTGCACGCGCAGATCGACGGTGCTCGTCGCGCCGGCAATGATTTCGGCAGCGGCGGCATATGCGTTCTGCTTGTCGTCAGGGTGCACCATCTCCAGCCAGTCGATCGAGGCCTCGTCCTCGGTGGTTGGCGTGCCGAAGATGCGGGCAAACGCCTCCGTCACCCACTCACGCTGGAGGGTGCCACCGGGCAGGACACGCAAGGCAAAGGCAAAATCGGAAGTGAGTTCCGAAATCATGCGGTAGCGCAGTTCGGATTCATGCAGCGCGTCTTCCGCTGCGCGCCCGGCCGTGATGTCCTCAATGGCCACCAGCACGCTGGCAAGGGAGTTCTCGTGCCCCGGCGCCGCCGACCAGTGCAGGCGGATGTGGATGCGTTCGCCGGACAACTTGCGGTTGACGCCTTCCCACACGAATGACGTGCGTCCTTCCGCAATCCAGACCAGTTCTTCCGTAAACAAGGGATAGCCCTCGGCGGGTACCAGGCGGTCGAGGCCGGCAACGAGTTCGTCGCGGCTCTCTGCCCCATAGAGCGCCAGGCTGGCCTTGTTGAAGTCGATGAGCTTGACCTGGGCAATGCAGGCAGCGACCACTTCATCGTGCTGCTCGAAGTAGCTGCGGAAGTCGGTGACACCCTCTGCGCGCAGCCGGTCGATGGCAGCCTTGACTGCCGAGAAATCCTGTTCCCACAGCGAAATGGGCGAGTTCTCAAAGAGACCGCGGAAGCGCGCTTCGCTGTCGGCCAGCGCCTGCTCGGCTTTCTTGCGGCGCGAAATGTCCTCGGTGACGACGATGAAGCTGCGCGCCTGGCCGGTATAGTCGCGCGCCAGCGACACCGTGAGATTCACCCAAACGAGATGTCCGTCACGATGGAAATAGCGAACTTCCTGGCTATAGGTGGCGCGCGCGCCCGCCAGCATTTCCTCGATCAGCGCGCGCTCGTTGGCCCGGTCAATGGGATGAATGAGATCCTGGACCGAATGGGCGAGCAGCTCATCCTGGCCGTAGCCGACGATCGCGCAGAGCTTTTGGTTGACGCGCAGAAAGCGCCCATCCAGCCCGACCTGGGCAATGCCGACCGCTGCCTGTTCAAAGGTATAGCGCACCCGCTCATCGCTCTCGCGCAGCGATGCCTCGACCGCGCGGCGCTCGCTGATATCGCGGGCAATGGTCGATGCACCGACGATGCGCCCCTGATCGTTGCGAATCGGGTACATGTTCAGCATGATGTCGATCTCGCGGCCATCCTTGCGCCGGCGCCGCGTCTCGAGTTGCTCGATGGTGTAACCGTCGCGAATCCGCTGCAAGAGCCGATCCAGCTCGTCGCTCCTGGACGGTGGCTCCAGCAGTATGACCGGCTTGCCGACGATCTCACGGGCCGTGTAGCCGTAGATTCGTTCGGCGGCCGCGTTCCACGTCTGCACGATGCCATCGAGCGACTCGCTGAGAATGGCGTCCTCGGTCGACTCCACGATGGCGGCGAGGTGACGGCGGGCTGTTTCGGTCTGGCGCCGCTCGATGAACTGACCGATGCGCTTGGCGATCTCGTTGATCAGGCTGCGCTCCTCGGCGAGAAACGGCCCTTCATCGGCCGGCGGGTGCGCGCTGAGATACGCGACCGAGACCATGCCGATCTCGCGCCCCTGCACGACGACGGTGCAACTCTGCTGCCAGGCGGACTCGACGAAGTTGGGCGTGGCGTACGTCTGGCCGTTGACCAACAGCCGCGCACAGCAATCCTCGGGGTACTGCCAGCCGGGCGGGAGCAGGGCAACGATCTCGTAAAAGTAGTCTTCGGGCGTGCTCCGGGTCTGGTCGGCCAGGTAGGATTCGCGATAGAGGGTGGAGAGTTCCTTGACGCGCTCGCGCAGGCGGGCGATGACGCCGGACGCGTCGGCGCGATCGAGGAGTTGCGCCTCCAGTTCGACGACGCGGTTGCGCAACAATTCCACTTCTGTGACGAGGGATTCAGGTGATACGCTCATCGATCGGCACCGCTATTCCTCAAAGGGCTGGCTCGCAAGATGCGCAAAGCAAACGCATGCTTTTCCTTGAGTGTCATTATAGCCGATCTTTCCTGGTATGAAGTCTCCCCGTTGGATACGCCTGGCGTTTCGGAGAACAACGAAGGAGATACTGTGGCAGCGTGCGCCGTCACGCAGGCTCACGCAGGAGCGCGAAGATCGCTGAGGCGAAGCTCGTGGCGGAGCTTGAGCGAGTCGTCGTCGCCGCGAATCTCCAGGCTGATCACCGGATCCGGGAGCGACCAGTCGATGCGAATGAGGCCGAAGTTGTCGCCCACGAAGTAGTCGCCCACGCGATTGGCGTCGGGAGCAACCCGTTCCGGATCGACGTTTTCGGTCAGCCCGCTGCTGTTGACTTCCCACAGCGGGTACGGCGCATCGGTCGCAAGCCGCGAAAACTGGGCGCGATGCGTGTCGCCCGTGATGAATAGCACGCCAGCAGTTTCGCCGGCCGCGATGAGATCGAGCAGGCGCCGGCGTTCGGCCGGGAAGTTGGCCCAGATCTCCCAGCCCGTGCCCTCCTGGGCAAAGGGGATGCTCGTGGCGATGATGCGCACTTCGGCCGGCTGCTGGAGTTGGACGGCCAGCCACTGCCACTGGTCTTCGCCCAAGAGCCGGGCATCCGGATCGCTGGTCGACGTGTAGGGCCCCACATTTTCCCGGCGCCGGGCGTCATACTCGGCATCGCTCACGCGGGTGAGTGGCGACCGATCCCAGCGCGTGTCGAGCAGAATGACCTGCACGCGCCGGCCGGGCGGCCCCAGCACGTAGGATGTGTAGATTCCTCCTGCGCGCGTGCGCCGTTCGCTGGCGGCGGGCTCGCCAAAAAAGTCGAGGAAGACTTCTTTCGATCCCTGCTTGGCCACGTGTTCGGCGCCGATGTCGTTGAAGCCGTAGTCGTGGTCGTCCCACGTCGCGACGACCGGCACCCGGCTGCGCAGTTGGTGAAAGCCCGGCTGTGCGGCCAGCCTGGCATAGGCAGCGCGCAGCACGTCCATGTCATCCGTGTCGGCATAGACGTTGTCGCCCAGAAAGACGAACAGGTCGGGGTCGTTGGCCAGCACGGCCTCCCAGATTGGCTGCGGACGGTTCTGATTGGCGCACGAGCCAAACGCGATCATGTCGACCGGCTGCGTGGCGTCCAGCACCGGCTGCACGGGTGTACAACCGGCAAGCAGCGACAGCAAAAGCAGGATCGGGATGAATCGAAGCATGGCGCCATTTTAGTCGCTCCGTGAGGCGGCAGCAAGCGCGTCGTACTGGCGGGTTGCGCTGCCGTGCACAGGCCAGTGTCCGATACGACACACGGGGCCAACTTCTCCCAAAGATGGCAACAAAAAAGGACCCGGCAGATTGCCGGGTCCTTTGAATTGACACGATGTGCTCAAGCTTGGCCAGTAGCGGTTCACACAGATGGAATCAGTGCGTACACACTGGTCTGAGCCTGGTCAAGCAACTACGGTCTTAGACCTTCTGGACGTTGGCGGCAGAGGGGCCCTTGGGACCCTGCTCGACCGAGAATTCGACCTTGTCGCCCTCGGCAAGCGAGCGGAAACCCGCGGTCATGATCGCAGTGTGGTGGACGAAGACGTCCTTCTTGCCAGACTCGGGCGTGATGAAGCCGAAGCCCTTCTGGTCATTGAACCACTTGACGGTGCCAATTTCTCGATTAGCCATGTTGGAAACTCCCTTTCCTGGTACTAACAACTAAAACGTACAACAATACAAAACTCTGGTCGTTCCCGCTGACAAAAAATACTGGCTGCCAACATGTCGTCGGACAGCCAGTATTTACTCGCATGAAGGACGTACACAATTTTGCAGTCCCTAGCATAACGACGTTACTACTCGCCGTCAAGTTTCGGGAAATCGTATACTTGTGCGCTGGGTCTGACGCCGGCGCAAGCCCGCAAGCGGGCAGCAACCCCTAGATCTTCTGGACGTTGGCAGCCGACGGGCCCTTGGGACCCTGCTCGACCGAGAATTCAACCTTGTCACCCTCGGCCAGCGTGCGGAAACCCGCGCTCATGATCGCCGACTGGTGGACGAAGACATCCTTCTTGCCGGACTCAGGCGTGATGAAGCCGTAGCCCTTCTGATCGTTGAACCACTTGACGGTGCCTTTTTCTCGAGTAGCCATGTTGGAAACTTCCTTTCCTAACTGAAAACGGTTACAAACTGCGGTACAAAATGTGGTTGTTCCCAACGGCAAAACAATAAGCCGCTCAACCTTGTAGGTCTGAGCGGCCATAGTTTACTCGCTAAAGGACTTACAATATTTTGCGAATAGTAGAATATACCGGCTTGGTTTGTATGTCAAATTTGCCGGTGCCAAAATTGCATTCGCCGCGTTCTCTTCCGTTCTTCAACAGCCTCTCCGCCTGGCGGCCTTCTATGCCCGGCACAGCAAACCAGGCCTTCGCTCTGGTACCCGCGTGACTTTTGTCGCAGCACGCCCGTCCGGCCCGACCTATGCTGGATTCACGCAAGTCCCCTCAGTTCAGACAGGAGCATCCAGCATGAGCACCCTGCCCCTACCACAAATATCGACTGAGCGCTGCACCGGCTGCGAGCGTTGCGTGGACATCTGCCCGCAGCAGGCGTTGGTCCAGTCAGATGGGAAGGCGATGCTCATCTACCCGGAACGCTGCACGTACTGCACGCTCTGCGAAGATATCTGCCCGACTCAGGCGATCGCGCTGCCCTTCCTGATCGTCTTCGCCGGGCACCGGCCCCAGTAAGCGAAGGCCACCTGGCCTTGCTCAGTCCATAGCGAATGCACGTAACGTGCAATCAACCAAAGGAGAGCGACAATGAGGCGGATATTTGTAGTGCTGCTGGTCGTAGTGATGGTGGCGTCCATCGCTGCGGCCTGTGGCGGAGGCGACAAGGAGACGCCCACCCCCGAGGCCGTCAATGTGGAAGGTGGGCTACCGGCGTCGGCGATGGAAATTGCGTCGGCGCGCGGGTTGACGCCGGATGACATCAATGCGGCGCTCAAGACATTCGTGCCGAGCGGCAAGATGGACGAGTACATGCTCTTCCTCTCTGGCGGCCATTCGGGCAATGTCATTGCCGTGGGCGTGCCCTCAATGCGCATCATGAAGAACATTGCGGTCTTCACACCCGAGTCATGGCAGGGCTACGGCTATGGCTCCAAAGAGTCCGAGGAAATTCTCGATGCCGGCAATGTGAATGGCGTCAAGATTCGCATGGGCGACACGCACCACCCGGCGCTGAGCGAGACCGGCGGCGACTACGACGGTCAGTACCTCTTCATCAACGACAAGTCGAGCGCGCGCGTCGCCGTCATCGACCTGCGTGACTTCGAGACCAAGCAGATCGTCAAGGACCCGCTGCTCATCAGCCAGCATGGTTCGACCTTCGTCACGCCCAACACCGACTACGTGATTCAGGCCAGCCAGTATGGCACGCCCCTGGGCTGGGACTACGCGCCGATCTCCGAGTACAAGGAGAAATACCGCGGCACGATTACCATGTGGAAGTTTGACCGCGAAAAGGGTCGCATCATCCCCGAGGAATCCTTCGCCATCGAAGTGCCGCCCTACTGGCAAGACCTGTGCGATGCGGGCAAGTTGGCATCAGACGGCTGGGGCTTCTGCAACTCCTTCAACTCCGAACTGGCCACGGGTGGCGTCGAGGAAGGCAACCCGCCTTTCGAGGCCGGCGTGAGCCAGCGCGACACCGACTACCTGCACATCTTCAACTGGAAGAAGGCAGCCGAAGTCGTCGCCGCCGGCAAGGCCGAGACAATCAACGGCATGCAGGTCATTCGCATCCCGACCGCGGTGGAAGAAGGCGTGCTCTTCCTGGCGCCCGAACCCAAGAGCCCCCACGGCGTCGACGTGACGCCCGACGGCAAGTACATGGTTGTGGCCGGCAAGCTGGACCCGCACGTCACCATCTACGCCATGGACAAGATCCAGAAAGCCATCGATGCCGGGAAGTGGACGACAGACGACTTCGGCATCCCGGTGCTCAACTTCGACGACGTCATGATGGCGCAGGTGGAGCTTGGCCTCGGCCCGCTGCACACGCAATTCGACGACAAGGGCAACGCCTATACCAGTCTCTTCCTTGATAGTGCCGTGGCACGCTGGAAGCTGGGCGGCGACGACCCGGCCGCCTATCAGCTTCTTGACAAACTGTCGGTGCAATACAACATCGGCCACATCTCGGCGGCGGAAGGCGACACGGTCAGCCCGGACGGCAAGTACCTGGTCGCGCTCAACAAGTGGGCGGTCGATCGCTTCCCGTCCGTCGGCCCGCTGCTGCCACAGAACGAGCAGTTGCTGGACATCAGCGGCAACCCCATGCAGGTGATCTATGACATGCCCATGGGCGTCGGCGAGCCGCACTATGCGCAGATGATCAAGATGGACAAGCTCCATCCGTGGGATGTGTACCCGCAGGTGGGCTGGGATCCGGTGGCGCAGGCGCCATCTGAGTTTGCCACCGCGGCCGGCGAGGAAAAGGTTGTGCGGGATGGCAACGAGGTCGAAGTCTGGATGACCGCCGTGCGCTCGCACCTGACGCCCGAGCACGTTCAGATCAAGAAGGGCGACCACGTCACCTGGCACATCACCAACATCGAGACGGCCAAGGACGCCACACACGGCTTCCAACTCGGCGGCTATAACATCAGCCTGAGCATCGAGCCGGGTGAGACGACCACCTTCGAGTTCGACGCCGTCAACGACGGCACCTATGCCTACTACTGCACGGAATTCTGCTCGGCGCTCCATCTCGAAATGATGGGCTACATGCTGGTCGAGCCGTAACAGGAGGGGCGAGTTGCGAGGGGCGAGCAAGTCCAATTGTCAATGGTCATCGGTCAATGGTCAATTGCCAATGGAGGAGGTTGCGCGATGGCGGGTTTCCCGTGTCGCCCCTCGCCCCTCGCAACTCGCCCCTATTCAGGGAGTACTGAAGATGTCAACCGACATGGACAAAATTCTCGGCCCGCGCGTGCCGGCCGATGAACTCAAGGAACACCGGGCACGCTACCTGACGCCGACCTTGATCTTCGCAGTCGCGGCCATCCTGCTCGTTATCTCCATGTTTCTGCCCTACTGGAGCCTGACGCTGCACGCGCCGCAGTACCCGCAAGGGTTGACGGTGACGGCCTACGTCAATCACCTTGAGGGCGACGTCGGCGAGATCGACGGGCTGAACCACTACATCGGCATGCGCAAGCTCGACGAGGCCGCGCAGTTCGAGAAGCAGGTCTCGCTCTATGGCATCATCGGCGTTGCCCTGCTCATGCTCGCTGCCGTCTTCGTTCACAACTGGTGGGCGGCGCTGCTCGTGCTGCCGGCGCTGGGATTGCCCGTCTTTTTCATCCTGGACCTGCAATTCTGGCTTGCCAACTTCGGGCAGAATCTCGACCCGACGGCGCCGCTGTCGAGCAGCGTCAAGCCCTTCGTGCCGCCGGCGCTGGGCATGGGCAAGATCGCCCAGTTCTCGACCGATGCTCAGCCAGAAATCGGCCTGTGGCTGGCAATCGGAGCGTCAGTGCTGATTCTCATCGGGCTTTATTTTCACCGGCGAGCGTACAAGCCGCTGGCCGACGCGCAAAAGCAGGCAAGGGCCGAGAACAAGGGCGGTTGACGAAGCTCAAATGCACGGTAAAGGCAATTGTTGACTGTTGATTGCTGGTTGTTGATTGTTGATGGTCGGTGAGTGGACACGGGGTCATTG
>ERZ795053.6819-NODE-6819-length-11230-cov-24.342371_pt1 | contig 11230 bp, 8 predicted proteins | sample MGYA00375137_ERZ795053 | MGnify/ENA primary metagenome ERZ795053 (study PRJEB30182, sample SAMN05720284) | activated sludge metagenome | isolation source: Anaerobic digester | place: Hong Kong | collected 2014-12-17 ... | reverse complement strand
CGCCGTCCAGGCCAGCAGCGGGCCATCGACCAGCATCCAGCCCAGGATGGCCAGGCCGAAGAGCGACAGGCCGATCTGCAGCCAGCGCGTCAGCGGTCGCCACTGTCCCTGTGCCAGCACGTACGCGTTGAGCGCAATCGTCAGCGACCACATGAGCGTCAGCCACGGCACGAAGGTCATGAAGTTCTCCGACAGCAGCGGCGTCACCGTCACTTGCCCGTCCGTCACCGAAATGGCGGAAATCCACTCCGGGTAGGCGTTGAAGATCACGATTGCGACAAGGTTGAAACCGATGCCGACCACCAACTCGCCAACCTTGACGCGTTCGGAGGTCTCGACCTTGGGCAGCGAGCGCGGATTCCACGCCTCTTCTTTTGCCTCGGCCTCGATCTTGCCGTGCGAGAAGGTTTCGATCAGGGCGAAGACGAAGACCAGCGTGCCGAAGGTCTGGAAGAGGCCGCCGACCAGCCCGCCAACGGTCGCCAGCGGGTTGTCCAGCATGCCGCGCCCCATGCCCACGTTCACGGCAATCCCAAAGACCCACACGCCCGTCAACACCAACAGCACGATGGTCGTGACGATGCGGAAGGTGGGATAGAGCGCCGGCCCGATGAGCGAGCGCGGCGCATGATAGCGGGCCGCTAGCGCTTCCGGCCGGCCAAACTGTTCGAGGACGGCCAGCACCGTCGCTTCGTCGGCATCTTCGAGGTTGGTGACATCGCGCGCCTCCAACTCGTCCTGGATCAGCGAGCGGATTTCGGCCTCGACGTCGCCCCGCTCGCGCACGGGGAGCGCGCTGCCCACTGCGTTGACGTAGCGATCGATCCATTCCTGCGCATTCATGATTCTGCTTCCTTTCCAATGCCCAGCCGCGCCAACGTGGCAACCAGGCTTTTCCATTCATCCACCAACTGGCCGAGCGTCGCCTTGCCCACCGCGCTCAGCAGGTAGTAGCGCCGCGGCCGCTGATCGTCGACGACCTCCCAGCGGCTCTCCAGCAACCCCTGTGACTCCAGGCGGCGCAGCAGCGGGTAGAGCGTGCCCTCGCTCACCTCCAGCCCCGCCTCGCCCAGCCGCTGCTTGAGCGAGTAGCCGTACTGCAACTCCTCGCACTGGCTCAGCACCATCAGCACGACCAGGCCGCGACGCAACTCCGATGCAAGATTCTCATATGTCTGAGCGTCAATCTCCGGCATGTTGTTCGGTTCCATGTTCACAGTATACTATGCAATACACAGTATTGTCAATACCGATGTACTAGGCGACCAACGCAACACTCAAAAAATCATTTAACATCAAACGAATTTGCCGGATCTGCATAGATGCGTAACAATTACACGCAGCGAAGTTTTGGCAGCCGGCTGGCTGTGGGATACGGAGGAGCACAATGGGTATTACAGGATTGCATCACATCACGATCGTCGCTGCCAACGCGCAGCGGGCGATCGACTTCTACACGCAGGTGCTGGGGCTGCGCCTGGTCAAGTTGACGGTCAACTTCGACGCGCCGGAGAGCTACCACCTCTACTTTGGCGACGAGACGGGCCGCCCCGGCACCGCTGTCACCTTCTTCGAGTGGCCGGGCGCGCCGGCAGGTCGACCGGGCGTCGGCGGGACGCACCACTTCGCCCTGCGCGTGCCGACCTACGACGCGCTGCTGAAATGGAAGCGACGTCTCTCCGACCTGGCCATCGCCGTTGACGGCCCCTTCGATCGCCACTACTTCACGTCGATCTACTTGCGCGACCCCGACGGCACCATCGTCGAGATTGCCACCGACGGGCCGGGCTGGACGGTCGACGAGGCGGCCGGCGCGCTGGGCCAGGCTTTCCGCGAGCCGCCCGCCGACATGATCGCGCAAAACCGCAACGAAGCGCGCATCGCCGCGCTCACCTGGCCGGAGCCGGTGCCCGCCATTACGGCCGACATGGCGCTGGCGGAGGGTATGCACCACATCACGGCGATTGCCTCCGACATCGAGCGCACTAACGCTTTCCTGGTCGATACGCTGGGGCTGCGCCGCGTCAAGATGACATCCAACTTCGACGACCCAGACTCGGCGCACTGGTACTGGGGCGTGGGCGATGGCGCGCCGGGGACGCTCATCACCTACTTCGAGCGCAAGCCGGATCGCGAACCGCGCGTGCGCATGGGCGCCGGGCAGACGCACCACTACGCCTTCGCCGTACCGGACGAAGAAGTGCAGCTCGCCTTCCGCGAGAAACTGCTGCGCGCCGGTCTGCGCGTCTCGCCCGTCATGGACCGCGTCTACTTCAAGAGCATCTACACCAACGACCCGGACGGGCACATCGTCGAACTCGCCACGGCCGGTCCCGGCTTCCCGGTCGATGAATCCGTCGCCGAGCTGGGCACGCAGCTCATGCTGCCGCCGTGGCTCGAAGCGCATCGAAGAGAGATTGCGCGTGCCGTGAAGCCGGTCAATCTTCCGCTCTGGACGCCGCCGCGGTAAGCTATGCAGCCGGTGGCGGCAACAGGAGGCGACGTAGACCGGGAGGCGTCGATGGGCATCTATGCGATTGACCATGTGCAGTTGGCCATGCCGGCCGGCGAAGAGGAGCGTGCGCGCGCCTTCTTCTGCGACGTGCTGGGCATGATCGAGGTGTCCAAACCGGCCGCGCTGGCCGGGCGTGGCGGCGCGTGGTTTGCCGCCGGTAACGTCCAGCTTCACCTGGGCGTCGAGGCGGACTTCCGGCCGGCGCGCAAGGCGCACCCTGCACTGCTGGTCGACGATCTCGACACGCTGCTGGCGCGGGTCAGCGCGGCGGGTCACGCGGTTTCCACCGAGGAGCCGCCGCTGGCAGGCTACCGCCGCGCACACATCTTCGACCCGTTCGGCAACCGCATCGAGTTGATGGAACGACTCACCGGCTGATGCCGGGAAAAGGGAGGAACGAATGGCACAGGCAACTTTACACCAGGGCATGCCCGTGGCGCGCTACGGCGCTGATGTCGCCGCGGCAAGCGCCGCCATGATCATGATCCACGGCCGCGGCGCGTCCGCGGAGGACATCCTCTACCTGGCGCACGAACTGGACGCGCCCGATGTGGCCTTTCTGGCGCCGCAAGCCGCCAACGCGACGTGGTATCCAAACCGCTTCATCGCGCCGGTCGCCGCCAACGAGCCGTGGCTTTCATCCGCGCTCCAGGTTGTCGATGACCTGGTCGGTTCGCTGGTGGCTGCCGGGATCGCACACGACAAGATCTTCCTGCTCGGCTTCTCACAAGGCGGCTGCCTGGCAACCGAGTACGCCGCACGCAACCCGCGGCGCTACGCCGGCGTCATTGGCCTGAGCAGCGGGCTCATCGAAAACGGCGACCAGCCACGCGCCTACACGGGCACGCTGGACGGCACGCCCGTGCTGCTCGGCTGTAGCGACGTCGACTTTCACATCCCGCTGGCGCGCGTCGAGCGGACGGCCCAGATCTTCGCCGACCTGGGCGCGGCCGTCGACACACGCATCTATCCCGGCATGGACCACATCGTCAACCAGGACGAGATCGACGCCGTGCAGCACTTGATCGAGCGCATCCGCTAGCGCTCGGCGGCGAATGCTGCGGCGCCGAGCGTGGCAATGTCGCGCGCGTACGTCTCTGTCACCTCGAGATGCGGGAAGTGCCCGGCGCCCTCGTACAAGCGTAGCCGCGCACCGGGGATGGCGTCCGCGGCGCGGCGGGCATGCGGCACGGCAAAGAAGGGATCGCGATCGCCCCACGCCACCAACACCGGCACGGCCAGCGCCGGCAGCGCATCTTCCACCGCGCCGAAGTGAGTGGGCAGGTCGCGCAGAATCGTGGCGAAGATGGTGCGGATCGAAGCGACTTCGGATGGCGAGTTGACCGCGGGGAGTCGCTTGCCGCGCCGCGTGCCGTTGCGTGCCATATAGCGCAACGACGGCGGCGAAAAGAGCGCCGCTTCCACCGCACGCCCGATGCCCGGCACCGGCAACAGCTTCATGGGCGCCTGTAGCGCGGGATCGCGAAAGAAGTTACACGACGAGAGCACCAGGCCGGCCACCAGATCGGGGCGGCGAGCGGCCAGCGTCACCGCAATCGGGCCGCCATAATCCTGGCCGACCAGCACGCAGCGCGCGACGCCCCGCTCCGCCAGCAGCCGTTCGAGGGCGTCGGCCTGCGCGGTGATGGTCAAGCCCGCAAAGGCGCCCGGCGCATCGCTGCGGCCAAAGCCGAGCAGGTCCGGCACGATGACCCGAAAGTCCTGCTCCAACGCGGCGGCCACGGCCTCCCAATCCTGGGCGTTGCCGGGGAAGCCGTGCAACAGCACGACGACATTCCCTGCACCCTTGTCTACCGCCGCCATACGCGCCGGCTGGTGCGTCGCTCCCACGGCGCGGCGGTCATCCGCCGCGCCGGTGATGATCGTAGCTGTCATGTGCGACATCCTCAGTTGTCCCACACCAGGGCCTGCACCGGGTGCAGCATGGTGACGCTGGTGAAGTCGAGGAAGCTGCCAAACGCCTGTGCCGAGGGCAGCGTGTTGAACAGCTCGGCGGCCGCCAGCGCATCCGCGCGGCTGCGCCAGTGCACGACGTCGATCCATTGACCGTCGTCGCCCTTGAGCAATTCGCGTCGCACGTAGCCCGGCAACTGCCGGATATCCGCCATGACGGCGTCGGCTGCCTGGAGGAAGGCTGCTTCGTCGGCGCCCTCGTTGAGTTTGAAAGTAACCAGTTCGACGGTCAGACCGTTCTGCATGAGTTTCTCCTTTTTCGACATGCGGTTGATTCAACGGTCTGATTTTCGCACCGGCCCCTGACAACCCTATGTCAGGATCTCCAGAATCCTGTTCGCCTCGGCGCGAATCTCCTCGCGCAGTTCGGGTGGCGCCAGCGGTTCCGCCGCCGCTCCCCAGCCGAGCAGCCACGGCTTGATCTCCTGCAACGTGTCCAGCCGGTAGATCATCACGACGCCGTGCGCGTCGGTGTACTCGTCGACCCAGGCGTAGTGCTGGCGCTCGCGCACCCAGCGCACCGTCGCCGGTGCAAAGCGAATGCGGGCTTCGATGGTGCGCCCCGGCTGGCGTTCCACCTGTCGGGGCGCAAAGGTCGTGCGCAGCACCTTCAGCTCATCAATGCGATCCAGGCGAAAGACGCGCAGATCCTGGCGCACGCGGCAGAAGCCGTCGAGATACCACGCGCCCTGGAAGTACCACAGGCGGTGCGGCTCGACCTGGCGCTCGCTGACGTCATTGCTGGCAAAGCCGTGGTAGCGGATCCAGATGATGCGGCGAGCGCGAATTGCCTCTTGCAGCCGGGCCAGGCGCGGCTCGTCCAGGTCGAAGCGCTGCGCCGGCGCAATGAAGCCCATGATATCGGCGAGCGCGGCGACCTCGGCGCGTAGTTCGTGCGGCATGACGGCCGCAACCTTGGCCAGCGCCAGCTCGGCATCGGCCGGCACGCGCCCGGTCGTGTGGCTGATGAGCATCTGCGCGGCCAGGAAGAGGGCACGCGCTTCCTCCGGCGTCAGGGTGATGGGGCGCAGAAAGTAGCCTTCCGCCAGTTCGTAGCCTTCGCCCGGAAGCGCCACGATCGGCACGCCGCTCTCGCTGAGCGCGGTCATGTCGCGATAGATCGTGCGCTCGCTGACTTCGAAGGTGCGCGCCAGGTCCTGGGCGCGCACGCGTTGCTTGCGCTGCAAGATCAGGGTGATAGCGAAAAGCCGGTCGACGCGGTTCATGCGACTATTCCTGTTTCGTGGCCTGTAGTCCTCTCGACGATCGCCCCGCATTATAGCAGCGTGCCCTGGGACCAACGGAGAACCGTTTATTGCGCAAGCCACCTTGCGATTACCCCGGCGCAGGTGATTTGTGCTAGAGTGAATCGGTTTTGCTTTTGCCATGCAGTTTGTGACGCGGCGCGACGAAGAACCGCCCGCACTGAATGCTGTCATTGGAAGATATTGGCGACCGGCCGTATCGACACCGTCAGGCAATTCCACCCAAGGAAAGACGCGTTCGACTGGCGATCGGGAGCCATCCGCTCACCACGCCAGGACACAATTCCTCGCCGGTCTCTGTGGTCAACGTAGTTCACAGGTGAACCGCCTACCCAACGCAGGCGCGCCATGCCGTCTGCGCCGGACGTTTGGCATACCATCGACTTTTCGGGAGAAGTGAAGTGAGTAATGGATTACCAGTGGTTGGAGAATGGATCGGTGGCGACGGTGCGGCCAGCTTTGGCCCCGATGCCATGCCCGCCGCAATTGCTGCGTTTCGCACGACCGCCTTTGTCGTGCGTAATGGCGCGACCGGCAGCGTGGGTATCGGCAGCGGCGGTACGCTCCGGCCGCTGACCGCGCAGAATGGCGGCACGGCGGCTGCGGATGGCTACCCGTGTCTGGGCATCCTGCCGCCGCTCTACCCCGAGTGGCTGGGCGACCGCGGCTTTCTCGAAGCCCACGGGCTGCGCTTTCCTTACGTGACCGGCGCCATGGCGCGCGGCATCGCCTCCGAAGCGATCGTCGTCGAGATGGCGCGGGCGGGCATGCTGGGCTTCTTTGGCGCCGGCGGGCTGAGCCCGGCACGCGTCGAGCAGGCGCTGACCACGCTGCAATCGACGCTGGGCGATCGGCTGCCGTGGGGCGTCAACCTCATCCACTCGCCGCAGGAGCCGGAACTGGAGAATCTGATCGTCGGGCTGCTGCTGCGCTTTGAAGTGCGGCGGGTGGAAGCGTCGGCGTTCATGGCGCTGACGCCGGCCGTCGTGCGCTATGCCTTCAGCGGCGTCACCCGCGACGCGTCGGGTCGCATTCAGCGCGTCAACCACGTCTTCGCCAAGATTTCGCGGCCGGAGGTGGCCCAGCACTTCATGTCGCCGCCGCCGCAGGCCATCCTCGACGCGCTGGTGCAGGCCGGCGAACTGACCGCCGACGAGGCTGCGCTGGCCCGGCAACTGCCCGTGGCCGAGGATATCACCGTCGAGTCCGATTCAGGTGGTCACACCGACAACCGGCCGCTCGGCTCGCTCTTCCCCACCATCGCCCAGTTGCGCGACGAGTTGGTCGTGCGCCACGGTTTCACCCGCTCGATCCGCGTCGGCGCGGCCGGCGGGCTGGGCACGCCGGAATCCGTCGCGTCGGCCTTTGCCCTGGGCGCGGCGTACGTGCTCACCGGCTCCGTCAACCAGAGTTGCGTCGAGGCCGGCGTCTCCGACGATGCCAAGGCCATGCTGGCGCTGGCCGAGCTGGCCGACATGACCATGGCGCCCTCGGCCGACATGTTCGAACTGGGCGTCAAGGTGCAAGTACTCAAGCGCGGCACCATGTTCGCCTCGCGTGCAGCGACGCTCTACAGCCTCTACACGCGCTTTCCTTCGCTGGAAGCCATTCCGGCCGACGAGCTGGCGCGTATCGAGCAACAGATGTTTCGCCAGCCGGTCGGCGAGGTGTGGGCGGAGGCGCGCAAGTTCTTCGAAGTGCGCGGCCCGCACGAAATCGAACGCGCCGAACGTGACCCGAAACACAAGATGGCGCTGGTCTTCCGCTCCTATCTGGGACGCTCCAGCCGCTGGCCCATCGACGGTGCGGCCGACCGCCGCCTCGACTACCAGATCTGGTGCGGGCCGGCCATGGGCGCCTTCAATGCCTGGGTCAAGGGCTCCTTCCTCGAAAAGCCGGAGAATCGCACCGTCGTCCAGGTGGCGCTCAATCTGCTCGAAGGCGCCGCCTACGTGACCCGCGCCGCGCAGTTGCGCAGCTACGGCGCGCCAATTCCGGCGGCCGCGTTCAGTTTCCGGCCGCGACCATTGCAGTAGCGAGGGGTTTCAGACTCTGTGCGCCGCGGCCATTTTCCGGCCCGGCGCCAACACAAAACGAGGTCACCGCAACCCTGTGCGCCTTGCGTTTTCGTTCCGGTGCGCAGGCAGGATTGTACGTCAGTTCTATAAGGATCAAATCTATCAATGAGTAACCAAAGAGAGCACCGCGAAACTGCCTCCCCACCAATTGCAGTTGTCGGTGTAAGCGCGCTGTTCCCTGGCTCCACCGATGTGCGCGGTTTCTGGCGCAGCATTGTCGAAGGCCAGGACCAGATCAAAGAGATTCCTCCCAACTACTGGCTGATTGACGACTATTACGATCCCAACCCGGCAGCGCCCGACAAGACATACGGCAAGCGCGGCGCTTTTCTGGACGAAGTTCCCTTCGACGCCATGACCTTTGGCGTGCCGCCCAACGTCATCCAGCAGACCGACACCAGCCAGTTGCTCGGCCTCATCGTCGCCCAGCAGGTGCTGGAAGATGCGGCCGGCGGCGATTTCCGCCACGTCGACAAGAGCCGTATCAGCGTGATCCTCGGCGCCACCGGCGCGACGGAACTGGTCGTCCATCTGGGATCGCGCTTGCAGCGCCCCATCTGGCTCAATGCCTTGCGCGCCAACGGCGTGCCCGAGGACGAGGCGCAGGCCATCTGCGACCGCATCGCCGACTCCTACGTGCCGTGGACGGAAGCCTCCTTCCCCGGTCTGCTGGGCAACGTCATCGCCGGGCGCATCGCCAACAAGTTCGACCTGGGCGGCACCAACTGTGTCGTCGACGCGGCGTGCGCCAGCTCGCTCTCGGCGCTGGCCATGGGGCTGAGCGAACTCCACCTCCACCAGTCGGACATGGTCATCGTCGGCGGCGTGGACACGCTCAACGACATCCTCATGTACATGTGCTTCAGCAAGACGCCGGCGCTCTCGGCCAGCGGTGACTGCCGCCCCTTCTCCGACAAGGCCGACGGCACCATCCTGGGCGAGGGGCTGGGCATGCTGGCCCTGCGCCGGCTGGAAGATGCCGAGCGCGACGGCGACCGCATCTACGCCGTGATTCGCGGGCTGGGCACCAGTTCCGACGGCGCGGGCACGGCCGTCTACGCGCCGAAATCGTCGGGACAGGCACACGCCTTGCGCCGCGCCTATGACGCCGCCGGCTATTCACAGCGCACCGTCGAACTGCTGGAAGCGCACGGCACCGCGACCAAAGCCGGCGACGCCGCCGAGTTCCAGGGCGCCAGCAGCGTCTTCGCCGAAGCCGACGCGGAGAGCAGGCAGTGGTGCGCCATTGGCTCGGTCAAATCGCAGATCGGCCACACCAAGGGCGCGGCCGGCGCAGCGTCGCTCATCAAGGCCGTGCTGGCGCTGCATCACAAGGTGCTGCCACCCACGATCAAAGTCGATCGCCCAAATCCGAACCTGGCGGTGGAGGAGAGCCCCTTCTATCTGAATACGCAGACGCGGCCGTGGATCCGCGATGCCGCCCATCCGCGGCGCGCGGGCGTCTCGTCCTTCGGCTTTGGCGGCAGCAATTTTCACGTCACGCTCGAAGAGTACACCGGCGATGCGCGCAAAGAGACCTTCCGCCCGGCGCCGACCGAACTCTTTCTGGTTTCAGGAGCCGCCGCTCCGGAGATCACCGCGGCGGCGCGCCAGCTCACGGCCGGCTTCGATGAGGAGACCGGCTTCCAGTTTCTCGCCCGCGCCAGCCAGCTCGCCTTCCAGCCTGACGCTGACCTGCGCCTCGCCATCGTCGCCCGCGACCTCGCCGACCTGCGCACGAAGATCGATGCAGCCGCAGGCGCGATCGAGCGGGACCCGGCTGCCGAACAACAGTCGCCCGCCGGCTGGTATTACTCCGGCGCGCAGGCGGCAGGCGCTACCGGCAAACTGGCATTCCTCTTTCCGGGCCAGGGCAGCCAATATGTCGGCATGGGCGCCGACCTGGCCATGGCCTTCGACGAAAGCCGCGCAGTGTGGGACGAGGCCGCCGACCTGGAGTTCGAGCAAGGCGGCCGGCTGCACGAAGTCGTCTTCCCGCAGCCTGTCTTCAGCGACGATGATCGCACGGCGCAGGAGGCGCGCCTGCGTGCGACCGACTGGGCGCAGCCGGCCATCGGCGCGATGAGCGTCAGCCTGCTCGCCCTGCTGGCAAAGCTGGGCATCTCACCGGACGCGGTTGGCGGCCACAGTTTCGGCGAAGTGACTGCCCTGCTCACGGCCGGCGTGCTTGACCGCAAGGCCTTCTTCGCCGTCGCCCGCAAACGCGGCGAGTTGATGGCCGAAGCCGCCGCCATGTTCCCCGGCGCCATGACGGCCATCTCCCACGCTGCCGACGCAGTGACGTCGCTGCTGGCAAGTTGGAACACGGGCGTCGTCGTCGCCAATCACAACAGCCCGGAGCAAGTCGTGATCTCCGGCATCGAGAGCGCGATCCAGGCCACGGAGGAAAAGCTGCGCCAGGCGGCGATTCGTTTCCAGCGCCTGCCTGTCTCGACGGCCTTTCATTCCGTCGTCGTACGGCCGGCTGCTGCGCCCTTCCGCGCCTTCCTCGATCACATCACCGTGCACAAGCCGCTTGTGCCGGTTTACGCCAACAGCATGGCCGCGACCTATTCCAGCGTGCCCGACGCCATCCGCGAGACGCTGGCCGGCCAGATTGCCGAGCCCGTGCGCTTTGCCGAGCAGATCGAGGCGATGTACGCCGCGGGCGTGCGCACCTTTGTCGAGGTCGGCCCCGGCACGGTATTGACCAACCTGGTGAAAAGCTGCCTCAAGGACCGGCCGCACCGTGCCGTCGCCTTTGACCGCAAGGGGCAGCACGGCCTGACCAGCCTGTGGCATGGCCTTGGCCAGCTTGCTGCGGCCGGCGTCGATTTCGCCGCCGAGCGGCTGTGGGATGATGTCGCCGTGGGCGACGACCCGCGCACGCGCAAGACGCCCAAGCTGGCGGTCAACCTCAGCGGCGTGAACTACAACAAACCCTACCCGCCCGTCAACGGCAAAGCCGCGCCCAACCCGGCGCGCAATGGAACCCACGCGCCTGTGAGTCAGACCAACGCACCCCATGAAAAGGCGACCGGCAGCAATGGCCGTTCGACGGGGGTAGCACCAACCGCACCGGTGCCGGCACCTGCCGCGCCCACGCCCGCCTCGGCGCCACGCCAGGCACAGCCTGCCGCGCCCGCTCTGCCGCCCGTGACGGTTGCGCCACACGCTGCCGCTCCGGTCGCACAGCCAGTCGTGCCCGCCGTGCCAACTGCTCCGCCAATGCCCGCAGCAACGCCATCGCCTGTCCCACCAGCCCCGCAGCCGGTAACAGCACCAGCGCCCGTAGCCCCGCAAGGCGACGGCCTGGCCTGGGTGAACGCCCTCCAGCGCCTCCAGCAACAGACCGCCGACGCGCACATGGCCTTTCTCAACGTGGCCGAGCAGTCGCT
>ERZ795053.6817-NODE-6817-length-11234-cov-5.574559_pt1 | contig 11234 bp, 7 predicted proteins | sample MGYA00375137_ERZ795053 | MGnify/ENA primary metagenome ERZ795053 (study PRJEB30182, sample SAMN05720284) | activated sludge metagenome | isolation source: Anaerobic digester | place: Hong Kong | collected 2014-12-17 ... | reverse complement strand
CCTTGTCTCGACGGAAACAGTGGCAACCCGTTAGAGCATGTTGCGCTGAGGTGCGCAGTGGTTCGGCGCGGGTAACATGGGCTATGGCAGATAGCCCTTGTCGAGATCGAGGGATTGGCGCTCCAGCGCCTTGCCCTTTGCATCAAGGCGCGACACCTTCCACGCCAGATGCGTTCCTTCCTCTTCTGACGAGCGCGAGCTGAGAGACGCCTTCAACGTCTCGCCGCACCGACATGAAAGCGGCGAGAGCAACGGAAAATAGAGCTGCTCCCAGTGTGTACGTGGCGCCTGCGGCGCGGTCGAGAGTGTGACGCCTGGAACAAGTTCGGCCTCCCACCACACGCCTAGTCCATGGATCACCACATCCGACGTGATCGCCCAGACCGCTTCGCCCTTGCGATTGGGGCTGTTGGGTTTGTCCGCCGTGAAGTCGGCCTTATCCCAGACGCGCGCACTGTCGCCATGGCCAAGCAGATCGCCAGGCTCAAGCGTGCGCACATAGATGTTGTTGAGGCTCATGCCTTCCGCAAAGCCGAGGTCCAGCGCAATGCCAAGTTCCGGCCCGACCTGCCCCCACGCGCGCAACTCCTCATCAAAGCGATCGGCGATGACGGGCGCAACGAACTGGCGGACCCGGGCTGGAATGATCACGCCACCGCGTTTCAGATGCCGCGCACGCGCATCCTCAAGCGTCTGGATCATATTCTCTTCAAACGCATAGTTGCCGAGCGTTTCTGAAATCACCACGTCGACGCGCGGCGGATCGACCATGTCAAGCGAACTGCATGGCATCACGTGACAGGTGCGCGCGCGGTTCTTCTTGATGATCTGCGCGGCAACGCCCGCCACCTCCGCCATCTCATAGAGGTAGACATCCCGCGCCCCAAGCCGGGCTGCCATCAGGCCGATAAGACCGGTGCCCGCGCCAATGTCGGCCACCACCGTCTCGCCGTTCTTGATCACACGGCTCAGCGCGGCAAACAGCGCCCGGTTGCGAACCCGATCCGCGATGAGCGTGCGGTGATATTCAATGCGCATGCCGATCGAGCCTCCGCCTCACGCGCCAAGCTTCAGGTGCGCACCACGCATCTGATAGAGCACCAGTGCCGTCGCAACCGCCAGATTGAGGCTGTCGAGCCGTCCCGCCATCGGTATCTTGATGCGCCGTGTCGCCACCGCGTTGAGCGCATCGGAAAGCCCTGGCCCCTCGCTCCCCATCATCAACAGGATCGGCGCGCGATACTGGGCGGCGCGAAAATCCTCGCTGGCCGACAGGTGTGTCGCGACAACATCGCCATGCCAGCCTTGCCGCCAGTCGAGGAACGCGCCACGCTCGGCCCGTGCAATCGGCACCGCGAAAATCGAGCCCATCGTTGCACGCACGCACTCCCGGCTCCACGGATCGCAGCAGTTGCCGACCAGGATCACGCCCTTGGCGCCGACCGCATCGATGGTCCGGATGATCGTGCCCAGATTGCCCGGATCGCGCACCTCTTCCAAAACCAGCCAGACATCGCCGGGCTCGGCCGTTGCCGCATCTGGCAGCACCGCATGGCGCTGGCGGAAAACACCCAGCAGTGATTGCGGATTTTCCTTCGAGGCGAGCTTGCCGAGGACCGCCTGCGATACCGCCATGACATCGCCGCCCGCCTGCCCGACCCAGCGCGCCAGGTCCTTTGCAACGCCCTCACCCAGCACCTGAGACAGGGCCACCAGCGTTTCCGGCCTCCAACCGTTGTCGCGCGCGGTCATCAGGATCGATGCACCTTCGGCGACGAACAGACCGGTGGCCTTGCGCTCCTTGCGCATCTCCAGGGCGCGGATCGCCTTCACCCGCTCATTCTGCAGGCTGGTGATGATGAGCGGCTCGCCGTCGGCCCGGCTCATGGCGTCCTCCAGCGCGTATAGAGCGACGTCGGGACCACCCGCTTGCCGGCCTCCTCACGAATGACGAGTTCGCCGGTTTCGAACCTGCCGCCCCGCGCCCCCACGACCTGCCTGACCAATTGCCCAAACGCCAGCGTCGAAGCGCGTATCGCATAGACCGTCACAACGAGCGCTGCGCAATCGCGATCCAGCAGCTTGGCGCAATCCTCCAGCAACGGCTTCAGGTTTGAAAACAGATCCCATGTCTCGCCGGCAGGACCCCGCCCGAACTTGGGCGGATCGACAAGAATGATGTTGTAGCTGCGCCCACGGCGCACTTCGCGCGCGGTGAACTTCACCGCATCATCGACGATCCAGCGTATTGGCGCTTCGCCAAGCTTGGATGCGGCCTGGTTTTCGCGCGCCCACGCCACCGCCTTCTTGGAGGCATCGACATGCGTCACCTCCGCGCCAGCCTTTGCCGCAATGAGCGAGGCAGCACCCGTATAGCCAAACAGGTTGAGAACACGCGGCCGGGTCGCCGGATCGGCCGCACGCATCTGCGTGATCTCATCGACCATCCACTGCCAATGCGGCATCTGCTCGGGAAACAGCCCGACGTGCCACAGCCCCTGCAGGCGGCACAGCATGTTGACGCCCGCCACATCGAGAACCCACGACTCTCCAACCGGCTTGTCGATGCGCCAGCGGCCCTTCTCTTCCTCCTCGCCGGAGGCGGAAAAAACAGCGTGCGCCTTGTCCCATGCTGCGCGTGCCAGAGAGGGGCTCCACAAGGCCTGAGCCTCCGGGCGATCCAGCACGACCTTGCCGAACCGCTCCAGCTTGCGCCCGTCCCCCGAATCCAGCAGCGCGTAATCGCCAAAACCGGAAGCTTCGAGAATGCTGATGTGTGAGGGCGGCGACATTGATGGGTTTTTCGTTGAGCTTTTTGCGCGCAGGTGGGTTTAGATCTGACGGTGCGGACCCCATAGCAATTTGCCCGCACAAACGCACGCCTTTCGCCATCGGGGCCACCTTTCTCACGACGGGCATGGCGTCCAAGGAACTTGCTTGCACGGACTGTCATATATCTGTCATATATTCGTCACGAATACTCATAAAAAGGCGGGTTTACATAGAAAGAACAATAACTTGATATCGCAGGAAGAGATTACGATAGCCCTGAGGATTGTCGCCGCCCTGGTGATGGGATCGCTGATCGGCTTCGAGCGCACCTATCATGGCCGGCCGGCTGGCTTGCGCACCCATGCCCTGGTCTGCCTATCATCTGCGGCCTTGATGCTGGTCACCGTCTACCAGAACGAATGGATGACCGCTGTTGCCGCCGAAACCATCCGCACCGACCCGACCCGCATGGCCCAGGGCATCATGACCGGCATCGGCTTTCTCGGCGCTGGCGTGATTTTCAAGGAAGGGCTGACGGTACGCGGCCTGACGACATCGGCCTCCATCTGGATCACCGCGGCGATCGGCATCCTGATCGGCATCGGCTTTTACGCACCCGCCATTTTGACCGCCCTGGCCACGATCTCCGTGTTATCGCTGTTCCGGTGGATCGAGCATCTCCTGCCCTCGGAGTTTTATGCCCACCACATCGTCAAGTTCTCCAGAAGCGATGCGCTGTCGGAAACTGAACTGAGGGAACTCACCAGCCAATATGGCTTTACCGTTGCCAACTTCTCGACGCGGTTGATCGCGGAAGGGGCCCTGATCGAATATCGCATGGTGCTGCGCAGCCATGATCGCAACTGCGCGGCAACCCTTTCGGATCATTTACGCCAGATGCCCAACGTCATCGAATTCCGCATCACCCCAACCGGTGATTGAGAACGCCGGGACTCGTGTTGCGCCTCGTCAAGCCAAAGCCAGGGCTCATCCAGCACCGCAACACCGCGCGCCGTATCTGCTCAGCTTTATCAGCTGATGTCCTCGACTTCGACGGGACCGCCACCCTTGATCCTTTGCGCCAACGAGGCTTCCAAAAACAGGTCGATATCACCATCAAGCACCGCATCGGGATTGGTGCTGGTCTCACCGGTGCGCAGGTCCTTGACCATCTGGTAGGGCTGCAACACGTAAGAGCGGATCTGGTGGCCCCAACCGATCTCGGTTTTTGAAGCGGCCTCGGCGTTGGCCTTCTCTTCGCGTGCCTTCAACTCACGCTCATAAAGCCGCGACTTCAACATCGCCCAGGCGATCGACCGGTTCTTGATCTGGCTGCGCTCCTGCTGTGAAGCAACCACGATCCCGGTTGGCATATGCGTAATGCGCACCGCCGAATCCGTTGTGTTGACGTGCTGGCCGCCCGCACCCGAAGCGCGGTACGTATCGATGCGGCAATCGCTCTCGTTCACCTGAATATCGATCTCGTCATCGATCACCGGGAACACCCAGACCGATGCAAACGATGTATGCCGCCGCGCGTTCGAATCATAAGGAGAAATGCGCACCAGCCGATGCACGCCCGATTCCGTCTTCAGCCACCCATAGGCGCTTTCACCCTTGACTTCGAGCGTCGCCGACTTGAGCCCGGCCTCCTCGCCGGCGCTAGCTTCGACCATCGTCACCTTGAAGCCGTGCTGTTCAGCCCAGCGCGCGTACATGCGCGTCAGCATTTCCGCCCAGTCCTGGCTTTCCGTGCCGCCGGCGCCAGCGTGGATCTCGACATAGGTGTCGTTGCCGTCCGCCTCACCGTTGAGCAGCGCCTCCACCGAGCGGCGCTGCGCATCCTCGCTCAGCTTCTTGAGCGCGCTCTCGCCTTCCGTGACGGTATCGCTGTCGTCTTCCGCTTCGCCCAGTTCGATCAGGGTTACCGCGTCATCGAGTTCACGTTGCAGCACAGTGACGCTGCCCATCGCCTGTTCAAGCTGGCGGCGCTGGCGCATCACCTTCTGCGCTGACTGCGGGTCGGACCACAGACCTGGATCCTCCGCACGACGGTTCAATTCCGCTAGACGCGCTTCGGCCGTGTCCCAGTCAAAGATGCCTCCTCAGGAGGACCAGCGCCTCCTCGATGGAATCGACGTGCTTTTGGGCTTCGGCGCGCATCGCTGCCTCCTCGTCAACCGTGTGTCACTTGATTGGGACGGCGCACATATAGTGGGGCCGCGTGGATGTGTAAACTTGAGCGGACCGAATAGAGGTAAGACGGGATTGAAGGGTTTGTTTACGCCAAGCCGGCCAGGCAAGAACCGCTTGCCGGCTCGCTCGTGCGCCCTACCAAAGCCCGCCGCGACCACCTGAATAACTGCCAGATTCGCCACCACCCTCGCGCCGCGCGGGAGAATAAACGTCGCCTCTGACGGTACCGTCTTCCGTGGTGGGGTCGGTAAAGCCAATCACAGAATAGGCATCATCAGGCTCCTCACCGGGCTTGAATGCCTCGATGATGCTGTCCTTGTCACTCGGCTGCGCTCTTAAACCCGTCTTCAGGCTGACACGCACGAGTTTGATGCCCGGCGGAATACGGAACGGCACCGGTGGCTTTCCAGCCAGCGCCAAGCCCACGAAATCCCCAAAGATCGGCGCAGCAACCCGACCACCCGTTTGGCCTTTGCCCATCGGTCGCGGAATGTCATAGCCCACGTAGACGCCAACAACGAGGTCAGGCGTGAAGCCGACAAACCAGGCATCCTTTTCGTCGTTGGTCGTTCCGGTCTTGCCGGCCAGCGGCATGCCAAGCTTCTTCAGCGACGTCGCCGTGCCGCGCTGCACGACACCCTCCAGGATCGATGTCATCTGATAGGCGGTATGCGGGTCGATAATCTGCTTGCGATCGTCGGCGACATCGGGTTCAGGCTGACCATTCCAGGCCTCCGCCTTACAGCCTTCGCAAACGCGATCATCATGGCGCCAGACGGTGCGCCCCCAGCGGTCCTGGATACGGTCGATGAATGTTGCCTGCAACTGCTTGCCGCCGTTCGCGATCATCGCATAGGCGTTGACCATGCGCAAAAGCGTTGTTTCGCCAGCGCCCAGTGACATCGCCAGAACGGGCAGAAGATCATCGTAGACGCCAAACCGGCGCGCGTACTCCGTGATCAGCGGCATACCCATATCCTGCGCCAGCCGCACTGTCATCTGGTTGCGCGACTTCTCAATACCGACCCGCAACGTGGTTGGTCCGAAGGATTTCTCCTTGTCGTAGTTCTCCGGCTTCCAGATCTCCTTGCCCGGCCCCTGCTCGATTTCGATCGGCGCATCAAGGATAATGCTGGTCGGCTTGTATCCGTTGTCGAGCGCTGCGGCATAGACGAGCGGCTTGAATGCCGATCCGGGCTGGCGCCGCGCCTGTACGGCCCGGTCGAACTGACTCATGTCGAACGAGAACCCGCCGGCAACCGCCAGCACGCGTCCGGTATGCGGGTCCATGGCGACGAGCCCACCCGATACCTCGGGAATCTGCATCAGCGACCAGGTGCCGGTGAGTTTGTCTGGATCCTCCGGCGCAACATAGATGACATCACCCAGGGCCAGCACGTCATCGACAGATTTGGGCGCGGTCCCCTTGCCACTCTTCTTGGCCCACTTCATCGTATCGAAACCAATCTCGACCGCCTCGCGCTTGTCAATCAACGCGCCATCCTGGCGGCGCGCCGGTTTCAGCCCAACGATTGCCTTGGACTTTTGCACATCGAGCACGACCCCGAGCCGCCAGGGGTAGATATCATCGGGCGTATCGATCTCAGCGAGTGCCTTGCCCCAGTCTCCAGCGATATCGATCTTCTTGACGGGGCCGCGCCAACCCTTGCCACGGTCAAAATTGACAAGACCTGATGTCAGCGCCTTACGGGCGTAACCCTGCAACTCGGGATCGAGTGTAGTGCGCACCGAAAGACCGCCGCCGTAGAGCTTGTCCTCACCATACTTGGCAAGCAGCGAGCGGCGCACCTCCTCTGCGAAGAACTCGGCGGCAAAGATATGCGCGCCGAACTGACGTAGGTTCACGTTAAGCGGCTTTTTCTTGGCGTCGGCCGCGGCTTCGGCCGTGATATAGCCGTTCTCCCACATCTGGCCGATGATCCAGTTGCGCCGCTCCGTTGCCCGTTGTGTGTGCTTGAATGGGTGGTAGTTGTTCGGCGCTTTGGGCAGCGCCGCCAGGTACGCCGCCTCCTCAATGGTCAGGTCTTTGAGTTCTTTATTGAAGTAGTTGAGACCAGCAGCCGCGACGCCATAAGAACCCAATCCCAGATAGATCTCATTAAGATAGAGTTCCAGGATCTTATCCTTGGTATAGGCGCGCTCAATACGCACCGCCAGGATCGCTTCCTTGATCTTGCGGTCGAACGTTCGATCCGAAGTCAGCAGGAAGTTCTTTGCCACCTGCTGTGTGATGGTTGAGGCGCCCTGGATGCTTCCACGGCCAGTCAGCTTGCGCTCGGCATATTTTATGGCGGCGCGCGCAACACCCATCACGTCGATGCCGCCGTGCTCGTAGAAGCGACGATCTTCAGCCGACAGGAAAGCAGCGATGAGAAGCTTGGGGATGGTGTTGATCGGCACGAAGATGCGCCGTTCGCGGGCATACTCCGCGATCAATGAGCCATCATGCGCATGAATGCGCGTCATCACCGGAGGCTCGTACTTGGCCAAGCTCTCGTAGTCGGGCAGATCCTGTGACGCCCGGTAGATCATGAAGCCCACCGCGGCTGAGCCAATCACGAACATGAGCACACCAGTCGCAAAACTCCACCCGAGAAAGCTCAGGAGCAGGCTCTTGCGGCGGCGTTTCTGCCGCGGCGCTGGTGGTGGCAGGGTTGGTCTTCTCATCGATCTCGGTCTGGCACCAGGCGCACGGATTTTCCCCATGAGCCGATCTGCTTGCAACGATTGGTCCTGGATACCTCCGGCACCCGATAAGACCAATACACTCCCGTCCAGGGGCAATCTAAGCCCCAAAACGCCTTAATTCAGACGATTGCTGCGATGCACGAAGGCATGCTGCCGTGCCCGGCAATCTAGTGTGACGACCGATAAGTCTGCAACAGTCTTTGCGGCCGGATTGCAATGCGATCTTCCTGATCTCGATCACAAGAGTTTATCGATTTTGCCAGGGTCCACACCCTAGAAAGCCCTGAGTTCCGATGGATAGGGATCGCAAAGCGCTCCAAATTCTCAAGTGATCGCATTTTTTTCGACGACCTGTCGTATACCCTGGCGTCCACGACGTCGAAAAATGATCTGCCACCATACACATCGCGATTTTCGTCCGATGCGTAGCGCAACATGCGACGAATTTCACGGTGACATTTCATGAATCGACACTAGCACGGAATGTGGCGAGACGTGGTCGCCGCCCACGTCATTCCCGAGAACGCCCCGTCCGGACAATCCTCTTATCGAAGAACGCATCAATGGCCGCCACGATCGAGCGCGCAACCTTGCCCTGCCAAGCCGCCTGGCGCATCAGCTTGGCATCGGCCTCATTACTGAGATAGCCCAATTCAATCAACACTGAAGGCGCGCGCGTCTGCTTCAGCACCCGGAACGCCGCTGAGCGCTGTGGATCACGCGAAATGGATATGGACTGCTTCAGACGGATCAAGAGAAGATTGGAAAAGTCCGTTGAGAAATTGGATGTTTCCCGTTTCATGAGATCGAATAGAATGCTCCGCACTTCCTCGTTTTCGGCACTGAATGCACGACTGTCTATGCCGGCCGCCAGATCGGAGGCATTTTCTTTTTCCGCCATCAGCCGCGCCTGCTCATCGGAAGCCCGCTCTGACAGGGTATAGACGGTCGCGCCACGCACCTGCGTTGCATAGGTCTTCGATTCGAGTGAATCAGCATGCAGCGAGATGAACAGGTCGGCGCCTAAGTCACTCGACACCTTAACGCGCTGATCTAAAGATAGAAAAACATCGCGCTCCCGGGTCATGGCGACGCGGTATCGTCCGGTTGCCTGGAGGCGTCTTTCAACCCGCTTGGCCACAGCCAGAACCACCGTTTTTTCCAAAAGGTGGTTGACCCCCACTGCCCCTGGATCAATCCCACCATGCCCGGGATCGATCAGAACCAACGGCTTTTTCGCCTCCCCCGGCGATCGCTTGGCATCGTCGTAGATCGCAGGGCGCGCGACAGGGAGATCCGGCGCGGCCGCAGCACTGCTTTGCGCGCCCGTTCCCGCACCAAATTCCGCCGCAGTTATCGAACTGAACTCCATCTCCAAATTCACCACCCGGTTGCGTCCCGAGCTCAACATCTTGGCCCCTTCGATCCGCACCGGCCCGGTAACATCTATGACCACACGCCCCTTGTTGTCGGCGAATAGGCCGTATCGGAATGCCGAAACCAGCCCGGCACCCTTCTGTCCCACGCCGTCGGGCAGATGGAAGACTACGTCAGGCAGGTCCATGATCACGCGATAGGGATTGGCCAGCGTGAAGATTTCCACCCTCACACCAGAACTCAGCTCCATATGGAAGTGCGTCTTGCCGCCATTGGTCGACACCTGGGCGTCGCGCACTTCCACCTTCCCATGCGTCGCGTCACGCTCGCCAGGTTGGGACGGCCGGCTTGATTTGCGGCCATCGCCATCGCCACCCGAAGCAGCCAAACCATCGCTGTTCTGATTGGTAATCGGCGCCCAGTCCGTTTCATCCACACGCGAACCTCCCGCAACCGCGGCCCCGTCTTCGGCCGTGCGAGACGCGGACTTGGCGGGGGCGCTCGCCCCCCCTGGGGCCCGATTGCGAACGATGACGGTATCGAAAACCGATTTGGAGCCATAACCTTGCGCGAGCGCAACCGAACTGTGCAGCACAGACAAAGTGTTGCCTAAAAACATCAGATGTAATATTGCAAACACGCGGAATGGCCCGATTCCGCACAGCGCGCGAAGCCAGCCCTTACGTAGCCTCGACTTGGTGTCGCTACCTTCCACCACAGTCCGCGTCTTTTGTCCCATAACCTACTGACAGTTTACGTTTTTTTATTATTTGTATCGCAACTATCACCGCCATCACCCCAAATTTGGGTGAGTTGATCGCTTATATCACCCTTGCCATCGATTGGGTGAACCCGTACAAGTTTGTGTCGCTCTGTGGCGACAATGTTCGCTCTAGCCTGTTTGGTCCGGAAATCTGAATGCTGTCAGGCGCAGCGGGTCGGAAACTTCAATTCATCGGCAGTACGCCTCAAAAGCTATGCTCGCAGACCGAATGAATGAAGCGGCAACCGGAACTTGGGATGAACCCGGGATCGTGGCTCGCCTATGAGCCATCAACTCCGGCCTCCGTCAGGCGAATGAACATTGCTTTGCCTGGAGCCCGCGCAGTGCCTGTCTGGCTGCTGCCCGACCCGGAGCGATTGGCCAGAGTTTTCTCCGGCGCATCTGGGAAACCGGCAGGTCGTTCATTCCGGCATTGGCAAACTGAAGCGTGCACTGCTTGCTCCTGCAATCAGTGGCGGTTTTGCTTCAGGACTTTGGGTCCGCGTACGACCCGGTATCGATGAGAGGCCCGCTACATCTGGGCCTCGTATGAATTCGCGCCGCAGCCGGCTTCGGTTCGGCAACGCCGCTGCAGGCTCGCGATGCCCGATGGCACCCAGGGACGGTGCCTGAGGCCGCAGCCGGCACCCGAAAGACAGGACAAATGCCAGTCATCCGCATGTATCGCTACGAGCAAACCGCAGCCCCAGGGCTACGCGGTCTGTATGGGGCGGCCTTGGCCGCCCCCGGCGAGCCATGCGCCCACGCATCCATTTCTCACACCCTTTCAACCCTTAAGACAACATCGCGCGGCCGTGTCGCATGCCAGATCGCTGGCCATGACGCTTGGCGCCGACGGCAGGCACGCCTCCGCGCGGAGGACTTCACAACATGGCTGAAACCAACAAGATGCTTATCGATGCCACGCACCCCGAGGAAACTCGGGTGGTGGTGCTGCGCGGGGGTCGCGTAGAGGAATTCGACTATGAATCTGCCGCCAGGAAGCAACTGCGCGGCAATATCTATCTCGCCAAGGTGACGCGCGTCGAGCCGTCGCTGCAGGCAGCTTTTGTCGATTACGGCGGCAATCGCCACGGCTTCCTCGCCTTTAACGAGATCCATCCCGACTACTATCAAATCCCGGTTGCCGATCGCCAGGCCTTGATCGAGGAGGAGGCTGCCGCCGAGGCAGCTGAAGAGGCCGCGGCCGAAGCCCGCGCCGAGGCGCGTGCGCGGCGCGAGGCCGCGCGTGCCGCCGCCAAGGCAGCACGCAAGCAGGCACGTCAGGAAACCAGCGGCGAACATGACGAGGACGACGACGACGAAGATGACGACGACATCGACCATGGCGATGACCATGACGATGACGACGACCATGACGAAGATGACGAGGTGACCGAGGTCAACGCGCAGACCA
>ERZ795053.6816-NODE-6816-length-11240-cov-17.994099_pt1 | contig 11240 bp, 8 predicted proteins | sample MGYA00375137_ERZ795053 | MGnify/ENA primary metagenome ERZ795053 (study PRJEB30182, sample SAMN05720284) | activated sludge metagenome | isolation source: Anaerobic digester | place: Hong Kong | collected 2014-12-17 ... | reverse complement strand
CAATGGGATTGGAGTTGAAGGAAGGTCTGCAAGAAACCCTTGGTTACCTCCGGGTACTGAAAGGTATGCTTGAAAAAAAGGTCACTTCCGTTTTCCATGCGTTTCTCCTTTCCAATCGGGTACCCCCATTATTACAGCCAGAGCGAAAAAACCGCCGTGTACCGAACGGTACGCACGGCGGGGTGAAAGGACGGCTACTCAACGAATGGGTAACCTCCTACTCTATCTGTTTAGCCTTTTTTCAAGGGTACACAGATATCCACAACGGTCTTGCCTTCCTCGGAACTTTTCACATCCTTGGGGTAGAATTCGAATCCCGGACGGTCGTCGGGAACGTAGCCACTTTGGGGCAACCACTGCCCGTACACCCAGCTCCAGGCAGCACCGTATTCCTCGGTCCCCAGCTCGAAGCGGGCGAAAACGTAGGGGCCTGCGGGGATTTCCATCTTTCCCACGTCGCCATCCACCTGGGTATCCTCGGGAACGGTAAGGCAGACGCTGGTGCGCAGCTTGGCTTCCTCGGTCACCGCAGGGTCGTCGTGGTAGATGATCAAGAAATCAGCGTTCTCCCTTTCCAGCAGCCCTCGGGGGCCCGCCCAGCCACACAACCGGTTGAACAGGTTTTCAAAAAGGGCACCATCCCCCTGGTAGGGTCCAATGTAGCGGACGTAGGCAACCGTGGTCTTGGGGAAATCCTTCACTTCCACGTGCGTGCTTGGCTTGTCGTTCATGCGCATCCTCCTCTGTTTTTGTTGGTTGACCTGGTAATTATAGAGATCCGAGGAAGATTTTTCTTTCCCAAAATTGCCCTGGATTTGACCCAGGTTGCTCTGTTGGAAATCCATGCTGGCATCGTACTTGCGCCTCCAGGCGGATGGGGTCTTCCCAAAGAAATCCCGGAAAGCCCTGCTGAATGCGGAAGAACTGGAAAACCCACAGTCCAGCGCCACATCCGTGATCGATCGCGCGGGATCTGTCACCAGTATGGTTGCGGCTTTTTCCACGCGCACCCGGGAAATGAATTGCCCCAGGGTTTCGCCCAGGAACGCGGAGAAGATGCGATGGAAATGGAAACGGGAAAACCCTGCCACCGAAGAGAGTTCCTCGAGCGTCATGGGGCGTTGCAGGTTTTTCTCGATGAAATCCATCACGAGGTTGATCCGTGCGATGTATTCTTGGAGCAAGACTGTTCCCCCCTTATCCGTGGATGGGAGATTATAGCACGAAGAAAGGAACCACCCCTTCCCCCTGGGTGCGCTGCACCCCAGTGGGCAGGATAGATGATCTTGTATCTTGACTGGGAATCAGGATAACAAAAGCCCCCGAAGGGGCTTTGTTTTCAAAGGGAGGGATTTTTACCGTCTGCCGTAGTGGTTTCCGGTTCCGTCCTGGGGGGTTAACGGTTCCTCGTCGCAGTCACCCGTGCCGTCTCCCGCGCCGTAACCGTTGCCAGCCTCGTAATTGTCACAGATTCCATCCCCGTCGGCATCCACGAATTGTTGCACCTGATCGTGGAGTTGCTGTTGTACTCCTGCTCCAACGGTGGCCCCATTCACTTCGCTGTTGAAACGGTTCCCGAATCCCATCGCCAGGGCGATACTTCCCACGATCATCACGATTGCCAGAATCATCATTGCCTTTTTCATTATTGTTTCCTCCTTTGGGTTTTTTTCGTGCGTCGTTGTTTCACACCCATAGTGTAGCGCCCCATCCTTGGAGGAAACTTGGGAATTCCTTGGAGTTGCCTTAGCTTTTCTGCTTCAACTCCCTTCCGCGGGAAGGAGTTCCGTCACCTTTTCAATAGCGCGGCTCCCTTAAGGAGCTGCACGGGGGTGCCGCGGTCCCAAGAAACTCCCTCCCAAAGAGGTTCAAGTCCTTCGTTCAAAATGCGAAGTAAAGGAGAAAGAGAGAACTCCGAAAGCCCATCGAGCCGACCCAGGGAAAGCATAGCCGTTTGGAGCAATTTTGGGATCTCCCCACCCGGTTGAAGAGCAGGGTCCGGGGGAGGAGGGGCGGGTACAAAGGCCCGAACGGTCTCCCCGCCGCTTTTCGAAACGACGAAATCTCCTGGCACTTTTCGTTTCCTCCACACACCTCTTCTTGGAAATGGCGCAAAGAACCGTATTCAAATCCTTTTCCAAAGACACACCGCTATAAAAATTTCTTCGGAAAATTTGAATAACGCCTTTTATCCCTTAACTCCACTCGCCGCGCCGCTTTCCACGAAGTACTTCTGGGCACCGAGGAACACCGCCACCATTGGCAGGGTGATCATCAGCGAGGCGGCCATCATGTACTGCCAAATCGTGTAGTAGCTGGAGCGGAAGAAGTTGAGCCCCGCGGTGAGCGTGTACATCTCTTTCTGGCTGGTGATGAGGAGCGGCCAGAGGAAATCGTTCCAGGTGCCCAGGAAGATGTAGATGCCCAACGCGGCCATGGCGGGGCGGGAGATGGGCAGGATGATGGTGAAGAATCGCCTGGGGATGGAGGCACCGTCCATCTTTGCGGCTTCTTCCAGCGAGTGCGGGATACCCATGAAAAACTGCCGCATCAGGAACAGTCCGAATACACCGGTGAGCTTGGGCAAGAACAGCCCCCAGTAGGTGTTGATGAAATCCATGTTCACCATGAGGTTGTACACCGGGATCAGGGTGACGTGCCCGGGAATCATCAGCGTGGACAAGAAGAGCAGGAACCAGAAGTTCTTGAGCGGGAATTTCAAGCGGGCAAACGCGTAGCCGCCGAGCGAATCGAGCACCAGGTGGCCGATGGTGACCAACCCCGCGTACAGCAGGGTGTTGAGGATCCAGCGGGCAAAGGGCGTGATCTCGAATACCTTCGCGAAACTTTCCAGCGTGGGAGGTGCACCGAAGAAGCGCAGCGGGAAGAGTTTGAACTCCGGGGGCCACTCCATGATATCCACGCCTTGCTTGTTCCCCTGCTCGTCGACGAAGTTCACCGGGGTAAAGGCGATGAGCCCGGACCACACGAAGGGAAACAGCGAAATCAGTACGTAGATTCCCAACGCGATGTAGGCAAAGATGAGCTTGGTTTTCACGGTCATATGCATCCCCCTCCCCTCAGAAGTAGGCTTCGTCCGGCACGAGCTTGCGCTGGATCATCGTGATCGCTAGGATCACCACGAACAACGCCATCGCGATCGCGGAGGCGTACCCCATGCGCCCGTACTGGAAAGCGTTTTGGTAGATGTAGAACGACGTGGTCATGTTGCGGATGTTCTTGATTAGGAAGTAGATCTGGTCGAACACCTGCATGCACCCGATAAACCCCATGATGGAAACGAACAGCACCTGCGGGCGCAGCAGGGGGAGGGTGATCTGCCAGAACTTGCGGTTGAACCCCGCACCATCGATTTCCGCTGCCTCGTAGATGGAGGTGGGTATGGACTGGAGTCCAGCCAGGAAGGTCACCATGAAGTAGCCCGCCGTGGTCCAGATGTTCATGATCATTACCGCGGGAAGAGCAGTGGCGGGGTTTTCGAGCCAATCCACCGGCACGATGCCCACGATCCCCAGCAATCGGTTGAGGATACCCGGCTTGGTGTAGATGAGCATGAAAATCATGGAAATCGCCGCCGAAGAGGTGATGGAGGGGAGGAAGAAAATGGCCTTGAAGAATCCCTTACCCCGAATGGGGGTGTTGGCGACCACCGCAAGGAGCACAGCGATCAACGTTTGCACGGGCACGACGACGATGGAGAAGAAGAAGGCGTTCTTCAACGAGATCCAGAAGTACTCGTCGTGGAGCATCTTGTTGAAGTTATCCAACCACACCCACTTGGGAACGTAGCGCTGGAACTTCTCGGAACCCTGCGTGAGGTAGGTACCCATGAACTCTTTCAGCGGCATTTCCGTGGCAAGTTTCCCGTCCAAGAAATCCTGCAGCAACCGGTTGACGTCCAGGTGCTGTTTCACCAGGGCAACTTGTTCCTCGTCCAGGTTCACCCCCACGTCCAGGTCCATGAAGAGTTCCACGTCGATCCACTCGGCCAGCCCCTCGACGGTGAGCCCTTGTTCGTCGGGGAAAAACCCCAGGTGCATGGACAGGGCGTCTTGCGGGTTGAAGGAAAACTCGTACTTGCGGGCATCCAACGGCGAGTAGTTGGTGAAACTGTAGTACAGCGCCGTGAAAACCGGGATAATGGTGAAAATCAGGATGGACAATATGATGGGCGAAGCGAACAGGTAGCCGTACAGCGATTCACGGGTTTTCTCTTTCATTGGCTCTCCCCTCCGGAAAAGAGAACCGGGCGGGAGCGCGTTCTCCCACCCGGTTATTTGGCAATGCTTAGCGTTCTTCTACCCAGGAAGCGTAGTTTGCCTTGATAAACTGCACGGCTTCGTCCAGGGTGGTTTCCTCGTAGAACAGGTCTTTCAAAACGCTGTTGATCTGGGTGTTGGCTTCCGAGAAGATTCCGGACGGGGTTTCCACCTTCCAGGCACTTCCGTATTCGGCACCCAGGTAGAACGCGGTCTTGGTGGGATCGGTGTCAAGCACGGCCAACGATTGGCGAGACGCGAGGATGCCGGTCTTTTCGGCCCAAAGCCCCTGGCCTTCCACGCCGGTGAGGTACTTGAGCACTTCCCATGCGGCGTCCTTGTTGGGAGTTCCGCGGTTGATGGCGTAGCATACGGTGTAGATCATGGTGGAACGTTTCTCCCCGTGGGGAAGTTCCGCGATAGCGGTTTTCTCCCAGGTCTGGGGGAAGGAATCGCGGAGGTATCCCACCGACCAGGGACCGGACATGGCCAGCGCCACTTCTCCCTTTCCAAAGGCTTCGCCAATCCAGGTGGCTCCTACACTGGCAGGCTCCTGGGCCAATCCGTCTTGTACCAGGCTCACGTAGTAGTCCAGGGCTTTCACGGTCTTTGGGTCGTCGATAGCGCTGTCCAGGTTTTCGTCCACGAACTGTCCGCCGAAAGAATACACCAGCGGAAGGAAGCGGTTGACATCCGGCACGATCACAAGCGGGGTTTCGATACCAGCGGCCTTGAGCTCTTCGAGCTTCACGCGGAAGTCGTTCCAGCTGTCCTCGTGGTTGGGATAGGCCACCCCCGCCTTGTCAAACATTTCCTTGTTGTAGAACAACGCCAGCGTGGAAAAATCCTTGGGGAAGCCGTACACGCGGTCGCGGTAGGAGAATCCATCGATCAGGCTGGCGTAGAAGTCTTCCACGTCGTAGCCGTCACGGCGAATGTACATGTCAAGGCCCAAAAGCAGGTTCTTTCCCGCCACTTCGTCGAACCAGTTCACGTCCACGTAGAAGATGTCGGGACCCGTTCCCGCGGAAAGGCGGGTGATTAGCATCTGGCGGAAGTCACCGGGCACGGGTTCCCACACGGCCACGATCTGGTCTTGCGAGGCATTGAAGGCGTCGATTACGGCCTTGATCCCTGCTTCCTCGGTGGGGTTTCCCGGCCAGCCGCTCACCGTGATGGTGGTGGCTCCAAAAGACAAAGCGACAAGCACGCAAGCCAAGAGCACGAACGTCAGTACTTTTTTCATTGCTTTGTTCCCTCCTTCGATTGGTCAAAGATATGGTGGTGGAAAAAAGGCTGGTTTTGATGTCGATTTATTCCTGGTCCGATTGGATTTGGCATCGCAGGGTGGAATCGCGGGCCACCAGTTCTACTTGCACCATTTCGGATTGGGCAGCCTTGCCTTCCACTAACGCGAAGATCTTTTCCGCTGCCTTTCTCCCGATTTGTTCGATGGGCTGGCGGATGGTGGTCACACCCGGTTCGAAGCTGGAGGCCATCGGGATATCGTCGAACCCCACTACCGGAAGGGAATGGTGGCGGCGCTTGAGGGCCTTGATCACCCCGATGGCAGCCACGTCGGAGGTGGCAAAAACCGCGTCGGCTTCGAGGGAAAAGTCCTCGTTGGAAAACATCTCGAATACCGTCTCTTCTTCCAGGTCACAGTTGATCACCAGTTGCGGGTCGAAGCGCACTCCTTCCTGTTCCAACGCTTTCTGGTAGCCGGACAGGCGGAACATGGACGAGCAATCGTTTTCGAAACCATTCACCATCAAGATGCGTTTTCGCCCCAGTTCGAGCAGGTGCCGCGTGGCCAGGTACCCCCCCTGCACGTTGTCGGAATCCACGTACACGTAGGGACCTTCCTCACCCGTGTGCCCGATGGCCACGAAGCGTGCCTTGAGAGAATTGAGTAGCTCGATGCGGGGGTCGTCGCGCTTGAGCCCCATCACGATGAAACCATCCACCACGTTTTGCTCCATCATCTTGCGATAGGTGGTGTAGGGGCTCTGGTTGGGATCTTCCAAAACGACCAGGGTGTACACCCCCACGCGCGAGAACCATTGCGTCACGCTGCGCAGGAAAAGCGAGAAGTAGGGAAACGACAGGAAAGATTCCTGGGGCACGGGGTTGACGATGGCCACCATGTTCTTGCGGTTGCTGCGCAGGCTGCGCGCGAACTCGTTGGGGATGTAGCCGTGCTCCCGGATGATTTGTTCCACTATCCTCCGCGTTTTCTCCGAAACCTTGTCCGGGGAGTTGATCACACGTGAAACCGTGGCGGTGGACACTCCCGCCTTGCGGGCGATGTCCTGCAGGTTCTTGATGGATGTCATTCTTCCTCCTTCGGCCGGGGGATTTCCAGCCATTCCCCGGGACGTGTTTGCACCGCATGGGAATACACCTGAAGGCTTTGGGCTGTTCGGGTTTTCACGCGCACACACCTGCTATCCACTTCCACGCGTATGGGATTGGATCTCCAGTACACCTGGAAGCAAAAACGTTTCCAGTGCTCGGGGATCCAGGGATCGAAACGGGGAACCTGGTCGCGGGAAACCGAGAAGCCACCGAAACCGAGCACGCTGCTCAACCACCCTCCCCCGGCAGAAGCAGCGTGCAACCCGTGGGCGGTGTTGCCTTGGTTGTTTTTCAGGTCGGTTTCCACGGTTTTCAAGTAGTAGCGGTACGCGTTGCGCCGATCGCCCACACCCAATCCAAGGAACGAGTGGATGCAGGGGCTCAACGAGGATTTGTGCATGGTGCGTTGCTCGTAGAAGTCGTAGTTGACCTTGCGGGTTTCCATGGAGAATTCCTCGGGGATGAGGTACATGAGCATCAGCACGTCGGGCTGTTTCACGAGGCGGGTTCGGTCCAGCTCTCCTAAGTCCAACCCTACCGGCCAGAGCGGCATGCCGTTCTCGTCGTGCTGGGTGATGGGCCATTCCTGCAAGTCGAAGTATCCCTCGAACTGCTCGATCACACCGGTTTGGGAATCCACGGGGATGAAAATCTGTTGCGCTGCGCTTTCCCACTGCACGAGCTTGTCCTCGCTCAATCCGGTCAACACCATCAACCGCTCGAACTGCACCGGGTCTTTCTGCTTGAGCCAGCGCCCCCAGCGAGCCCCTTCTTTCAAGTTCCAGGAGGCAAGGAAATTGGTGTACACGTTGTTGTCCACGTGTTCGTGGAACTCGTCGGGGCCGATGACCTTGCGGATCTCGAAGCGGGAAAACTCCTCGTTCCATTCCAGGCGGGAGAGCCAGAAGCGCGCGGTCTGTAGGAGGATTTCCACGCCGTAGCCCCGCATGAACTCCTCGTCGCCCGTAGCCCGGAAGTAGTGGAAAACCGCCATGGCCACGTCCCCGCTGATGTGGAACTCCTCGTCACCCGTCCAAATCCGCACGGGTTCCCCCTTGTAGTTGACCCCCCAGCGGGGCGTGACCTCGTCCCCCTTTTGCGCAGATTCCCACGCGAAACGGGCCCCTTCGAAGCCGTCTTTCTTCGCGTTTTGGCGCGCACCATCCAGCGTGTGGTAGCGGTACAGCAGCAGGTTTCGGGCGGTATTTGGTTGGGTATAGATGAAGAACGGAAGCATGAACAGCTCGGTGTCCCAGAAAACGTGGCCCTTGTATCCTTCACCGTGTAAGCCTTTCGCGGCGATCGAAACCCGGGAATCCTCCTGGCCCGCGCAATTCGCGAGATGAAACAGGTTGAAACGAATGGCCAGCTGCGCGCGTGGATCACCCTGGATCTGGATGTCGATATCGTGCCAGAGGCGTTGCATAGCCTGTATGTGTGCTTGCTTTTCGTTGTCGAAACCCTCTTGCAGGAATAGTGCACTTTCTTTCTTCAACGCTTCCATTACCCCCACCGATTCGCTTTCCGGATCGCGGGCACTCATCGTGGTTCCCATGCGGTAGAGAGTCACGGGATTGCCCTCGGAACCCGGAACGGTGTAGGTTTCGGACACCTGTTGGCCCAAATCGTTGAAGAAGCGTCTTTTGAGCCCGTCGTGCCGGGTTTCGTCGGGCAGCAGAACCACCGCCTCGGCGATTTGCAAATCGTGGTCGCGGGTCATCGCCGACAGCGCGATACCGGGTTGCAGGTCGCACACGTGCACGTTGTGCAGGTGCATGGTGCAGAAATAGGGATCCTTTGTGCCGTTTTGCACGTTGGCATCGATATGGCTCACCACGACAAAATGCCCGGAGTCGTTGCGTGCCGTCAACCTGTACCGGGTGGCCCAGCGGTGCACGTTTGCGCGAGAAACAAAGCGTTCCGCGTCAATGTGCACCATCTTTCCCAGCGGGGTACGCAAAACCAGGTGCTGCTCCAGTAACCCCGTCTTGAGGCAGAGCGTGCGCGAAAAGCCCTCCAGTATGCAGCTATCCAGGTTCACCGGTTCCATGCCGCCAGAGTGGAGGAAGTATAGCGAGAAACCAAGGGGATTGGGGGCATTCACCAGTTCACTCACCGGCGCGGACCACTTGTCGAACACCCCCGCCACGAAATTTCCCGGTGTTCCCGCTTCGGAGAATTCCATCCACCCCCGTAACCCCCGGTAGCCGTTGGCCAACGTGAACAACGTTTCCCACACGGTAGAGCGGCTGCGGTCAAAGGTGGTCTCTTCGATAGTCCAGAGTGGGTCTTGCATGGGGGTTCCTCCGTTTCACAAGAATCGCACTTCGTCCCCAAGCATATCACCAAATGAAAACTATTACAACCGCTAAATTAGCCGATGTAATCTATTTCATTTCCTGTTTCTTGGAATTGCTTCGATTTTCGGGAGATTTCGTGGAATTTCACATGTCGCGGAAAAACGAAGGAAGCTTTCCCTGGGACCGCCGCACCCCCGTGCGGTTGCTGTGTCACTTTCAAAAAAAAAGAGCCGCAGTGGGCTGCGGCGGTCCCAAAAAGCAAAGGAGAGCTTATTCCAAGATGTCCTCGTCGGTTACGTCCAGGGGGCTTTCGTTGCGTAGCAGCATTTTCTTGGCTTGGCGGTCGCTGATCTTCAACCGGTGCAAGATGTACAGCGCAAGAAGGTACTCGAAGGGGAGCCAGGTTCCATGGCTGAAAGGGGTTATCCGTTTCTTGGCATCCCCCAGCTCCCGGAAAAGGAGCTTGCGCGTGGCACGGGGGAGTGTTTCGTCGAAGAAGGCGTCGATAATGGTGGTGCGGTTGGGTTTCAACAGGTGGGCGTATGCCAGCGGATCCACCTTGAGAAGCGGGTGGAGATCTTGGTCCTCCACGAGTTGCTGCAGGTCCATTCGGTTGATGCGGGGCATTTGCTCGCGGTACACCTGGTAAAGCCTTTCGCGGTCGTTGAGGAAAAATTCCGCGCCGTACCCCTGTTTCATGAGCGTGCGCGCGAACTTCGTGGTGCGCGATTCGTGGAGGATCATCCCCATGTGCCCCCCAGTGGCCACCAGGATGGTTTCGTTGATCCGGCTGTCCAGCGCAGCGACCATGCACGAAAGCATGCCACCCAGGCAGTACCCCACCAGGCAATTGTTTTTCATCCACAACCCTTCCTGCTGTAGTAAATCGATGCTGGCCAACACGTCCACTACCGCGTGTTCCCAGGCAGGTACCAGCGTGCGCACGTCCGGCCACAGGAAGTTTTTGCCGCTCACCGACCCGTTTTCCACACGCGTGTAGTTTCCCGGGGGGATGATCACCGACGAACCGATTCCCGCGGAGGAAAGGTGGGTCGACATCCACAGGAGGAACTTGACGTTGCGGCTTCCAAGCCCCTGCAGGATGATGGCAGATGCCTTCTGTGGCCCCTTGGGGTGGAAATGGTAGACTTCCACCACGCGCGTTCCCTCTGGTGCGTTGCGATAAGGGGAGTCGAATCGCAGGTAGTTGCACCGGTAATTCTTCCCCTTGAAAATGTAGCCGGACAAGTACTTGATCGTTTTCCTTTCGTACTGGAAATCCACGCGCATGGGCTTCACCTTCCCCCGTGACTTTTGAACAGGGCTTTCAAGAAATGCACGGTGTGTTCCAAGATACGTACGGTTTGAAAATCCCGCTTGCTGAAGGGAAAGGCATGGCCTCCCTTTTTATGGACGTAAAACTCGCAGCGTACTCCGAGCTTTTCCAGGGCCCGGTAGAGTTTGACCGAGGAATCGAACGGTACCACGGTGTCTTTCTTTCCATGTGCCAACAACACAGGGGGCATCCGCTCACTCACCCAGTGGATGGGAGAAAAGCTCTGGTATTCCACATCACGCTCTTCGGGGCGCCCTTTCATGGTTGCAACGGTGGCGAAACGGGCAAACAACGACTTGTTGTCTTTCTCGAAAATGTCCTTGAGATCCGATGGGGAGTAAAAAGCTACCACCCCTTGGATTCCTGCCATCTTCTGGGCGTTTTGCTGGTGGGTGTAGTAGGCACTGAACAACAACGACAGGTGTCCACCGGCGGAAAGACCCATCAAAACCATGTTATCCGCATCCAAGCGTAACTCTGCAGCGTTTTCCCGGACGAATTGCAACGCATCGGAGTAGTCGGTCAATATGTCTTCCATGCTGATGGTGAAACCGTAGCGGTAGTCGATGGAAACCACCGCAATGCCGCGAGCGGCAAGGAAACGGCTCCAAGAAACGTTGTTCGGCTGGTTCCGGAAACCGGTGATCCAACCACCGCCATGCGCGAAGAAAACCACTGGGTAGCGTTCTTTTTGCGGGTTGGGATACCACACGTCGAGCTTGAGGTTGAGCGCGGGGGTTTTCTTGTACACGTGCGTCTGGCTGGTAAAAGTGCCACGAGGTTCCATGGGGACACGCTGCGTGAAGAAGTAGAACAGGAAGAGGAAAACCGCGACCAAAAGAGCGATGGCCCCCTGGAACGCCAGCGCAACCAAAAAGAGGATCCACAAGTACATCTTGTTGACCATGAAGTACGAGTTTTTCACCTTTTGCCCAAGCGAAGAGAAGAAGTCCTTGATCATTCGCA
>ERZ795053.6813-NODE-6813-length-11243-cov-4.695120_pt1 | contig 11243 bp, 7 predicted proteins | sample MGYA00375137_ERZ795053 | MGnify/ENA primary metagenome ERZ795053 (study PRJEB30182, sample SAMN05720284) | activated sludge metagenome | isolation source: Anaerobic digester | place: Hong Kong | collected 2014-12-17 ... | reverse complement strand
AGCTTCGTCCTGATCGACATCACCGCCTGGTTCCTCGCGCTCTACTACCTCGCCGACAGCATGAGCCTCAATGAGATCACGGTGGTCATGCTCACGTTCGGCATGGGCGCCAGTACGCAGGCGCTGTTCGCCCGCGTCGGCGGCGGCATCTACACCAAGGCCGCGGACGTCGGCGCCGACCTGGTGGGCAAGGTCGAAGCGGGTATTCCCGAGGACGACCCCCGCAACCCAGCCGCCATCGCCGACAACGTCGGCGACAACGTCGGCGACGTCGCGGGCATGGGCGCCGACCTGTACGAGTCGTACGCCGGCTCGATCCTGGCGACCGCCGCGCTCGGCGTGGCTGCCGCCAGCGCCCTCTTCCCCACCGACGGCGTGGCATCGGCCAACGCCGCGATCCGCTTCCTCGCCGTGCCCATGGTCATGGCCGGCGTCGGCATCGTGCTCAGCATCCTGGGCATCTACATGGTGCGTACCCAGGAAGGCGCGACGATGGGCCAGCTCATGGCCGCCCTCGGCCGCGGCGTCAACGGCAGCAGCGTGCTCATCGCGGCCGCCGCGTTTGTCATCTGCTACCTGCTGCTTGGTGACGTGGAAGGCGTCCGCTGGTGGGGAATCGCGCTCAGCGTCATCTCCGGCCTGGCGGCGGGCATCGTGATCGGAAAAGCCACCGAGTACTACACCAGCTACGAATACAAGCCCACCCGGGAAATCTCCGAACAGGCGGTCACCGGGCCCGCGACCGTGATCATCGCGGGCGTCGCCGAGGGCATGAAGAGCACCTGGGCGTCGCTGGCCACCATCGTCGTCGGCATCATCATGGCGTTCGTCTTCGCCGGCGGCGGCCACGAGTTCATGCTCGGTCTTTATGGTGTCGGTATCGCAGCCGTGGGCATGCTGGCCACGCTCGGCATCACCCTGGCGACCGACGCCTACGGCCCGATCGCGGACAACGCGGGCGGCAACGCGGAAATGACCCACCAGAAGCCTGAGGTCCGCGAGCGCACCGACGCGCTCGACTCACTCGGCAACACGACCGCGGCGACGGGCAAGGGCTTCGCGATCGGATCGGCGGCGCTCACCGCGCTCGCGCTGCTCGCGGCGTACGTCGAGGAGGTTCGCGTCGGTCAGCAGCGTGAGGCGATGGCCTACGTGCAGCACGTGATGCCGGCGGCCCAGTCGGACGCCGACGCGGGCATGGGCGAAATCTACTACATCGGCCACGGCAAGTTCGCCGAGAAGTGGCGCACCGGCACGGATGAAGGCGCCTACCGCGGCTTCATGCTGCTCAACAAGAAGGCCCGCGAGAACCTCAAGACCGGCGATCACTTCCCGTCGGCTGAACTCGCCCCTGCGTTCGCGGACAACGAATTCGTCCGGGAAACGGAGGTGAACGGGCACATGCTCCATCTGGTGAGCACGCAGCGCGCGAGCCTGCCGCAATACATGACCTTCTACGACGTGACGCTGATGAACCCGCAGGTGTTGTGCGGCTTATTCTGCGGCGTGCTGCTCGCCTTCCTCTTCTGTGCGCTGACCATGAAGGCGGTGGGCCGCGCGGCCTACCAGATGATGCAGGAATGCCGCAACCAGTTCGACAAGGTGCGCAGCTACTTGAAGGCCCAAGGCAAGGATGACGCCTACGCGCGCGATCCCGAGAACTGGCCGCGCGAACAGATCACCTTCGAGGGCCAGCAGATCCCCGACTACGCCAACTGCGTGGCGATCTCGACCGCCGGGGCCCAGAAGGAGATGGTCTTCCCCTCGTTGCTGGCCATCATCATCCCGGTCGTCGTCGGCCTGATCTTCGGTGTGCCGGGCGTGATGGGCCTGCTCGCTGGCGGCCTGTCCAGCGGTTTCGCCGTGGCCATCTTCATGGCCAACGCCGGCGGCGCCTGGGACAACGCCAAGAAGTGGATCGAGACCGGGCAGCACGGTGGCAAGGGCAGCGATGCCCACAAGGCGGGCGTGGTCGGCGACACCGTCGGCGACCCGTTCAAGGACACCTCGGGCCCGAGCCTCAACATCCTCATCAAGCTGATGAGCATGGTGAGCGTGGTCTTCGCGGGCCTGATCGTGAAGTTCGCCCCGCAGATCAGCAGCCTGCTCGGGCTTGGATAAACCGTCCGACAGGATCGAAAGCCCCCGACAATCTCGAGGGGAGCGCCTTTTCGTACGGACCGCTGCATGACCCGGTCCCGGAAAAGTCCGCTCCCCTTCTTCATGCGCACCCGGCCGGGGGCGGTAGCCAATTTCGCGGCCTTCGGCTAATCTGAGGGCCATCATGGTCCGCGAAGATGAAGCCAAAGACCGGCAGTTCGCCATTGAACTCGCCCGCATTGTCGCCGACGACAAGTGCGAGGAGGTCACGGTCATGGATCTGCGCGGCATGAGCCCGGTGACCGACTTCTTCGTGATCTGCAGCGGCACCAGCGACCGGCAGATGCGCACCGCCGCCGAGCACGCCGTGGAGTACGGCAAGAAGGTCGGCGAGCCGCCGTTCACGCTCTCCGGCCTCGAGTCGCCGACCTGGGTGCTGATCGACTTCGTCAACGTCGTGCTCCACGTCTTCACGCCGGAGCACCGGACCTACTACGACCTCGAACTGCTGTGGGGGGACGCGCCGCGCGTGGAGTGGCGCCGCAGCGCTTCGGCATAGAACCCCGAATCGACGGCGCCCGCGGCTGCACTTGGATCCGCGCCGCCAGCGCCAGCGAGCGGGCGGCCCGCTCGGCCCAACGACCCGCATCAACCGTGCATCCATGAACCGCAGCATCCCCGATATTCTCTTCGAACGCCTGCAGGCAGCCGCCGCAACCGCCTTCGGCCCCGACGTGGCCCTCGACCGCGCGTGGCTGCGGTCCACCAACGACCCCAAGTTCGGCGACTACCAGTTCAACGGCGCCCTGCCGCTCGCCAAGCAGCTCGGCGCCAAGCCGCGCGAGCTGGCGGACAAGTTGAAGGACGCACTGGCGCTCGACGACCTGTGCGCGCCGCCGGAAGTCGCCGGTCCCGGATTTCTCAACCTCCGGCTCAGCACGGATTTCCTCAACCGCTACCTGCAGGAAGTGCCTCCAGCCGATCCCGCGAGCGAATACGACCGCCTCGGCGTCGCCCCCGCCACACAGCCCGACAAGGTCGTCGTGGACATGTCCAGCCCCAACCTGGCCAAGGAGATGCACGTCGGCCACCTGCGCAGCACCGTGATCGGCGAGAGCGTCGCGCGCATCCTCGAATTCGCCGGGCACGACGTCGAACGCGTCAACCACGTCGGGGACTGGGGCACACAGTTCGGCATGCTGCTGGCGCATCTGCGCGCCACCCAGCCCCAGGCTCTCGGCGACCTCGACCACCTGGCGATCAGCGACCTGGAGGGCTTCTACCGCGAGGCCAAGCAGCACTTCGACAGCGACGCGGCCTTCGCCGATGAGGCCCGGCGGACGGTCGTGCAACTGCAGGGCGGCGATCCGGAAACGCTGCGCATCTGGCGGGCGTTCTGCGCCGAATCGCTGCGGCACTGCCACGCGGTGTACGCCGCGCTGGATATCACCAGGCTCGTGGACCGCGGCGAGAGCTTCTACAACGCTCAGCTCGCCGACGTCGTCGACGAATTGTCGCAAAAGGGCCTCGTCGAGAAGAGCGAGGGCGCCGATTGCGTCTTCGTCGAGGGCTTCAAGACGCGCGAGGGCGAACCGCTGCCCTTCCTCGTCCGCAAGTCGGACGGTGGTTTCCTCTACGCCACGACCGACCTCGCCGCCGCCCGGTTCCGGATCCGCGACTGCGGCGCGACGCGCGTCATCTATGTCGTCGGCCTGCCGCAGAAGCAGCACTTCGAGATGCTCTTCGCCGTGCTCCGCAAGGCCGGCTGGGCGCACGAGGGCGTACAGCTCGAACACCTCGGCTTCGGCAGCATGCTCGACGCGTCGGGCGCGCCGTTCAAGACGCGCGCGGGCGGCACGGTCAAGCTCAAGAACCTGCTCGACGAGGCGGTCGACCGCGCCCGCATCGTCGTCGAGGCCGGCAACGACGACCCCGAATCCGTGCGCGGCCAGCTCTCCGCCGCGGATCGCGCCCACATCGCCGAAACGGTCGGCATCGCCGCGGTGAAATACTTCGACCTCTCCCACAACCTGAGCACCGACTACCGCTTCGACTGGGACCACATGCTCGCGCTCGACGGCAACACCGCGCCGTACATGCTCTACGCCTACGCGCGCATCCGCAGCATCGCCCGCAAGGCCGGCGTCGATTTCGCCAGCCTGCCAGCCGACGCGCCCATCACGCTCGAGCACGAGTCGGAGATCGCACTGGCCAAGGCCGTCGCCCGCTTCCCCGAGATCGTCGCCTCCCTCGTCCGCGACCTGCGCCCGAGCCTGCTCACCGAGTACCTGTTCGAACTCAGCCGCTCCTTCAGCCGCTTCTACGACCGCAAGCTCGGCGTGCGCGTGATCGACGCCGAGCCGGAGTCGCTGCGCATCTCCCGCCTGCGCCTCTGCGACCTCACCGCCCGCGTGATCCACACGGGCCTGCAATTGCTGGGAATCCCCACGATCGAGAAGATGTAGCGGCTGGGCTCCCTGCATCGAGAAGTTCGCCCGGAATTTCAGCGCCCGCCGTGCCGCGGCACCGCGTGACGGATCGTTCACACCGGTCGCAGGTGTGTAACCACCCCTCAAGTGCAGCTTCATGCGGGCCGCGCGTCGTTTCGTGACGTATGATTCTTATGGAAAGCGGCTGTGCTGATCGGGCGGCCCGCAGCTCGCGACCCACCGGATACGCCGTTTCCGCCGCCCGCCAAAGGAGGCAAGCCATGCAACTCGAACTGACCATCGAGGAGGTCCAGGCCCTCCGGGAGTTGGTCGATCGCGAGCTCCGCGACCTCAACCCGGAAATCCGCCACACGGACACCACGTCCGTCCGCGAGCAGCTTCGCAAATTCCAGCACACACTGGACGAGCTGCGCGGCAAACTGGTTGCAGCCTGACCACTGATCTGCGTGCCCCGGCAGGGCGCACGGGCGAATCCGTCGGCGACATCGCCCCGCGCCCGCACCACCGAGGTCCGACGACATCCCATCCCTGCTTCCGGGCTCGAGCGCTTCCCCCGGCAGGCCCAATCCGCCGAACGGCCCTGAGCGGCCGCGCAACCATTGCACCTCCGCCCGCTTTCCCGCCCCGGCACTATGATTGCACAGAGTGCGGGTCCTCGTGGCTGGCCCGCGCGCTCGTCCCCAGCCGGGTGAGGTGGTCATGTCCGTTGATTTTGCCGTTATCGATGCTCTGCTCGAAGACGCCTGGAGCCAGGGGCGCCGGACGCTGTTCGAACACGAAGTCTACGAACTTATCCACGCGTCGGGCGCGGTGCGCGTACCCCGGACCGTGTTCCGGGCGGCGAGCGATGCGTTCACGCCCGCGGATCTGGAGCGCGTGCCCGGGCCGCGGGCGGTGCTCAAGATCGTCTCGCCGGACATGGCCCACAAGAGCGACGTCGGCGGTGTCCGCTTCGTTGCCCACGACCTGGACGAAATCAACCGGGTCGCAGGCGAGTTCGCCGATATCGCCAACGAGGCCCAGGCGACCCTCTCCGGCTCCTTGCTCTGCGAGTACATGCCGCACAGCGCCGCGAGCCTGGGCAACGAACTCTTCGTCGGCATCCGGGCCGCGCGGGAGTTCGGCCCCATCATTGCAGCCGGTCTCGGCGGCGTGCACACCGAGTACCTTGCCTCGGTGGCGCAGAAGGGCAAGGCGGTCGCGACCGCGCTGGCGGAGCAGGTCACCGGCGGCAAGTTCTTCACGATGTTTCAGCGGACCATGGCCTACGACATTCTCGCCGGCCGGGCCCGCGGCTACCGCCGCATCATCGACGACGACACGCTGATCGAGTGCTTCGACGCGTTCATCGCCATGGCCCACCGCTACTGCGACAACGCCCGTGGGGACAAGCCGCTGATCGGCGAGCTCGAGGTCAACCCGTTCGCGCTTACCGAGGGGCACATGGTGCCGCTGGACGGGCTGTGCAGCCTGACCGAGGCGCGGGCCCTGCCGCCCGCACGTCCGCTGTCCAAGATCAACCGGCTGCTCAAGCCCAAGTCCATGGCCATCGTGGGCGTTTCCACCAAGGGGCCCAACATGGGCCGCGTCATCCTCAACAACGTGATTGGCTGCGGTTTCGATACGAAGAAGCTATACGTCATCAAGCCGGGCGAGCAGGAAATCGATGGTATCGCCTGCGTGGATTCGGTCGCGGCCCTGCCGGAGCGCGTCGACCTGCTGGTGGTCGCCGTGTCCGCCGCGCAGGTTCCGGACATCGCCGCCGAGGTGCTGGATACCGGCAAGGCCGAGTCGATCATCCTCATTCCGGGCGGGATGGGCGAGACCGCGGAGGGCAAGGCGGCTGAGGAGCAACTGCGCAGCCGCATCGAGGTCGCCCGGCACGACGGCAAGGGCCCGGTGTTTCTCGGCGGCAACTGTCTCGGCGTGCAGTCGCGGCCGGGCCGGTACGACACGATGTTCATTCCCGCGGACAAGCTCGCCAAGCGTTGGGATACCCAGGGCCGGCGTACCGCGGTCGTCTCCCAGAGCGGCGCCTACGTCATCACGCGCATGAGCAACCTGGAGACGCTCGACCCCCACTATGCGATTTCGATCGGCAACCAGATCGATCTCACCATCTCCGACGTCGTGCGCTTCCTCGAGGAGCAGACCGATATCGACGTGTTCGGCGTGTACGTGGAGGGTTTCCGCGATCTCGACGGCCTGCAGATGGCTCGCACGGTCCAGCGGGCGGTGGCGCGCGGCAAGGACGTGATTTTCTACAAGGCCGGGCGCACCGCGGCGGGCCGCGCTGCTACCGCAGGTCACACGGCTTCGATCGCGGGCGACTACAACGTGTGCGAGGCGGCGATGTCGTCCGCGGGCGCCCTCGTCGCGGAGACGTTCAAGGAGTTCGAGCACCTGGTCCAACTGGCGGCGCACCTGCACGGGCGGGTATGCAGCGGGCGGCGCATCGGCGCCGTGAGCAACGCGGGCTACGAGGTGGTGGGGATGGCCGACGCCACGACCGGTCCCAACCACCAGATATCGTTCGGGAAACTGCGCGATCCGGACGCGGCTGATCTGCGCACCATCCTGCAGCGTTACAAGCTCGACCGGCTGGTGAACATTGCCAATCCGCTCGACCTGACGCCCATGGCTCCGGACGCGGCGCACGAGGAGGCCGTCCGGCTCATGCTGGAATGTCCCAACATCGACGCGGTGGTGGCGAGTTTCGTGCCGCTGACCCCCGCGATGAAGACGACGCCGGACGAGATCGGCGATGCCCGTTCGCTGGCCCACCGCCTGCCGCAGATCTTCGCCGAGACGTCCAAGCCGATCGTGGTGGCGATCGACGCCGGCCCACTCTACGACCCGCTGGCTCACGCGATCCGCGAGGGCGGCGTTCCGGTTTTTCGCAGCGCCGACGACGCGGTCCGCGCCCTCGGCCGCTACCTGTGCCACCGTACGCGGGCGTAGCGCGTCTCGACTGTATCATCGCGCAGAAAAACCGCCCGCGCACCGAATTCTCGATGCGCGGGCGGTATGCTTGTAGCGGCCAGGAAAGTGACGCCGCCTATTCGGGCAGGTCGGCGTTGACCACGTCCAGGTACTTGTCGAACGCCTCGGGATCGCGGGCCTCGAGGTCCGCCTCGTCCGCGTAGACCTTGACCACCTCGTTGTCCCCCTTGCGGATCGTCACTTCGATCTGCCCGTCGGGCGTGACCTTGAAGGTCCGTTTGGCCTTGCCCATGAAGCCGAAGCTGAAGTTCTGGCCGTTCGCGCCCTGGAAGGTCATGGCACCATGGCCGAACGCCTTCATGAGGGCCTCGTGCGCCGACTGCAGCGCTTCATCCGCCGCCGGGCCGGAGCCGAGCTGCGCCTTGAGCTGGTCGTGGAGATCCTCCGGAATGACGTTGTTGATTTTGAACGTGTACACGTCACCGTCGTTGTTCATCCACACGTTCGTCGAGCTTTCCGCCTGCGCGTCATACAGATCGAAGGCGTCCGGATCGCCGGCGGCGAGTTCGTCGGCGTTGGCGTATTCCGTCTCGGTGGCGGTGTCCTTGGCGCCCTCGGCATAGCGCTTGACCGTGATCGGCCCGTCCCCTTCCTGGCGGATCTCGACGACGTTGCCGTTGTCGTTGTTGGTCAGTTCCATGACGCGCTGTCCGTTGCGCACCGACAGGTTCATCGATGAGCCGCGATTGATCATTTCCGCGATGGCGTCGGGCAGGCCGTCGGTGCCGTCCAGGTCGTCGGCATTGAAGAACTGCATGTTGCCCTGGGGCGTGAGCATCGTGACGCCCGGCTGGACGTGGAGCTTCTGGCGGATGGTCATGTCGGGCGTGTGCAGCCACTGGATGCTGCCCGACTTGGGCGCGGTCAGCGTGGCGGTCAGTTCCATGGGCTGACCGTCGCGCAGGATGCTGAGCTGGGCCACGCCGCCGGCGCCGATGTCGCCGATGGTCTTGCCCAGGGCGGTGACGTCGTCGCTGACCGGCGCAGCGTTGATCGCCGTGATCACGTCACCCTTCATGAGCCCGGCCTGTTCCGCGGGGCTGTCCTTGACCACGTTGAGCACCTTCACGCCCGTATTCGCCGTCGTGCCGCTGCCGTCCGCGGTAACGGTCTGGCCGAGGGCCACGCCGAGCCAGCCGCGATTCGGATCGGCCGGCGTCGCGAGCCGCGTGAGCACGCGGATGTCCTTCTGGCCGTCCGCGGCGGCGCCGGCTGACGGCAACACGACGACCTGCGCGTCCCCGGTGCCTTCGGTCACCAGGCCGTCATCGCCCACCTGGAAGATCTTCACGTTCTTGGTGGTGGTGCCATCGTCGGTGGCCTCGACCGTGACGACGACAGCCTGCGCATTCGCCGGCGCTGCCGCGGTTGCATCCGCCGCCGGCACCACGGCATGCGCCGAGGCGGCGATGCCGAGGGTACAGATCCAGGTCAGTGCTTTCATGGGGGATTCCTTCCTTTCGCTTTTCAGCAAGGTTCTTGTCGCAAAAACGCTCCGGGGCCCATTAACGCCGGCCACGCCGGCGGGAGACTCAAATCGGGTTGTTCGCATAACGCATGCGCGGGCTGTCGTCGTGCTCGACTTCCTGCACGACGTCCAGGTTGAGGAAATACACATTACCCTTCTGATCGGTCACCATCAGCAGGTTGCGATTGGTGGTCTGGTCGATGTGCGCTTCCGGCAGGTCGGCTGCCCGCCAGACGCCGGCCGCGCTGGCCGGCTGGGAACCAACCACCGGTAGCGGGTGATGCGGATGCGTACTGCCCAGCGCCGGCGATGCGCTTGCCAGCGGCGTGCTCGGCTTCGACTCCGGCGTGCTCAAAAACACGATGAGCGCCAGGCAGGCCGCCAGCGCACTGGCCAGCACCATCCATCGGCCGGGGTGAACCGCATGCCGCGGCGCCGCCGACGTCACCACCAGGCGCGGCGACTTCCGTTCGGCGGATTCGCGCAGCACCGTCGCCGCGAGTTCGTCAAGGGCGGCGTACGCGTCGAGCATCGCGCGGGCTGCTGGGTTCTGCTGCAGTTCGCGATCCAGCTCTACGCGCTCCTCGGGAGTGATTTCGCCGTCCAGCCGGCGAACGATCAACCGCTCGATGTGTACGTTCATGGCAGTCATGAGTCCAGCCATCCTTCCAGCACTTCACGCAGCTTGCGACGCGCCCGCACCAGCCGGGTCTCCACCGTGTCGACCGGAACGTCGAGCACGTCCGCTATCTGCCGGTAACTCCATCCCTCCAGGTGCCGCAACGTCAGCGCCTCGCGGTACAACGGCGGCAACTCCTCGATCGCCCGGCGCATCGCCTCGATCCGCTCCTGGCGGTCAACGTGGTCCGTCGGTGCGGGCGGTGACTCGAGCCGCGTGTCCGCGTGCAACCGCTGGGTGAACTGCCGGCGCCGCGTCGTTTCGCGACCGGCATCCACGGCTGCGTTGCGCGCCAACCGGTACACCCAGGAACGCCAGCGCTGCACGTCACGCAACTCATTGATCCGCTCCCAGACCGCAGCCCAGACCTGCTGGGTGACGTCGTCGACCCGTTGGCGATCTCCCAAGACCGAGTAGACCACGCCGCGGACCCAGCGATCCTCCCTGCGCAGCAGATCGCGAAAGGCGTCGTGGTCACCCTGCCGGATGGCCTCGATCGCCGACTGATCTGGATCAAAATCCGCAGTCGCCGCCATCTGCCTCATCACCTCAATAGACGCGTGCAAACGCACCAGCCTGTCAGGCGGATCGGCGATTTTCAAGGGAATGATCGGACGTGGTGGCTTCTGCTGGTGCAGATGAGCCTGGCGGCGGGCAAACGCCCCATCGAGAGCGCCGGCCGGCGCGGCCGACACTGCGGCTCCGACCGCCTCGGGGTCAGGTCAGGCGGTGGGCTCGGGGCCGCCGGGCGGCGCGCCGCATCCCCTCCGGACAGCCGGCGCTCTCGATGCGGCGGTGTTGCTCTGATGCTTCAGATTCGAGGGAAATCAATCAGAAATGGCGGTGATGGGGGCGCCGGAACCGCATGAACGAAGGGGGGCAGCGTCCTTCCCCCCACAGGAGACGCCGCCCCCTTCGCTCAGGCTGGCATCATAGCCAGCCTCTCACGCGGGTTTTCAATCGCCCGCGTCCTTGCGGATTGCCGCGGATGCACCCCCATTGAGCATCCGCAGCTTACGCTCCACTTCATCCCGCCCCTTAGCTTTTGACTCACTCTTTCCCCCCGGCGGACACCGCTCGCTCCCCAGTTTGCGGTTCCCGCCGACGTGCGTCGCTTTCGCGTCGCGTCGTCGGGTGTACTCTAGGCAGCGCCTGTGCCAGCAAACCGGCGATTTGAGGTCCGGCCACAGAATCGGCTGTAAGTCGTTATTTTATAGATAGTTGCAGTGTTTGATTTGCGTGTTAGATAAGTGGCAGTTTACCTGGCGGGCCGCGTGGACGGCTGACGTGGGGAGTATTGCCCAAATTCGGGAACACCTACCCATCCGCATTACCCAGGCGCGCGGATTGGCCTTCACGGACGGTCTTGAGGATCATGACGACATGGCTGACGCTGCGCCCGAACGCCTAACCAGTCCATCTCCGCAGTGCCCGCGCCTCGGACGCTGGTATGCGGTCGTCTTCCTTGCAGCCGTCCTGATGGGGGCGCCCGCCCTGCGCGGCACGTTTCTCGGGGGGGATGACATTCAGCTCGTGCGCAACC
>ERZ795053.6812-NODE-6812-length-11243-cov-9.486235_pt1 | contig 11243 bp, 11 predicted proteins | sample MGYA00375137_ERZ795053 | MGnify/ENA primary metagenome ERZ795053 (study PRJEB30182, sample SAMN05720284) | activated sludge metagenome | isolation source: Anaerobic digester | place: Hong Kong | collected 2014-12-17 ... | reverse complement strand
AGGAGAAACCATGACATCCCCCAACCCATTTTTACAGCTAGACCGGCAAATGGTCGGCGACATATACACCAGCAGCGAAGTGATGGACAACTTGACCATCCTATGCGACGAGTTCGGCTCCCGCTTTGGCGGCACGCCCGGCGAAAAGCAGGCCGCCGACTTTATGCAGGCCAAACTGGTCGAATATGGCCTGCAGAACGTCCACCTGGAACCTATCCAGTACGAGGGCTGGCGGCGCGGTGAAGTTAAGCTGGAAGTGATCAGCCCGGTGTACCAGGAGATACCGTGCATTACCCTGCCCCACTCGCCCGCCTGCCAGTTGGAAGGCACGCTGATTGACCTGGGTGACGGCGCGCCGGATGATTTTGAGGCCCGCGCCGCCGACATCCAGGGCAAAATTGTGCTGACGACCAGCGAAGTGCGGCCTAAAGGCAGCAGCCGTTGGATTCACCGCATGGAAAAACACGGCCGTGCCGTCGTTGCCGGGGCGGCCGGGTTTATCTTTGTGAACCATTACCCTGGGTTTGGCCCGGCTACGGGCGGGATTGGGCACAATGGCGCGTCTCTCATCCCCGGCATATCCGTGGCCCTGGAAGACGGCGCCTATTTGCAGCGGCTGATCAAACGGCATGGTGAGGTCACCATTCGCCTGACCAGCACGGACGAATGTGCGCCGATGGTCTCGTGGAACGTGATTGGCGAACTGCCGGGGCGGCAGCACCCGGAGCAGCTGATCATGCTGGGCTGCCATTACGACGGCCACGACATCTCCCAGGGAGCCACCGACCCGGCGTCGGGCACAGTGGCGCTGCTGGAGGCGGCGCGGGTGCTGGCCGCCTATGCCGCCGCCGACCTGCCGGTGACTGTGCGCTTTGCCCTGTGGGGCGTAGAGGAGATTGGGCTGATTGGCTCGACGCAGTATGTGGCCCAGCACGCCGACGAGCTAACCAACCTGCGTTTTTATCTAAACATGGACATGGCCGGCAGTCTGCCCAATAAGGGCATTGTGCTAAATAAATGGCCGGAACTGGAGCCGATTCTGGCCGGGTGGAGCGCGGAAATGGCGCTGCCTTTTGGCGTGGAGCAGTCGATTAACGCCCACTCGGATCATTATCCGTTTTTGATGGCCGGTGCGCCGACCGGGGGGATTGGCAGCGTGGGCGGGCCGCCGCGCAGCGGTCGGGGGTATGCCCATACCCGCTATGATACGCTGGACAAGACCGACATCACCAGCCTGCGGGAAGCGGCTGTGCTGGCGGCGCGGCTGGCGCTGCGCATGGCCGACGCGGCCGGTGCGGGAAGCTGGCCGGCCCGGCGGCGCAGCCAGGAGGTTGTGGCTGACCTGTTGGAAAACCCGGAGAACAAGGAAGAAGAGGCGTTTTTTGCCCGGCTGGATGCTTTTTACCGGCAAGCCCGGCGGGAGAGATAGAGCGAGAGCGAGAGCGAGAGCTAGAGCTAGAGCTAGAGTAAGAGTTAGAGTAAGAGATAGAGTTAGAGATAGAGATAGAGATAGTGGTCGTGGTTTATTACGGCGTCGGTTAGAGGCGAGGTATGGATACCTCGGCTACAAAAATTAAAGCGAGAGGAAGAAGTCATAAAAGACTCTAGCTCTCGCTCTATCTCTATCTCTAACTCTTACTCTCGCTCTAGCTCTCGCTCTTGCTCTATCTCTATCTCTATCTCTTACTCTAGCTCTCGCTCTCGCTCTCGCTTAAACAGGCACGGCCGTTCCGTTGGTGGCCGCCAGGGGTTCAGCCGTGAGCAGGGTCATGGTCTCCATTGTCAACGGCTCAGCCGGTTCGGCCACGGCCGTTTCCCCCCCTTGCGGCGTAAACCGCGCCCCATAGCCACGCATAACCTCGCGCCGGTGCGCCGGCGTTTCCTGACGCAGCGCCAGCCGCAGCTCGCCCATTGCCTGGGCAATCAGGTCGTCGGCCTGCTGGCGTAAGGCGGCCAGCGACCGTTGGGCCTGGTCGTGGGCTGTTTTAGCGGCGTCGCGCTGGCTAACGGCCGTGCGCGCAGCCGTCGCCCGTACCTGCAATTCGGCTATCGTCGGCCCGGCCAGCGGGGCGTACCCGGCGGCGATGGCTTCCGCCTCGCCCTGAATGATCTGATCCGCTTTAACCAGCCACTCGGCCTGGCTGCGAATGTCGGGGTTACGGCCGCTGCCGGGCAGCCCATAAAACAGATAAATCGAGGCGGGCTGATTTTCCAGCTTCTTGCGCCATTTGACCGTGCTCCAGACATGCCGTACCAACTGGGTCAGGCTGGTAATGGCCGTGTTGGCCGCCAGCACCGCCGCCATGCGCGTCGAGTCGAGCGTCTTGACGGCCGTATACGCGGCGGCAAAGTCGGTGGTGAATGGGCCAATCTGCGCCAGCGTATCGGCGTGCAAATAGGTAATGCCGTTTTGACTGTCTTGCACCCCTTTTTGCTTCAGCGTCTCCAGCGCCGCCAGACGCGCCTGATCACTTTTGGGTCTGATATAGTTCATTCAAATTCTCCCTTATTGCGATTTGATAAATCTCCAACAGGTCTAACAGCGAAAATCGCTGACTGTTTCTTTCACGATGGCAAAATAACCGGCCGGCTGCGACCTATGGGCAGGCAGGATCTGGCCGCAGCCGGCCGGAGCAAATGGATAAGCAGCAGGCATCCAGATTAAAGGACAACATAAGGCTGCTTTATAAAGTTGTGTCTAAGACAGGTGTCATCCAGCAGTGCCGCTAGTGTAAAAAAGACAACGGCCGTTTGTAAAGAGGAAAAGATAGGTTATAGGTCCTACTGGGGCCGTAAGATCCGGCGAAAAGGGGCTGTGTGGCAAGCGCACAGCCTGTTGGCGCGGTCGTCAAGGGGCCATGTTAAAGACGCATCGACCGTTGACGGGGCTGTTAGAGGGTTATGCGGCAGGCGCGTTGCCGGTTGGCGCAGTCGTCAAGGGGCTGCGTGGCAGATGTATTGACCGTTGACACGGCCATCATAGGGCCATGTGGCAGGGGCGTTGCCGATTGAAACGGCCGTCAAGTGGCTATGTGGATGGCGCGTGGGCCGTTGACGGGGGCGTCAACAGGTCATGAGACCCCAAGGGTTTGACAAACCCTTGGGGTCTAAGGCCAACGCCCATACCCTCACTGACGAAGAAATCCTGGAGCGCCTGCTGGCGCTGAATCTGGCGCGGGCCGGGCAGGCTGATTGACGTGGGCAAGGCGGCGCGGACAAGCAAGTCGCGCTTGCCCCAGGTTTTACCGCGCCGCCTGGCCCCTACATAGGTTGCGGAGTGATCAGTAGAAAGTTTTCAGAAGACCCGAAGGGTTTGAACCCTAGGATACTCGACTCAATGGATGCAAAACCCTTCGGGTCTAATTCCCAAAACCTATTGCGGTTTACTGAAGTGATCAGTAGAAAGTTTTCAGAAGACCCGAAGGGTTTGAACCCTAGGATACTCGACTCAATGGATGCAAAACCCTTCGGGTCTAATTCCCAAAACCTATTGCGGTTTATTGGGTATAGCCCAATTATTTTTTCAAACTCAGGCGCGCCCATTGCGCCATCCCCTCGATTGCTCCTTGAACTGTATTCTCTTTAATAGTCAATCCTCAGCGCAGCCAGTAAGATCAAACCTCAGGTCGAGCCAACACAGGGTTCAAGCTGCCCTTCTCAGCTTCCATCTCCAAATCATGTGATCAACTGGCGTGAATCGCCATATGAATAAACCCGGTAAATAGATACAAGGAGATAAGATGCCCAAGAAACAAATTGTCGTGACGACAGTTTTTTCCAGTTTGTTAACGATTGGTGTGTTAGCCTTGTTTTTGACCTTAAGCGGGTATGCCGGCGCACGGAGCGGCGCGGCGGATACCGGCGAAGGTGAAGTGGATACGGCCGTTTCATCTGCCCAAACCACGGCGGCTCCCTCCCAGCCAGATCAGGCCAATGCCCCCACGCTAAGTCACTGGTACATTATGGGGTCTCACCTCCTGCCGCGCGGATCCGGGATGACCTACGCTTATGGCGGCAATGGCTGTATGTATGTCACCAGCAGCGGCAGCATAATTCGTATGCAATTTCCGGTCACGCTGCCAGACGGCGCCATTATAAAATCGATGGATGTGGTCTATAATGACGCTTCGGCCAGTGATTTAACCATGTGGCTCACCGCCTATGACCCATTTTATGCCGCTAATGATTTGGTGTCTGTATCCTCTTCTGACAGTTCGGGAGCCGGCGTCAGCAGCAGCGCGGAAATTACCCATACAGTGGACAACAACCTCAATGCCTATTCCTTGAATTATTCATGGGCTGGCGTGCAAGATAGCACCTTGCAGATTTGTGGCATACGCATCAACTATATCGATCCGTTTTTCACAACATTTCTACCCGCCACCCTTAAAAACTAAGGGTTTCCGTGTTTTGAGTAATCAGTAGGAAGGTTTCAGAAGACCCGAAGGGTTTGAACCCTAGGATACTCGAATCAATTGATGCAAAACCCTTCGGGTCTCATGCTAAACCCTTTTGCGGTTTACTTAACTTGAGAAGATTGGACCCATCTTCATGAAAAGATACTCATATACGCTTCTGATTAACTGGCAAGTCTTATGAACGTAATCGGCTCTTTGGAATTGTGGGGGTTGTGATGTCAACCCCCTCAATTCCTAAAGAGCCACGTTGTTTTTAAGGAGACATAAACTGTGGACATTCGTAAGGCAGTAGTCTATGTTTTTCAGGACCCTCGCTGGCTGGTTAAGATCGTGATTGGCGACGTCATGATCCTATTGAGCTTACTAATCGTGCCCTTCATCTTCCTGCAGGGCTATCTGATCGAGATCATTCGTAACGTGATGCGTGGTGAAGAGCATCCCCTACCTGAGTGGGACAATTGGGGCGCAAGGTTCAAAGATGGTCTAAATCTGACCATCGCCGGGTTAATATACACCTCACCGCTCTGGCTGGCCCTGTGCTGCAGCGTTGTGTCAGTTCTGCCCGCCGCTTTGTCCGAAGGCAACCTTACCGAGACGACCGCCCTGCTTTCGGTTAGCGGTTTTAGCTTGATGGCCTGTCTGGCCTTCTTGTTTCTTTGGGCCTATGCTGTGATAGCCCCAGCCATCGCCATTCAATATGCGCGCGAAGACACATTGGCCGCCACACTGCGCTTCGGCGAAGTATTTGCCATTGTGCGCAAGCATCTGGGCGATATCATCTTGGCTGTGGTTGTTATTATGGTCTTGGGCGCCGCCCTAGGCTTTCTTGGTCTCATTCCCCTGATTGGCTGGCTCTTCTCCGTAGGCGCTACCATTTACGTGTTTTTCGTCACCGGCCACCTGTACGGTCAGATTGGGGCCAAAGCCGGTGGTCTGCCCAATCTCATCGAAAAGGCGCCCAACGATCTGGTGTAATCGGCAGTATTCAATTATGAACATGTCTAACCTTATGCCTCTTTCCCAGATTGACTGTCAAAACCTCTCGAACCGCTAAGAATACCAAGAGCGCGGAGGTTGTATCAGAGAAAATCTCCACGTTTGCCACAGTAAAAGTGTGAGATTTGTCAGCCAGGTAAACTGCAAAAAGGTTTGGGAATTAGACCTGAAGGATTTTGCACCAATTGAGTCGAGTATCCTAGGTTTCAAACCTTTTGGGTCTCCTGAAACCTTTCTACTGATGACTCAAACAGGTAGATGATTACAAAAACGGTTAACTCATTTTCACGAAGGCGGGAATTGCCGGGTGATACGGCCGTGCAAAAAGCCGTATCGTATGGCGGGTGTTTGATGAGATAATTCGGCCTGTCCGAACCAACATCCTGCATCCCCTTGTTGCGGCCTCACCCATCAATCCCATAGTTAGGAGACAAGTATGAAAAAGAATCATTTGTTGCTCATTGGCCTCGTCATTGGTATTGTTTTTACCCTTCCCCTGCTCTGGATTGCCCCCGTTCAAGACTTGCTGGCCGACTTTCCGGCTGCCAGTCAGGCAAACAGCCCTGCCGGCGCTGCCATTGCCGCCGACGATGGCACCCCGACGCCATCGTCGCCTACCTTGTTTAACGGCGATGAAGTGCCGCCGGCCAACTTCCCCGCCGAGGCCCAGGCGCCCAATTTGCCCACGCCCATTCCCGGCGAAACGCTTGTCTATTTTGTGCCCACAGACAACGACGCCACGGCGACCGTCTTATACCTCTACAATACCGATACTGTCGATCACATCGTGGCCTTACGCGGGTTTAGCTACAATGGCGTCCTGGTTTATTCGCTGAATATCAACGTCGGCGCTACCAGCTTTTTACGCCTGTCCAGCGATTCCATTGTCTCCGCGCCGCCGCCTAGTTGGGCAACCCCGGCTCCCATCATCACCAACTTCACCGACTTTACCTACTACGCCAGCCTTTCCCTGCCAAAAGGCGTCAAAGCGGAAGGGTACGTCCTCTTTAATCCGGGCACCGGCACTGTCGATCCACGCAAGGACCAGGGCGCAATCCCCTTACGCTTTAGCTCCGACCCGGCTACCCTGTTCCTGCCCGCCGTGCAGGACAATCCGTAGTAATTGGGCACTGTAAAGCGGCATAATGATGCCTGATGCGTAACCCATAAGATTTTACGCATCAGGTATCCTATTTCATGGAAAGCGCCGTCAAATTGAATAGACTCACAAAAATTGAGCCTGCGGCAATCTAGCGGGATGGTGTAGAGGCTAGACAGGTGGGTGAGATGTGGGCCACATGCACGGCCGTTTTCTCCGCCTGTATAGTCCGTTGATTGTCGCGGGCGAGGCGGCGCGGATAAACAAGTCTCGTTTGCCTCAGGTATTACCGCGCCGCCCGGCCCCTACAAAGGCTGCGGCATAGTCCAATTATTTTCTTAACATCCAAAAGATTGCCGCCAGCTCACGCCGATCAAGTTCCATTTAGATTAAAAGTTCACAAAAGCCATTACGGCATATACCCATCCGATAAAGTCAGTAAGAAAGCAACGATGGCTGCTTCTTCCTGTGCCGTAAGCCCCAAATTCCCCAATTCAGCCACGTTGATATTCATCGCCACTTCTGGCGCCGGCCAGCAGTTGGCGGCCAACGCATCGGCCTCCGTATAGGAACCAGGGCAAACAGGCAGCAGATCCCGCGTGTTATAGAAGTGGACGATGCCCGCCAAACTCTTGAAGTAGCCATTGTGGCCATAAGCTTTGATGATGCAGTCAGGCTTTGTGGGGTCAGCTTCACATGCGTTTTTACCAACATTTCGCAGCGTGGGCACTTTTTGCTTACCCATATTCGCCGCGGCATACAGTTCATAATCTGCCCGGGTCTGTAGAAACTCTCCCAAACCATAATCAACCCAATCATAACCGGCCGGGTTAAAGGCAATGTTTTCATAGAAAGGATTGTCTGGGTTGCGGGGCACTCCCAGGTTGTCGAAGGTGTAATCCGTAAAGAGCGGCTGTTGGCCATTGCCGGTGTGGCAATTATGGCACTTACCTTTGCCCCGGAAGAGAGCATACCCTTGCTGCTCTAGTTTGGTTAATTTGACTTTACCGGTGAAGGTCAGGTCGAACTTGGAACTGAAAGCGTTTACCTCGGGGGAGCCTTCGTAAGCGGCAATAGAAAGGGCAATCGCGTCATAAGCGGCATCCTCGTACCCGGCGGCGCAAATCTGGTTACCCCAAACCTGCTTGAAGAGGTCTGCGTAACTTGAGGCGCACACCCGGCTCACCACGTCTGCCGGGGTTAAGAGTGCCTGTTCGAGTGGATTGAGGAATGGACCTTGAGCCTGATCGGCGGCCGGATTACCCAGACGCTCGCCTGTGGCCCGGCCGTCCCAGAAATTACCGCCAATAAACAGCGCGTCCTTTTTGTCGATGACAAAGTGCAAGACCGGGCTTTGGGTCGCATAAGCTGCGCTGGGCGGTTTGCGATTGCCAAAAAGGTCAGGGTTAGAACCGGGGTAAACGGCCGTTGTCATATTAACGTCTGAGTCTGGCCCCGTCCAGCCAGCTTCTGGCGCGTGACAGGTGGCACAAGATTGATTGTCGTTGACAGACAACTTTTGGTCGAAAAACAGAGACTTGCCGAGTTGTTCCATAGGCGTCAGGACGGTGCCCTGGGCGCCAACAGGCGTGAACAACAAGGCGAAGAACAGCAGCAGGGCGCCGGCTGCTATCCAAACGAAGATACGTTTGTGATTCATACAACAACCTCCTTTCTCAAATTGTTAAGCGATGAGAGGTAGGATGGATTATGAGTATTATTTTGGGTAAGTAATCTAAATGGAAATCGGCTCCCGACTCAATGCCAAAATTATAAGCGAAGACATCGCCTTGATAAAAGTGATAATCGTCACATTTGCCGGCGGATTCTGGCAGCGCAGAGTCAGGCTATCGACTGCCAGGGAAGACAGGTCCGGCCAACGCCACCAGCGTTGGCCAGGCCCCAGATGCCTTTTATTGGGTGAATCCGTCCTCGTCGATGATTTATCAGTAGGAGCCAGGCACATGAAGGCCTGCGGCCGGTGTCCGCGGGCTGAAAGACGGTCAACGCAGCCGCGAAACGCCTGATTGGTTTCCTTTCGAGGAGACAACATCAACGCAGGCTTCACCTTAAGAAAAGAAGGAATATCCGCCAGCTAGAACTCCCTGATTGACGGAGTGGCTTACTTGTTTTATTCTGTGGCCAGCTATCCGCAGCAATGAGTGGTTTGGAGGTTTCTATGGAATTAGGCGCATTCTCAGTAAGTTTAAGTGTGCAGGATATTGGGGTGTCTCAGTCGTTTTATGAGAAGTTAGGCTTTCAAGTCTTTGGCGGCGACGCAGCGCAAAACTGGTTGATCATGAAGAATGGCGACTGCGTGATTGGTCTGTTTCAGGGCATGTTCGAGAAAAACATCTTGACGTTTAATCCCGGTTGGGACGCCAACGCCAGGCAGCTCGATTCGTTCACAGACGTGCGCCGTTTACAGCAAGAATTGAAAGCTCGGGGCGTAGAGATAGAGACGGAAGCGGACGAAAGCACAGCGGGACCGGCGAGTTTTGTGATCATCGATCCGGACGGCAACCCGATTCTGGTCGATCAGCACGTTTAATGGCTTAAATGGAAGGCCGGCCGTTCCCCAAATGGGTTATTCAAACAGCGCTTGAAACTGGGGCAGGTCGGGGTGCGCGGCGGCAAACTCCACGGTGACGTGGACCTTGTCGGGTAGAGCAACGTCCATCAGGCAGACGGCGTCCGGGGCAGACGGCCGTTCCACAAAAGACACATCCATAATCTGGCGGCGCGGGATGTAGGTGAACACGCCGCCATGCGTGGCGTCGAAGTTGGTGCGGACAGCCTTCGCTTCCTGGATCAGGATCAGCTCATTGTCGGTCAACACGGCGAGGTGCGCCGTCTTGTATTGGCGGTAAACCGTGCGCTTCAAGAAGCGTAGCGTTTGCAGCGTCACGTCTGGTTGATAGATAACCCCGTGAATCGTGTCGTGGGGGCGGATGCTGGCACGGCCGTAATTCATGAACTTGTAATTGACGCGGTCCAAAAAGTCGAAAGGCGACAGGTCTGGTTTTGTCGCCGCGCCCAAGCCGTTAACGTCGCCATAGGCCGCCACCCGGACCGCTGCCTGGCGTATGCGCTCGATCACCGGCATAAACAAGGTTTCTACGGCCGTGTTAAAGGGCAGCCGGATCAACCCGGCGGCGGCGCGGATTTGCAGCCAGGAATTCAACAAGATCAGCCCGCGCTGCATGGCAAACACGTCGCCAAACTCGCAGGCATAACTGACAATCTCCTCTTGCTGCTTCTCTAGCACAACCAAGTGCTCTGCAAACAGGCAGAGCAGTTGGGCGTTTCGGGCCTGAGCCTTAGACAATTTGTCTTCGGGCAGGTAAATCGTATAAGGGATTGGTTCGTGGGGCTGAGGATAGGCGGCCTGAAAGGCGGGGGGAACCTCGGCCAGGGTTTCCACGCGTCTGGCCCAGGTGCGCATGGTCTGGGTCGACGAGGTGTAGGCATACCATCGGGTATCGACGCTACTTGTAGACATTGGCTTCTCTCCTGGTGGCTTGGATCAGCCATCACCTTTAAGTATACCGCAATTCAAGGCAATTGCTGCCCTGGCAGGGACAGTATGCTGCTGGATGGTGGAAGGGAAACGGCCGTAAACAAAAACGGCGCTTACCCTTAGCAACAGGGTAAGCGCCGCACACTACAGCGTCTGCTTCAGCACTGACCGCTTAATCGGCGGGCAGCAAGTAAGCTTCTGAATCAGCCGGACTGTCCTCCAACTGACCGGGATGCTCAAACTGGCTGTTGTACAGTTCGGCATAAAAGCCGCCACGGTCCAACAGTTCCTGATGTTTGCCCTGCTCCACAATGTCGCCATCACGCATCACCAGAATCAGGTCGGCGTTGCGAATGGTGGACAACCGGTGGGCAATGATGAAGCTGGTGCGCCCCACCATCAGCCGGTCCATGGCCTTCTGAATCAAAATCTCTGTGCGCGTATCCACCGAACTGGTCGCCTCATCCAAAATGAGGATTTTCGGATCGGCCAGCACGGCGCGGGCAATCGTCAGCAGCTGCATCTGCCCTTGCGAGATGTTGGTGGTTTCCTCATTGATCACCATGTCGTACCCATCCGGCAGCGTGTGGACAAAGTGATCAACGTGGGCGGCCTGGGCAGCGGCAAAAACTTCCTCGTCGGAGGCTGTAGGACGGCCGTAACGGATATTCTCCATGATCGCGTCGTTATACAGCCAGGTATCTTGCAGCACCATGCCAAACCAGCGGCGCAAATCCTGCCGCCTGAACTCCCGGATGTCATGGTCGTCCACCAAAATCGCGCCATCATTGACGTCGTAGAAGCGCATCAACAGCTTCACAATGGTCGTCTTGCCCGCCCCGGTCGGGCCGACAATAGCCACCTTCTGTCCCGGCTCGGCCACCGCCGACAGATTATGGATAATCGGCTTGTCGGCGTCGTAGCCAAAGCGCACGTTGCGGAAGGCCACGTGACCGCGCAGCGCTTCCAACTGCACCGGATTCTCTGCTTCCTTCACTTCTTCCGGCTCTTCCAGGAATTCAAAGACGCGCTCGGCGGCGGCGGCCGTTTGCTGCAGCACGTTCGAGATGTTCGCCAGCTGCATCAACGGCTGGTTAAACATGCGTACGTACTGGATGAAGGCTTGAATGTCGCCCACGGTAATCGCGTTGCGCACCGTCAGATAGCTGCCCATCACCACCACCGCCACGTAACCCAGGTTGCCGATAAA
>ERZ795053.6807-NODE-6807-length-11249-cov-3.995623_pt1 | contig 11249 bp, 11 predicted proteins | sample MGYA00375137_ERZ795053 | MGnify/ENA primary metagenome ERZ795053 (study PRJEB30182, sample SAMN05720284) | activated sludge metagenome | isolation source: Anaerobic digester | place: Hong Kong | collected 2014-12-17 ... | reverse complement strand
CAAATCGTCATTTGTTACCACGTTATCAGGAACATAGTAACCCAATCCTATAATTTTCGAATTATACATTTTAAGTAATTAAATTTTTGCAATTTAATAATTACACCCCTAATAAATTCAACATTAATTATGCACGCATAACACAAAAGGTTAAGTGTGTCAGTTTGTCACCTTTTCATCCTTGGTATTTTTTTTGTCTATCCAAGGAAAGTTAACAGAAAAAGATAAAAAACATATACCATGACAAAAGGAAACATTAATGTATCGGTTGATAACATTTTCCCGTTAATCAAAAAATTTCTTTACAGCGATCACGAAATCTTTCTTCGTGAGTTGATAAGCAACGCTACAGATGCCACGCTTAAGCTAAAACACTTAACGAGTATTGGTGAAGCCAAAGTAGAATATGGCAATCCCATTATTGAAGTGAAAATTGACAAAAAGGGCAAGAAACTTCACATTATAGACCAAGGGATTGGAATGACCGCCGAAGAAGTAGAAAAATATATCAATGAAGTTGCTTTTTCGGGCGCAGGTGAGTTCCTGGAAAAATATAAAGATTCGGCTAAGGACACCGGTATTATAGGTCATTTCGGGCTCGGTTTCTATTCGGCATTTATGGTGGCCAATAAAGTGGAGATCATAACCAAATCCTATAAAGACGAACCCGCTGTTCATTGGACCTGCACAGGTTCTCCTGAATTCACCTTGGAACCACACGACAAAACCGAAAGAGGTACGGAGATTATCCTTCACATTAACGATGAGGATAAAGAATTTCTGGAAGACAGCAGAATTAGCAACCTCCTTACCAAGTATAACAAATTCATGCCCATACCTATCAAATTTGGCACCCGTGAAGAAACCAAGAAAATGGGTGAAGGAGACGATGCCAAAGAAGAAAAGGTAACGATAGACAATATTATCAACAACCCAAATCCTGCTTGGACCAAACAACCCACGGATCTTAAGGATGAAGACTATAAAAATTTCTACAGGGAATTGTATCCCATGCAGTTTGAAGAACCGTTGTTCAACATCCATTTGAATGTAGATTATCCGTTCAACCTGACCGGTATTTTGTACTTCCCGAAGTTGAGCAACGACATCAACATGCAAAAAGACCGTATACAATTGTACCAAAATCAAGTATTTGTCACGGATAATGTAGAAGGTATTGTGCCTGAGTTCTTGACCATGTTACGTGGTGTAATTGATTCGCCCGATATTCCGTTGAATGTATCCCGTTCCTACTTACAGGCCGATAGTAATGTGAAGAAAATTTCTTCCTACATCACCAGAAAAGTAGCAGATAAATTGCAATCTCTTTTCAAAAACAACCGTGAAGATTTTGAGAAAAAATGGGACGATATCAAGATTGTGATTGAATACGGCATGCTTTCGGAAGAAAAGTTCTTTGAAAAAGCCGAAAGTTTTGCACTCTACCCAACGGTTGATGGCACTTATTATACCTACGAAGAGTTATACAACAAGATCAAAGCCAACCAAACCGACAAGGATGAAAAGTTGGTAATTTTGTATGCTTCCGATAAAGAAGCGCAACACAGTTATATTGACACTGCCAAGGCCAAAGGTTATGAAGTTTTATTGTTGGACTCTCCAATTGTTCCACATTTAATGCAGAAATTGGAAAGCACCAAAGAGAACATCTCTTTTGTAAGAGTAGATGCCGATCATATTGACAATCTAATCAAGAAAGACGATACCAAGATTTCAAAACTGACCGATGAGGAGAAAACCAAATTGGAAGAAATGCTGAAAGATGTTATCCCATCGGAGAAATTTATGGTCCAACTGGAAGCCATGGATAGCGATGCTGCTCCATTTATGATTACCCAACCTGAATTTATGCGCCGTATGAAAGAAATGCAGCAAACAGGCGGCGGCATGTTTGGCATGGGCAATTTCCCAGACATGTACAATTTGGTTGTGAACACCAACCACGAATTGGTGAACGAAATCCTAAATACCAAAACCAAGCAGAAACAAACCCGTTTGATTAATCAAAGTTTGGATTTGGCGAGATTATCACAAGGCTTACTAAAAGGTGAAGAACTCACTAACTTTATTAAGCGTAGTTATGACATGATAAAATAGATTCCTTCATTCTAACAATGAAGGGGCAAAGTCTCAAAAAACAAAAACCACCTTGAAATGCAAGGTGGTTTTTTAATTCCAATAACTCAACAAAAGCACCCATTCACTCACCAAGCTAAAGAATTCACGAAATGCTCATTTTATTTTCCCAGGTAAGCTCTTAAGTTTGGACTTATAACCATTTAAACTAAAAACCATGGAGAATTCATTCAGCTTAAACATCAAAACCCCGTGTAGCGAGAATTTCAACAAATTTAAACCTACCTCCCAAGGCGGATTCTGCGATTCTTGTAAAAAAGAAGTCATAGATTTCACGAAAATGGATGCCCAAGAGGTTGCTCAGTATTTCAAAGTCAAAGAAGCAAAAGATACCTGCGGGCGATTCAACAACCATCAACTCACAACCTATCCCCAAACACCCAAAAACAAGAAAGTGCTTAGCTTTATAAGCGGTATAGGCTTGGCCTGTCTAGCCTTTTTTTCATTTGGATCCGCTCAGGCACAAGGAGAGATAGTTAAAAATCCAGAGAAGAAAACCGACTCAGAAAAAATTCAAGATCAAACGTCTGAAAAGACTATTATTGTAAAAGGCAACGTATCCGAATCTTCAATTCCGCTTCCCGGTGTAAATGTTGTTTTGCAAGGAACCACTACAGGTACAGCTACAGACTTTGATGGTAATTTTGAGTTTCCAGAAAAATTAAAAAAGGGTGACGTTCTCATTTTTAGTTATGTGGGCATGGAATCAAAAAAAGTGGTCATTACCAATGAAGATTCGGCTGCAAATGTTGAGTTGAAAATCAATATGACCTTAGATGCTTGTGTTTTGGTGGGCAAAGTTGATGTAAAGAAAGTTTACAAATCAAAAAGAAAATAATCTCCAAGCTTCCATGAAACGCAAACTACCCTTTTTATTTGCTTTGCTGGCAGCTCTTGTATCCCATTCACAAGTCTCCGATTTTAAGCGCATAAACTTTACCATTGCAGATAATGTAGCCAAATTGAATGAAGGCGCTTCCCTTAAAAACTTGCCGGTATTGGCACATGAACTCACCTACAAACTATCAACCGAGGTTGAGAAATTCAGGGCCATTTACTATTGGGTAAGCCATAATGTTATAGGAGATGCCCAACAAGAAGCCAAGGTGAACAAATCCCAAAGAACATTCAAGAACGACAGTTTGGGGTTTGTCAATTGGAACCACGAATACAAAAGAACCGCTTTTAAAAAACTCGTAAAACACAAGAAAACCGTTTGCACGGGCTATGCCTATCTAATTAAGGAACTTTGTTTTTTGGCCAATATTGAGTGTGAAATTGTTGATGGATACGGCAGGAACGTAAGTGCCAATGTTGAATCTTTAGAAACCATTAACCATTCCTGGAACGCCGTCAAGCTAAATGGCAAATGGTACCTTTGCGATGCCACTTGGTCCAGCGGCTATTTTCTAGGGAGCTTGTTCGTAAAAGATTATAATGACGGTTATTTTCTGACCGATCCGCAATTGTTTTTAAAAAACCATTTCCCCGCGCATAAAAAATGGCTTCTGGACAACCCGCTTTCAGAAAAAGAATTCGTATCGTCCCCATTAATTTATAGTGAAGCATTCAAATACAAACTCATTCCCAACAACCCAAATGAAATGAACATTGAGACCAAGAAAAATGACGAAGTCCTTTTTAGTTTTACAACGTTGGACAGCCTTTCCAAGAATAAAATTTCTTTGGTTAAATATATAGGCACCAAAGAAATACCCTATAAAATATACAACATTGAAGAAACACAAGGCATTACCACCTTCAGGTGTAAATTTGATCAAAAGGGCTTTTATGACACCCACTTGAAAATCAACAATGACATCGTTGCCACCTATACGGTAAAGGTCACTAAATAAGTTATGGTTGGACCCTAAGACTGGATAATTCCAGTCGGAATCAAGAACCACTTTGCTTAAAGGCAAAGTGGTTTTGTAGTTTAAACCGTTTGTACCACTTGATTCAAATCCAATCTGAACTTAGGTTTTATTAAAGGCTGATTGGCATCTTCTTGGTCACGGTAACCAATAGCCACAGCAAACAAACTGGAATACCCGTTTAATCCTAAAATCTGGTCGTATTTCTTCGTCTCTATCCCTTCCATAGGCGTGGAATCTATCCCCATGGAGGCACAGGCACTTAAAAAGAATCCTAAGGATAGATAGACTTGATTGGTTAACCAGGATTTAATTTCCGTTTCGGGAAGCGGCTTTAAAAAACTATTGAAGTAGGCCACCGAACCTTCGGGTAAATTCTCCTTAATCTGTTGCTCAAATAGGCTTATCTCACTTATGGCGCTAAACACAACCAAGTGACTGGCATTCTTGATTTTGGGTTCGTTAAAAAAAGATACTTCAGCCAATTTATTTTTTAGTTCACCTTCGGAAACAAAAGTAAACTTCCAAGGCTGACTATTAATAGACGAAGGACTCAACCGCACGATCTCTTTCAACGCTTGGATTTCTTCTTCGGAAATTTTCCTCTCTGGATTATATTTCTTGGTCGTATACCTAGTTTTTGCTAACTCTAAAAAATTCATTTTTCATTCTTTAAATTAAACTATCATTTTTATAGTTACAAACATAAGTATAGTTATATATATTTGCAATAACGGTCAAAAACGATAGTACTATGTATTCTATTGAAAACAAAAAATATCCTTGCAGTACCAGTGTGACTATGAAGTATATAGGGGGAAAATGGAAAGCTGTGATTCTTATCCATCTTATTAAAGGAAAAAAGCGCTACAGCGAGTTAAACAAGGAAATCTACATGATTACCGAGCGAACTTTGAGTTTGCAGTTAAAGGAATTGGAAGCCGACGGTCTTATTTCTAGAACCGTGAAAACAAAAAAACCACCATTAGTGGTGGAATATCAGCTTACAGACTTTGGAGAAACATTGATTCCTATCTTGATGGGTCTTGCCAGTTGGGGAAAAGAAGTTGCCGCCAACCAGAAAAAAGTTAAAGTCTTAGCCTAGCTTTATCCAACAGTTCCCCCACCCGTATTTTCAGGGCTTCGGGCTCAAGGATTTCGGCATAATCTCCAAACATCAAATACCATCTGGGAAACCCCTGTTCCAATTCGTTGACCATGAAAGTCATTTCCACTTGATGGCCATGCATCTTCTCTGAAACGAACCCATAATGCTTACGCCCCGTACTTATATAACGGGCCACCGATTTATCAACCAAAATCCTGACCTTGATTTTCTCGGCAGGTTCTTGTTTTTGTCGGTGTTCATCAATAGTGCCATGTTCTAAGGTAAAAGTCTGTTGGGTTCTATCTACCTGCAACATTCTATCGGTTCTAAACTGCCTGTAATTCTTTCTGGAATGGCAATAGCCCAAAACATACCAAAACCCATTTTCATGAAACACTCCAACAGGTTCAATAAATCTCTCCATGGGCGTCTCGCTATTTAGCGAATGGTACTTTAGGAATACTTGCTTTTTTTCAGCAATACATTCAAATAAAACTTCAAGTGCATGAGGCAAGTTTTTATTAAAGAGTTCCTGCGATGGGTCAACCAAAATTTGGGTTTCCAATGCCGAAATCCAATCTTTTTCCCGACCTCTCAAAACCGATTTAATCTTGAACATAGCCGATTCGTGATAAGCTCCAAGTGATTTATCCACAAACTGTTGCATCAACTTTTCGGCCGCCACAAAACTGCCCGCTTCTTCCTTTGTGAACATCACCGGTGGCAAACGGTATCCTTCCATAATAGAATAGCCAATACCAGCTTCACTCACTATGGGAACACCCGAAGCTTCCAAGGTTCTTACATCTCTATAAATAGTACGCAGGCTCACCTCAAACCTATCGGCCAGTTCCTGAGCCTTAACAATTCTTTTGGATTGCAATTGAACAAGAATTGCCACTATTCTGTCAAACCGTTTTACTGTATCCAAACCCATAATTGCATAACATATTTCCCAAAGATAGGACTTCATGTGGAAGTATACTCCTGTATAGGGTTTCAATCTGTTCATAAAAATTCATTTCTGAATAGTAACCGATTATTATTGTGCAAAATAAATAAGCGACTATGACAACCCTTTGTCAGCAGTAAATAAGATGTACAATGAATTTTCGTTTAAATAATTTTAACATACTGAATATTAATTATTTAAAATAAAAATGAGATTCTTAAAACCCTACTGACAAAGGGCTGTCACTGCCCACGTATACCTTTGCTTACGAACAAAAAAATAAACCTTATGGAAACCACTTTAAATTCAACCACTGCCCAAGTTATCACTCCAGAAATTTTGCTCAACCATTGGCAAGGCCATCGTGCTTTGACCCGTCGCACTATTGAGGCGTTTCCCGAAGAAGCTTTCTTTAATCACACCATAGGCGGCATGCGTCCGTTCTCAGGTATGGTCATGGAACTGTTGGGCATTGCTGGACCAGGCATCAAGGAAATTGCCACTGGACAATCTTTACCCCTCAACGAACATGTAGAACACGGCAACAAGAAAGCAAAATTACTAGAGCTTTGGACCAAACCACTCAGATTATCAATGACTATTGGGAGTTTATTAAACCTGAACAATTTCAAAAAAGCATTAAGCTATTTGGGCAATATGAAGGCACCGTGCAATCGTCTATCTTTTATTTTATAGATAATGAAATTCACCATCGCGGCCAGGCATATGTTTACCTTCGGTCTTTAGGTATTGAACCACCTGCGTTTTATGAACGTTAATATGTTACGACCATGAAACAAATCTTAGTTTTTAAAACGTCCATTTCCAACCAAGCCCACATTAAGCGCATTCAACCTATGTTGAACAGTTTGATTGCAAGAAACGGCTATTGGAATTTTGACCTTGAAGATTGCGATAACATTCTTAGAATAGAAACGCAGAACCAGCTTCCACCGCAAACCATTTGCAATGCCTTGACAAAACAAGGGTTTTATTGCGAAGAATTACAGTAATAAACACGTTTACAGGCTCAATGTGACTTCAGCATCTAGAAACCGCCTTCACAGCAAGGTGGTTTTTATTGCCTGTATCAAAAAAATAATCGAATTTCGTTAACTAGTTGCTAATAGCAACTTTTTAAGTGTTTTTGAACAAACCAAAACCTTTTATTATCATGAAGCACAAAACCTTCAAAACCCAACGTCTTTTCCTCCGTCCCACGAACACAGAGGACGCTGCTTTTATATTGGAACTGCTCAACAGTCCCAAATGGCTTCTACACATAGGTGATAGAAAGGTAAAAACCCTAGAGGATGCCAAAAGTTATATAGAAACCAAAATGTTACCTCAACTGGAAAAACTGGGCTATTCCAACTATACTGCCATTAGAAAATCCGACCACGTTAAAGTTGGCTCTTGCGGACTCTACAACCGTGAAGGTATGGACGGTGTAGATATAGGTTATGCCTTACTGCCTCAATATGAAAAACAAGGCTACGCCTTCGAGGCTGCCAGTGCTGTCAAAGAAGCAGCTTTCAAGAACTTTGGCTTAAAGTCCATCAGTGCTTATACCACTAAAGAAAATGTGGCCTCGCAAACCCTTCTTAAGAAATTGGGACTTGAACTCATGGGAACCACCTTTATTCCTAATGATAACGAGGAATTATTGCTTTTTAAGCTAGAAATTTAATCTAGTCCAAAAAACCCATTTTTTTCATCCAATCGTTGTTGAACATTTTACCCACATAACGGCTACCGTGGTCGTGAAATAAAACCACCACCACATCGTCTTTGGTGAAATGTTCTTTTAACTGAAGCACACCTTTAATAGCCGCTCCAGCCGAATTCCCCAAGAACATGCCTTCTTCTTTGGCCAAACGCTGGGTATAAACGGCGGCATCTTTATCGGTCACTTTGGTAAACCCGTCTATAATATCAAAGTTCACATTGGCCGGTAAAATATCTTCGCCTATCCCCTCGGTGATATAAGGGTAGATTTCTTTTTCATCAAAAATGCCCGTTTCATGGTACTTCTTGAACACACTTCCGTAGGTGTCAACACCCCAAACCTTGATGTTGGGATTTTGCTCCTTAAGGTATTTTCCAACCCCAGAAACTGTTCCGCCAGTTCCAACACCTACTACAAAATGGGTGATTTTCCCTTCGGTTTGTTTCCAAATTTCCGGCCCCGTACTTTCATAATGCGCCTTGGTGTTGCTTGGGTTGTCATACTGATTCACATACCATGCGTTAGGTGTTTCTTCGGCCAAACGTTTGGAAACCGAATAATAACTACGCGGATCTTCAGGAGCCACATCTGTGGGGCATACCATGACCTCGGCACCTACGGCACGTAAAACATCCATTTTTTCTTTGGATTGTTTATCGGCCATCACAAAAATACATTTATAGCCTTTTACAATGGCTGCCAAGGCAAGTCCCATACCTGTATTTCCCGATGTCCCTTCAATAATAGTTCCGCCTGGTTTTAAACGCCCGTCGGCTTCGGCATCTTCAATCATCTTCACGGCCATTCGGTCTTTTACTGAATTCCCAGGATTGAACGTTTCGTATTTAGCCAAGACCAAACAAGGCAAATCGGCGGTAAGTTTATTGATTTTCACCAAAGGCGTATTACCAATGGTTTCCAATATATTTTTTGCGTACTGCATAGATTTTTTTTTCGGGATAAAATTAAGTAAAGTTTCTGTTTTGACTAAACACTTTGGGATGAATCATTCAAATCTTATGGCTTTTACAGGCGCAATCTTACTAATGAGATAGGACGGCACCAAAAGCATAACCAAGCACAAAACCAAAGTTCCCGCATTAAGAGCCAGTATGTAACCTATATTGATATAAACCGGCACCGACTTGACATAATACACTTCCATGGGCAATTTAATAACTTCAAAATACTTTTGAATGTACAACAATCCCAAACCTATAAGATTACCCCAAAACAATCCCAAAACAATCAAATACCCAGCGTTGTAAAGAAATATTTTTCGGATGCCCCAATTGCTGTTGCCCATAGCTTTCAGGATGCCTATCATTTGGGTCCGCTCCAAAATGAGTACCAATAGAGCCGTAATCATGTTAATGCCACCCACCAAAATCATCACTCCCATAATGGAATAGATGTTGGTATCAAAAATCTTAATCCATTCAAAAATGGAACTATACTTTTGTTCTACCGTTTCCACGTTCAATGTAGGCGGAATACTCTTGGAGGTATAAATTTCGGGCGCTATAGTGTTCAAATCCTTATAATCGTTTAGAAACACCTCAAAATTTCCCACTTGGTCGTTTTCCCATCGGTTCAATCTTTGAATATGCCTTATATCACCAAACATATAGGTCTTATCAAAATCCTGAAAACTGGAATTGTAAATACCCACAATGGTATACCCTATCTGGCTTGGAGGTTTGGTGGAATCTTCCTTCATAAAATAGGTTTGGATCCTGTCACCCACCTTGAGCCGCAATCTATCTTTAAGGTATTCAGAAATGAGAACATCTTCGTTGCGTTCCCCAGTAAAATCGGGCAACCTCCCTTCAACTAAAAAAGGCGTGAAATAGTCCCAATCATAATCCTTCCCAACCCCTTTCACAATAACACTTTCAAAATCTGTTTCAGTACGAATCACACCAAATTTAGTAGCCACCGCCTGAATGTGCTTAACCCCTTGTACATCTTTGAACTCCGGATAAAATGCTTGGTTGATACTGATAGGATCTGTACTTTCCTGGGAATTGTTGTCACTCAATTTTGAAATCACGATCTGCCCATTGAAAGCCACCACTTTATCCCTTATTTTTTGCTGAAGCCCAATTCCCGTAGCAATGGCTATCATCATGACCACAATGCCAATAGCAATAGCCGCAATACCAATTTTTATTATTGGTGCCGAAACACTACTTTTATACGACTTACTGTCTATGATGCGTTTTGCTATGAAGTATTCTAAATTCAATCGAAAAATGTGCTATTTGTTCACCAAAAATACAGTTTTATTATTTGTTTTAACGTTGCTTTCCTGCGGAAAGTTGTTTACATCCGAAGACCAAAGCACAAAGCACGAGGTGGCTGTTGATAGTAGAGTTCCAGATGCCGTTCAAACTGACAAGGGTACACCTATAGTGGGGGCGAATCGGACGGAAAAATATATCCCCTTGTTGAAAGGAAAGCGGGTAGGAATTGTGGCCAATCAAACCAGCGTAATTTTCAAAGACAAAAATCGCACACACCTAGTGGATTCCTTACTGGCCTTACAGGTGAATATAGTCACGGTTTTTTCCCCCGAACATGGGTTTAGAGGTCAAGCCGATGCCGCTGAACACGTTGCCGATGGTGTAGACACTAAAACCGGCTTACCCATTATTTCGCTTCATGGAAAAACAAGAAAACCACTACCCGAACATTTAAAGGCTATTGACGTCATGGTTTTTGACATTCAAGATGTGGGCGTTCGCTTTTACACCTATATCTCCACACTTCATTACGTAATGGAAGCCTGTGCCGAAAATAACATTCCCCTGATTATTCTGGACAGACCTAACCCTAATGGCAACTATGTAGATGGCCCTGTTTTAAACCCCAAACACAAGAGTTTTGTGGGCATGCATCCCGTAGCCTTGGTTCATGGCATGACCATAGGCGAATATGCCCAAATGATCAATGGCGAAAAGTGGTTGGCTAACGGTGCCCAATGCGACATTACAATCATCTCTGTTGAAAACTACACCCATGAGACTCCGTACAGTTTACCCATTAAGCCGTCACCTAACTTACCCAATGATAAAGCTATCAACCTGTATCCAAGTTTAGGACTTTTTGAAGGTACCACGATTAATGCCGGCAGAGGTACGGATTTTCAATTTCAGCGTTATGGCGCACCGTTTTTTCCTAAAACGGAATTCAGTTACACACCGCTTCCCAATGAAGGCTCCAAACATCCCAAACACGAAGGCAAGTTGTGCTATGGTGTAGATTTGACCCAGGAACCTGAATTACACAGCTTCACCTTAAAATATATTATTGATGCGTATCAAAAAACACCTAAAAGTGACACTTTTTTTGGCCCTACCTTTACCATCCATGCTGGAAATGAGACTTTGCAAAAACAAATTGCACAAGGCTTAAGTGAAGCAGAGA
>ERZ795053.6806-NODE-6806-length-11250-cov-3.956320_pt1 | contig 11250 bp, 7 predicted proteins | sample MGYA00375137_ERZ795053 | MGnify/ENA primary metagenome ERZ795053 (study PRJEB30182, sample SAMN05720284) | activated sludge metagenome | isolation source: Anaerobic digester | place: Hong Kong | collected 2014-12-17 ... | reverse complement strand
TCACCGGTCCTCCGAGCAACGGACTTACTGCGGGATCGTCGGCCACCGGCGTGCCGTCGGCCGCCCTCATCAATGGTTTGGTCAAGTCCTGGGGCCCGCAGATGTTCACTACGCAGGCCACCCGGCTGCTCATTCCCGTAAAACTGCCGAGATCCCCTTCCAAAGTTTTCACGTCTCCGGTGGTGCCGAGAAGGGATACAAGGTGCCCTCCCGCGGAACTTCCCCAGACCCCGATATGGTCGGGATCGAGGCCAAATTTTTTCGCGTTGCCGCGGATCCAGCGGATGGCGGCTTTGACGTCATGAATCTGAGCCGGCCAGATGGCCTCGCTGCTCAGCCGGTAGCCGACGGATACGCCCGCATAGTCCCCGGTCCTTGCCATCTGTGTCACTGCCGCCGAGGCTCCCAACCGGTCGCCATTGATCCAGCCTCCGCCGTGGATGAAAACCACCACTGGCAGGGGGCGGTTGCTCTTCGGCTCTGTCGGGAGATAGAGGTCCACCGCTTGTTTCGGATTCTCATTCCCCGCGTAAAACTGGTCGAAGTGAACCTCCACCTTCAGGGGCACCAGCTTCTCCGCGAGTTCCTTCTGTTTCGGAGCCCGTTCTGCAATGGATTGTGCCCGCAGCTGGTCATGCCCGGAAAAGGCGAAGACCAGGCAGGCCAGCGCGGTCGGAAGGAGGAGGGAATTCATCTTCCCAGTAGGCCGGAAGACCCCGCTCTTGCCAAGCCATGATACCGCCGCAACTGCGTATTGCGGGGGATGGCAGGCAGCACCATTTCACCACGGCCCGAAACAGTGATTGCCTCGATCGGGACCGTTGCCCATACTGTCGGCATTCCAAATATGAACACCCAACACCCTGCCGAACGCATCCTCCTTGGCCCTGGTCCCAGCCCCGTTCCAGCCCGCGTTTTGCGTGCCCTCGGGGCGCCGACTCTGGGGCACCTTGATCCCCAATACATTGCCATCATGGATGAAACCTGCGCCATGCTGCGGCAGGTTTTTCAAACCCAGAATGCCCTCACCTTTCCGGTCAGTGGCACTGGCATGGCCGGAATGGAATGTCTGGCGGTCAACCTGATCGAACCGGGGGATGAAGTCATCGTCTGTGTCAACGGGGTCTTTGGCGGACGCATGGCGGATGTCATGGAGCGCTGCGGGGCCACCGTGCACCTTGTGGAGGCGCCCTGGGGAGAGGTCATCACGCCCGATCAAATTGCCGGGGCGCTGGATCGTTTTCCCAAAAGCAAGCTCGTCGGCCTTGTCCATGCCGAGACGAGCACCGGCGCCCATCAACCCCTCGAGGGCCTGGCGGATCTCGTCCACGAGAAGGGCGCTCTGCTCCTCGTCGATGCCGTCACCAGCCTTGGCGGACATGAACTGAGGATGGATGAATGGGGCATCGACGCCATCTACAGCGGCACCCAGAAGTGTTTGAGCTGTCCACCGGGGCTCGCCCCGGTGAGCTTTGGCCCCAGAGCACTGGAAGCCATGGATGCGCGCAAAACCAAACCGCAGTCCTGGTATCTCGATGTCTCAATGCTTCGAAAATACTATCTTGGTGGGGGTGGCGGTCGCGTCTACCATCACACCGCCCCGATCAACATGACCTACGCCCTGCATGAGGCCCTCACTATTGTGTTGGAAGAGGGTCTGGATGTCCGGATCCAACGACATGCCAAGATGCACCAACGCCTCCGAGCCGGACTTGATGAGATCGGAATCCGCTACATTCCGGCGCGTTCGTTGCATTCTTTGAACTGCATCGGGATCCCGGATGGGGCGGAAGATGCCGGCACGCGGAAGCGGTTGTTGGAGGAATATGGCATTGAAATCGGCGCGGGGCTCGGTGTCATGGCGGGCAAGGCCTGGCGCATCGGTCTGATGGGCCATGGCGCGACGCTGCGGAACGTCGATCTGGTGCTCACCGCGTTGCGGGAAGTCCTGAAATAACTGGTCCGATGTCAACCGCAGCGCTGGAACGCCTTGCCGGGCTGTTGCCTCCGGAACGTTTGCTTCGGCGTCCTGTCGAGCTGGCGGCTTATGAAAGCGACGGTCTGACCGCCTTCCGGACGCGTCCGCTCGCCGTGGCGTTGCCGGAGACGGAAGACGAAGTGGTGACGTTGGTGCGTCATTGTCTGGAATGGAAAATGCCTTTCGTGGCCCGGGGCAGCGGCACCAGTTTGTCGGGCGGCTCTTTGCCCATTGCCGGGGGGGTGGTGATCGCCTTGAACCGGCTGAACCGAATTCTGAAACTCGATCCCCGGCAACGCATCGCGGTGGTCCAACCGGGGGTGGTCAACACGCAGGTCACCCAGGCGGCCCGGCCTTTTGGACTGCACTACGCGCCCGATCCGTCCAGCCAAAGCATTTGCACCATCGGGGGAAATGTCGCTTTCAATTCCGGTGGCGCGCACTGCTTGAAATACGGCATGACATCGAACCATGTGCTCGGCATCAAAGCAGTGCTGGCCACTGGTGAAGTTGTCTCCTGGGGCGGCCAGAGTCGTGAGAGCACGGGGCCGGATTGGTGCGGCTTGTTCACCGGGAACGAAGGCCTTTTCGGCATTGCTCTGGAGATCACCCTGCAACTGTTGCCCCTGGCCGAATGTTTTCACACCGTTCTGGCGGGATACCGCACGTTGGAGGAGGCTGGCGACGCTGTATCAGCGGTCATTGCGAGCGGTCTGTTGCCGGGAGCGATCGAAATCATGGATGCTCTTGCTCTGGCGGCCGCCCAAGCCGCGGTGCATGCCGACTACCCTGAGGGATGCGAAGCGGTTCTCATAGTCGAGCTGGAGGGGCCGCGTGAAGTTGTGGCTTTCGAGCGAGGCAAACTCGATGCGATCCTTGAGGCAAGCCATCCCATTGAAATGAGGCCCGCCCGCGATGCGGAGGAACGCCTGGCGATCTGGAAAGGCCGCAAAAGTGCTTTCAGCGCGGTCGGCCGCTTGTCGCCGGATTTCATCGTTCAGGACGGAGTCGTGCCCCGGCGCCGCCTGGGCGAGGCTTTGCGAAGGATTGCGGAAATGTCCAGGGAAACCGGGATCCGTGTCGCCAATGTGTTCCATGCCGGTGACGGCAACCTTCATCCGCTGATTCTCTTTGATGGCCGGGAGAGCGGGGCGTTGCACCGGGCGGAGGAGCTGGCCGGTCGGATCCTGAAAATGTGTGTTGCGATGGGAGGTTCGATCACCGGTGAGCATGGCATCGGTGTCGAAAAGCGCGAGTTTCTCGGCGAGATGTTCACTTCCGATGAGATTGACTGCATGCAGCGGCTTCGCTCCGCCCATGATCCCTTCGGTATCGCCAATCCCGGGAAGATGTTTCCAGGCAAGGAAGCGCCGGCTCTGTCGCACGTTGGTCTGCATCCGCTGGAAAAAGCCGGTCTTATTTCACGCGAATGATGACGCCCGCCACCCTGTCGGAACTTCGCGAAGCCGTGCTTTCCGCCCCGCGGGTGCTCGCGGTGGGCGCAGAGACGAAGCCGCGCCTTTCCGCCGTGGTGGGGGCCGAGAAAATTTGCACCCGCCACCTGCGTGGCATTTTGGAGTACGAAGCCGCCGAGTTCACCTTCACCGCGTTGGCGGGAACTCCCCTGAGTGAAGTGGTATCCACGCTGGCAGAGCACGGTCAGTATCTGCCCTTCGATCCCATGTTGGTCGATGCGGGCAGCACCCTCGGTGGCATGGTGGCGAGTGGACTGAGCGGTCCGGGGCGTTTCCGATTCGGGGGAGTGCGCGATTTCATTCTCGGTGTCCGGTTTGTGGACGGCAGGGGACGACTGATGCGGCTCGGGGGCAAGGTGGTCAAGAACGCCGCCGGTTTCGATGTGCCGAAGTTTCTCGTCGGGAGTCTGGGCCGGTTTGGCGCCATCGGTGAAGTCACCTTCAAGGTGTTTCCGGCCCCGGAATCACAGCTGACACTTAAGATTCCGGCCACCGAGGACACGATCGCCACAGTGGGAAATTCGCGGTGGGCTCCGGATGCTGTGGACGTACTGCCGGGAGGGGAATGGCTGTTGGTGCGGTTGGCCGGCCCCGGGTCGGCTCTCGAAGGGCTTGCCGAGGAAATCCTGAACCAGTTCCCCGGCGAGATCATCGGAAACACCATTTGGGAGGACTTGAGGGAATTCCGTTGGGCGACTGGAAGCGGACTTCTGGTAAAAACGGCCATCACACCCGACCGGGTGTTGGAGTTCCCGGCTGCCCATGTCAGTTGTGGTGGCAACGTCGCTTACTCCCCCGCACTGCCCTTGACCGGACTCACACTCCGCGGGGACACCCCGCTCTGGATCGGTGGGAGAAACCGCTTTGCCTTGGAGGCTGCCGTGAAGCATGCTCTTGATCCCGAGGGGCGTTTTCCAACTCTCGATGACTGATGCTGCACTCGATTTCCACCGAATCGTTCGGACCTCTCGGCGAGCCAATGGCGAAGGCTGTGTCAGCCTGTGTGCATTGCGGATTCTGTCTTGCGGCTTGTCCGACTTATCGCGAGTTGGGCCAGGAGATGGACTCGCCGCGTGGCCGCATTGTCCTGATGAAAGAGGTTTTGGAAGGCACCCTGGAATTGGCGGCGGCGCAGCCGCATCTCGACCGTTGTCTGGGATGTCTGGCGTGCGAGCCGGCCTGTCCGAGCGGGGTTCCTTACCGTGATTTGATCAGTCCCTTCCGGGCCGTGACTGCGGGGAAAATGTACCGCAGTCCGGGCGAAAAAGTGCGTCGATTTCTCGCGGGCACGACCCTTCCTTTTCCAGCAAGATTTCGTCTGGCGGCAATGCTGGGAAAAGTCGCGCGTGCGTCACGGTTCCGTCGTTGGGTGCCCAGATCATGGCATGCCATGTTGGATTTGGTGCCGGAGACGTTGCCCGCGGGCCAGTCCTGGCCGGAGGTCAATCCAGCCATCGGAAAGCGCCGCGCCAGGGTGGCGCTGCTTCTGGGCTGCGCCCAGCGGGTCCTTGATCCCGATATCAACACCTCGACGATCGAGGTGCTGACCCGCAATGGGGTGGAAGTTCTCGTTCCCCGCGCCCAGGGGTGTTGTGGCGGCCTCGCCTGGCATACGGGAGACCTCCCCGCAGCCCGCCGCTTTGCCCGGCGCAACCTGCTGGCGTTCCCCGCTGATGTCGACGCCATCGTGACGAATGCCGCTGGTTGTGGTTCGGCCATGCAGGAATATCATCTCATCCTGCGGGGAACCGGGGACGAGGAGCTTGCCGAAGCCTTCCGCCACCGGGTTCAGGATGTCAGTCTGTTTTTGGTTGGACTGGGACTCCGGGAACCATTGCGTGAAATGCCTTTGACACTGGCCTACCACGATGCCTGCCATCTGGCCAACGCGCAGGAGGTTCGCCGTCAGCCCCGGGATCTTTTGCGGTCGATTCCCGGTCTGAACTTGGTAGAGATCACCGATGCCCAATACTGCTGTGGCAGTGCCGGTACCTACAACCTTGAGCAACCCGGCATCGCGGCGGCATTGGGAGCGCAGAAAGCACGGGCCATCCTCGCCACGGGGGCCGACGTGGTCGCATCGGGGAACATCGGCTGTCTGACCCAGCTCCGACTTCATCTCCGCCAACTGGGTTCACCGATGGAGGTGAGACACACCATTCAAGTCCTTCGGGACGCCCACCCTACCTTCTCATGACCTGGTCACAAAACTACGATCCTCTCGGCAATCTGGTCCTTTCTTCGCTGGTCGCCGCCTTGCCGGTGGTGGTTTTGCTGGGTTTGCTCGCTTTCTGGCATGTCCGGGCCCAGCTGGCGGCAGGAGCCGGTCTGCTCGCCGCCCTCGGGATCGCGGTTTTGGTGTATGGGATGCCGGCAAAACTGGCAGGCATGGCGGCCATCAATGGAGCGGCCTTCGGCTTGTTCCCCATCGGCTGGATTGTTCTCAATGCCATGTTTGTCTACAATCTCAGTGTAGAGACCGGCCAATTCGCCGTCCTGCAGCGGCAGATTGCGGGGGTCTCGAGTGACCGTCGAATCCAGGCACTCCTGATCGCCTTTAGTTTCGGGGCCTTCATCGAAGGCGCGGCGGGGTTTGGCGCGCCGGTGGCGATTACCGGGGCCTTAATGATCGGCCTTGGCTTCAAACCGCTCGAGGCGGCAAAACTGGCCCTTATTGGAAACACCGCTCCCGTTGCCTTCGGGTCGTTGGGCACCCCGCTGACCACGCTGGCGGATGTCACGGGTTTGGACCTGATGTCACTGAGCGCGATGGTGGGTCGGCAATTGCCTCTGTTCTCCCTGATCGTGCCGTTTTGGTTGGTGACGGCACAAGTTGGCTGGAAGGGGATGCTGGGGGTTTGGCCGGCTTGTCTCCTCACCGGACTGAGCTTCGGGATCATGCAGTTTCTGATGAGCAATTTTCATGGTCCTTGGTTGGTCGACATTGTCAGCGCGGTGGTGGCGATGGTGGTCTTGGTATTGTTTTTGAAACGGTGGCGTCCCGCAGAGGAAACACGGACCCGTTCCCCTGTCGAAGAGACCGGCGATCCGGCTTGGAAGGCCTGGCTGCCCTGGGTGTTTCTGACGGTACTGGTATTCTGTTGGGGCCTGCCCCAGGTCAAAGCGGGCTTGAATGCAGCGTTCAACAAGGATATTGCAGTGCCCTTCCTCCACCGTGTGGTGGAGCGTGTGCCACCGGTGGTTCTGCAAGCGGAGCTGGAAAAAGCGGTGTTCAAATTCAACGCCCTCAGTGCCACCGGCACGGCGGCTTGCCTCGCCGGTTTTCTGGCGGGCCTTTGCCTGGGCCTTTCGCCCAGACGCTTGCTGCGTCTCTATGGCCTCACGATCTGGAAGCTGCGGGTGCCGTTGGTCACGATCGCGCTGATGCTCGCTTTGGGCTATGTGACCCGCTACAGTGGGACTGACACCACCATGGGGCTGATGCTGGCTTCCACCGGAATGCTGTTCCCTTTTTTCTCACCCTTGATTGGCTGGATGGGAGTGGCCCTGACCGGCAGTGACACCTCATCCAACGTTCTCTTTGGGAATTTGCAGCAGGTCACAGCCAGCCAGTTGCATCTCTCGCCTCTTCACATGGCCGCTTCCAACAGCAGCGGCGGGGTCATGGGCAAGATGATCGATGCCCAGAGTATCGTGGTTGCGAGCGTCGCGACCGGGGGGCATCCCGACAGCCCCGGCGCCGGGACCATTCTGCGCAGCGTGTTCTGGCACAGCGTGGCTCTGGCGCTGCTGATGGGAGCTCTCGTGATGATCCAAGCTTATTGGTTTCCGTGGATCATTCCCGGAAAATGAAGCCGGGCTCCGGAGGACCGAAGAGTCAGTAACGCCAGGTCAAACCGGCTCGAATCCGGTAGTCTGGCACGGACTGGAGAGCGGTGTTGTCGATCCTGACTGGAATGTCCAAGCCGATCTCTCCGCTTAGGCCGGGGCCAAAGGTGGCGCTGAGATGGGGGCCCAGGAAGACATCCGTGATCCCCGTATCTTCGGCCGATTCCCCACGGAACGTGTCCTTGCCCTTTATCTCTCCCGAAGCCAGGAGTTGCAGGGCGATGGAGGTATTGTCGTTGAGCACGAGATAAACCCCTGGGCCGGCTTCCCACAAAAAGTCATTCGCATAACGGTAGCCGTAGTCGCCTTCCGACCGGATGGAATACTGTGCCGAGCCGGTGACAAAGGCCCGGTCGCTCCGCAGGTAGAGACTGGTCCCGACGACCCCGTCAAAAGAGCCCGATCCAAGCGCGAGATCATGGCCATGAATCCCACTCTCCGGAGCACCTTCGATTTCAACTTCATGCAGCTCTTCTTGCAGGCGGTCGGAACTGCCGGTCGGAAGTTTGATCCCGGCAAGGACATGCCACAGGCCGGTCACTTGGTCGGATTCATGGTGCCAGGCCAGATACCGGGCCACCAGAGAGAGATCGCCAAATCCGGACTCCGTCCCTTCCTCCACTGCGAAGCCCTCGGCGCGACGGTAGGAACGGTGAATGTAGGGGATATTGATCTGAATACTGATCCGGTCAAAATCGTAACCCACCAGGGCTTGGGTGATGGAACTGTTCCATTCCTGTCCGATGGGGTCTGGTTCTTCCACGCCGTCGAACTGCAGTGTTCCGAAGTGAGTGAATTGCTCGGCGGCACCGAAGATGAAACCGGTGTGGTTGCCGCCATGGGCCTCCGTCGCGGTGTAAATCGCGCACAAATCACAGGTCCGTCCTGCGGTTGGCGTGCTGCCCAGACCAATGGCCAAGAGAGCGGGGAGGTAATGTTTCGAGTGCATCGGTGGGCTTGTTATCATGGCTGCGGCGTCGCAGCAATGCCAATTTTCGGTCTGATCAGGGTTTCCCTTGTTTCATGAGGTCATCAACGATTTTTCCGAACCCGTCTTCCCGATCGGTGCCAATGGCCCGGTAGGCTTCCCAACCGAGTTTGTGATCGCCGTTTTCGGTGACAATGCCGAGGCGCAGCCCTCCTTCCTGAAGCGGCATGTCTTGATAGCGGTGCATTTGGAAAGCCTCAATGGTTTTGAGGGGACGGATTTGGCGGAACACATAGATCAGGCCCGCCACTTGGCGGAGCTGGTCCTCCGGGCTGAGGGTGGGCGTGTTGAATCCTTGCTCGGAGAGAAGGATAGCCCGCGGTGTTCCCTGATAGAGGAAGGCAGGTTGGGCTAAATAGGCCGGCAGCACCGCAATGTTTTTGGGCGTGATATAGGGGGTGTTGAAATCATCTGATAAACCGGGGTCTTTCCAGGCATCAGGATTACGAAGATCCTTCGGGTAGGGGTGGTAGGCGACCCCCCACTCGAAATCTCCTTCCGCCCGTGCCATTTCCGCAAAGAGATCAAGCAGATCCCTGACCACGTAGGTTCCGCTGCCGCTGCTTTTTTGTGTCCAATGATGTGTCAACGAGATGAAGACGCGGGCGCCAGGGTCAAACAGGCGGGCCGTGTGATACATCAGTCGGGCCGAGCGCAAATAGGTCTCGAGGTACCGGGCGAGAGGTTGTGCTCCCATATTGGTCCAGGTCGCGCCTTGGTCGATTTCATTGTGCAGGATCCAATTGCTGACCCGGCCGCAGGAGCCGTCGATCCTGGACCAGCGTTCCGCCAGAAGGTGAAGCGCGGCACCATAAAGACGGGCCGGATCTTCCCCCGTCAGGTTGGGCATGGAGTAGACACCCCGTGCATCGGCTTCGGGATGGGTCAGCAGGGAATGCGGTTTCCCTGCGGCATCCCTTCCATTCCCCACCAACAGAATCACGCTGACGATGATCTCGCGTGAAGTCAGCAACCGCAGCGTCCGGTCATGACTTTGGAGCAGCTTCTCGTTGAGGAAAAATGTGCGGCCTTCAAACAGCCACGGGGTCCAGCCCGTGGCTGGCGTGTCCCGGATCAGGGTTTGAATCACAACATTCATCGTGGCATGGCGAATGCCGAGATCAAAGATTTCATGATCTGGACGGCTCAGCGAGGGGATGCCCCCGAGTCCTTTTTGGTGCGGCGCACTCAGCCGGGGCAACGGACGGGCCACTCCCGGATCCCAATGCGACGGCCACCGGGCGGCGCTCGTCCAATGCCCGGTGGCATCGCACAAACGCCAGCGCCAGAGAGCCCGGTCGCGCAAACCGGATGGCTCGATCCGAGGGACTTTCAAGACGAAGTGTCCACTGGCCTCGGGTGCCGCCTCCGCCACCGCTTGTTTTCGGGAAGCAGCGTCAGACCGGCATTCGGGGGGAATCCCGATGAGCTTCATGGGAGCGGTGGCCTTGCCGGTAAGGGTGATCTCTCTCTCCCCGACTTGGACCGTTTCGATATGCTCGGCAAAAGGGGATCGAAGATCCGACAGGATGACCGCGCCTTCGGCCTCACGGGAAGTGCGAACAAGCTCCCTATTGGTGGCCAGTCGTTTTTCCTCCGCCTTGGCTTCCCGCAGCATCATCCGTCGAAACCCGATCCGGGTGCCGGTGCCGCCTCTAAGTTCCAGATGAAAGCGCATTTCGGGATGCCCGGCGGCGGGCCGGGGATCCAACCCGCTGAGGTCGAAAGCCAGAGGTTGCCAGGTTTCGGAAAGTGGCAAGGGGCGGCTCTCGGCGACCGCCATGGAGCCGTCCGACACTCGGTAACGAAGGACCACGGCATCCAGTCCGACGGGGGCAAAGTATTCCAGAGCAAAGACCGTCTGTTGGTCCACTTGGTAGGATGCGGGCACGACGGTCGTCCAAAAGTGCGGATTTCCTTTCCCGAGAGTGACCTGAAAGACAGTGTCCGGCTCCGCTTGGATTTGAAGATCCCGATGAGGGCCCGGACCCAGAGGAACCTCCGTGGCATGGCCGACGGGGGACAGCACGAACAGAAGGAAAGCGGGAAGCAGGCGGGTCATGGGCGGGAGGGGTCCATCCCAAGTTGCCCTGTCCATGACATTCCGTCTCACAAAAAACTGCCACATTGGCGGGAGTCCCTTTAGACTGGTCCATTGTCAGAGAATGCTCCCGTCGATCGTTTCCCTCCCGAACGCCATGCACATCGCGACCAAACGACACCTTTCCCGCCGGGCCTTTCTGCGCGGCACTGGCACCTTGCTGTCGCTTCCCTTTCTGGAAGCCATGACTCCCGCGTTCTCCCGCCCTGGGGGAACCAGTGGACCACCGAAACGGTTCGTCGCGGTGTGCGCGACTCTCGGTTTCCACACCCCCTATTTGTTTCCCCGGGAGACCGGTGCCGGGTATGCGTTGACACCCTATTTGGAACCACTCGAGGCGTTGCGAGATGATTTTTCGGTGATCTCGGGGCTTTCCCACACCGAACAAAACGGGGCGAACGGTCATACTTCCGAATTGACCTGGCTGACTTCCGCGAAGCATCCGGGTCTGGCGGGTTTTAAAAATAGCATTTCCATCGACCAACTGATTGCCGAAAAGATCGGCAACGAGACGCGCTTTCCCAGCCTGATTCTCAGTTCCGGCAGTGAATCGCTCTCCTGGTCCGCCAGTGGTGTTCCGCTGCCGGCGGAGTTTTCGCCGTCAAAAGCGTTCCAACAGTTGTTTGTCGAAGGCACCCCCGCCGAAGTGCAGGCCCAGGTTCGCAGGCTCAAACGGGGACGCAGCATTCTCGACACGGTCCAGGGACAGGCCAAAAAATTGCAGGGGGAGCTCGGCAAACGGGACCAGGAAAAGCTCGACGAGTATTTCTCGGCGGTTCGTGATCTCGAGGGCCGGCTCGTCCAGAACGAGGAATGGGTGCTCAAGGACATCAATATCAAGATCAAACCAGGCGAAAAG
>ERZ795053.6804-NODE-6804-length-11252-cov-4.342949_pt1 | contig 11252 bp, 11 predicted proteins | sample MGYA00375137_ERZ795053 | MGnify/ENA primary metagenome ERZ795053 (study PRJEB30182, sample SAMN05720284) | activated sludge metagenome | isolation source: Anaerobic digester | place: Hong Kong | collected 2014-12-17 ... | reverse complement strand
ATCACGGATTTGCCGATATACAATGTGTTAGCGAATGGAAGTGATAATTATGAACAAACTTGATTTGGACAAACAAACGATTTCGGAATGCCGGACGATCGCAATGGGTATCGCCGACGACATCCAAGCATTCATAGCGAAGCATACGACGGTATCGATTGAAAGAACGATATTGCGCTTGCTTGGTGTGGATGGAGTGGACGCTCTCGGAGTGCCGATGCCGAACGTCATGGTGGAGGAGATCCGGGAAAAAGGCAATCTCGGACCGGGCATATCCTTGTATCTGGCCGGAGCTTTGCAAGAAACAAAAATGGGAATCGACGAATTTGTCGAAGCCTATAAAAAAGGCAAGGTTTCTTTGCTTGGACATACTTTGCCAACCGCCAAGGAAGCCGATGAAATACTCAAACCTTACTACTCGAAAACATTGGCAATCATCAAGGAAAACCGTCGTATTCGTGATCGCTTGAAAAATGAACGCAATGTTCCGGACATGCAAATATATGTCATTGTCGCCACCGGAAACATCTATGAAGACGTGGTCCAGGCCAAAGCGGCCGCCAGAGCCGGAGCCGATATCATTGCCGTGATCCGGTCGACCGGGCAATCGCTTTTGGACTATGTTCCTTACGGAATCACGACCGAAGGCTTTGGCGGGACATATGCCACCCAAGCCAATTTCCAAGTCATGCGCAAGGCATTGGACGAAGTCGGGGACGAATTGGGAAGATACATCCAACTGGTCAATTACGCTTCCGGTCTATGCATGCCGGAGATAGCGGCGATGGCTGCTTTGGAAAGATTGGATGTCCTTTTGAACGACAGCATGTACGGAATCATATTCCGCGACATCAACATGCAGAGGACTTTCATCGATCAATACTTTTCCCGCTTGATTAACGCTTATGCGGGGATAACCATCAACACCGGCGAAGACAATTATCTGACAACCAGCGATGCCGTCGAAGAAGCCCATACCGTTTTGGCTTCGCAGTTCATCAACGAGGCATTCGCCAAAAAAGCGCTGCTACCGGAAAAACTTATGGGACTGGGACATGCTTTTGAGATCGACCCGTTGGTGGAAAACAGTTTTTTGATGGAAGTGGCTCAGGCGGAAATGGCAAGGGAGATCTTCCCGGACGCCCCGCTCAAATACATGCCCCCGACGAAACATATAACCGGCAATATTTTCCGTGCCACCATGCAGGATACGATGTTCAACATGGCCACGGTGATGACCGATCAATCCATCCACCTTCTCGGCATGATGACGGAAGCCATCCATACCCCGTTTCTCGCCGACCGGTTCCTGGCCATCGAAAACGCCAGGACTGTGCAAACGGCACTCAAGTCGGCCAGGGATGAAATCTGTTTCAAACCCGACGGTTTTGTCGTTAACAGAGCCAAGACGGTTTTGAACAACGCCAAGGATTTTCTCAAAGAAGTGAAGGAAATCAATTTGTTCCGGGCTTTGGAAGCCGGAATGTTTGCCGGCGTGAAGAGACCGTATGACGGAGGCAAAGGTCTCGATGGAGTCGTTGTCAAGGAGAAAGACTACTTCAATGTCGTTGCGGACAGAATGGAGGCGGAACTCAATGAAAATTAGGCCGTACGGCGACACCTTGTCCGACGGCAAAGTCCAATCGAGTTTCACGCTTCCCTGCAAAGCCGACGAAGCGGGTTTGGAAGCCGCCAAACAGTTTGCCAAACAAATGGGATATCTCGATCCCAATATCGTCCACGCCGAGGAAATCGGCGAAGGATTCAGTTTCTTCGTGGTTTACGGCTCGGTTCCCTATCTTGTAGAAACCGACGATATCAAGGTGGAGAAGATTGAAACACCAACCTTGTCCAGAGGCGAAATCGAGGAACTGATCGAAAATGAAATTGGAAGAGACGTGATATTCATCGGCGCCTCGACCGGAACCGACGCCCACACGGTCGGCATCGATGCGATCATGAACATGAAGGGGTTTGCCGGACATTACGGACTCGAGCGATACAAACACATCAAAGCCCATAACCTGGGAAGTCAGGTGCCAAACGAAGAATTTGTCCGTCAGGCTAAATTGTTGCATGCCGATGTGCTCTTGGTGAGCCAGACCGTCACCCAGAAAGACGTTCATCTCAAAAACATGGTGAACCTGGTGGAAATCCTGGAAGCCGAAAACATGCGCCAGGACGTCATTTTGATTGCCGGAGGCGCCAGGATAACCCACGAATTGGCAAAAGAATTGGGTTACGATGCCGGATTCGGTCCGAAGAAATATGCCGAGGACGTCGCGTCCTTCGCCATAAACGAATTGATCAAAAGAAAAAGGAATGATTCCTGAAAGGTGGTGAATGAAATGAGAATCAAGGAGTTCAGTCAAATCGCAACGAAAAGCGGCGATTCGGGAAAAGCGGCCGATTATTCCGGAAACAGAATCAAAAAAAGCGACCCGCTCTTCGAGTTGTTGGGAACGATCGATGAAACTAATACTTTCATTGGACTGAGCTATCATTACGGGCACAATGAAGACTTGAAGAAAATTCAGAAGACATTGGAAAGAGCGGCGGCGCAAATCGCCATGGATCCGGGAAGCAAAAGCTATGAGAAATTGGAAAAACTCGATGCCAGTGATGTTTCGTGGCTGGAAAAGGCCGGGCAGAAAGCCTTGGGGGAAACCGGATTCGAAGCCGGTTTCGTTTTGCCGGGAAGCGACACATCGATGACAGGCGCTTTTTATGATGTCGCGAGAACGATCGCCCGCCGATGCGAGCGTGCCGTCTGGCGATACATCGAAACGAGCCGGCGGAAGGATTTGGAAACAATCACCGAATATATCAACAGGCTCAGCGATTATTTGTATGTATTGGCCCGCATGGAAAAACCGGGCGATACGAATTAATCCGACCGATAAGAAACAAACCTTCATTTATCTTTTGAAACTTAATATTTAATATGTTATAATGTTTGCGTAAAAAACGCTTTCATGTACAGAAAAGGGGATTGGGTTGAAAACAATCGTGATAGGCGTCATTGGCGCCGATGTGCATGCAGTCGGAAACAAAATCATCGAATACACTTTGACACACCACGGATACAATGTCATCAATATCGGCGTTCTTTCGTCGCAGGAGGATTTCATTAACGCCGCCATCGAGACCGATGCCCAGCTTATCTTGGTTTCATCGCTCTACGGGCAGGGAGAAATCGATTGTCGCGGCATGAGGGACAAATGCATAGAAGCCGGAATTGGTGACATTTTGTTATATGTGGGCGGAAACATCGTTGTCGGGAAACAGGATTTCAAGGAAGTCAAGAAGAGATTCCAGGAGATGGGCTTTAACCGGATCTATCCTCCCGGGACTCCGATTGACAAAGCCCTCAACGATATAAAGCAGGATTTGGGAGAATGATATGGCGCGTTATCTTTTAATTGATTTCGGTTCCACATTCACCAAATTGACCGCGGTTGACACCACTACCGGGGACATTATCGGAACTTCGGCCAGCGCTACCACGGTATCCACGGACATCCGCGAAGGATACCATCAGGCGTTAGCCGATTTGTATGCGAGTATGGACCGGGTGGTGACGTTCGATAAAATCGTGGCCTGTTCATCGGCGGCCGGAGGGCTTAAAATGGCAGCTATCGGTCTTGTTGATGAATTGACGGTGGAAGCGGCCAAAAGAGTATGTCTGGGAGCCGGCGCCAAGGTGGACCTGGTTTTTTCCCATCATTTGACCAATCGGGAAATCCAGGAGATTATCAATAAAAAGATCGATATCATTTTACTGGCCGGCGGCGCAGACGGCGGGAACAGCGAATGTGTCATATACAACGCCAAGAAACTAGGAGAGGCGCACATTTCCGTCCCCATCGTTTTTGCCGGAAACAAATCCGCCGAGGACGATGTCCGTTCCGTTTTCGAAACATACAATCTCGATGGTTGTGTTTGTGACAATGTCATGCCGAGAATAAACATTTTAAATATTGAAAGTGCCAAGAAGAAAATCCGCGAGATTTTCCTGAAGAAAATAATCGCGGCCAAAGGAATAAAGAAAATAGAACAAGAAATCGACCGCGTGGTTTTGCCAACACCAGAGGCCGTATTGCAGGCCTCGGAACTTCTTTCCCGGGGTTATATGCACGAAAAGGGGTTCGGGGATATCGTGGTTGTCGATATCGGCGGAGCCACGACCGACATGTATTCCATGTGTCAGGCCACCAACAGAAGCGATGTCATCCTCCACGGGTTGGAAGAACCGTTCGCCAAGCGAACGGTCGAAGGCGATCTGGGAATGCGTTATTCGGCACCGGGAATCGTCAAAAACCTTTCCAAGGAAGAAATCAGACTGATCGACGAAGAAAAAGGAATTGACATCGAACGGGAAGTCTCCTACAGATTTGATAACGTCTGGTCCCTTCCGCAAAGCGAACACGACGAACGTGTCGACGAACTGTTGGCGGAAATGTGTGCCTACAGAGCCATGCATCGACATGTTGGCAAGATCGAGGAAGTATTCACCCCCATGGGAACGGTGTATAACCAAACCGGCAAGGATTTGACGGAAATAGAATACGTGATCGGGACCGGTGGCGTCATTATCAATGCCAGGGATAAAATGGTCATCTTGAACAAGACGACGAATATTTTCCCGGAAACAAACGAACTGAGACCGAAACACCCGAATTTTCTGATTGATGAGAGATACATCCTCGCGGCCATGGGCTTGTTGGCCCAGATCGATCCGCTTCTGGCTTTGAAAATCATGAAAAAACATCTCAAACCAATAGACAAAGAAGGTCAATAAGATGGAATTGAGAAACAAGAAAATACCAGAATCAGAGTTTTTATCGGAACGCGAACAGGTTCTTAAATCCTGGTCCACCGGATCCGATCCGGAATTGGCATTAGATCGAGCCATCGCTTATCTCAGGAAGGTTCCGGAATCGAAAAATGTGACCAGCAAGATGAAACAGGCGAAAGCCGACGCCGTAACCCTGATTCAACCGCGGGCCGGAGTCCCGGTTCTTTCTCAGCACATCAAGCTGTTACATTATCTGGAAAAAAGCGGAGCAGATGTTTTGCCGACAACCATCGACAGCTATACCAGACAAAACCGTTATGAGGAAGCGGAAAAAGGGACAAGGGAGAGCGAACGACTCGGACGCGCCTTGTTGAACGGATTTCCGGCTGTCAATCATGGAGTGGTCGGTTGCCGGCGTGTATTCGAATCCGTAAATCTGCCCCTGCAGGCCCGGCACGGCACACCGGACGCCAGGTTGTTGGCCGAAATCATCCATGCATCCGGATGGACTTCCAACGAAGGCGGGGGAATTTCCTATAATATTCCGTATGCCAAATCGGTTCCATTGGAAGTCAGCCTGAAAAACTGGCAATATTGCGACCGCCTCGTAGGCTTTTACGAAGAACAGGGAATTCATATCAACCGCGAGCCTTTTGGGCCTCTGACCGGCACTCTCGTACCGCCTTCGATATCGAATGCAGTCGGAATAATCGAAGCGTTGCTGGCGGCCGAACAGGGAGTCAAAAGCATATCGGTCGGATATGGAATGGGAGGAAACGTCATCCAGGACGTCGCCGCTATCAGAAGTCTTCAGGAAATGACCGACAAATATCTGGAAATGTACGGATACAAGGACGTGTTCGTTTCAACGGTATTCCATCAATGGATGGGAGGCTTTCCGGAAGACGAAGCCAAAGCGCTCGGACTCATCGCCATGAGTTCGACGGTCGCCGCGCTTTCCAAGGCCACCAAGATGATAACCAAGACATCGCACGAATCCATCGGTATTCCCACCAAGGAAGCCAACGGCTTCGGAATCAAGGAATCCAAATATATCACGAACATGTTGAAAGATCAGACCTTCCCGGACGGAGAGAAACTTCGCGAGGAAAAAGAACAGATAGACAGAGAGGTCGACAGTCTGTTATCCTGCGTATTCGAAGCCGGAAAAGGCGATCTGGCACAAGGCGTTGTCAAAGCGTTCGAACAGGGAATTCTCGACATTCCTTTCGCCCCGAGCAAATACAATCTGGGAAAAATCCTTCCGGCGAGAGACAATGAAGGGAATATCCGGATTCTCAAATTTGGGAATCTTGGCTTCTCGGATGATATCAAGGAATACCACCGTCAAAAAATAGCCGAAAGAGCAGCTTATGAAAAACGGCCGGTATCTTTCCAACTTACGATCGACGATGTGTATTCCGTCAGCAAGGGCCGGCTGATCGGCCGACCAACCGAAGAATGAGAAGAGGCAGAACATCATGAAGATTAAGAACATATTTGTCACAGAGTCACTCACGGGATTTTTCTTTGATGACCAGAAGGCCATCAAAAACGGAGCCACAAACGATGGATTCATGTATGAAGGGAAACCGGAACTCAAGGGTTTCACACAGGTAAGGCAAAAAGGCGAAGCGATCTCCATTCAAATCGTTTTGGAAAACGGAGTGGTGGGTTTCGGCGATTGCGCAGCCGTCCAGTATTCCGGCACCGGCGGACGCGATCCGCTGTTTCTTGCCAAAGATTACATTCCGTTCATCGAAAAAGAAATAGTGCCATTGCTGATGAAGGAGGACGTTGTGTATTTTCGCCCTCTGGCAGAAAAGTACGATCACTTGATGGTTAATGGAAAACGGCTGCATACAGCGATTCGTTATGGAATAACACAAGCGCTTTTAAGTGTCATAGCCAATCTTCATTGCATTACCATGGCCGAGGTCGTCAGGAACGAATACAGCATCGAATCCCCGATATACAAACCGGTTCCGATCTTTACCCAAACCGGAGACGACCGCTATACGAATGTCGACAAGATGATCATGAAGGAAGCGGATGTGCTTCCCCACGCCCTTATCAACAACGTTCATACCAAACTCGGCGAAAAAGGAGAACTTCTCAAACAATACGTCGAATGGTTGAAAAACAGGATTCTGAAATACCGGGCACGGGAAACATATCTGCCGGTATTCCACATTGATGTATACGGAACCATCGGCATCGCCTTCAACAATGATAATGAAGCAATCATCGATTACCTGGAAGAATTGGAAAATACGGCAAAGCCCTTCAAGCTTAGAATAGAGGGCCCGGTTGATGCCGGCGAACGCGAAGGGACCATGCAGGTTCTCAAGGAACTGACAGCCATGATTGACAAGCGCCATATGACTTTGGAAATCGTCGCCGACGAATGGTGCAACACCTTGGAAGACATTAAGTATTTTGCCGATAACAAGGCCGGTCATATGTTACAGATAAAGACTCCGGATCTTGGCGGAGTAAACAACATCATCGAAGCCATTCTGTATTGTAACGAAAAACATATCGGATCATATTGCGGAGGAACCTGTAACGAAACCGATGTTTCCGCGAAAGTCTCGACCAATATCGCCATAGCCTGCGAAGCGACGCAATGTCTGGCCAAACCCGGAATGGGCGTCGATGCCAGCTTGATGATTGTCAGGAACGAAATGAACCGGGTATTGGCCCGGGCGAACAAATAACACGGGAAGTGAGTTTATGAAAATAGGAATCGCCGGATCGCTGGAATCCAACGACGCGTTGGTCACCATCAAGGAGTCGACAACCCGGAGGATTGAAATCAAAAGCATCGTCGATGCCTTTTTCCACGAGCAAATCGAAAAGACGATAACGGATGTTTTGAAAGAAAAAGCGTTGCAAAACGTCACGGTCCTGATCCAGGACCGCGGCGCCCTTGACTATACGATCAGGGCGAGATTGCTTACGGCAATCGCCAGAATGGAGGCCTCCGATGATTAGAAGCCTGCTCTTTGTCCCCGGGAACAATCCCGGCATGATTCAAAGCGCCGATGTTTTCGGAGCCGACGGAGTCATTTTTGATCTTGAAGACTCGGTCCATATCTATGAGAAAGACAACGCCAGGATGCTGGTGAAATCTTTCCTGCGGAATCATCCGATTCACCCGGCCAAGATCGTGATCCGGGTGAATTCTGTCGACTCCCCTTTCTTTTCGGCCGATTTGGAAGCCGTTGTCGGAGACGAGATTGATTATGTCTTGTTGCCAAAGGCGAGGATATCAGACATAAAGATGTTGACGGAAAAACTGGAAACAATCGAAAAAGAAAAGAAGTTGAAGAAACAAATAGCCATCATGCCTTTGATCGAATCAGCAGTTTCTTTGGTTGAAACAGAAGGCATCGCGGAATTTCCAAGGGTGAGCGCCTTGATGTTCGGCGCCGAGGATTTCACGGCCGATATGGGCATCACCAGGACCAAACAAGGAAAAGAGCTGGCTTATCCACGGGCAAAGATAGCCGTGGCCTGCCATGCATACGGTGTCCAAGCCATCGACACGCCCTTCACCGATGTCGACGACGAGGACGGATTGTTCAGGGATGCTTCGGAAGCGGCCAGTCTCGGATTTGCCGGAAAAGCGGCGATCCATCCCCGACAAATCGAAATCATAAACCGGGTTTTCTCGCCATCCGACGACAACATCATTTGGGCCAAACGGATATTCGAAGCCAAAAAAGAAGCCGATCAAAAAGGACATGGGGTATTCAGCCTCGATGGCAAGATGGTGGACAAGCCGGTTATTTCCCGGGCGGAAACGATTCGCGAGAAGGCCATCGCCTGCAAGAAATGGGATGATGGTTTTGAAAAATAGTCTGGAACGGGAGATCCCGGACGGGAAAAAACCGTTCATATCCCCGACAAGTTACGCGGAAAGAATATACCATTCCCTACCGGAAACAAGACATGACGGGAACCCGGTTTTCCTCGATGACCTCGACGATGCGTTCAAAGCCCTTGACATCAAGCCGGGCATGACGATTTCGTTTCATCATCATTTGCGAAACGGCGACCATGTTTTGAACAAGGTTGCCCATTTGATCGAAAAGCATGACTTGCATGACATCAACCTCGCGCCCAGTTCGGTTTTTCCGGAATACGATTTGGTTCCGGTAATCGAGCAGGGACGGATCAACGATATCTATACCAGTTATCTCAACGGACCTGTGGCCCAAGCGATCCAAAAAGGTTTTCTCAAGGGAAATCTCATCATGCAAACCCACGGAGGACGTGCCCGTTCGATCGAAGAGGGAGAATTGAAAATAGACGTGGCCTTTCTGGCCTGTCCGAGCGTGGACCGTCAGGGAAACGGATCGGGAGCGTTCGGAAAAAGCGCATGCGGAGCCCTGGGCTACGGCATAAGCGATCTGTACCGGGCGAAAAAGGTCGTCCTGGTCACGGACAATGTCGTCGACAAATTGGAAAAATATCAATTCGACCATCGGTTTGTCGATTATGTGGTCAAGATCGATTCCATCGGCAATCCCGAAGGAATCGTATCGGGAACGACCAGAATAACCAGGGATCCGATCGGATTGAAAATAGCCCGGGATACGTCCTTTTTGCTGGAGCGGCTGAACGTTCTCAAAAACGGCGTGTCCTTGCAAACCGGAGCGGGAGGGACATCCCTGGCCGTCATGGATCAGATCGGGAAACGCATGGCCGAACTGAACATCAAGGGAAACATCTTGTCCGGTGGAATCACCAGTTATCACGTGAAGATGCTCGAGGCCGGTTTGTTCAAGAACATTTACGATGTGCAATGTTTTGATTTGGAAGCCGTCCGGTCATTCCGCGAAAACGCGGGACATATCGGAATATCCGCTTCGGAATATGCCAATCCGTTCCATAAGGACGCCATTGTCGATAAGCTCGACGCTGTGATTTTGGGGGCGACGGAAATAGATCTCGATTTCAACGTCAACGTGACAACCAATTCGTTCGGCTCGATCATCGGCGGATCCGGCGGACACGCCGATACGGCCCACGGAGCCAAGGTAACCATCATCACATCTCCGTTGGCAAGAGCCAGAATACCCCTGATCAAAGAAAAGGTGACAACCGTGACGACCCCGGGAGAAGATATCGATATCTTGATTACCGAACGCGGAATCGCGGTTAATCCGAGAAGAAAAGATCTTCTCGATAAGTTGACAGGAACCGGGCTCCCGGTTTATGATATTGAAGAACTCATGAATTTGGCGCACAAAATCTGCGGCAAACCGATGGAAATAAAGAAATCATCCGAAAAAATCGGGTATGTCGAATACCGGGACGGAACGGTAATCGACAGCCTATACCGCTTGAGGTGAAATGACGATGGTTGTCAAAAAAGCCCTGATCAAAGAAGAATTTGACCGGTTGCGGCTTTTTCTTGACGCCTATGATCTGAAATACGATGAAAAAATCACCGAAAGCCTTTATGTGGAAGCCGACGGCAGGATAATAGCCACGGCCTCCCGTTACGGCAATCTGATTGAAGCGGTTGCGGTATCCAGAGAACATCGGGGAGAAAATCTCGCTGTCAGTCTCATATCGGAACTGCTCGCATCCATGCGCAAGGAAGGAATTTTCTATTATCAGGTATACACCAAAGCGGAATACCTTCCGGTATTTGAAAGCATGGGCTTCCGGTTTGTCGAAAAAACGGAGAAAGTCGCCATATTGGAAGGCGGCGAGGGCGACATCGAAACCGAGATAGGAAAAATAAAAAAAAGGGTTGAAGGAAAATACCGCATCAAGTTGAACAAAACCGATGTCGGAGCCATTGTCGTCAACTGCAATCCGATGACCAAGGGGCATTTCCAACTCATTGTCGAAGCGGCCGCAAAACACGAGATATTCCTGGTGTTCGTCGTGGAGGAGGAAAGATCGTTTTTCACCTATCCGGAACGGATGAAACTGGTTAAGGCCGCATTGTCCGGATTTCCAAACATCATGGTTTTGCCTTCGACCAAATATGTCGTATCCTCATTGACTTTTCCGAGTTATTTTCTGAAAAGCATCGATGAAGCGGAAAAAGAACACGCAAAACTGGATGCCATGATTTTCCGGGATTATTTCATGCGCATACTGAATATCAGAAAAAGATACATCGGCAGCGAAACGGAACCGGTCATGACGACATACAACGACCTGCTTAAAAAGTATCTGAAAGAATCGCTGGTGCTCCGGGAAAGATTCAAATACCATAAAGACGTGATAAGCGCCTCCAAAGTCAGGCAATTGATTACGGAAGGCCACATCACGGAAGCTTCGGAATTGGTTCCCGAGAATATCAAAGACATGTTTATGGAAATGGCAAAGAAAAAGTATGAGAAACGAATCTGACAAAATATTGAATGATCGGGAAAAAAGAGCAAATACAATTGCTTTTTTTCTCGAGAAGCATCAAGTTGTGGCA
>ERZ795053.6803-NODE-6803-length-11252-cov-18.334554_pt1 | contig 11252 bp, 11 predicted proteins | sample MGYA00375137_ERZ795053 | MGnify/ENA primary metagenome ERZ795053 (study PRJEB30182, sample SAMN05720284) | activated sludge metagenome | isolation source: Anaerobic digester | place: Hong Kong | collected 2014-12-17 ... | reverse complement strand
GGGGCAGGCCGGGAGTGCCTGCCCTTGCTCCAAGGAACCCTGCCCAAGAGGAGCGCTTGTACTGGTAGCCTTCCTTGAAAAGCTGCACCAGGGAATATGCTTTGGCGGTATCCGAGTTGCCCTGGGACAGGAATGGTTCCAGCTTTTGCTTTTTTCGGGTTCCATGGTGGGCTGCTCCATTGTGCCAGGGTATCCCCGGGTATTATAACCGATTTGGGTCAAATCCGAAAACATTGCATACCAAGTACCCGTACAAAAATGGTATACTTATCGCAAGGGGGTGGAGACGTGGAACAAGTTGTAGGTGGGCTTTACCAGAACATCTTGAACCACTTGTTGGAAGGCGTTTACGTGGTGGATCGGGATCGCAAGATCCTATACTGGAACCAGAAGGCGGAAAGAATAACCGGCTATCTTTCCGAAGAGGTAGTGGGGCACTCCTGCCAGGAGAATCTCTTGGTTCACGTGGACGGTGAAGGAAACAATCTCTGTAAGGGACTTTGTCCCCTGGCAAAAACCATGATGGATGCCCAACCCCGGAATGCGCTTGTTTTTCTCCACCACAAGCAGGGACACAGGGTGGCAGTGAACGTGCGGACCATCCCGTTCCACAACGATGCGGGAGAAATCGTGGGAGGTATCGAGCTTTTCCGCCAGGTATCGGAGGATGCAGAGGAAATGGAGCGCATCCAAAAGTTGGAGAAAATGGCTTTCATCGATGAACTCACCCAACTTCCAAACCGGCGTTTCTTCCTTTCCACGTTGCAGCGCAAGCTGGTGGAGTGGCAGCATTTCCATTCCCGTAGTGCCCTATTCATCGCGGATATTGACCATTTCAAGCGGTTCAACGATTCTTATGGGCACGACGTGGGGGATCGGGTTTTGCAGACCGTGGCACGAACCCTATCGGGTAACGTACGGGGTGGAGATCTGGTTTGCCGCTGGGGAGGGGAAGAATTCTCGGGTTTGTTGGTGGCGGGGAAAAGCAGTGACCTCCTCACCTCGCTGGAGCGCCTGCGCATGCTGGTGGAGAAATCGTTCCTGATGCTTGAGGGCAAAAAGGTCCAGGTATCCGTTACCATCGGTGCTTCGTTCGTTCGAAACGGTGATGACGGGGATTCGTGGATGAAGAGAGCCGATAGCTTACTGTACAGCGGGAAACAGAAGGGTCGAAACCGCGTGTGTGTTGACGAAACATACTAAACTGGCCAAAGAAGGAGCTGGAACATGGGGATTTCCGAAAAGACACTCGAACAAATGATGGAGCAAATTGCGGTTTTGTGCCGCATTGCCAGTCCCTCGGGGTTTACCCGAGAAATCCAAGACTACGTGGTGGGGCAGCTGGAACACATGGGGTTTTCTCCCACGCGCTTGCGAAAAGGTGGGATCCAATTGACACTTGGGGGCGAGAGCCATCCTATCGTTGTTTTGGCCCACTTGGACACGCTTGGGGCAATGGTCCGGTCTATTAAGGGAAATGGACGCCTTCGCCTGACACGAATCGGAGGATACCCACCCTCCAACGTGGAAGCGGAAAATTGTACCGTGCATACACGCGAGGGCAAAATATTTTCCGGTACCATTCAATTGGTGCATTCCTCCACGCACGTTTTCGATGATGTAGGTACCATGAAGCGCGACGAGGAAAACTTGGAGCTCGTGTTGGACGAGAAGGTTTTCGAAAAGGAGCAGGTGCAGAAGTTGGGGATCAGCCCGGGCGATTTCGTTTCCCTGGATCCCCGAACCGTGATTACTCCAAGCGGTTTCCTCAAGAGTCGCCACTTGGATGACAAGGCTTCCGCAGGCATTCTGATGATGCTGGCGCGGCTTTTTTCCCAAGGAGAATTCCAAACCGATCGCAAGGTCACCCTGTTCTTCACCACGTACGAGGAGGTGGGGCATGGTGCCGCTGCGGGGATTCCCGCCGATACCGAGGAATTGCTTGCCGTGGATATGGGTGCGGTGGGGGATGACTTGGAAACCAACGAATTCACGGTTTCGATTTGTGCGAAAGATTCCTCCGGTCCTTACGATTTCGAAATGACGAACCGGTTGATAGAATTGGCGAAACAGAACAAGTTGGAATACGCGGTGGATATCTATCCCCGGTACGGCTCCGACACCGCCACGGCGCTCGGGTCCGGTTCCGATGCACGTTTCGCATTGATTGGCCCGGGTGTTTCCGCTTCCCATGGTTACGAGCGCACGCATCGTGAGGGGTTGGAGAACACGCTTCGCCTTTTGATGGCGTACCTTGGCAAGCAGCCTGCCTGAAAGGACCGGAAAGGGGTGGCTTACATCCTTTCCTCGCGGGAGTAGGGAATTCCGAGCGACGAAGGGGTTCCCAACTTCCGACGGGAGCGTTCGCTCGAAGTTAGGGCAAGAACCCCGATGGTGAGGAGGTAGGGGAGCATCTTCAACAGGTACGGCGAAACGGGTACCCCGAATGCCTGGAGATGAAACCCCAGTGCGGATATTCCCCCGAAAAGGGTAGCGCCAAGCAGAGCCTTCACGGGATCCCAGCCGGCGAAAAGCGCAAGAGCGATGGCGATCCACCCACGGCCGGCGGTTAAGTTGTCCATCCACAGCGAATTTGCCGCAAGTGAGAGGTACGCGCCTCCCAGGGCCGTGATGGCGCTACCACCGATGGTGTACAGGAATCGAACCCGGTACACGTCGATACCCCGCGAATCTGCTGCTCTTGGTTCCTCTCCCACCGCGCGAAGGTTCATGCCAAACCGAGTACGGTACAGGAAGAACCAGAGAAGGGGTACCAGCCCGAGTGCCACGTATACCAGCACATCATGCCCAAAGAAGATCTGGCCGAGTACGGGAATGTCTCCCAGGAGGGGGAGCTTGACGGGAACGAAACGAGCAGCGGTTGTTCCCGCAAAGCGTGTCCCCCACAAACCGGTGATGCCACTTCCCAGCAAGGTGATGGCCAGCCCGCTCACCACCTGGTTGATGCGCAGCACCACGCAAAAAAGGGCGTGCAACAAGCCCAGAAGCGCTCCTGCCATCATGGCAAACAGGATCGCGAGAAGAAGGTTGGAGGTGACGCTTGCCGCCGCAAAGCCGGCCAGTGCCCCCACGAGCATCAACCCTTCCAGGCCCAAGTTCATGACCCCGCTGCGTTCCACGAGAATGGTTCCCAGAACCGCGAACAGCAAGGGGGTGCCCGATTGGATGGCTGCTCCCAGCACGGAAACCAAGAAAACCCCCGTTTCACCCATGGTCCGCCACTTCTCCGGGCTTTTTCCACCGAATGCGAAACCTTGACAACGACTCTCCTCCCAACAGGCTGAAAAGAAGAAGTGCCTGCAGGGTCGGGGTCAGTGCGGAGGGGACGCCGTGGAACATTTGCAGCGAGGAATTTCCCATTTGCATCCCCCCGAACAGGAAGGAAACAAGGAGTATTCCCAGGGGGTTGAGCCGGGCAAGCCACGCGACAATGATCGCGGTGTACCCGTACCCCGAGGAAAAGCCTTGCTGGAAACTGTGTTGCACCCCCATCATCTGTACTGCCCCGGCGAGTCCAGAAAGGGCACCGCTTGCCAGCAACGCCATGGCCCCAGTTCGGCGCACGGAGATCCCCGCGTAGCGTGCGGCAAGGGGGTTATCCCCCACGATTCGCGAACGGAATCCCCACGCGCTTTTCTGCTGCAGGAGCAAAAGCAGCACGGCAACGAGCAGCGGAAGAAAGAACCCGGTGTGCAACTGTGCCCCGAAAACGGTGGGAAACCTTGCCGAAACGCCGAAAGAAGCAGTTCCCGGGAATCCAAAACCGGCGGGGTTTTTCCAGGGGCCGTTCACCAGGAAATCCGCCCAAAAAAGGGCGACGTAGTTCAACATCAACGTGACGACGATTTCGTCCGTGCGCAGGAATGCCTTCATCAACGCGGGGAGGAGCGCCCAAAAAGCCCCTCCGGCAAGACCCATGGCGCAAAGCAAGGGCAACATCACCCAGGGACGGGAAACCCCGGGGAACAGGAAAAGGGCTCCCCAGGTTGCTGCCATGGCTCCCAAGTACATCTGGCCCTCTCCCCCGATGTTCCATGCCTTCACCCGGTAGGCAACCGAAAGGCCAAGCGCAACGAGGGCCAATGGTACCATGTGGGTGAGCGAACCGAAAAAGCCGAACCAGCTGGAGAATGGGGTGGATAGGAGAGAAACCAGCGCGAATCCCGAACGGGAAAAAGCTGTACCGGCGGCTTGCTCCTGGCCCAGGTAGAAAAAAGCGAGCACGAAGAACATCACACCAAACGCGAATGCCAACGAGTACAAGGGTACGGTGAACCAGGCGAACCGGGGCAGGCGCAGGCGTTTTTCCAGTTGCAGTTTCATCACGCGTCTTCCCCGCTTTCCCCTTGGATTCCTGCCATCATCCGTCCGATTTTCTCGCGATAGGTCCTGTCGGGTGGTGCATACCCCATTATGCTTCCCTCGAAAAGAACCGCGATGCGGTCCGAAAGGCGGAAAAGCTCTTCTAAGTCGCTGGAAATGAGGAGAATCGCAGTACCACGCTTCGCCTCTTCCCGCAAGATCCGGGACACCAGCCCCGTGGTTTGGATGTCAAGCCCCCAGGTCGGATTATCCGCAAGGATGAACGTGGGCTTCGCGGACAGTTCCCGGGCGACGATCACCTTTTGCAGGTTTCCTCCCGAAAGCAGGCGCACCGGCATTTTTTCCGAGGCCACTTGGATCGAGAAGGTACGGATGAGAGGGTTTTGCTTCCCGTTTCGCACCGGGGGGAGGCGTTTTTTCAGCGAAAGATTCTCGCGTACCGAGAGGTTTGGGCAACTTGCCACCCCCTTTCGGTCCGCGGGGATGTAGGAGAAACGGTGCAAGATGCGCTGGTGCACGTTTCCACTTTCCAGGGAAATGCCATCGAGCGAAATGCTTCCGGAAACCACCCGCCGAAGACCATACAGTGCTTGGGCCAGCTCCCTCTGGCCATTCCCCGATACGCCAGCCAAACCAAGGATTTCCCCCCTTTGGACCTCCAACGAGAGGTTCCGGATGGCAAGGTGACCCCGGTCATTTTTCACCTGCAGCCCTTTCACTTCCAAACGGGGAAGGCCACGCGGGGGAGAGGGAAGAAGTGCAAGGGGTTCCGGTTCGTGCCCCATCATCATTTTCACAAGCGTGGTTTCGTCGGCCTCTGACCGGTCCACGGTGCCCACAACCTTGCCATGCCGGAGAACCACGATGCGGTCACTGATGGATAGCACTTCTTCGAGCTTGTGGCTGATGAAAATCACCCCCGATCCCTGCCGCACCATTTTCCGAATCGCTGCCAAGAGCTGCTGGGATTCCCCGGGAGTGAGCACGGCTGTTGGTTCATCCAGTACGAGGATTTGGGCTCCCGTGAAGAGAAGTTTCAAAATTTCCACGCGCTGTTTTTCCCCCACCGAAAGCGTCCACACTTTTGCGCGTGGATCCACGGGCAACCCGAAATGCGCCCCAAGCTGCTGTATCTTTCTCTCCACTCCGCGAAGCATCTCGCGATTACTTCGTGTTTTCCACCCCAGGGTGATGTTTTCTGCCACGCTGAAGGATGGAACGAGGGAAAAATGTTGCTGTACCATCCCGATTCCCATTTGCAGTGCCTTGGTGGGCGAAAGCCTTCCGGGCGATTTGCCCCGCAAACGGATGCTGCCAGAGGAGGGTTGGTACATGCCAAAAAGGATGTTCATGAGAGTGGTCTTTCCCGCCCCGTTTTCTCCAAGCAGGGCGAGAACTTCCCCGGAAAACAGCTGCAAACAGATTCCATCGTTTGCCCGAATACCCGGGAAGACACGGCTGATATTCTCCATTTCCAAGAGGGGTTTTCTCGCCAAGGGGACCTCCTCAGTGGGGTGTGCCCACCACGTTTCGCACCAGCCAGTCCATGCGGAGCAGCTCCTCGTCGGAAGGGATTTCCCCAGCGGGGATTCGGAGGTTTCCCTGCTGGTCCCACACGGGGCCTTCAAACGGTTCAAGGGTGCCCTGTAGTATTTTTTCGCGTGCATCGAGCACGAAGGCGGACACCTGCGAAGGAACACGATCGCTCAGAAGTAGGTCCACGATTCCATCCTTCATTCCACCCCAATAGGCCTCGCTTGTCCACGTGCCGTCCAGGACGCTCTGTACGACCCGTACGAAGTAAGGACCCCAGTTCCAAACCGGTGCGCCGAGGAAAGCGTCTGGAGCGAAAGTACGCATGTCACTGTTGTATCCAATCGAAAAGGCTCCGCGGTCTTGGGCGGCTTGCTGGCAGGCGGGGGAGTTTTGGTGCTGCGTAATGACATCTGCCCCCCTATCCAGAAGCGCCAGTGCAGCTTCGCGCTCCTGTCCCGGATCAAACCACGTACCGGACCACACCACGTGGATCTCGGCGTGCTCGTTGACGGAAAGCACTCCCAGGGCAAAAGCGTTGATCCCCCGCACCACTTCCGGAAGGGGAAAGGCGGCCACGTAACCGATGATGTTGCTGGTAGTCATTTTTCCGGCAAGGATACCACTGAGGTACCTTGGTTGGTACATGCGCCCGAAGTAGGTTCCCATGTTGGGTGCTGTCTTGTACCCCGAGCAGTGCATGAAAATGGTTTGCGGGTAGGCCTGGGCCACTTTCGCCATGCTCTCCATGTAGCCGAAGCTGGTTCCAAAGATGAGATCAAAACCATTTTGGGCAAACCCCTGGAAAACCAGGGCGGAATCGGAATTCTCCGGGACGTTTTGCATGAATGCGGTTTGCACCGCTGGGCCAAAGGTGGTTTCGAGGAATCGCCGCCCCTGGTCTTGCAGGAAACTCCAGCCCATGTCGGTCACCGGATTCACGAATACGAAAGCCACGCGCAGCGGTTGTCCAAAAAGGGAAAGGCATAGCAAAAAAAGCCCCACGCTCACAAGCCATTTGTGTTTTCGAACCACGATCGATCTCCCCCCCAAAAAGCAACTTCCATTTCTTTTCGATTTTGCATTATAGCACGGTTTGGAGAATGAATGGTCTGCACCTGGCTGCGCTTTGGGGGTGTGTTATAATAGTTCGAAAATTGGATCGGGGGGATTGTATGGCAGTTGGAAAGATTGATCACGTGGGCATTGCAGTGCAATCGCTGGAAGAAGCTTTGGGGCTTTTCCGGGATGCACTTGGATTGTCGTTTCAGGGGACAGAAGAGCTTCCAGATCGCCACTTGAAAGTTGCTTTCTTGCAGGTGGGAGAGTCTCGCTTCGAGCTTTTGGAACCCACGGATCCGGAGAGTACGGTGTACAAGTTCCTGCAGAAGAAGGGCGAAGGGATCCACCATGTTGCACTGAACGTGGAGAACATTGAGGAGTCCATGAAAAGCTTGGAGCAAAAGGGATACACGTTGCTGGACAAGACCCCAAAACCCGGGAGCGGTGGCACACGTATCGCATTCGTGCACCCAAAGAGTACCAACGGGGTTTTGCTGGAACTGGTGGAAGGCCACCACGAATGAGGGTGAAGGCGTGTCGGACATAAAATCGCTCATCGATGACTTCAATTCTCGTGAACAGAAAATCCGGCTCGGGGGTGGTGCGAAAGCCATTGAGAAGCAACACCAAAAGGGCAAACTGACCGCCCGGGAACGGATCGAGAAACTGGTGGATCCCGCGACATTTTTCGAGATCGACTCTTTCGTGGAGCATCGCTGCACGAACTTCGATATGCAGGGAAAAAAGGCCCCCTCCGATGGGGTGGTATGTGGTGTGGGAGAGGTGAACGGCCGGCGATTGGCCGTCTTTTCCCAGGATTTCACCGTCATGGGAGGTTCACTGGGCGAAATGCACGCCAAAAAGATCACCAAGCTGCAAGATCTTGCGTTGAAGCTAGGAATCCCCATCGTGGGAATCAACGATTCCGGCGGTGCTCGTATCCAGGAAGCAGTGGACGCGCTTTTCGGGTACGGTGGAATTTTCTTTCGCAACACCAGGGCCTCGGGGGTGATCCCGCAGATTTCGATGATCATGGGGCCTTGCGCGGGTGGTGCCGTTTACTCTCCCGCGATCACCGATTTCGTGATCATGGTGGACCAAGTGGCAAAGATGTTTATCACCGGTCCACAGGTGATCAAGGCGGTTACGGGGGAAGAGGTGTCGCAGGAAGACCTCGGGGGTGCCCGGGTGCACAACCAGAAAAGCGGCAACGCCCACTTCCTGGCCAATGACGATGCCCATGCCTTGGAAATTTGCCGGTTGTTGTTGTCCTACCTACCGGCGAACAATCGGCAAGATCCGCCCATGCTGGAAATGGAGCAGATCGTGTTGGAGAATAGCGCTGCAGTGGAACAAATCATCCCTGCAGATTCCCGCAAGGGGTACGATGTGAAAGATGTGATCGAAGCCGTGGTCGATCCAGGCTCTTTCCTGGAAGTGCAACCCTTGTTCGCCCCAAACATCGTGATTGGGTTCGCGCGCGTGGGGGGAAAAAGCGTGGGGCTCGTGGCAAACCAACCCAAGATCTGGGCGGGATCCTTGGACATCCACGCTTCCGACAAGGCTTCCCGGTTCATTCGATTCTTGGATGCTTTCCACCTTCCCATCGTGACGTTGGTCGATACCCCAGGTTTCTTGCCGGGGACGTCACAGGAATACGGTGGCATCATCCGCCACGGGGCCAAGTTGCTCTACGCCTACAGCGAGGCAACTTCCCCCAAGATCACTTTCGTGTTGCGCAAGGCTTACGGAGGAGCATACATTGCCATGGGGAGCCAGCATTTGGGTGCGGACCTCGTGTTCGCGCTTCCAACCGCGGAAATCGCCGTGATGGGGCCGGAAGGGGCCGCGAACGTGATCTTCAAGAAGCAGATCGAAAGTGCTTCCGATCCCGAATCCGAGAGGCAAGCACAGATTGAGGGATACCGGGAATCTTTTGCGAACCCCTACCTTGCAGCCTCCCGGGGGTACATCGAGCAAGTGATCCACCCTGGAGACATGCGGAAGAAACTTGTCGAAAGCCTACGCTTGACCGTTTCGAAGGCGGAATCTTCGCCGGAAAAAAAGCATGGGAACATTCCCCTTTAGGGAGGGCTGAGGCGTGAACGGAGTCGATTTGAATGTATGGACCATTGCCCTGGTAGGGGTATCCGTGGTCTTTTTGGCATTCGTGCTGTTGTTTTTCCTGTTCAAGATCCTTGCGTTCCTTTTCGGGGAGAAAAGGAAGCCGGAAACCGCGATTCCTCCTACGGTGGAGAAAGGGACGGGAATGCCACCCCTTCCCAGGGTCGAGCCCCCCGAAAACCAAGTAGCACCAAGTACGATTGCTGCCTGTGTAGCGGCCATCGAAGCCAGCTGTGGAAGAAGGGTTCGTGTGCTTTCGGTGAAACGCATCACCCTCGACAGCAGTTGGAGGAACCACCGTGACAGAACATTTCGGACCCTCGGGAAAGGAGAATCAGCAGGATGAAGAAGTATCGGGTTTGGGTGAATGGAGAGAGTTTCGAGGTGGAAGTGGAAGAACTGGAGGGATCGGATCAACCAGAACAAGCAATTTCTTCCCCTTCCAGAAGCCGAGAAGTGGAGCCCTCCCGGGCGCCAAGGGAAAGCACCCCTCCAAAAAAAAGCAGCAGCCAGGAAAAGAGTTCCACTGCTCCAAAAGGCTCGGGAGGTTTCGAGGTCATCGCTCCCATGGCGGGATTGGTAATTGACGTGTTTGCCCAATCGGGAAAACAGGTTTCCCGGGGAGACAAGCTCTTGGTTTTGGAAGCCATGAAAATGGAGAACGAGATCATCTCGGAGCGAGAAGGGGTGATTGACGCGGTGAATGTGCGCAAAGGAGAAAACGTGGAAACGGGAACGGTGATGATGACCATCATTCCTTCCAAGTAATGGGATAACGCAATGGATTCTTGAATATGGATGGCAGGGGGAAAAAGCATGTGGGACTTTTTGAAAACGGAAGATCCGGAAATTTTCGAGGTATTGCAAAAGGAATGGGAACGCCAGGAGTTTGGGCTGGAATTGATTGCATCGGAGAATTTCGTGTCCCGGGCAGTAATGGAAGCAATGGGGAGTGTGCTGACCAATAAGTACGCCGAAGGGTACCCCAAAAAACGGTATTACGGCGGGTGCCAATACGTGGACGTGGCCGAGCAGTTGGCGCGGGATCGCGTGAAGGAGCTTTTCCACGCACGGTATGCCAATGTGCAACCCCATTCGGGTTCCCAGGCCAACATGGCAGTGTACTTTTCGCTGCTGCAACCGGGGGACACCATCATGGGTATGTCGCTCAGCCACGGGGGACATTTAACGCATGGCGCTTCGGTGAACTTCTCCGGGCAGATATACAAGGTGATCCCGTACGGGGTCAACCTGGAGACGGAGCGCATCGATTACGACGAAGTAGAACGGTTGGCGTTGCAGGAAAAACCGCGCATGATCGTGGCGGGAGGAAGTGCCTACGCGAGGATCATCGATTTCCAGCGTTTCCGCGAGATCGCAGATCGCGTGGGGGCTTACCTGGTGGTCGACATGGCACATTTTGCGGGCCTTGTTGCGGCTGGGATTTACCCCAATCCCTTGGAGTACGCGCACGTTGTGACGTCCACCACCCACAAAACGCTTCGCGGGCCGCGTGGAGGCTTAATCCTGACAAATGACACCGACTTGTACAAGGCCATCAACAAGAGCATCTTCCCCGGAATCCAGGGGGGACCTTTGATGCACGTGATCGCGGCCAAAGCCGTTTGTTTCAAGGAAGCTCTCGAGCCCTCTTTCGCTGCGTACCAGAAACAGGTGGTTGCAAACGCGAAAGCGCTGGCAAAAAGCCTGGAAGCAGAAGGATTTCGAATTGTCTCCGGTGGCACGGATTCCCACGTGTTCCTGGTGGACCTCACGCCCAAGAAGGTGACGGGAAAGGCAGTGGAAAAAGCCCTGGAAGAAGTGCACGTAACGGTGAACAAGAATACCATTCCGAACGAAACGCTTTCCCCCTTCGTCACCAGTGGAATTCGCTTGGGAACCCCAGCGTTGACCAGCAGGGGGATGAAAGAAAGCGAAATGGAGCAGGTGGCAAAGGTTCTTTCGCAAGCCATCGAAAAGATGGACGAAGAGGGGAGTATCCCCTCGGAAGTCGCCAATGAAATCACCCTTGAGGTGCGAAAACTGTGCCTTCGTTTTCCCCTTTACGGTGATCTGCTGTAAAGTCGAGGAAGCGTTTGGGCGGGGAGAACGCCCCGCCCTTTTCCCGGGTTTCGTGTATTCACTTGAAATTAACACGAAGAGGGAAGGGAGAAGAGTTGACAAACGAA
>ERZ795053.6802-NODE-6802-length-11253-cov-6.301929_pt1 | contig 11253 bp, 7 predicted proteins | sample MGYA00375137_ERZ795053 | MGnify/ENA primary metagenome ERZ795053 (study PRJEB30182, sample SAMN05720284) | activated sludge metagenome | isolation source: Anaerobic digester | place: Hong Kong | collected 2014-12-17 ... | reverse complement strand
GCATTTCTTGCCTATTCAGCGACCAGGAACCGGAGATTGCGCGACGAAGACAAACAGATCGTCCGGAATTTAAGCCTCTTCCATGACATGGACGCGGGCCGCTTCGACAGCCTCGTCAATGCAGCGTTTCTTCAGCGGTTTCCCGAGCGCGTTGTCCTTATCAAGGAAGGCGAGCCATCGGACTTTCTTCATGTCGTGATCGACGGGGTTGTCGAGCTCTTCGCGACGCTGGACGGGCGCGAGAGCACGATGACTGTGCTGAGCCCCGTTTCCACCTTCATTCTGGCGGCGGTATTGAAGGACGCTGTATATCTCATGTCCGCACGAACGCGCACCGCGTCGCGTATTCTAATGATACCAGCCAAGAGTGTCCGCGACGCCATGGCCGAAGACGACGCCTTTGCGCGATCTATTGTAAGCGAGCTTGCCAATTGTTATCGCGGCGTCGTACGAAATCAGAAAAACCTCAAACTGCGCACCGGCGTTGAACGTCTTGCGAGCTATCTCGCGCACCAGCATGTCCGACAAGGAAATTCGGGGCGCTTCACGCTGCCTATCGACAAGAAAACCCTTGCTTCCATGCTCGGCATGACGCCTGAAAATCTGTCGCGCTCATTTTCGACCTTGCGGAAGATCGGCGTCACCGTGTCCGGGCCTGATATCATCGTCGAGGATGCGGAGGAGTTGATCGAAATCGCCCGGAACGCGCCGCTCATCGATAATTTTGCGACACGCTGCGATGACCCAGCTGGAAAGGATTAGCAATGTCAGACAAGCTTCCCGCCGCCGCCGGCAATATTGCTGAAGCCTATCCAGAGATTTGGAAAGCTTACGCCGCTTTCGGCAAGGCGATTTCCGATGCAGGACCGCTCGACGCTAAAACACGCCGCCTCGTTAATTTGGCGCTGGCGATAGGCGGTCGCTCGGAAGGTGCTGTCCACTCTCACGCGCGGCAAGCGTTGTCAGAAGGGCTTACAAAGGAGGAAATCAAGCATGTTGCGTTGCTCGCCATGACGACGCTTGGATTTCCGCAGGGCGTCGCCGGGCTCAGCTGGGTCAAGGACATTACGAACGGATGAGTTCCGCCAAGAGCGAGAGTCGAGACTCATTGCACAAGCGACTGATTTATCGGTGCTTTTCCAGTCACCCTAACGGCCTACTTCCTGCAATAAGGCTCGGAAATCCGCCTTGGGTGCCTGACATAAAGTTCGATACGCATTCACGAAGGGGAGCCACTCTCTCAATCCGAATCGCACGCCGCCAGAAAGCGCCCCATGCGCGCTCATGGGCGATTTCTGTAGTTGATGCCTCGTCCGGCGCTGCCCAATCTGCCTCTCAAGAAAACCATGAGGGGTAAGATGAACATCAATCGCAGAACCATGCTCGGCGCCGCCGCCATTCTGACGGCTTCGGCGGCGACAGCCGCGCCAGCCGGCGCCGCTATCCGCAAATCCGGCGGCGGGCGCTCGCACGGCAAGGCGCTCGAAAAGCTGCAGGCCTACGCCGAACAGCACCGCGCCGACTGGGGGCTGCCGGGCATGACGGTCTGCGTCGTCGACAAGGAAGGCTTCACCGGCTTCGTCACCAGCGGCCTCGCAAATATCGACAAAAAAGTTCCTGTCGGGCCGGACCATCTGTTCCAGATCGGCTCGATCTCGAAGATGTTCGCCGCGCTGACGCTCTGGTCGATCTTCGAGGAAGGCAAACTTTCGCCGGAAACGCCGCTGGTCGACGCCCTGCCGGGCCTCAAGGTGAAGGACGGCGCAGCCATCCAGCTGCAACATGTCCTCGATCATACGTCAGGGTTGCCCGGGGATGCACCGGTTGTCTCGGAACTCGGCCTGTGGTCGGGCTACGCCCCCGGCTCCCACTGGTCCTACAGCAATACAGGCTATGAGCTGCTGGGCCTCATAATCGCAAACGCGGACGGGCGGACCTATCCCGAAAGCGTCGCTGCGCGCGTGCTGGAGCCGCTCGGTATGGACCAGTCCATCGGCGCGATGCGGGTGTTTGATCGCGACCGGTATGCGACCGGCTATGAGCCTGCCTATTCCGACCGCACGTCGCTGCGGCCCGGACCGCTCGCGCCAGCGCCGTGGGTCGATTCCGACAGCGCCGCCGGCTGCATCGCCGCGACCGCGGGCGACATGACGAAGTTCATGCAGTTCCTCCTTGGCCTCGCCGAGGGCAAAGGCGGACCGGTCCTCAGCGATGCGGGAGCAATGAAGTTCCTCGCGAACCCCGCCGATGCGCCCGGATGGAGCCCTGGCGTCAAATATGGAAATGGCATTGCACGCGTCGAAATCGACGGCCGACCATTCCTGCACCACACCGGCGGCATGGTGTCTTTCGTCTCATCATTACATGTCGACACCGAAACCGGCGTCGCCGCCTTTTCTTCAGCCAATATCGGATATCCTTCTGGCTATCGCCCTAAAGATATGACGATTTTCGCCTGCAAGCTCATACATGCAATGAAGAGTAATGGCGAAGAACCTGAACCAAAAGAAACAAAGCCGACAGTCGAAAATCCGGAGCGTTTCTCGGGCGTCTTCACCGCTGCGAATGGAGACACGATCGAAATCGCGGCCGGCAAGGACTCCCTCGCCCTGCACCGCGACGGCGTGGAAAGCAGAATGCAGCCAGTGGTGGAGACCGGTTTCGCCTGCGAAGCGCCTGAATTCGCGGTGACCGGGCTCGTTTTCGACCTCGAAGAAGACAAGGCCGTCCGCGTGTGGGCGGGCGAGGTCGAGTATGCCGCCGATCCCTCCGCCGGGTTCAAGCCGCCCGCGCCCGCCGACCTGTCCGCTCTCGCGGGCGTCTATCAGAGCGACGACGCCTGGAGCGGCCCCATTTCTATCTACGCCCGCGACGGCGCTCTCTGGGTCGGCAATGTCGAACAGCTCGTCCAATCGCCGAGCGGCGATTGGGGCTTCGGTGACGAAAGCTCGCCGGAGAAGCTGCGCTTCGACGGTGTCCTCGCCGGGCGTCCGCACCGCCTGCTTCTGTCCGGTTTCCCCTACTACCGGCGCTTCAGCTAAGCACTCGATTCACCCCCTCCGAAAGGCTCCTCAGGCGCCCTTTCGGAGGGGGTTTTGAGAACGCTCTGACCCCACCGAAAGGGCGCCTGGAACGCGCCAGCCGGCCAAACACTCCGCCAGCGGCCTGAACACTATATTGCACCGCACAACAGTTAACGTTTCTCCGGAATTCATTGTTTTGCCTAAGTTAATCCGAACATTATCAATAGTTTAAGAAATAGTTACGGGGCGAGACCCCGTTTTGGCACACCGATTGCATTTTAGATGAGCGTTGGGGGGGATCTCTTGAGCTCCCCTGTAGGCGGCTTTCGCGTCCGGCTGTCCCGATGGGGCTGGCGGGCGTGGCGGCCGCACCTCTGTAAAAGTGAAACCAAGGTGGGAGACTACAAGTGAAACTCAATCTTCTGACCACTATCGCTGTGTCGGCCCTGCTGACGTCGGCTGGCGCTGCGCTGGCGCAGCCGACTGAATCGGGCCCGGGCAACCAGGAAACGGGCGACGGCTCGCAGACGGTCGACACCGACCTTCTCGACGTTGACGTTCAGGACAACGGCAACGACAACTCGGATAACTCGGACAACTCCGACAATTCGACGAACGACTCGAACAACACCGACGACAACTCGGACGATGACGCCATCGACCAAGACGCCGGTAACGACCAGGACAACGACGCCATCGACAACGACGGCGGCGACAATGACGTCCTCGACATCGACGCGACCGACAATTCCGACAACTCGGATAACTCGGACAACTCGAACAACTCCGACAACTCCGATAACTCGGACGACGACGGCGTTGACCTCGACGGCGACAATGACGGCCTCGACCTCGATATCCAGGACAACGGCAACGACAGCTCGGACAACTCGACGAACGACTCGAACAACACCGATGCGTTCACGGGCGCCGACAGCGACGTTCTCGACATCGACGCGACCGACAACTCCGACAACTCGGACAACTCGGACGACGACGGCCTCGACTACGACGGCGACAATCAGGACAACGACCTCCTCGATCTCGACGCCACCGACAACTCGGACAACTCGAACAACTCCGACAACTCGGACAACTCGGACGATGACGGCATTGACCAGGACGCCGGCGGCGACATGGACAATGACGGCCTCGACGTCGACATCCAGGACAACGGCAACGACAACTCGGATAACTCCGACAACTCGGACAACTCGACGAACGACTCGAACAACACCGATGCGTTCACGGGCGCCGACAGCGACGTTGTCGATATCGACGCGACCGACAACTCGGACAACTCGGACAACTCCGACAACTCCGACAACTCGGACGACGATGGCATCGACTATGATGGCGACAATCAGGACAACGATGTCCTCGACGTCGACATTCAGGACAATGGCAACGACAGCTCCGACAACTCGACGAATGACTCGTTCAACACGGACGACAATTCGGACGACGACGGCATCGACTATGACGGCGACAACCAGGACAACGATGTCCTCGACGTCGACCTGACGGACAACTCGGACAACTCCGACAACTCCGACGATGACGGCATCGACTATGACGGCGACAATCAGGACAACGACGTCCTCGATATCGACGACAACTCCGACAACTCGACGAACGACTCGTTCAACACCGACGACAACTCGGACGATGACGGCATCGACTACGATGGCGACAATCAGGACAACGACCTGATCGACCTCGACAACGTCGGCAATGACAACTCGGACAACTCGGATAACTCGGACAACTCCGACAACTCCGACAACTCGACGAACGACTCGTTCAACGACGCTTCGGACGACGACGGCATCGACCAGGACGCCGGCGGCGACATGGACAATGACGTTCTTGACGTTGACGCGACCGACCAGAGCGGTAACGGCAACGCCAACAACAACTCCACGTCGAACTACTCCGAAGACAACGACGGCATTGAGCAGAACGCTGGCGGCGACATGGACAACGACGGCATTGACGTCGATGTTGCAGTCGACAACAGCGACCACAACAGTGCTGACGGTGGCTCGGCCGTTGCGAACGACAATGGTTCGGTGGCCGTCGATAACTCCGACAACTCAACGAACGACTCGTTCAACACCAACACCGAGATCAACACGGAGATCAACACGACCTTCGAACTGACGATCGGTGACGTTCAGCTGAACGCGACGGACCTGTCCGCTTCGGTCAGCAGCGTGACGATCGGCGGCGACATCCCGCCGTCGGGCGCGGTGACGGGCGACATCAGCGGTTCGACGCTGAGCGACAACCAAGGCCTGTTCATCACGAACAACAACACGGGCGTCTCGAGCATCAACAACTCGCAGAACGTCAACGTTGGCACGGTTAACAACTAATCGTGTACTGACGTAATCGGGCGTGGGCGCTGTGGAGATCTCCACGGCGCCCATAGCCTCCTCTAAGTCAAGAAGATCAGCCTAAAGAAGACTTAATGATTTCTAAGTTGCCGCTGCCATCGAAAGCGGCGAGAATTACTAAAGCCGGATGAGTCTTCCGGCGGTGGGAGAGTTAAATGGGCATGAGTGCTTGGGGGTTCTTGGCGTTGCCGCTGATCATGCAGGCGACCGAGCCCGGAACGAAATCCATCGATACGACGCCCGCTCAATTGATCGCGGAAGCTCCGGCTGGCGAGGCGCTTGATCTGTTCAGCGACTTGTCGAGCCTTGACGAAACCTCGATGCAGAACGCTTCCGGTGGCGCGGACACGGCAGTCGATATCGGCTTTGTCGGCGTCAACGCGTCGGAGACCAAAGGCGGCGTCAACGACACGACCGTCACGAATTCGCAAACCGGCGAAATCGCCAACAACGCCATCACCGGCAATGACGGCATCACCTTCCAGGTGAACAACTCCGGCAACGGCGTCGTCGTGCAGAACACCGTGAACATCAACATCTTCACGGGTGAGAACTGATAGTAGCAACGGCATCAGCCAGACTGCGTCGCATTTGGGGGAGACAAAGCGTGGACGGTCTAACCAGCATCAAGAGAAGCGCCGGCAGGCTATTCGCCGCGGTTTCCGCTTCTCTCATCGCCGCGGCCCTTCCGGGCGGCGCGACGGCTGGCGACGCCATGGTCACCGCTGGCGGCATCACCGCGCGCGTTCCCGTCAAGACATTCGCCGAACGCAAGTCTGCGACCGTCATCCGCCAGAAATACGATTTCAGCTGCGGCTCGGCTGCGGTCGCGACGCTCCTCACCTATCACTACGGCGTCGACACCAGCGAGACCGACGCCTTCAAGGCGATGTGGGAAGTCGGCGACAAGGATCGCATCCGCCAGCTCGGCTTCTCGCTTCTCGAAATGAAGCGCTATCTCGAAAGCCTCGGCATGAAAGCTGACGGCTTCCGTCTGACGCTCGATCGCGTCAGCGAAATCGGCGTTCCCGGGATCGCACTCATCGAAGTCAAAGGCTACCGGCACTTCGTCGTCATCAAAGGCATCACGAAGAATACGGTTCTTGTCGGAGACCCTTCGGCGGGCCTCATCGTCAGGAAGCGCGCCGAGTTTGAAAAGCATTGGGACGGCGTCATTCTGTTTGTGCGTTCGGACGTCGTGCGCGGGAAAGCCGGCTTCAATCAGCTCGCTGATTGGAAGCTCGCGCCAGCCTCGCCCTATGATCGCGCGTTCGATCAGGAATCCCTTCAGTCATTTACGTTGAACCAGACGAGACCCTCTTTCTCGGGCTTCTCGATCGATACTGTTCTGGAGACTCAATAATGTCCGGCATTCGCGGAAATTCCGCCCGCATTCTTCTCATGTCCAGCGCGGCCTCCTTCGCGCTCAATGGCGTCGCCGTCGCTGAGACGCTTTCTTTTGAAGGCGACGATCCGTTCGCGTCGCTGGAAACGATGTCAGTGGACGAATTGATGGATGCGCGCGGCGGCTATTCCGCTGGCGGCTTCAAGTTCAACATCGGCGTCAATGTGGCGCCGGTCACTGTCACGCCGGTCAAGCCCCTGCCCGAAGGCGGCGCCCTCGGTGGTAAAGGCGCCCTGCCGGAAGGCGGCGCGTTGGGCGGCAAGGGAGCGCTCCCCGATGGCGGCGCTCTCGGCGGCAAGGGCGCCTTGCCGCAAGGCGGCGCTCTGCCCAACGGCGCTCTCGGCAACAAGCCGAGCGACAACAGTTCCAACAATGTGACGACACCTACGACGACGACCGTAAATACGGCGCAAAACGCGCCGGTCGTTAACACGCCTACCTCGGCGCCCCCGGCTGCAGAACCCGTTGCGCCGACGCCCGGTCCGACAACGACGACTCCCCTTCCGACGGTTTCGACGCCGGCCAGCGAACCGACGCCGCCCGCCGCCGAGACGACTCCGACCGTCGTCGCGACTACGGAAACTCCGACGACAACGCAGCCCGAACCCGTCGTGACGACAACGACGGCGCCGGAGCCTGTTGTGGAGACCACCACGATCGTCAATATGGGTGGAAACACGCCGGCGCCGGAAGTCACGAAGACAGCGCCGCCCATGACTGGTTCTTCGGAGTCCGCGGGAAGCAAGACGACTTATGCGTCCTTCCTCAATATAGATATCAAGGACATCGCCAATGTTTCGCGCGGCGGCGCGCGTTCGTCGGCGGTAGACGACAATACGAATCCCCGTTCCGCTCCGCCGACTCCGGGCGTGACGCCTGGAGATCCCGCGTCTTCGATCAAACCTGCTGGAGACACGGTCATCCAGCAAGAGGGCTACACTGTTTCCGTCGATAACACCCGCGATGCTGTGCAGGTAAACCTGACGACGGAATATACGGTGCGCTTCGAAAACTACCGCGAAGGCGTGGAAATGGCTATCGGTGCGCGCGTCACCCAAACGGCCCTCGGCACGCAGAGCCTGCTCGGCGGCCTCTCGAACTAACCCCCCTCCCGTTATTATCGGGACGAAGGCGCGCAGGCGTAGAGTCGCCGCGCTGACAATTCGCCGCCTGCCGCCGCGCCGCCTCTGCTGCAGCATGCGCCGTTCGCCAAACGAATCGGGCTTTCCCAACAGCATCGAGCGATGAAGCTGGATCGCCCGATGCTGCAGATTCTTTGAGCGGTCGCGCCGGCCTGCGGGCGAATGCGCGCAGATTATAAACTGGCCGCTTTGCGGCCGGGGCGAATAACCAGACCTTATCCGAAACCTTATCCTGAGCCTGGCGAAAGACCACTTTTTCGCCTAGCGCTCAAAAAAAACGCCAGCACAGAAAAGGGCCGCATAAATGCGGCCCTTTCTGATTTGCTCTGGGTTTCAGCGCGCCAGCGCGCGCTGCACTTAGTCGAACAGACGCACCTGCGCGCGGAGCGACACGCGGATATCCGGCGCCTCGTCCGTCGCGCCGACGGCCGTGTTGAAGTTGATCCGTACGCGATCGTTGACCGCATAAGACCCGCCAAAGAGGAAGGCGCCAACCGTGCTCGCTGTCTGCCGCGTGCTGCGCGGGTCCAGATAGGAAGGACCGTATGTAGGATTATTTTGGGCGTCGAGAATTGGATCCCCGTTAATATCAAACAGCTGATCTCTGGTTTGCACCAGCCGTTCAGATGTCGTCGCGAGGATATGGCTCTGATCATAGCCGAAGTTGATCGACATGCGATCGTTCAACGACAGGCCGACGCCGATGCTGGTGCGAATGGCGTCGCCCGGATCGAGCGACGTAATAATCTGCGTCGGATCGCCATTGGCGTCGCTCGTAATCACCACGTCCGGCGAAGTCGCCATATTGATCTGATAACCGATATTGGCGAACAGAACCGCCGGATCGCTCGGCAGAATGAATGTCAGGCTGGGCTCGATGCTCCAATAGCCCGAGCCGCTCGCGAGTTCCGTCTCAACGCCCCTGCTGTCGCGGCCAACCTCGAACGGACCTTTGCCCGTCGGCGCCTTGGCGCGCATGTTGAGGATCGTATAGGGGAACTTCCGACCATTCGTGAGCTGATAATGAAGACCCACCTCAGCATCGCCGAGGCCGGTTCCTTCAAGCTCGCGGAACGTGCTCGATTGATCGTCGATGAGCACGCCGCTGATGCGGTCATGGCGTTCCACGTAGGAAATACGGCCGTCAAGTTCGAGGCGGCTCGTCAAACCGTAGCGCAGGCCCATGCTCTGCGTGAAAGCGCGCCGGTCTGAGTCAGTCGCTTCGATGGCGCCGATGAGCACAGCGTCGACAATCTCGACGCCCTGGAAGAAGAAGCGGTTGTCGGAACTCACGGTGAAGTCGACCGAAGGCTCGGCGTAGAGCGTGCCGCGCGGCGTCAGAATGCCGCCGACATCGGTGAAGAGCGACAGATAGGGCCGCTTTTCTTCTTCGTCAGGCCGCACGCCGACTTCTTCGACGCCGCCTTCCGCCTTTTTCTCTTCGCGCTGTTTATCGACGGCGCGCTTCGTCACGTCCGGCCTATCAGACGGCGCAATGGCGCCGGCGTCAGCCACTTTTTGCGGCTCCGGCTTCGCCGCGGTTTGCGAAGGTTTTTCGATCTTCGCGGGCTCTTCGGCCGGGGTCTCCGCCTGCGCGACGGTGACCTGCGGCGCAGGCGCCGCGCCCGGCACGACAAGGCGCTGGCCGACGCTGAGGCGATATGGCGAGGCCAGCTTGTTCGCCTGCGCGATCGAGCTCACCGAGGTGTTGAGATTGCGCGCAATGCCGCTCAGCGTGTCGCCGGAACGCACGACATATTCGCCGCCGAACGACGCGGCGGCGATGCTCGCCCCGCCGCTCGCGCGCGCCATCTGCTGCGTAGCGGTGAGCGAGCGCTCAAGCGCGTCAATCTTCGATGACTGCCTTTCGATCAGGTCTTTCTGCTGCTTCAGCGCCTGCTCTGCTTCGTCGAGACGAAGCGTCTGCAATGCGATGATGTCCCGCAGATAGACGAGTTCTTCAGCGACCGAAGGTTCCGGATTATAGCGCGTTCCAGCGGCCTCGCTAGGCGTCTGGTCATCCACAGCGAATGCCGGCCCCGCTGCGCCCGCAAGCGCGACGATCGCGGAACAGGTGAACAAAGTCGATTTCATCTTAACCCCCGGAGCCCTTACTCGCTCATCAAGGCGCGCATCTGCGCGCACACTGTCTCAAACTCGGATGCAATATGCTCGCCGCCGAGCTGCTTTTTCAGTTCCTGAATAGTGCTGCGTCCGCGGCCGGTCAGCTTGGCTGCGCGCGTCACATTGCCGTCGGTTTTCAGGAGCGCCTTCATCACGAGGAAGCGCGTCATCAGGTCCTGAGCCTTGGTGAGATCATACCCGACCTCGTTCTCGGCCGCGCCGGACTGGGCTTCCGAGAAGGAGATGTGCTCCGGCAGGATCTTGCCGCCAAAAGCGCGCACTGCGGCGCGCGTCAGCACGTTGCGCAGTTCGCGGACGTTCCCCGGGAAGCGATAAGCCTTGAGTCGGTCCGCCGCCTTCGGCGTGATGATCGCCGTGCGCAGCGTCTTCTCCGGAAGGCTCTTGATGATCGCTTCGCCGATCTCGATCACGTCATCGCCTCGCTCGCGCAGCGGCGCGACCCTGATGACGAGCACTTCGATCCTGTGGAAGAGGTCGCGGCGGAACCGGCCTTCTTCAACGCCGCGGCGAAGATCTACATTCGTCGCCGTGACAAGCCGGAAATCGACCGCCGTCGGCGTGCGCGAACCAACCTTGGTGACGAGGCCGTCATCCAGAACGCGCAAGACCTGCGCCTGAATGTCGAGCGGCATGTCGCCGATCTCGTCCAGGAAGAGAACCCCGCGATCGGCAGCGGCGATCGCGCCGATCTGATCCGCGTAGGCGCCGGTGAAGGCGCCCTTGCGATGGCCGAACAATTCTGACGGCGCAAGCGATTCCGGAATCGCGCCGGCGTTGACGGCGACGAAGGGCGCATCGCGCCGGTCGCTCCAACGGTGAAGCTCTTTTGCGACGAGTTCCTTGCCGACGCCGGTCTCACCGACGATCAGCACCGGCGCTGCGTTTTGCGCGTAGCTCAGGACTTCTTCACGAAGCGCGCTCGCCTGCGGGCTCGACCCGATGATGATCTCTTCAATCGGGCGATCACCGTCAGCACGCGAATCATCTTCCGCGTGGCGTGCGCCACGGCGCGTCGAGAGCGGCGTTACTTTCGCCGCAGGTCGCGCCGAAGGCTGGGGATCTGTTCCCCGCCACGGAATGTCAGCCTTCACGTAGAGCTCTTCCGACGCCCCAGAGCCATCGGAAGAAAACGAGTCGTA
>ERZ795053.6801-NODE-6801-length-11254-cov-4.132869_pt1 | contig 11254 bp, 5 predicted proteins | sample MGYA00375137_ERZ795053 | MGnify/ENA primary metagenome ERZ795053 (study PRJEB30182, sample SAMN05720284) | activated sludge metagenome | isolation source: Anaerobic digester | place: Hong Kong | collected 2014-12-17 ... | reverse complement strand
CGCTGCCCAGTCACGAGCAGGTCGCGGAAAGCCACCGCGCCTTCGCCGAGGCCACCCGCCTGTACCACCTGGAAACCAACCCCTACAACGCCCGCACGCTCGTTCAGGCGCACGGCAACCAGGCCGTCGTGGTGACGCCCCCGCGCCTGCCGGTCGACGCCGCGCACATGGATTTCTACTACGGCCTGCCCTACACGCGCAAACCCCACCCGGCCTACACCGAGCGGATCCCCGCCTACGAGGTCGTGAAGGACTCCGTGACGACGATGCGCGGCTGCTTCGGCGGCTGCACCTTCTGCAGCATCACCATGCACCAGGGGCGCATCATCCAGTCGCGGTCGCAAGAGTCGATCGTCGAGGAGGTGCAGCGTTTCGCCGCGGACCGCGACTTCAAGGGCGTGATCAGCGACATCGGCGGCCCGACGGCGAACATGTACCAGATGCGCTGCGCGCGGCCCGAGATCGAGGAAAAGTGCCGCCGCCTCTCCTGCGTGCACCCCACCGTGTGCAAGCTGCTCGGCACCGACCACGGTCCGCTGATCGACGTCATGCGCGCCGTCCGCGGGCAAAAAGGCGTCAAGAAGGCGTTCGTCGCCAGCGGCATCCGCATGGACCTCGCCCGGCAGTCACCGGAGTACCTCGAGGAACTCGCCCGGCATCACGTGGGCGGCCACCTCAAGGTCGCGCCCGAACACACCGACCCCGAGACGCTGAAGCTCATGAAGAAGCCGGACATCGACGACTTCGACCGCTTCGCGGAAGCGTTCACCAAGGCGTCGCGCAAGGCCGGCAAGGAACAGTACCTTGTCCCCTACTTCATCGCGTCGCACCCGGGCAGCACGATCGAGGCGATGATCCACCTCGCGACCTACCTCAAACGCAACGGCTACAAGCCCGACCAGGTGCAGGACTTCATCCCCGCCCCGATGGATATCGCCACGTGCATGTACTACACCGGCATCGACCCGATGAGCGGCAGCAAGGTGCCCGTCGCCCAGCACCTGCGCGATCGCAAGTTCCAGCGGGCGCTGATGCAGTTTTTCAAGCCGGAGAACTACTTTCTCGTGCGCCAGGCCCTGCTCAAGGCCGGCCGCCGCGATCTCATCGGCGATGGCTGCGATGCCCTGATTCCCGCCCATCCGCCGAAGGCTGCGCTCGCCGCGCGTCAACACAACGCGACGCGTGCACTGCGCGGCGATGACCATTACCATAGCGCCGAGCGAGAGCAGGCGCTGCGCAGCGGCTACCGCCCCGGGCGGCATTCGCACGGGCGGCGCCGGCGCAACCGCCCGCGCAACTGAGCCCGAACCTCGCGCAGGCGTTCCCGTGCAAGGAGGCTGCCATGCATCGACCGCGCGTTCATCACGCCATCGCCTGGCTGCTGCTGGCGGCATCCGTCGCGGCAGCCGGCGAACTGACGCCCGTGAACCAGCGCTCCTACCGCCCCTACCCGCCGGTTGAACTGACCAGCTACATCTTCGAGGCCCCCCGCCCGATCCGCGCCTGGACCGTCCAGATCGACCTGACCTCGCCCGATATCGAATTCGCCGCCACCTGCGGCAGCGACGACCTGGAGGGCCGACTCGAGACGCGCTGCGCCACGACGCAACAGTTCGCCGAGGACAACAACGTGCAGGTCGCGGTCAACGCCGCACCGTTCGCCCCGCTGCGCGACAAGCCGGGCGAGGGTATGGATGTCGTGGGCCTCGGCGTGTGCAACGGGCATATGTACTCCGAACCCAACGATCAGTACGGCGCACTCGTCGTGACCCGCGACGGACGTGTCGACATCTGGGCGCCGCCCTACGGCGACCGCCCGCTGGACGACGTCGAGGAGGCGGTTGGGGGTTTCCATATCCTCGTCGCGCAGGGCAAGAACGTCGCCGCCCGGGCCGCAGCCACCACCACTGCGAAATTCGCCGACGTCAATCCGCGAACCGCCGCCGGCCTCAGCCCCGACCGCCACACGCTCTGGCTCATCGTCGTCGACGGCCGCAACACCGAGCGCAGCGAAGGTATGACCCTCGCCGAACTCGCCGACTTCGGCATCTTCCTGGGCTGCGACGTGCTGCTCAACCTCGACGGCGGCGGATCGAGCACCCTCGTGGTCGAGGATCCCGCCAGTCACGAGTGGCGCGTCGTCAACCAACCGGTCGGCCTCGGACCGCTCGACACGCTCCGCCAGGTGGGCAACAATTTCGGCGTGCGCATCAAGTCCGAGTTGGCGCAGGAATCGCGCCCGTGACGCGTAAATCCATGCTATAAAAGGATTTACGATACCTATCGCCTGTCTCATTTCCGCTGCTGAACGTCAGGTTACCCCGCCGATAAACAATTGCTCACAGGCGGGCCGAACACGCTTGCGAGCCGTCCAGCCGGTCGGCAGGAGGCGACCGGGGGCTTGGTTTTCAACAGCCCGAATCCACGGAACAGGAGGTTCCCTTGTCGCAGGCCACGCCATCACTCGCTCCCGCCGAACAGAGGGTCCGTGAAGAACAGGCGACCTTGACCGAACGCGCCCAGCGCCTCGAACGCCTGCAGGCCCGACTCGATGCCGAGGCCCGCCGCCTGGAAGCCGCCCGCGCCGACGACGACATCCGCAGCCTCGACCTGCAGAACCGCCTCGAAGCACTCGCCCGGCGCGAAGCCGAGGCCGCGCAGCGCATCCGCGAAGCCGATGAACGGGCAGCCACCCTCCAGGAGCAGGAAGAGGCCCTCGCCGAGGCGACCGCACTCCATCACAAGCGTGCCCGGGCGTTTGCCCAGGAGCAGAAGATCATCACGGAAAAGTCAGCCGGCCTGGAGCGCATGGAACGCGAGCTGATCCGCCGCTGCACCAGCGTCGAAGCCGTCGAGGCCGAACTCGAGAACCGTATGCATGAGGTGCGGACGGTCGAGGAGGAAGCAGCCCAGCGCAACGCCGAAAGCCAGAAACTCCACGCCCGCATCAGGCAGGCGCAGAAGGCCCTGCTGGCGGAACACAACGAGGCCAAGAGCGCCCTGGCGGATGTGGCCAGACGCGAGGCCGCCCTGCAGGAGAAAACCCAGGGCCTGGAATTTCGCGAGAAGGCCTGCGCTTCGCGCCACGCCGAGGCCCAGCAGGTGACGACTGCGCTGCAGGAGCGCGGCCAACGTCTCGCCGCCCTGGCGGCCCAGCTCAAGGCCGCGGACCAGAGCCTGCGCGAGCGCGAGGCCGACTTCACCCAGCGTGAGGAAGCACTCCAGCAGCGTGAGGCCGAAGTGAACCGCCGCAACGAGGAATTCGCTTCCAGCGAGGCGTCGCTGCGGGAACAGAGCGAACGCATCCTGCTCGCCCGCCGCGCGATCAACGACCTGCGCGCCCAGATCGACGACGACACCCAGCGTCTCGACGGGGAAAAGGCGGACCTCGTAGCGCAACAGGCGGACATCACCCAGCGCGAACGCAACCTGCGCATCGCCGAGCAGCGCTTCGCCGACATGCAGGCGTCACTCGATGAGCGCCTCGCCGAGGTCGCCGCACGTGAGACGGACGTGCAGACCTCGCTGGCCGAAGTGTCCCGCATCGCCCATGAACTGCACGCTTACGAAGCCGAGCTTGCCGCACGCGACGCCCGCAACATCACGCGGCAGGTCCGCGGAGCAGCCGTTCGGGTAGCCTGAGCCAACCACCACTTATCAACTCGCCGGGGCGATCGGACCGTTCAGCGCGGCATCCAGGTCGCCCTGGTCCAGCACGTAGATCATGATGGTGTGATTCACGACGTGATCCGGCGTCTGCGTCCGCAGGTACGCGCAGAGCCGAGCAAACTGCAGCGTCAGGAATTCGCGCATGTCCCGCTGGACCGCCGAAGTGGTCCAGGCCGCACGGGCGCCGGCTGTGTTCTCCGCCGCCATGCACGCCGCGTACGCGGGCAGCAGCCGGCGATAAATCGTCTCCAACTGCGGTGTCCACGGATTGAGCAACACGCGTTCGCCCGACTCGTAAACCCCGGAGTACACGTTCTGCAGGTCAGTCGCGCTGATCGCGTAGACGCCCGGACGATAGCGGAGATCCCCCACCGCATCGCGCGGCCATGACGGCGGCACCAGGGTCGCCTCGATGCCGTAGTGCTTGATCCCCGGCCGGCCGGCGCTGCCGAAATAGGACAGGAACACCGGTTGCTCATCACCGCTCGTGCGGCGCTCGCGCAGGTACGCACTCAGCCCGGGCAGGTCCTGCCCCCAGTCGAGCGAGCTGTCCACCAGGTGCCGGTACCCGTTGCTCGGCCCCCCGGCGACGAGGTTGAAGTACGTCAGGTAGTTCGGATAGATGCTGATCGACGCCGCCGCGAAGAGCGCGACCAGCGCCACCGGGATGTACCGCACCACCCGGTTGTGGGCCCCGCTCAGCAGCGCCGCAGCCCCGCAGAAGATGAAAAGTACGGGGTACGTCGGCAGGATATGCCGCAGACCGATGTTCAGCGTTGCGCTGACGCTCGAGTACCAGTAGATGATAAAAAACACCCAGAGCGGTGCGCTCCAGTACGCCACCCTGCGCAGCGACTGACTCTCGCGTTCGTTGCGGCTCCAGGTCCAGGTTGCGGCTGGTGCGGCGCTCGGCGGGTTCGCCTCGGCGTCCTTCCTCCGCGCGAACAGCGCCGCCAGCGCCGCGACGATCAACGCGAAGAGCGGCAACGGCGTCTTGTACAGGAAAGCCTTGGGGAAAAACGAGCGGAAACCCAGCTTGGCCAACTCGCCGTCGAGGTAGGAGTTCCGCCCGCGCGCCGTCTGCCGGGCGTACGCTGCGCTGTAGATGTACGCCTCCGGAAAGACGTGGTGATCCCGCAGCCACCCGATCGTGTCCCGAAAACCGTCGCTGATGTCATTACCGCGCAGCACGTGCTCCCAGAGCGTTCGCCCCGGAGGCACCGGGCTGTTGGTGAACAGATGGGCGTCCGGCGAACTGTCCTTCGCCATGGCCGCATAGCGGAACCCGTACGCGCCCCAGATGCACACGTACACGCTGACCACCCAGAGCACGAGCACGCCCGCGAAGCACCCCAACTGCCCGAACCGGCTGCGGAACTCGCGGCGCCGTCGCCCCCAGCTCACCGGCAGCGGCCCGCCGCGGATCAGACGCACCACCAGCAGCACGAGCCCCACCGGGATGATCAGCACAGCCGATAGTTTCGCCAGGAAGAGCGCCGCCAGCGACGCCGCGCTCGCCAGCACGCTCAACGGTCGAACGTGATGCAGCAACCACCAGATCGTCGTCAGGCTGCACATGAAAAACAGCGCAGCCGCCAGGTCCGTCGTGACGAGCCGGCCGTTGGCGAGCATGGTCGGGCTGAACGCGTACAACGCGAGCGTGAGCAGGCCCGCGGTGGGACCGAACAACCGCCGCGACCACCAGTACGTCAGCAGCCCGAGCCCGACGCTCCACAACGCGATCATCGCGCGGCCCCGCAGCAACAGCGTCTCGATGATCGCCGCGTTGCCCAGGTTTTTGTAGTAGAAGAACTGCCGCCCGACCTCCCACATGTCCGAATCGCGCCAGGCGGTCCGGTTGCGTTCCGGCGTGAGCTGCGGCGGGAACTTCACGTGCATGCCCAGGCCGGGCAACGCCGCCCAGTAGTGCGCCAGCGGCGGATGCGGCGGCCCCAGGCGAAAGTCATCACTGAGAAAATAGCTGTAGCCGCGGGTGAGGTGGGCGATCTCGTCGTACGTGTTCGACTTGTGCCGTACGCTCGTCACCGCCAGCACGAAATGCGTGACGCACAGCGCCGTGACCAGCACGGCAAACCCCCAGTGCCGGCCACCGTCACCCGCGGACGCCGCCCCCTTGGGCTTCGTCCGATCGCGACTGGTTGGCTTGAGTCTGCGTGCGCTCATGCTTCATGAAGGCGAATCGGCGTGAAACGTCGCCGCCTAGGGTTTATCCGCAGACGGCGCGGCCCCCTCCGGGGCCCGCCATACCTCGTAGCGCCGCTCCGTGCGCCCGATGAGCGTCCATCCGCGTTCCTTGAGGTATTTGATCAGCGTCGTCGCGGCACGCGGAAAACCGTGATCGACCACGATGTGGTCAATCGGATAGAGCTCCAGGAGCCGGTTCCACACGCCGGGCTCGACCACGTTCTCGGTGTACTTCTTGTACGCGCGCAGCACGATCAGCCGGTACTGCGGATCGTCCGCCGGACGCATGAACTTGTCGCGCGAAAAGACCAGGTTCAGGTGCGGCATGAGCTGGGGCAGCTCGTGGTGCACGAGGAAGTTGCCCCACACGAACGGACTCGCCTCCACGCCGCCGAGCTTCCCGACGAGCTGATGAATCTCCGGCCCAAACTTGCTGAGCTCCACCGGAGCCGCGCCCACCTGCACGCGCCGGCCATCGGTGAGCCCGACGGTCAGTCCCGCCGCCCCCACCGCAACCAGCGCCGCCACGAACGCCCGGCCGGCGTCGCTGCACCCTTCGCGATCGCGGAGCAGCACCTGCACCGCCCACCAGATCACCGCGGCGACCGCGGCCATGTTCAGCAGCGTCGGCACCATCCAGCGCGCCCGCCAGAAGATCGCCGTGGGCAGCGCGACGTTCAGAATCCGGCCCAGCGGCTCGAGGTTCGTGGCCAACAGAACCGCCAGCCCCAGCGCGCCAATGTACAGCCATTCGCGACGCCACAGGCCGAGCGCCAACAGCAACGGCACGGCGAGCGACCCCGCCAGGTAGAGCGTGTTGCACCCGAACGTCCAGAACGGATCGTGCCTGGGCAACGGATCGGACTGCACGCGGATCACATCGAAACGATCACCCTCCGGTACGATCCGAAAGCTCCCTCGCTTGCCGCCGCCGATCAGGTAGGCGCCGTCCGTTTCGTCATGCGTGATCTCCATGCCCGTCGGAATGTTCAGATCGTGCTCCCGAAACGCACGCGCCAGCGTCGCCGTCACCTCGCCGCTCTCCAGGTCGCTCCCGAACTCCGTCCCCACGCTGAACTCGAACAGGTCGGCGCGAACCAGGTCCCGCGACTCGAGCGGATCGCCCGCGGATCGCCCGCTCGAAAGACTCGGCAGATCCGTGTTCATCTTCACTGACAGCTTGTACTCGCCCGCGAGCCCGCAATAGGCGATCAGCATGGCGGCGATCACCGGCAAGGCGCTGCGCCGCTCGATCAGCACGATGATCAGCACGGCTGTGCACATCACCATGCCCATGATCGTCGCCAGCGGGTGCGTCAGATGCCCTACAAACGCCATCGTCAGCGCGAACAACAGGTGCCGCAATCCCGGACGCCGCGCCAGCAGCACGACCGACGCAATCTGCAGCGGCAGTGGCCACCACAGGTGCAGCGCCTTGCCCTGCACCGACCGGTAGATCAGCATCTCCACTTCGCAGCGGGCATAGTCCCAGGACTTGAAGATGAACAGCATCAGCACGAGCAGTCCGAGCGGGACCGCCCAGCGGTGCATCCGAAATGCCACCATCAGCGCGGCGGCATAACAGCTCAGGCCGATCAGCACGACGAGCGGCGGCATCACGCTGTGGTGCAGCGCCGCACAGCCCACGCCCGTCACCCGCGCGATCATCGCCACCAGCGGCGCGAACAGGGGCGTCATGTGCGCCCGCGACATGCGGTACTCGCCGCCGACCGAGGCGTCCACGCGCCCCATCGGCACGTCGTAGCGATCGTCGACCGCCTCGGAGACGTACGCCACGTCGTCGACGTCCCAGCCCAGCATGCGGTCGACGTATTCCATCTTCGGAACCGACACCGAGTACGTCGCGCGCATGAAGTGCAGGGCCATGCCGCCGCAGGCGATCCACAGCGGCACCACCGCGAGCCGGGCCCAGTCGAAGGTCGCCGCAGCCACACGCTTCGGCCGGCTCGTCCGCCCCTTCGCATCCCGCCCCTTGGCTTCCGACTCAACCTCCGCCGCCGCGGTATCACGGCGCCCGCGGCGCAGCGCGACCGCCAGCGCCACCGCAGCCACCAGCGACGCGACCGCCCCCAGCACCGCGCCGTGCCACCAGCCGGGCCGCGCGGCGGGATTCGAAAACTCCGCATCGGAAACGTGCGTGTTCGGCGCGGACAGGCCGACCCCGATCAGCACCACGCCGATCGCCACCAGGACCACCACCGCCATCCAGCGCGGCACACGCAGCGGCAGATCGAATGGCTCCACCGGCGGCTCGCTGCGCACCGTCCGTCCGCGCCGCAGCAGCCCCCACGCCAGCCCGCCGACGATCGCGATGTACAGCCCCGCGTACAGCCAGATGACCACCGTGAGCCGCCAGTGCAGCATGCACCCCGCGTATGCCGGAAGGCCGAACGGAACCAGCGCCAGCAGGCTCGCCACCCCCAGCCGCGACACGCCCGCACCCAGCGGATGCCCCTGGGGAAACCACAAGTTCACCGCCAGCAGGCCGGGAACCAGCAGCACCATCCACGTCAACGCCAGGGGCGCCAGCGCGTCCACCCGCGGCCCAGCCGCCACGATCGCCAGCGGCGCCAGCAGCGGCACCACCGCCCGCGCCCAGTCGCCCGGCGTCGGCGACGTCCCGTCAGCCCGCGCAGCGCCCAAGAGTCTGCTCAAGGTGTCCACGAAGCCCGTACTCCCGCTCAAGTTCCGGAAAAGACCGCCAGTGTACGGATTACCCGGGTCCACACAACCATCGCGACGCTCGCCTGCCGATCGTTATGGACTGCCCGTCCGGAAGACGCTACCCTCTTTGCCGGCGCCGCGCCGAGGGGCGCCGTGACGCCGGCGCGCGCCGGATTCCGACCGCATTGCGGGACCGTTCACCCTGACCCATGGCGAGCCGTAAGCGCGACAAGCGGAGCCGCGGGCCACGCGCCCAGCCTTCCCGAGCCGTTCACGATACGCGCCTGGCCCTGGTCGACGCCGACTTGCCCGGCGGCCCCTTGGAATCCTGCCCGAAGTGCGGGGCGCCGTTGCCTGCGCTCGCGCAGTTCTGCGGGTCGTGTGGAACCACGGCGTCTGCACGCTCGCGTGTTCCCCTCGCCCTCCGCATCGCGCTGCCCATCCTCGTGGCCGCCGGCGCCTTCGTCACCTTCCTGCCGGCCCTCGACGCCGGCTTCGTCAACTGGGATGACGACAAGGCCATCCTCAAGAACCCGCACATCCGCGGCTTCGATTGGCATTGGGATTTCACGCAGTCCAAGGTGGGCCACTACCACCCCCTGACCTGGATCTCCTACAGCATCGATCACGCCATCGGGGCGGCCCGCTACGACAACCTGCCCCCGGCGACGCAGCAGCGCTACGAGGCGGGGCTCGACCCGCGGATCTTCCACCTGCACAGCCTCCTGCTCCACGCCGGCGTGGCCATCGCCTTCTTCTACCTCGTGCGCCTGCTGCTGCGCATCCTGCTGCCGAATCCGCCCGGCGGCCGCGCCTGGCTCACGCCGCTCGCCGCGTTCTTCGCGGCCATCCTCTTCGCCTGCCACCCACTCCGCGTCGAGAACGCCGTCTGGGTGACGGAGCGCCGCGACGTCCTGTCCGCGTTCTTCCTGCTGCCCTGCCTGCACTGCTACCTGCGCTACACGCTCACGCCGCGGGCAGGCGGCGCCCGGATCGCCTGGTACCTCGGCGCCGTCGTGCTCCTCGCCCTCTCGCTGCTCAGCAAGGCCTGGGGCATCACCATGCCCGCGGTCATGCTGCTGCTCGACTACCACCCGCTGCGCCGCATCGGCCGCGACGCCGGGTGGCTCACGCGCCGAGCGGTCATCGCCTACCTCGACAAGCTCCCCTTCGTGGCGCTGGCGGTCTACTTCGCCGTCCGGGCCAAGGCCGCGCAGGCCGACCAACTCGCGACCATGAAAACACTCGCGGAGTGGGGCGTCGCCGACCGCATTCTCCAGGCGTTCTACGGCCTGTTCTTCTATACCTGGAAAACCCTGGTGCCCGTAGCGCTCACGCCGCTGCGCCCCCTGCCGCCGATCCGCGTGACCGACGTCGTGAACACGACGCCACCGGTCGTCCGGGACATCGTTCACCACTTTCTGTACACGGGCCTGTTCGCCGCCGTGATCGTCGTCGCGTTCGCTACGCTCGTTATCGTGCTGCGCAAACGCTGGCCCGCCGGCGTCGTGCTGGCCCTGATCTACGCCGGCACCATCAGCCCGGTCCTCGGCTTCGCCCAGAGCGGCCCCCAACTCGTCGCCGACAAGTACGCGTACATCGGCTGCCTCGTCTGGCCCGTGGCCGCCGCCTGCGGATTGCTCTGGCTCTGGCGGCGCCGCGCAACCGTTCCCTGGGCACGCTGGGCCGCGCCGGCGGCCACCGGCCTCACCGTCGCGCTCTGCGTGACCTACGCCACCCTCGCCTGGCGCCAGACAAGAATCTGGCACGATTCGCACGCGCTCTGGACGCACGCGGTCCGCGTCGACCCGCACTGCGTCCTCGCCCGCAGCAACCTCGGCATGCTCGAACGCCAGGCGGGCCACCTCGAGCAGGCCATCGCCAACTACGAGGCCGCCATCGCCGTCGATCCCCAGGACCCGATCCTGCTCAACAACTACGCCTACGCCCTGCGCCAGTACCCCGACCGACAGAAGGAGGCGATTGAGATTCTCCGCCGCGCGGTGTCGCTCAGTCCGAAAATGCCCGACCTGCACTTCACGCTGGCCAACGCGCTGATCGATTCCGGCCGGCTCGACGAGGCGATCGCGGAACTGCACAAGTGCATCCAGCTCGACCACGCTCAGCCACGCCCCAAATACCACCGCGCCCTGGGCGAGATCTACTTCACGCGCCTCCAGGAAGAGGGCCGCGCCGACCCCGAACTGCTCGATAAGGCCGAGGCCCAGTTCAAGCGGGCCCTGACCCTGGAACTCAAGCTGAATCCGCGCGGCCCGGGCGTCGTCAACGCCTGCTACCGCCTGGGCTGGATCGCGATTTTCCGTAACCAGCGGGACGCCGCGATCGGCTACTTCCAGCGCATCCTCGATATCGATCCCGACAATCGCGGGGGCCGGTCCGGCCTGAAACGTGCGCAAAATCTTACCGGATGAAGGCTTGCGTTGGCGTACGCCATCCCGTAGGCTTTCCTGCAGCGGCGGCTGGACACCCTCCCCGGGTGACGCCCCGCACCTCCCGATTCACGTACCGCCCAATCCGTCGGCCGCATGGATGCGCGGCGCCGCTGCACGCGGTGCAGGGTCGTGTACTCAGGATGGCGTTCAATTCGACTTACGCGGTCACGGATCGTCTGCGCGCGTCGCCGATCGGCGCGCGGAAAACGCTATGGAAGCAGTGAAAGGACAGTCACGCAGGA
>ERZ795053.6799-NODE-6799-length-11257-cov-4.476968_pt1 | contig 11257 bp, 10 predicted proteins | sample MGYA00375137_ERZ795053 | MGnify/ENA primary metagenome ERZ795053 (study PRJEB30182, sample SAMN05720284) | activated sludge metagenome | isolation source: Anaerobic digester | place: Hong Kong | collected 2014-12-17 ... | reverse complement strand
CTAACGGAGACGGTAGCTAACCATCCGGATGTACGCTATGCCTTTATCGTCGATGTCCAGAATCAGGTTATCGCCCACAGCTTTCCCGATCACGTACGGGATGAACTACTAAACCTGACTTTTGCCGACCTCAGCGCGCAGTCTTTACTCCACAATTACACCAATACCTTTGACCCTGACGGCCACGGTCATCATATCCATTTTGAAAATAACGAAGGGCATATTCACGAATTTGCGGCGCTGATTGCCGATGATGGAGGTGAAACGTTACGGGTTGGCCTGTCCGAAGCCCGGTTGCATGACATCATCAATCGCACCACGTGGCAAATGTTATTAACTACCGTGGTGGTGGGACTATTTGGCATTTTGGCCGCGATGCTACTGACCTGGGTATTGACCCGGCCTATTCTTGATCTGGTCACGGCCACCGAACGGGTGCGTCAAGGTGATTTGACGGTACGTGTCCCCCATTGGGCCGATGATGAAATCGGCGCGCTGGCCGATGCCTTTAACCAGATGACGTGCGATCTGGAAGTCAGTCACCGGGCCATTGAAGAAAAGGAGGCGGCCCGAACGCGTCTGTTAGCCCAACTAATCAATGCCCAGGAAGAAGAGCGTAAACGCATCGCCCGTGAGCTGCACGATGGCGTCGGCCAAGCGCTGACCTCGCTGCTGGTGGGGCTAAAAATATTAAACCAGCATGACGATCCGGCTGTCCTCCAAAATAAAGCAGTCGAACTGCGGCAAGTCGCCACCGAAACGCTGGAGAATGTGCGGCTGCTCAGCCGCCAACTGCGACCCAGCGCCCTGGATGATCTGGGACTGGCGGCGGCGGTCGAGCGTTATCTGGGTGAGTTTTCCAAATTGTACCCGGCCTTACCCGTCGATTTTCACGCCGATCTCCCCAATCGACTGCCCTCTACGGTTGAAACCAGCCTCTACCGGATTGTCCAGGAAGCGATGACCAACGCCGCTCGCCACAGCGACGCGACGGCCTTGAGCGTCTTGTTGACCCAGCGCAACGGACAGGTGCAAGCCATCGTCGAGGACAACGGTCACGGATTCGATCCGGAGGGAGCTGCTCGCTCCGGCAGCAGCGTCGGTATCCACGGGATGTTTGAACGGGCGGATTTACTTGGCGGGCAAGTACAAATTGAAAGTAGTGAGGAAGGAACGACGATCTATGCGGAGATTCCGATATGAGCGACGATAGGCAAATTCGAATTGTTCTGGCCGATGATCATGCCGTTTTACGCGCCGGTCTCAGAGTCTTACTCAACGCCGAACCGGATATGATCGTGGTCGGCGAGGCCGGCGACGGCGAAAGCTGCGTGGTCATCGCCGCCGAACTCCAACCCGACTTGGTTTTGCTGGATATCAACATGCCCAACACCAACGGCTTGGAGGCGCTGGAAATTCTGCGCCAAAAGGTCCCCCACAGCCGGGTCTTGATCCTGACTATGCACGATGATGCCGTTTACCTGCGACAGGTGCTGGCCGCCGGCGGGGCCGGTTACGTCCTAAAAGAAGCCGCCGATAGCGAACTCTTAACCGCCATTCGGACGGTGTACAACGGCGGTGTATTTTTGCACCCGGCGCACACCCACATTTTATTGGAACAAGCGATCAACAGCGCCCCGACCGCCGCTACGCCCGACAGCCAGCTATCGAACTTGAGCGACCGTGAACAAGAAGTTATCCGTTTGATCGCACTGGGCCATACCAACAAGGAAATCGCCCAGATGCTGCATTTGAGCGTCAAAACCGTCGAAACCTATAAAGCTCGGGGGATGGAGAAACTCAATATCACCACGCGCTCGGCTTTGGTGCGCTTTGCCTTAAAGCACGGCTTGGTGGACTAGTTATTGGGAAATAAAAAAGAGCCTCAGTTGAGGCTCTTTTTTATTATGTATGAAGTCGATGAACGATGTTAGGCTGCTACAGGTTCTGCTTGCGGAGCCGGCTTTTGAACGGCAACCCCGCGCCAAGGTGTTCCAATCAGAGGCAGTAAGAAGTAATCTAAACCAATGTACCCGGCCACTTTCCAAGCCATAATCAAGCCCACGGCTACCACGAACAGCATCGGGTTGGAGCTGGCGCTACCGGCCATCATAAAGTTCCAGTTCATAAAACCACCGAAGAAAGCGGCGATGCCGGTGAAGAGGCCCAGAACCAGGGCGATACCAATAATCATTTCCCCATAGGCCACCATTGGAGCAAACCAGGTCCAAGCTTGAGCGTCGAGTAGAGATTGGATGAAAGTGCGATACCAGTCGAAGGCAATGGTTGGGCGACCGGCCTCAGGAATAACAATTGCATTTTCCCAGTAGCCTTTCAAAGCGACCCCGGTATCCACCCAGGCCGGGTTGTGAATTTTGTGAAGGGAAGCCTCGATCCACTGATAGCCGAGCCAAATTCGCAGCACCAGCCAGATCCAAGCCGCACCGGGACTACTTAATAACCATTGAACAAAGGGAGGGTCTTGCACAACTTCGTTTTTGTGAGTAACAGCGCCAGTCATTTTAAAATCTCCTTATGTATATCGCAATTGTGATTGCAGTTGTTGTAATTGATTTGATGATTGTATTGTATAATATTTCACAATTGCTGTGTAGCAGGAGATTCCCTAAACTTTCTCGCCCGCGTGTCAGGATGAAAGCTTCACTTTGTGGGGATTTTCCTGACATGTCCGGAGAAAGGCTAAGGTCGCTCGCCTCTGGCCAGGCGCCGGTTGATATCATTGGAGACAATCGGCCTAGCAGCGGCTATGACCAGTCAAATGAAGGGTTTACAGGAAGAAGTTCGCTTACGTCCGGCTCGATGTGGAATAACTGGTCCGGCAGGCTGAAACCGGCTTCGAGGAGAACTTGTTCGGCCAGCATGCGGTGGCGTCCGATCTCGGTGATGCGATGGGCATCGGAGTTGACGACGACCAGCCGGCCGCCTTCTTCACGGAACCACTGGAACATCGTCGTCAAGGCGGTCAGCCAACCCGGTTGATGGGTGAGAAAGGCTGTATTCAGTTCCAAGGCGCGACCGTAGCGGGCCACGGTGGACAATGCCTCGCGGATCGTGGGTTCCAAGCGGAAAGGATCGAACGTGTGGCCCAGCAGCGTCCCGCGCCAGAGAATGCGGTCGAAATGGGCAATGATGTCAAAATCGAAATTCATCGCCATTTGGGCCAACTCTTTGAAATAAGCAGCGTAAACCTCATCTGGCTGTCGGTCGGCAAAGCAAACCGCTTCATGAATATTCTTGCCGTTGAGCCAATGCAGCGAGCTGATGACAACATCGAACGGATATTCCGCCAGCAGCGCGAGCGCTTGGTCAGAAAACATGTGGGGGTTGCCTAATTCGACGCCGGCGTGAACCGTTAAGCCCAGGGGTTCAAATTTAGCCCGGCAGTGGTCGATGGCTTCAAAGTAGGTCTCGATGTGGGGAAAGCCATGAATCTGGGAAGCAGGGTGCCATTCGGCGTGTTCGGTCAGGGCAATTTCGGTTAGGTCCAGATCGAGCGCATGGCGACACATCATCTCCGGTGTGTGATCGCCGTCAGGGCTGAAGGTGGAATGCATGTGATAGTCAGTGGTTAGGGTTGAATAGTTCATCGGTATGTCCAATCGGTTATAGGCGTAAATGGTAAATAGTAATTGGCCGTTTAATCTCTAATTACCGTTTACCAATTACTGATTACCCTTCTAAATCAGCAAATACATATAAAGAACAGACAGCAGGATAGCCCCGCCTAAGATAGCTCCGGCAAAGGTTTGGCCGACGGTGTGGCGCTGAAGGCGAACTCTGGCCCAGGCAATAATCGGTACGCTCACCACAAACCAAATCGACAAACTGCCGATGACCAGCCAAGCCATCACGGCCATTCCGGCGGCTGAGGCGCTGTGGAAACTGATTTTCCAGCGTAAGGTGATCGCCAAAAATATGACGGTTTGCAAGCACATCGCCGCCGCCAAGGCGACCAGCAATCGAGGCGCGGCGCCAAAGTGCAAAATACCCCAGGCCATGAAAGCTGCGGCCACGGTGACCAGTAGGGGGCGCGTTCGCTGCTCACGGACTTTAAGGTGGATATCGGTGATGAGGCCCTTTTTAAGCAGCCAAACCAGGTACAGCAGCGGCATCAACACCACCAACACCAGATAGACCCCCATCCAGTACCAAGTCGAGCGGGAGGCCGGCAGACTCAGCACCCCCAAAGCGATACAGGCCGTTGTGGTTAGCGGCGGACTGCCGATTTGTGAAATCCAGAAGGCCAGCCGTTCATCCCAGGCCGCAGCACTTATAGCCGCTCTATTCTCCAGCAAATTTTCGCTAAGTTGTTCCATAAAAGACGCGAATCCCTTTTGCATAGTGACCTGCATGTTTAGGTCGATACCAGTGTAAATCGCCCGATTAAAGGGTGAGTTAACATCTCTTTAAGCCCCCTTTAAGTTCGAGTTAACTATTTTTAATCACAATAATTATGCAACAAAGGTAGCCTGGTAATATTAAACATATTTTACACATCTTTTATATAACATTAAACTGACCTTAACAACCACTTCGCTTAACCATGCTATTTTAATTAGAAACACTGAGAGAGGATACCCGAATGAAGAAAATCAAGAAAATAAAGACTGCTCAACGAAAACTGGTCAACACAACCCACGACTTTATTTTCAAAAACATTCACGGCAATCGCCTTATCTATAACCAATGTTGGGAAGATCCTCGAATCGATCGCCAACTGCTGGAAATCAACCCCGACAGCAAATTAGTCATGATCACCAGCGCCGGTTGCAATGCTTTAGATTATTTACTCGACACACCGGATACTATCCACTGTGTCGATGTCAATCCTCGGCAAAACGCATTACTTCACCTGAAGCTGGCCTTTATTCGGGAAGGCAATTTCGATAACTTATTTAATATGTTTGGGATGGGCGCATACGGCACGTATCAAGAGCTATACCAGCAAGTTAGAGAACAACTACCTGACTATGCGCAGGATTTCTGGGATGAAAAGATCTATTACTTTGATCAAAGCAAACCGAAAAAATCGTTTTACTATCACGGCACCTCAGGCGATATCGCTTGGCTGCTCAGTCAGTGTTTACTTCAAACGAAAAAGAAGCTTCGTCGCCTCTTTTTCGATCTAATCGACGCCGATAATTTGGACGATCAAAAAGAGATTTATTCCAAAATGGAGCCAACGTTATGGAACAGTATTAGCTGCTGGCTGGTGAAACACCCGCTGGTGTTGGCCATGTTGGGCGTACCAAGACCTCAAATTAAATTGATTGAGAAAAAACATCCCGACGGTGTGGTGGGTTATGTGCGTGATAATCTAAAACGCGTTTTTACTGAAGTAAAGATGAGCGAAAATTACTTCTGGCGAGTTTATTTAACCGGCTCCTACAGCCGAAGCTGTTGCCCCAACTATTTAAGACCGGAAAATTTAGAGCACCTGCAAACCCACTCCGATAGGATAAATCCCCATACCAGTACCCTGGCCGATTTTTTAAAAACGCAGCCAAGCCGTTATTCCCATTTCATCTTACTAGATCATCAGGATTGGTTGGCCTGGCATAATCCTCAGGGCTTAAAAGAAGAGTGGCAGCTAATTTTGGAAAATAGTCAGCCCGGGACTAAAATTCTCATGCGCTCGGCCAGTACCGATATTAATTTCATTCCAAAGTCAATCCAAGCCTCCCTTCAATTTTTTCCCCAGTTAACCTTACCATTACATCAATTAGACCGCGTGGGGACCTATGGCAGTTTGCACCTAGCCGAGGTGATATGACCCAGATCAATGTAACCTTACCAACCACCGACCAATCGCTGCGGATGGAGCAATATTATCGACTCCATTCAAAGATTTACGACGCCACTCGCTGGAGTTTTTTATTTGGCCGCCGCCAGATAATTGACAAGGTGGCTGCGTTACGCACCCCCAGCCATATTTTGGAAGTCGGCTGCGGCACGGGCAAAAATTTAGTCGCTTTGGGACAAACGTTTCCGCAAGCCAAAATCATTGGTCTCGATATTTCCGAATCGATGTTGAGCGTGGCTTGTAAAAATCTGGGATCGATGACTAAACGTATTTCGCTGCTTTGTACCTCATACGATCAATCGCTGAAATTGGCTCAATCGTTCGATTTAATTCTCTTTTCTTACTCCTTGACGATGATGAATCCCGGTTGGGATCAGGCCATCGAGCAGGCTTACCACGATTTAGCCGATGACGGTTTGATCGCTGCGGTTGATTTTCACAACTCAAGGTTGACCGGGTTCAAAAAGTGGATGGCTGTCAATCACGTGCGGATGGACGGTCACATTTATGAGAAACTTAATCAACGCTTCTCCCCTGAAATCTTTGAAGTTCAGCCTGCTTATGGTTTCCTGTGGCAATATTTTCTATTTGCCGGTAAAAAGTAAGGAGGTCATAATGACTAAAAAATTAAAACTATTTATCGCCATTGCAACCTTTTTGATGGTTCCTTTGCTCACTTACCTCTATTTATTTACCCAAAAGAAGCAACAGTATAAACTGATTGAGCAAACTCAAAAAGATATTATCAAGTCGTACGAAAACGAAATCACACTCAAAACCTTTAATGCGGACGCATTACCCCACCTTACCACCGGAGCCGTCACTATTCCTAACTTTCTACCAGAGCCGCTCTTTGCCGAACTTCACGACATCGTTTTAAAAGAAGCCAAAACAGAACGATCTTACCTGCCGGGCCATAAAAAAGGGGGGACCATTTCCTATGAGGAACTCCATCAGCTGGCGCCCAAAATCATCGCTCTCTATCATTCCCCGGAATTAAGACAGCTTATATCACAAATTGTGGGTGAGCCGGTCAAACCAACGCCAATTAACGACCAAAGTTCCTGCTCGCTGTTGTACTATGACAAACCGGGCGATCATATTGGCTGGCACTACGACCACAACTTCTACAACGGACGACATTTTACCGTATTACTGCCCCTCATAAACGAACATCTAGCGACCAAGGAACTGTCGTCAACGCGATTGATGGTAAAAAAGGATGACTTGGAAGAGATTGTGCCTACTCCACCCAATACACTGGTTCTGTTCGAAGGGGCGCGCACCATTCATAAAGTTACGCCGCTGGAACCCAACGAACTGAGGATTTTACTGAGCATGACCTTCTCCACCACATCCAGGGCATCGGCCCCTAAAGCAGTAGCCCGTCGCTTTAAAGACACGGCCTTTTTTGGCGTGCGCGCCCTGTGGACTTAGGTATTCGAAGATAAACGATGGTTCGGCATCCTCTCAAAAAGCAGAGACTTTCGCAACTACGGCAAATTCAAATTAGTCCTAGGTCACCCCAAATTTTGGCATAAAAAACACCAAAGCAGCCAGAACGTAGAAATTTTAGACGTTCTGGCTGCTTTGGTGCGTAATCCAACCAACAAATGGTCTATTTGATCGCTATTTTCTGACCACCATCGGACCTAATCGACGGCCGCCTAAGAGGTGCAGGTGCAAGTGGAAAACCTCTTGCCCGCCGTGTTTACCACAATTCACAATCAGACGATACCCATCCTCAGCAATGCCCTCATCTCGGGCCACTTTAGCCGCCACGACAAATAAATGTCCCAATATCTGCTCATCCTCCACAGTCACGTCGTCGACCGTCGGAATGAGTTTGTTGGGTACAATCAAAATATGGGTCGGGGCCTGCGGATTAATATCACGAAAGGCGGTGACCGACTCGTCTTGATATACAATATCGGCCGGTATTTCTTTCCGAATGATCTTGCTAAAAATGGTTTCTTCAGCCATAAAAAAGCTTCTCACTAAGACTCAAAAGATCAAGCAGAAGTTCTTGCTTGATCTTTAATGTTAAATCTCTTCAGCCACCGTTCAGGATTTGGGCGTGCGGCGCAAATCAGGCATGTCCCGCTCTAGATATTGGCCCATCTCTTTCAGATGACCGTGAGTATAGGGCAGCAACGCCATATACCTGGCTCGTTTGACAGCCAAAGCCACTTGGCGCTGATATTTAGCACTGGCGCCTGTTTTACGGCGCGGGCGAAGGCTGCCGTCATCTTCGAGAAAATAACGTAAGGCTCGAAGATTTTTCCAATTGATATCCGCTAATTTAACCGGAGGTTTCTTGCGGCGACGCTGACCATAATTGGATCGTTGCCGTCCGGAAAAAGATCGATTGGATGATCGTCTCGGCGGCCGGGAGTCCGACCCGTTATCATCCGTATCTCTTCTTGGACTTCTACGTTTTGAAAATGAGCTGCTTTGTTCTTCGTCTGCCATCGTTTCTTATACCAATTAAGTAATATCTTTCAAAGAAAGTCCTTCATCGCTCAGGTAAGCCACCAACCCCTTCTTGTCGATGGTACGTAAGGCCCGGGTAGATACCTTCAGGCGAATTGAACGACCTAATTCAGGAACATAAATTTTTCGTTTTTGTAAATTGGGTAACCAGCGTCGTCTGGTTTTCTTCTGGGAAAATGGAACATTGTTACCGGTCAACGGTCCTTTGCCCGATATTTGACACTTGCGAGACATATAAAACTCCCTAATTCTTGAATACTAATTCAACGATTGCAATCAATAAAATTACCACACAATTTGCATATCGACAAATAGCGCGAAATAATTTTATCTGTTTTTCATTATTAAGAGATAAAAAGGGGGAAACCTAGATCGACATAAATACCCAACACCGTCGCCTTACGGCCACGAACTGTTCAACTGAATCTTGAGGTCTATTGCCGGGCAAGGTTCAGTTGAACAACTCAGACCAGAGCAACGGATTGTCCGCGGCTATCCCAGCGGTTCTTTACTGATTTGGAACAAACAAGACGGAGCACCAGCCGCTTTACATTCAATTTCTTCGACTCTAAAGTCTTTGCCGCCGCTAACCCAGCGCAGCCCTTCTTGCAGAATGCCCACAGCGCCGTAACATACCTGTCGGTCGGCCGTATGGTGCCAACACATAGGGCACACATGAATATAATAGTCGAAATGATCTTCGTGCTCGATGACTTCAGAGCGTTGGTCACTAAACTTATTAAAGGACTCAGCCATCGCTTTTAGCCCTACTTTCAATTTTGTACCTAGTGGTAAGACTTTGAAAGCCAAGTCGGCGGCGCCGGCCGTTGCCCCAAATTTTGACAACCCTTCAGCAAAAGAGGCCCGGCCGGAGCGCAGGGCCAAACCACGACCACCACGCGGACCATACATTTCGATAATACCTTGGGACAAGCCTGTGAAATCGGCAAAATCAAACTCGCGACTCAGGTTTGCCGGCGGATAGTTGTTAATAAGATGGGACAAACCGGCCAGATTTAACAATGCGTTAAGACCATTTTTGCCCATCACTTCTTCCAAAGCCTGGATATAAATCCGGCCCATCAAATTTGGATAGTTGAGTCCGCTTTTTTCACTCATAAGATATTATACCTTCTCTCGATGAATTCTAGGGGTCGGTATCAGATAAAATATTACCTGAGGTTGGTTATGTCTGCAAATATCAACGTGATTACTTTACTTAATGCCCCTCGCCCATGATACTCTTTGCTGTCATAATCGTCAAGCTAGGTTAGTCAATGTCTTTAAGGAATCCAACCTTTCTGGCGTTTGACCGGGTATTTTCGGGATAAACCGCGCAACTAGCTATCTACTCGCCAAACTTAATGCCTTGAGCCAGCGGCAACTCCGTTGACCAGTTGATGGTATTGGTCTGGCGGCGCATATAAGCCCGCCAGGCATCCGATCCCGACTGCCGCCCACCGCCGGTCTGTTTTTCGCCGCCAAATGCGCCGCCAATTTCCGCCCCAGAGGTGCCGATATTCACATTGGCAATGCCGCAGTCGGACCCCATCGTCGACAGGAAATACTCCGCGCTGCGCAGGCTGTCGGTAAACATGGCGCTCGACAACCCTTGCGGAACGCCGTTGTGGAGCGCGATAGCCTCATCGAGCGACCCATACTCTAGCACATAAAGGATAGGCGCAAAGGTTTCTTCGGCCACAATCTCACTCTGGCCGGGCATTTTGATGATGGTTGGCTCGACAAAGTTGGGGCCAACCTCCGGGCGAGGCCGGCCGCCGGTGACCACCTCGCCACCCTGGGCTTTGGCCCGTTCAACGGCGCTGACCATTTTTTCAACGGCCGATTGGTTGATCAACGGCCCCAGTAAAACGCCGTCCGTCAGGGGGTCGCCCATCGGAATATGCTGATAGGCTTTGGCCAACCGTTCGATCAGGGTGGGGGCAATGCTTTTGTGAACGATCAGTCGGCGGGTGGTGGTGCAGCGCTGCCCGGCCGTACCGACAGCCGCGAATAGGATCGCCCGCGTAGCCAATTCGAGATCGGCATTTTCGGTGACGATAATGCCGTTGTTACCACCCAACTCTAACAGCGACTTACCCAACCGGCCGGCCACCGTTTGAGCTACCTTCCGACCTGTCGGGATCGACCCGGTAAAGGCCATCAGCGGCAGCCGCTCATCTGCGGTCATCAATTGGCCGACCTCACCCGCGCCGATCACCAGGTTGAAGATGCCAGCCAGGCCGTAGTCGGCCATTACCTGATTGCAAAGATGCTGCACCGCAATAGCTGTTAGCGGGGCTAATTCACTGGGTTTCCAGATCATCACGTCGCCGCAGACAGCGGCGATCATCGCGTTCCAGGACCAGACCGCCACCGGAAAGTTGAAGGCCGTAATAACGCCAATTGGCCCCAAAGGATGCCACTGCTCATACATGCGGTGATTGGGACGTTCGCTGGCCATCGTCAGCCCGTAAAGCTGACGCGACAACCCGACCGAGAAGTCACAAATGTCGATGGCCTCCTGCACCTCGCCCAGGCCCTCCACCCGAATCTTGCCGACTTCCAGCGAGACCAACTCGCCCAACGGCTCTTTGTACTCGCGTAAAATGCCACCAAAATCGCGGATGAGGTCGCCGCGTTTGGGCGGCGGTAGGGTTCGCCACTGTTGAAAGGCGCGTTGGGCTTGCTCGACCACCTGGTTGTAGGCCGCCGGTGTGGTCTGTTGGATAGCCGCAATCGGTTCGTTGTTCGTGGGATTGTACGACGTCAAAATAGCTCCGTCGGTTTCGATCCAACCATCCGGGCCGGTACAAGCGCCGGGGTTGACTGCTTTGAGATTGAGTTTGTTTAATAATGCGTTCACTATGTCCTCCAAAATATTCATTGAACAGGAATTATGTTTGATCCGGGCGTTCATGTCAAAATAATTTTTATTTG
>ERZ795053.6794-NODE-6794-length-11260-cov-6.489871_pt1 | contig 11260 bp, 10 predicted proteins | sample MGYA00375137_ERZ795053 | MGnify/ENA primary metagenome ERZ795053 (study PRJEB30182, sample SAMN05720284) | activated sludge metagenome | isolation source: Anaerobic digester | place: Hong Kong | collected 2014-12-17 ... | reverse complement strand
ATCAACCGAGGCAGCATCAAAAGCTGCAAAATGCCGGTAACCATTATTCAGAAGCCAGTTGATAGCTGAAGTATCAGCCCTTATTGCATTTGACAGAGCAGCAAGTTCCGGGTAACCATTTTGCAACAACCACTTAAAAAAATCATGTTTCCCGTTAACCGCCATTTCAAAGGCGAGCAAAATCTTTACCGGATAATCATAAAGTTGCTTCATGATCTCTTTTCTTAAAGTCAAAAATAGGATATTCTCTTAAAACCATACAGCTGCAGAAATTACCGGAGTAATTTAATTATCCACTGATCACCTTAAATTATGATCTAATAAACATTGTATTTAATCCTTATTTGTCTGAGTTTATCAGCAATTTCGTTGAGAACTTTTCTTGGTACCATATTCAATCCGGTTGTTGTTGTTTGCCGGTCAATCGTGTAAAGCATAACATAACGTGGCCGGATGAACCGTAAATGATTGAGCCAGGCATGAACTTCTGCAGTGGTGGTGTTGTCCACCGGAATTCCATCAACTTTTCCGGTTACAAAAAGGGTTTGAATGATAGCTTTATTGCCAAATTTTTGGAGATTTTGAACGATTCTATCAAGTGTAAGGTCTTCTGAGCGGGGTTTGTTGATGAGTTGAAAAGTCGCTTCCAGTCCGGCATCAAGCTTTAGTATGTTATTGTCAACGCGGTTGAGTGCTTCGAAAATATCAGGTTTATGTATCATACTGGCATTGGAAAGAACGGTGACTTCTGCATGCGGGAAAAACTGATTTCTTAACTGAAGAGTATCATCAATGATATCTGTAAATTCCGGATGAATGGTCGGTTCGCCATATCCGGCGAAGGTAATGGAATCCGGAATATTATTTTCAGCTTTGAGCCGGATTAATTTTGTTTCAAGAGATTCATTGATTTGTTCGCGTGTAGGTAATTGTTCCATAACCTCCTTGTCGTCAGGCGACCAGCTACGATCACAATAAATGCAATTGAAGGTGCATACTTTTTTGTTGACTGCTAATAAATTAATCCCCAGTGAATTTCCCAGGCGCCTGCTCCTGACGGGGCCAAATACTGTCTGATTAAACATAAATCCTGACATTATTATCTCTTTTTGTGATAAATCACTTACCTAAACAAATTTTATGGCGGAATGTTATGTAATTCCTAAAACAGAACCTGGGATATTTTGACTATTTTTGAACCCAAAAACCATTTGCATGCCTGATCTGAAAGAAATAAAAGAACCCATAGCAGAGCACCTCAGCATGTTTGAAACAAAATTCCGCGATGCTATGAAAACCCGCGTGGCATTGCTTAATTACATCACGCAATACATTCTCAGAAGTAAAGGCAAACAAATGCGACCGATGTTTGTGTTTTTTTCGGCGGGAATTACAGGGCAGATCAACGAATCTACCTATCATGCTGCTTCACTCATTGAACTCCTCCATACAGCTACCCTGATCCACGACGATGTTGTTGACGATTCAAATACCCGACGTGGTTTTTTTTCGATTAATGCCCTGTGGAAAAACAAAATTGCAGTGCTGGTGGGAGATTATTTACTTTCCCGGGGACTTTTGCTGGCGCTCGACAACAATGAATTTGAATTGCTCAGGATTGTTTCCAATGCAACACGCGAAATGAGTGAAGGTGAATTGCTTCAGATCGAAAAAGCCCGGCGACTTGATCTTCAGGAGGAGATTTATTTTGAAATTATCCGAAAAAAAACTGCATCATTAATTGCTTCCTGCTGCGCTGCAGGTGCGCATTCGGCCGGGGCCAGCCCTGAAATTGTTTCCAGAATGCAGCAGATTGGAGAATACATTGGCATTGCTTTTCAGATTAAAGATGATCTTTTTGATTATCAGCAGAATAATCGTGTAGGTAAGCCCAATGGTATCGATATAAAAGAGCAAAAGATGACCCTGCCTTTAATATACATGTTAAATAATTCATCATTCCTCGAAAAAAGAAAAGTGGTGAATGTGGTCAAATATCACAATTTGAATCCGGATAAAGTAGCCGGAGTTATTGACAAGGTAAACCATAGTGGTGGAATTGAATATGCAACCGGAAAAATGCTGGACTATCGCGATAAAGCTTTTGCTCTATTAGCTGAGTTTCCTGAAACTCCCATGCGCCGTTCATTTGAACAGCTTGTTTCATACACTACTGACAGATCCCGCTAAGTTCCTCAGTACCGTTTTTCCCGATGATGTTTATATACCTGATTATTTTCATCGATAAAATTGAGAATCAGATTTTTGCCAAATTTGGTTCTGGCTGAAGTAACAAATAAAGGTGGCAATTCATCCCAGGTGTTTAATAATAGTGTTTTGTAGTTCTCAAGTTGTTGTTCTGATTCAGCAGGTTTGAGTTTGTCCTGTTTAGTAAAAACAATTGCCATTGGCAGGGCTGCTTCTCCAAAACTGTTGATCGTTTCAAAGTCAATATCTTGTGGGGGGATTCGTAAATCGATGAGGATAAAAGTGTAAACCAGATTTGGCCGATTGGTCAGATAGCTGCCAATCATTTTTTTCCATAATTCACGGTTCTTTTTTGATGTTTTAGCGTATCCGTAACCGGGAAGATCAACAAGATACCAGCTGTCATCAATCAAAAAATGGTTAATGGTTTGGGTTTTTCCGGGCTGAACTGAGATTTTAGCAAGTGCCCTCCGGTTGCAAAGCATATTTATCAGCGATGATTTTCCTACATTCGATCGTCCGATAAAAGCATATTCAGGTAGATTTGGCGGTGGACATTTCCGGTAGTCCGTATTGCTGATGACGAAAGTTGCTTTTTTTATTTCCATACGATGGATGATGCAGATGATTTCTGCTACTTTCCGCTAAAGTAGCGCTCTCTCTTTTCCTGAAAGATATCAGGGATTTTTATCATGATTCCTGTTTCTTCAACTTTTCCAAAAGATTCATTCAGTGAAGTGCCAAATGTTTTCATGGTGGATGAAAGATTCATGTAGGCGTTCACAAGTGGTGGAATGGATTCGTTGCGTTTTCTTACAAATTGCTGTAATGTTTTATAATTTTCCGAATAGTTCTTTTTATTAAAAAGCTCCTTGAAAAAGTTTATGTCAGATTTTATCTCGAGCGGGTTGTATGGATAAACAAGTTTTTCGGGATCCGGAAAAAAAGTCATCAGAAAGTACATGATTGCTTCACGTGCAAGGAGGTCAGAGTTGGGATACATGGTAATCTTTCCAAAAAAGTAATGAACATCAGGGTTTTTGACGATGAGCATCCCTAGTCCGTCCCACAGATGATCCAGCGAGTAAATACCTGTTCTCACATTTTTAGAGGGCTGATATTCAGGTTGAACAAATGATCTGCCCAGTTCGATGGTTATAGGAAGATACTCGTTGATAAATTTTTCGGATAAATGAAAAAGTTTCGAAGTCGGTGTTTTTACTTTTCCCTGCGGATCGACTTCAAGATTTTTTCCGTGAATAAATCTGTATCCGCCAATAATTTCCTGGTTATCAGGGTCCCAAACGATTAGCTGCTCGAAGGAGTTATCTCCCTGATCGTATGCGTCAATATCAACAGATTTTCCTGTACCACCTCCTGCTGCACGGAAAGAAATCTCTCTGAGCCTTCCAATTTCCTGCATCAGGTGCGGAGAGTTACTGTTGTTGATTATGAAAATTTTATTCCTGCCAAAGTTTGTATTTCTAACAAACTTTTCATCTGTCAGCTCGTCCAGCAGGAGTCTTCTGTCAACTTTAGGAATAATATCATTCATTTTTTCGAATTGTTAGCCTAAAATTTTTGAGTTAATCAAAATACGGTATTTTCATCTCGTCCCAGGGCATAAACATGCTCTTTGATTTTTTGAGCCCATTCGGTATGTGTGTATCTTTTATCAAAAGTCTGCACCGAAATCGGCTTGCCAAAAGTAATCTTTATTATCTGATCTTTTTGTTTAAACATTTCATCTACAAGATAAAGCATTTCAATATTGGCTTTGATTTTAAGTCGTTTGCGCCAGTTGGAAAGGTTGTAAAAAAAATTGGTATTACGACCGCTGATGTGGACCGGGATAATATCCCGCTGATATTGAATGGCTTTGGAAAGGAAGGTTTTTTTCCATTCCAGATCAATAATTTTTCCTTTTTGCTTGCGTGATACCAAACCGGCCGGGAAATAGAGAAGCAATTTGTCAGAGGCAAAAGTTTCGTTGAAAAGCTTTATGTTTTCAATGTTGCTGCCATGTTTATTGATGGGAATAAAAAGGTCTTTCAGGTTGGGGAGGTGCATCAGCAGGTCATTAACCGGGAAGAGGAAGTCATTTCTCACTTTTCCTATTTCCCGCATAAGGGCCATACCATCCAGTCCGCCAAGTGGATGATTTGATGCAATCAACTGTCTTCCGGCAGGGGGAAGATTTTCTATCCCACTGGTCTGAACCAGTGCACCAAAATTATTGAGTATGGCGTCAAGAAATTCTAATCCATGAAGGTCCCTGTATTCATAAAGTGCTTTGTTTACTTCATCCTGATGGATTACACGTTTCAAATAAGAAAATACAAACCGTGGTATGATCCTGAAAAGCTTCGGATTTTTCTCCAGGAATAGTTTTTCAACATTTATAAATTCTTTTGAAATCTCTTGCTGATGTTCGGTTTGCTGAGGCATAAAAAAGTATCATAATAGAAAACGAGCAAATTTAAGAATATTCATATTTGCCTGCTGAAATTTTTCTGATAATTATTTCGATTAAGATCGTTCAAGAGTAACTTGCAGTATGGTTGTTGTTTCAGTAAATACTTTCTGGTTGCGGCAAATTTGAGTTATTTTTGCATTTTCTGCCGAAGATTTACTGAAAAAAATATCTATGCAACTGGCAGCAGGCATGTAATCTTGTAAATATTCTCAATTGATTAATATGGCAAAAATTTTGATAATTGATGACGAACGGAGCATTCGCAACACTTTACGCGACATTTTGGAATACGAAAATTATAAAGTGGATGATGCTGAAAGTGGCATTGAAGGACTTAAGCTGGTAAACAGTAAAAAATATGATTTGGTTCTCCTGGATATCAAAATGGCGGGGATGGATGGAATAGAAACGCTGGAGCACATTATGAAAGTTTCGGATACACCTGTGGTGATGATTTCGGGTCATGGGACCATCGAAACTGCGGTAGAGGCTATAAAAAAAGGGGCTTTTGATTATATTGCCAAACCACTGGATCTGAATCGCCTGCTGGTAACCATCCGCAATGCCATTGATAAGTCCAATCTGATAAAAGAAACCAAATCCCTGAAACAGGATGTTCCACAAACCTGGGAAATGATTGGTCAGTCACCGGCAATGCTGCAGGTAAAAGAACTGATTGATAAGGTTGCACCTTCCAACGCACGTGTTCTTGTACAGGGCAGCAATGGAACAGGTAAAGAACTTGTAGCAAGATGGTTGCACGAAAAGAGTCCCCGTTCCAACGGCCCTTTTATTGAAGTAAATTGTGCTGCTATTCCTTCTGAACTTATCGAAAGCCAGTTATTTGGTCACGAAAAAGGATCGTTTACATCAGCTATTAAACAACGAAAAGGTGATTTTGAACTCGCTAACGGCGGAACTCTTTTTCTTGATGAAATCGGGGATATGAGCAATTCTGCTCAAGCAAAGGTATTGCGTGCACTTCAGGAGAATAAAATTACACGTGTCGGAGGTGAAAAAGACATTCCTGTGGATGTGAGAATTGTTGCAGCAACCAACAAAAACCTGAGTGAAGAAATAAGCAAAGGAAATTTCCGTGAGGATTTGTATCACAGGTTAAGCGTCATTATTATTGAGGTGCCCAACCTTAACGAACGTGAAGGTGATATTCCGCTTCTGGCTGATCATTTTATGGAGGATATTTGTAAAAAAATGGGGAAACAAATACTCACTTTCTCCGACGAAGCATATCAAAAACTTGAAAAATACAAATGGACGGGCAATGTCCGTGAACTTCGAAATGTGGTGGAACGGCTTGCTATTCTTTGCGATAAGAATGTTACAGGAGAAGATGTGGATAAATATTTGCAGCCTTTGCGATAAAAATCTGATTCTTGTATGTTAGTTGTCCGAAAGCATTAAAGGAACAAATTTCTTTAGTAGTTTAGTAACTGCTTTTGAAAGTGGCTTTAAACTGATCAAAAGTTTGAGTTTTGTATGCTTCATTTGCAATAAAATGCAGAACCGGTTCGAGTTGCTGTGGAGTATTGTAGCCGGGAAGAACGGTAATTAATCTTACTTCCTGATCAAGAAATGCAAACGAAGGGTAGGAGAGTCTTCGGTTCAGCAGTGCTACTGCCAGTTGATGAGTGGACTTTTTCACCCCTGGATGGGGATTTACATATTGCTGACCATTGATGATAATTGGAGCATCAGATTCAGCATCAAACTTCACAGGCCAGAAATATTCGTTCATATATTTTGCAATTACTGGATCAGAAAATGTGTTGGCATCCATTTTTTTACACCAACCACACCAGTCGGTGTAAACATCAATAAAAAACTTTTTCTTGTTTTTGTTTTTTGCTTTGCTGTTCAGTTCCACAGCTTCTTCGACAGAATACCATTTTACTTTGTAAGCTTCCTGGGCACTGACTGTCCTGAGGAAAAAAACTGATATCAGAATAAAAAAGGTTAGCTGGTATCGTTCTTTCATAGATGAAAATTGAAATTTTTATTGAAACAGTAAAACCTTTGTGGTTGCTATTGTTGTGATTGCGGCTGTCTGTTGATTCTCGTCAAAATGTCATTCGTTCTATATCTCTGCTGATATCTTTTTTCTTGATGGTTTCTCTTTTATCATAAAAATGCTTTCCTCTGGCCAGTGCAATAGTTAGTTTGGCAAGTCCTTTTTCGTTGACAAAAAGTAATACAGGGATAATTGTGAATCCTCTTTCATTAACTTTTCCCTGAAGTTTTTTTAGTTCTCTTCTGGTCAACAGGAGTTTCCTGTCACGCTTTGGCTCATGATTGTAAATGGTTCCCTGGGTATAAATGGCAATATGCATCTCTTTGATGAATAATTCGTTACCTTGAAAAACACAATACGCATCGGCAATGTTCGCTTTGCCTGCACGTACTGATTTGATTTCGGTGCCGGTGAGTTGAATGCCCGCAGTATATTCTTCCAGAAGAAAATACTGATAAGCCGCTTTTTTATTCTTTATTTCAATAAAATTTGCCATAACGGCTGCAAAAGTAGGAAAAGGAATCGTTTGATGATGTTCCATCAGAAAATTGATGGAACAAGGATAATTTTTCAACCGGATATTTTACTTTTGAAGTTTGAAAACGGAAATATGAGAAGTAACAGAAATTTAATCAAACCAGTTTTTTACAGGTTTCAATGGTTGTTTATCATCGAATTTTCTTTTGGATTATCATTATTTGTCACTGCCCAGAATCCTGATGTGAATAAAAAGGTAAGTTCTTACCGAATTATGTTCTATAATGTTGAAAATCTTTTTGATACAGACGATGATCCTGATAAACGGGATGATGAATTTACACCTGGTGGTTCACGTCACTGGACCAATGAACGTCTTTACACCAAGCTAAACAATATTTATAAGGTAATGATGGGTGTTGGAAAATGGGAGCCACCTGCTATTGCAGGTTTTTGCGAAGTTGAGAATGCTTATGTTTTGCAAAAACTGGTTTACAATACACCATTGAAGAATTATGACTACGGCATCATTCATTATGACTCACCTGACAATCGGGGTATAGATGTTGCTATGATCTACCGCAAAGCTCAATTCACTCCTTTACACACCGAATCCGTCCGTGTGGATTTTCCCGGGGATTCTGCTTCAAAAACCCGCGATATTCTTTATGTCAAAGGTTTGATCGGTGACCTGGAGATGATTCACATTTTTTTTAATCACTGGCCCTCACGATATGGCGGTTATATGGACACTCAGCCGAAACGAAACCGGGCTGCAGAAATTTTGAAAAGAAAAACAGATTCACTTTTTACTATCAATCCGTCTGTAGCTATTTTGATTATGGGAGATTTTAATGACAGTCCCGAAGATCACAGTCTGGCTGAGGTTCTCAAAGCCGTCCGCCCATTCTCTGACAGCGTTCAAAACCGGTTGTACAATCTCATGTTACTCCCGCGGGCAGATTGGACCTATGGAACATTAAAATTCAGGGAGTATTGGGATACCTTCGATCAGATTATCGTTTCAGGTGGATTGCTTAAAGGTATTTTTTCACTTAGTGTGGACCCTGCGCAGGCAAAAATTTTCCATGATGATTTTTTACTTCAGCAGGATGAACGTTATCTGGGACAAAAACTTTTCAGAACTTATTCAGGATTCAATTATCTTGGAGGTTTCAGCGATCATTTACCGGTTTTTTTGGATGTTGAGCTGAAAAATGACTGAATTTTGGCTGCATTTAGTTTGATATTTGAAAAATTAAGTATTTTTAACAGCTTGAATTTTTCAGCTTTTTTGAACTTAACTTCTGATTGTAGATGAAAAATACTTCTGAATCATCATCGCACAAGCGTCCAAAGAAGGTAACAAAAAATCAGAATCCCGGTTTTTTTGACAGGTCGATTGTGTTGAAAGAATGCGAATTGCTTCCTGTTCCATTTTTATTGATTTCCCCGTCGGGACAATTGCTTTATCTGAATCAGGAGGCAAGAGACCTGCTGTCAGGATTTTCAGCAGGGTATTTGAATAACTCCGTTTTCGATTTTATTCCTGCTGAATGGCATGAAAAGTTCAGAACAATTCTTAAAAAAGCGGTTTCGACTAAAAAAATTCAAACCAGCGAAATTCCATTTAAAACAATCTCAGGGATAAAGGTACAGGCGAAAGTTTATCTGAATACCTGCGATGAAACTGCTTATCCGGCCCTGCGTTTGATTATTACTGATATTGCAGATCTGAAGACCAGTTTTGCCAGACAACTTTTTGAAAGCGAAACAAAATACAGGGATTTAGCTGAAAACATCAATGAAGGTATTTATCTTACCGAGCGAGGCTTTATCACAGCGGTTAACAATCCTTTGCTCCGGATTTTTGGTTATTCGATGGATGAAGTGATCGGCCGGAAAGTGTGGGAGTTTGTTGTGCCTGAAAAGAGAAAGGAAATCAGGGAAATATTTATTGCCAAAGTTAAAAAAATGGATTCTACACCTGTAGAGGTGGAGTGTATCCGGAATAACGGAGTTCGTTTTTGGGCTGAGATAAAAATAAATATTTTCAAAGATCAGCAAAGAATTTTCGGCGTCTTATCAGATATCACCAACAGAAAAAATATGGAGCTGGCACTTAAAGACAGTGAACAAAAATACCGTTCGGTGGTAACTGCAATGAATGACGGAATCATCCTCCGCGACACAAAAGGAAAAGTGATGGCATGGAACAAAGCCGCAGAACGTATTTTGGATTTAAATGACGAAGAAATACGAAATTTACTTTCGTTACATCCCGGGTGGAATGCTATTATGGAAAATGGTGAACCTTTCCCTCTCGATCAACATCCTGCTGTTTTAACCCTGACAACAGGAAAATCGAAGCAAAAGATAGTTATGGGAATTCATAATACGAAAGGGAAACTAAAATGGATTACTATTAACTCGGAACCGATTTTTGGTGAGAATGGAAGCAAAATTGTAGCGGTGGTCACTTCATTTTCTGATATTACCGAGCTTAAAAATTCAGAAAAGAAACTACGGGAACTGAATGCGATCAAAGACAATCTTTTCAGTATTATTGCACACGATTTGAAAAGTCCTTACAATGCCCAGATGGGAATACTTGAGCTGTTGATGGACGACAGCATTACGTACAGCCACGAACAGCGTCAGCATTTTGTAAGAATGTTACTCGAAAGTGCCCGCCAGTCTTTTGCTCTTCTCGATAATTTATTACTCTGGTCACGTTCCCAAACGGGTAGAATACCATTTAACCCGATAAAAATTAATATAAATGATCTGATCAGAAGCACAATCCAGTTTTTTAAACCGGCAGCATCTTTTAAACAAATTGATCTGGAAGCTCGTTGTACAGGTGAAAACCTGACTGTAAGTGCTGATTATGAAATGATTAGTACTGTTGCCAGAAATCTGGTTTCCAATGCTATCAAATTTACTCCTTCAGGCGGTAAGATCAGAATCAGTTGCCGCCTGTTGTCCAAAGGTCAGATAAAAATTGCCGTAAAAGACACAGGTATTGGTGTTCAGGATTATTTAACCGAAAAATTGTTTTCGTCGAACGAAATCGTCTCAACCCCGGGAACAGACAATGAAAAAGGCACCGGTCTCGGTTTATTGCTTTGCCGAGATTTTGTTGAGAAAAATGGCGGAAAAATTTGGGTTAAAAGTATTCAGGGCAAAGGCTCGACATTCTTTTTTACGTTGAAAAATGCATCATTTTATAACGAATGCAACGGTTCGTGCATGAAAAACCTGCAATCGTTATATGATCAGATTGTCGCTGATAGCTTACTTCTTGCTGATTTCGAAAAAAATATATCAGGCCGGTTCCGCGAAGTTTTCAAAGTGTTGAACAAAAGCAATATCCGGGATTTTATCGCTTCCCTGAAAACGATTGTTGAAAAACATAACCTTGAGCTCTTAAAACCATTTGTTGATAATTTCAGTTATGATTGCATCACACGTGACAAAAATCAGGCAATGATTTGTCTGACTGAATTTGAAAAACTGATTGACCGGATTGACCGGTTGCAGCAGGTTAAAATAGAAAAACCCATGTGGAACAAATAATTTGGTTTTCCGCTATTTGACAAGTATTTATGCATTTTGACGAAGGGTTCATTAGCCAGACGGGTTCATTGCCGGATTATAAATCTCTTACAAACGCTCCCTTTTCTCTTATATCCCAGTAATTTAATCCATGATTATCGCAGTAATTTTTCCATTTCTTAACTTCAAAATAGTCGTTGGATGAATCAAACACCAGCAGACCTGTGTCGAGAATTGTGGTTAACTCAATGATGTTGATTTTAGGATTATTACGGAGTATGACGACATCGGTGGTGAGCGGTTTTTCTGGTTGAAGACACGGAAAATTTGCATCAATGATGGCGATTCGCGTTTGTCCTGCCATTAAAAAATGTGGGGAAAACGTAACGAATGGGAATCGGTATAGCTGTAGTGTGTCCTCACAAAGTTGATTGAAATTGAGGAAATTTATTTCGTTGATACCTGAATAAATGCGATTGGCTTCAGTGTTGAAATTGATAGCTGAAAGGTTG
>ERZ795053.6791-NODE-6791-length-11268-cov-10.129582_pt1 | contig 11268 bp, 7 predicted proteins | sample MGYA00375137_ERZ795053 | MGnify/ENA primary metagenome ERZ795053 (study PRJEB30182, sample SAMN05720284) | activated sludge metagenome | isolation source: Anaerobic digester | place: Hong Kong | collected 2014-12-17 ... | reverse complement strand
CCGACCCAGTAACCGACGGCGATTTCGTGCGCCACGACAAGCAGGTGTACCGCATCGCAGGTGGTGCGCCGGTGCCGGTGAGCAAGGACAGGCAAGCCCGGAAACTGACCGATGACGAGTTCGCCGAGCTCGCCACCCAGCCCGTCGATGGAACGTTCCTGCGGGCGAAAGGTGAGACGTACGTCATCGCCGGCGGCGCCCCGGTGTTCGTGCCCCGCGGAACACTCGACGCCTCCGACATCGTGACCGTCGAGCAAGCGGTCATCGACGAGTACCTGCCCCAACAGCCGGCCGACGGCACCATCGTGCGCACCGACGAGGGCGAGCGATACGTCTTCGCCGGGGGCGCCCCCATCCACATGTCACCCGATTGGTGGAAGGCGCTGCGACCGAAACCATCGGTCACCACCGTGGCGCAGAAGGCCCTCGATCTGGCCGGTGGCTTGAATAACTGGTCACACGTGCGCAACGTGCCCGCGGACGGCACGCTGATCAAGGCCGGCGCCGACGTGTACCTGGTGCAGGACGGCGTGCCGGTGCCCCACGAAGGAGTGCGCGGTGTGCCCATCGACCCGGCCGCGATCGCCAACGCCGGCGGCGAGGGGCCCTGGTCGCACCTCAGGTCCTAGGCCCGCTTTCGGTGACAAAACGACCAGCCACTGGTCACGATTTCACCGAAAGGTGGTTTACTCGAGCACCCAGCCGCGGAGCTTGCGCATGAACGGCGCCGCTTCGTGTTTGAGCGTCCAGGACGATAAGCGCAGCCCCACCGCGGGGTCGGAGATCTGCAGTTGGTTGTGGCGGTCGATGTCGGCCAGGTAGTTCTGCGGCTCGAGGTGCTGGATCCCCTCGATCTCCAGCCGCAGCACGCGGCCCGACGGCGTAACAAACTCCACATCGATAGCCCGCAGTTTTCCCTTTGCATCGAGCCGGCGCGTCTGCCTGTGGGGAGCGGGCACCTTGTGTCGTCGGCACAACGCGGCAAAGTCCAGCTCGTTAAGGCTGTGAGACCCGTCCACGAACTCGGCCGCCAGTTCCAAGATGAGACCGCGGCGTGGCAGGCACGGCATGTGGGCCAGAGTGCGTTTGAGCCGGTCTGCTGAAGACAGTCTCTGCTGCAGCACCGAGATCACAATGAACGCCGCCTCCCGGTCGGTGCGTGCCCAAGCGGCGGCGTGCGCGGTGGCAAAGTGCGCCGATGTTCGTGCAGGCCGCGCGGCAGGACCGTCGGGCGCTCGCGAGAACCGGTGGATCCGCAGCCACGAAGGTCCGGGCTTCGGTTGAACCCTGTGAGGCACGGCGACGTCGAACGGTGCCGCGAGGTCGTCGTCCCAGCCGTGCAGCACGAGCGCGTTGCGTCCGGAGAGTCTGGCCGAGGGACCGCAGTGCAGCACAGCGGCCCACGCACGTTGTTGTTCGGAAGGTGAAGATGGCGCAGCGACGTAGGTCTTGTCGGTCAATCGTCGCCAGTTGCCGCCGCGGGCCGCCCGCTTCGCTGCTCTTCGCGTGGGCTGCGGCATCTGCCATGTGGCGACGACGTTGTCCTGGTCAATCAGTAGTTGACGGAGCGGTGGAGGGATGCGCACACGCCACATCGTGTGGGGTAGCGAGCGGCAGGGGCTGACGACCGTAGATTCTGTGGACAACTGTCGGCGGGTCAGGTCGGTTACCCACAGACCGACTTCGGTGACAGAACGACCAGCCACTGGTCGCATTTTCACCAAAAGGGGTCCGCGCAATTGGCCATTCGGACGATGCCCGCACTACTCACGCGGACCTAATGTTTGCGCGTGCGGTCACTACGACGCATTCACGTGGCAGGCTTGGCGCTCGGAGCAGCACTGGCCATGACGTTGACCGCCCCGCCCGCAATCGCCGCCGACCTTCCTAACCCGCTGGCCCTGTGGCACCTCGACTCGATCGACGGGAACACCACCCCTGACGCCTCGGGCAACGGCTACACCGGCAACGTGCTGAACATGGAACTTGTGCCGGGTAGATTCGGCAACGCGGTCAAGCACATCACCACCGATGTCGGCAACGTCCGCGTGCACCCCGGAGGACTCGACGAACAGACCGTCACGGTGAGCGCGTGGATTCGCGGCGACGGTTCGCTGCCCGGCACAACCGACTACGTCGTGGCGCAAGGGGCGGACGGGTGCGTCGCGCAGTGGGCTTTGTTCCCCGGCGCCCAAAGGTCGATGAGCTTTTACGTCACCAACGACAGCGGCACAACCTACTCGCAGAACGCACCAAGGTCGGTCTGGGACGGACAGTGGCACATGGTGACCGGCACCTACGACGGGATGTACGTCCGGCTATACGTCGACGGTCAGCAGGTGCCCGGCGCACCGGGCGTCACGGATCTGGGCATCGGCAATGCACCCAACCGCGACCTGACGATCGGCAACTTCCCCGACGAAATCTGCGGCGGCACCCAAAGTGAAGCCGCCATCGACGAGGTGCAGGTCTTCGACACGGCGCTCTCGGCGGATCAGGTCGCGGAACTGTACTCCCCGAGTCCTACGCCGACGCCGAGTCCGACGCCCTCGACACCCACACCTACTCCGACGCAGCCGGGGCCAAGCGCGCCGCCGACCTTTTCCACGTTCACGAAGCCCGGGCTAACGCTGCTGCGGGCCAATCAGCAGGCAACCCGGTACGACTGGGACCTCAACGCCGACCGCGTGCCCGACGTGCGATGTCCGGCCGACTCGCCCGTCTTGGGTGTCAACCTGGGCCGGACCCAGGCTGCCACGGTCGCGTTGCTGGGCGCGAGCGTCCAGTCTGTTCAGTTCACCCGCGCCCGGGCCGGCGCCGCCCAAGAAGGTGAACAAGAAGCTGGGCCAGTCGGCGTTCTGCGGCGGCGATGGACTGGCCACGGACGTGGAGCTGTCGCCGCGGGCCTGCCGGACCAGCGTGGTAGTGGGGGTCATCGAAGCGCAGGGGTGCTTGCAACGCGTCGCCACCACGAAAGACCTTCCACGCGGCGAGCAGATCCTCACCGACCAACTGATCGCCGACTTCCGATCCACCCCGCAAACCGTCGAGTGGATCCAGTCCGTCTGCCTGGCTGGTGATCCGAATCCGGATTGCTACAAGAAGCGGTCGACCGACTGGCGTGACGCCGCGGTGTCCGCCACCGAGGTCTACTACTCGACGCGGCCCGTCCGCATCAACGGCATCACGTTCAGCCCGGGCAAGGGCGCTGCCGTAGTCATATCCCCGTACCTGGGCAGGATCATCAGCACGGACACCTCGGTGGACATCGAACCCTTGCCCCTGAAGATCCCCACCGCCATCAACCTCGACATCCGCGGAAACACCCGTCCATTGGCAAGCCCCGTGGAAGGCGGCACCGCGCGGATCGCCGGGTTCTCGCTGGGCGACGTGCCGCTGGGGCCGGCGGCGAAGGCGTTCGGCAGGTTCCTTCCTAAGGGCGACGTCGGGCTCGCCTTCCAGCAGGAGGCCGGACGCCGTTTCACCCAATTGGACCTGCACTTGAAACTGCCGGAGGAGTTCAGCCTCGCAGGCCTGGAAGCGACCGGGGACACTCGCGTGCGCGCAGACAACGAGAACGGCCTGTACGTGGACAACGTGTCCGTGCGGGCCAAGCATGTCAACCTCGGGGCGGCCGAGATCTCCGACCTGACATTCGTCTACAACAAGCGTGGCAATCCGCAGTACAACTGTGCAGCGGACTGGTGGAAGGCCACCGCCCGGATCTACCTCGGGTCGGAGAAGGGCAAGAACGCGGGCATTCTGATGGCCCCGGACCCCGGGCCGGACGCGAACGGGATCGCCTTCTGCGGCAAGCAGTTCCGTTCGGCCGGGGCGATCGTGCAATTCGGCAATCCGATCCCGCAGCCGCAACTGTTCCCCGGGGTGTTCCTGGACAACATCGGCTTCAGCGTGCGCCTGGAACCGACTGTTGTTACGGGGACCGCCGGCCTCGACGTGGTCAAGATCGCGCGCGTGCAGGGGACCATGGTGGTCGCCATCGCTTCTCCGGCGCAGCCGTACACGCTCAGCGCCAACGACGCCGGGCAGGAGTTGCGTCCGTTGGTGGGTCGGACGTTCAGGTCCACGTCGGTGATGGCAGGCGGCAGTTATGCCCTACAGGCCCCGGGCACCGACGTCACCATCCCGTTCGCAAACGGATACGTGGCCTACAGCTATCCGGGGCGAGTAATGGTCGGCGGCGGGGCACAGATGAACCTGGTGTGGATCAAGGTGACGGGCGCCGTCGACGGGGACATGGACCTTGACGCGGAACTGTTCTCCATCCACGGCCAAGTGCGCGCCGAGATCGCCGGTCTGCCCGCCGCAGGTGCTGAGGCGTGGGTGACGAGCAAGGGCATCGTGGCGTGCCTGGACTTGTGGGGAGTGCATCCCGGCGCCGGGTACAAGTGGGGCGGGTCGCCGGAGATCTTCTGGGGTACACCCGGGGACGGCTGCAAACCGAGCTCGTACTGGGTGGACTTCCCCCGCGATGCCGGGAACGCACGCCTGTCCGCAGTCGGTGATGGGATCGACTTCCAGGTCAAAACCGGTGAGAAGAAGATCGTGCGTCTGATCGGCGATTCGGGAGCGCCCATCGTCACCGTCACCGACCCGGACGGCAATCGGGTGGAAACCACCACGCAGGCAGGCGACGGACCCGTCAAGATCGTCCGGATGCCCGAGGAGAAGCGGACCTTTGTCATGGTGGTCGGCGGCAAGCCCGGCCGCTACTCGATCGATCCCACCGCGGACTCGCCGGGCGTGCGCGATGCTGCCCAGTCACAGCAGGTCAAGCCCGTGCAGATCAGGGGCAAGGTCGCTGGGAACGGTTTACGACGGACCTTGAAGTATCGGGTTGCGGGCGGACCGCCGCGACAGAAGATCACGCTGTTCGAGCACTCCGCTGGGGTCTATCGACGGCTGGGCATCGCTGGGAAGTCAGGCACACTGCGCTTCGCTCCGGAAGGGTCGGGCAAGCACCGCATCGTCGCCGAGGTGGCCAACGACGGCGTCCCGGCTGCGCCCATCACCGTCACCCGCTTCTCGTTCCAGCCGCCGAAGTTCCTGCCCGCGCCTCGCGCGTTGCGCATCCAGCGAGGGGCGAAGAAGGTGCGCGTGGTCTGGAAACCGGTTCCCGGAGCGACGTACTACCAGGTGGCTTTGCGGGGCACGTCAGGGCTCACCCGGCTGAAGAGCGTCAAGCGGACGAGCGCGGTGCTCGGGGCCCCGAAGTCCGAGGCCGGGCGGGTCGTGGTTCGGGCGGTGCGTGGACCCGGTGACGTGGGACGGGTGGCCAAGGGACGGTTCCGCGCCCGGGCGAAGGTTCAGTCCGACTTCCGCCCCTTCCGGGAGTTGCGCAGGTTGTAGGTCACCTTTCGGTGAAGAAGCGACCAGGCGGTGGTCGGTTTTTCACCGAAAGCATGTGGCTACAGACGATTGGCCCACGAGAACTGCGTAACGACAAGCTGTGATTATCCGTGGCGTGGAATCCAAAGAGGACTCGTCGGGGAGTCCCGGTCGCGCAGGGACAGATCTGCGCTGCGATCGTCCTGCGAAGCGGCGGCCAGAGTACGCCGAGTGGTCGCGAGTGTAGGCCGGGCAATCCTCCGAACACGTCCTTGACGACCCGCACGGAACCGGTGAGCTCTCGCAACTCGACACGTCCGCGACCCCAAAACTGCTGATCGAGGAACCGGAGTCGCCACCGCTGGCCCAAACCGTCGACCGTGAGCAGCCGGACTTGGTGGCCTGCTGGCTGCTGCAAACCGAATTGAGGCGAGGGGCTCTTCGTTGGGGCTCGCCATGGATACGGGGTCCGAGTTCTTGGACGGCGTGAGTCTGTGCGAGATGCCAGCTAGCTCTGTTCCGTGAAGCCGGCATCCTGCCCGGTCAGACCCTTCGCTCGCTGGACGCCTTACACCTGGCCGCAGCGGTGCCCATCGGCGTGGACCTCGTCCTCACCTACGACGAAACGCATGACAGAGTCGGCGCGGCAGTTAGGGTTGCGGGTCTTCAGTCACGCCTGAAGGCAACTCACGCCACCACCTCCAGTACCAGCGTTATCTCATCCCCCAGCCCGACCCCGAGCGCTTCGCGCATCGCGCGCTTCACCGGCAGCACGAAACACCCCGACTCCGAGTCCGGGAACACTGACGTGCGCCACACAGTCTCTCCGGCCCGTGCCTGCACTTTCACCGAGCCGAACCCGGCCCTCGGGCCAAGGGAGTCGGCGGCGTCCTCGATCGCCGCGCTGACCTCCGGCGGGACGGTGACGAAAGTCCACGTCTCAGTCCGGCGCGCGTCCCAACGCCACAGTCCCGCGGTGAAGCTGCCGCCAGTCACCAGAACAACGCCTCTCGAGCCAGCGACGCGGCGACCCGGCCGACGATCAAAGGGCCATCCGTGAACGGGTCACTGAGGGTGTGCAGAATGACCATCGCCGGGGTCGCCCAGCGCAGCGCGTCGTAGTCGATGAGCCGGCCGTCCTTCTGCCAGCCCAAAGCGGCCATCACCTCGCCCATCAGTTCGGCGGGCAGTTCCCGTTCTGGGGACACCGCAGTGAACAACAGCGCCACGAGAGCCGCGTCCTGTTCGAAGCCCACCTTCTTGGGGATGAGCCGTGACGCCACCTGCCCCCAGATCTTCTCCGACTGGATTCGCCCCATCTGACCCGCCTTGGTCAGGTGCAGTCGGTCCTTGCGCCGACGCAGCAACCCCGTACTCTGCAGCGCGCGGCGGAAGCTCAACAGTTCGGGTACCTCCACCTCGCCAATTCCTTGACGCCAGTACATCGGGATGACGGCCGAGGCCGCTTGCACTTCCTCGGCTGTGAGGTAGCCCGCACTCGTCAGCGGAATCCCGCCGTCATACGCCCGGTCGAGGAACCATTGGATCGGGGACAGTACGGCGAGCATCTCGTCGGGTGGCCACGACGGCCAGGGGTCCTCCAGGCGCAGCGCGTGGCTGATGGCGGTGTCGGCGACCGGCGAGCCCAGTAGCCGGGCGAGCAGGTCCATCAGCGCGGGGTGCACCTCGGCCTTGCTCAACACGAGGAACGGATCGATCAGCCAGTGGTTCGCCTCACCGAGGTCGAACGTCTCCGGATCGTCGAGAACGCGGGCCAGATCCTCGCCGCGGGTGATCCCTGCACTGTCCTCCGGCGGCGCAGCCCGCCGGCCATCCACGCACACCGCGGACGGCCCATTGGCCAACTCGCGTACCTGCTCGAGGCGCAGCGTGAGTTCCCAGCCGTCCCCGAAATCGTAGGCATACGCGAGTTCGTCGCCGGCGTCGCGCAGCACCTCGTCCAGGCGCACCCTGTCCGCGCCGATCCCCTCCTCCTCGTTCACCTCCACGTCGAACGGGCACAAGTAGAGCTGACTCTTATCGTCGAACGGACCTCCCCCACAGGCGAAGCGGTACAGATGTCTGTCCGTCCATCCGAATGCGCCCTGCATGATCGAGTGGACCAGGTCCAGGGTCAGGTCCGATCGAACCTCTACCGTGCGCCAGATAGCCGGGTCGGAACCGTTGAGCTCGACCCGGATCCGGTAAGTGAGCACCTCCCGCAGGCGGGGTCGCCGACGGTTCGGTCGGGTCATCGTCCTGCTGAGCGCATCGACGGCCAACAGCTGCCAGCTTGCCCTACGCAAGTCATCCAGGTCTGCGCCGGAAACCAGGTCATCGAACTGCTTGCGAACATCATCACCAGACATGCAACAACGCTAACCGCGGGGTACGACAAGTTGAGGTGGCTGCACACAGCTGTGCACGTTTGTGGATGGTGCCTCGGTGGGAGCGGGCATCGTGCGGACTTCGCCCCCGAGGAGTTCATCGTGAGTCAGCCGAGTTTGCACACCCGTCCTCTGGAGGCGCTGCGGCGTGCTGTCAGCGTTTGCGTCGTGGCGGCGCTGTTCATGGCAGGCCTCGTCACGCTGGGCTCAGCGGTACATGCCGACCCCGGCTCCGATGGCACCCTCGATACGACGTTCAGCACCAACCTCGGCGGCGGCTTCAACGGCAATGTGTGGTCGGTGGCGGCCCAGACCGACGGCAAAGTGGTCGTCGGCGGGTCCTTCACTGCGGTCAACGGGGTCACCAGCAACCGCATCGCGCGGCTCAACGCCGACGGCACAGTGGACGCCGCCTTCAGCGCCAACCTCGGCACCGGGCCCGACAACGACGTGCTATCGGTGGCTGTGCAAACTGACGGCAAGATCGTGCTGGGTGGGTGGTTCACCGCGGTCAACGGGACGCTCAGCGCGCGGATCGCGCGACTGAACACCGACGGCACTGTGGATTCCTCCTTCAGCGCCAACACCGGCAGCGGCTTTGACTTCGACGTGCGCACTGTGACCATCCAGCCCGACGGCAAGATGGTGGTCGGCGGGGCATTCAACGCCGTCAATGGAACTACGAGCATCCGCATCGCACGGCTGAATTCCAACGGAACCGTGGACACCGCGTTCAGCGCCAACACGGGCGGCGGCCTCAATGACAAAGTGGAAGCGGTGGCGGTCCAGGCTGACGGCAAGATTCTCGTTGCTGGATACCTCTTCACCATCAACGGGATCCCCAGCAAACACATCGCCCGGTTCAATGCCAACGGCACACCCGACACCGCATTCGCCGCGAACAGTGCCATCGGTCTGACCGGTATCCCCTTTGCCCTGGGCATCCAGTCCGATGCAAAAGTGGTGCTCGGGGGGAACTTCACGAACGTCAACGGGACTGTCAGCTCGCGCATCGCGCGACTGAACTCCGATGGCACCGTCGACGCCAACTTCAGCAGCAACCTTGGGACCGGGTTCGATGGCTCGGTGTACGCGCTGGCCGTGCAGGCTGATGGCAAGGTCGTGGTCGCCGGGACTTTCACGAAGTTCAATGGCGTACCCAGTAAGAGCGTTGCGCGGTTGCTCCCGGACGGCCGGCTCGACACTGCTTTCAGCACCAACACCGGCACCGGGTTCAGCGGCCCGGTTCGCGCGCTCGCGTTGCAGGCCGACGGGAACATCTTGGCCGGCGGGGCGTTCGGCCTGTTCAACGAGACGTCCAGCAACAAACTCGCGCTCCTGCGCGGGACCGCTGTGCCGCAGCCAACCCCGACGCCGACGCCCACGCCCACCCCGACACCGACGCCCAAGCCCGTCGGCAAGCAATCAGTCAAGAAGCCGCCGGCGAAACTCAAGAAGGGCAAGCGCGCGCAGCTGGCTAAGCGAACGCGTCAGGGCGCGAAGCTGAAGTGGAAGACCACCACCAAGAAGGTCTGCGTAGTGAAGAAGACGACGCTGCGGACCAAGCAGAAGGGCACCTGCGTTGTGCGCGCGAAGGCACCAGCCGTGGGTGGCATCAAAGCGTTCTCGAAGAAGTACCTCATCAAAGTGAAGTGACGGCTCGCCGCGCAATACGGGGCTGGAGCCGTGACCCGGTGTACGGCCTTGCGCAGGTCCCACCTTCACGGGGCAGTTTGTATGTTTAGGCCTATGTCGACCCTGAAATCCGAAGACGGCCCGCTGACCGGGGTCAAGGTGGTGTCCCTGGCGATCAACCTGCCCGGCCCGGCCGCGGCTGCCCGGCTGACTGCGCTCGGAGCCGACGTCACAACAGTGCTGCCGCCCTCGGGCGACCCGATGCAGATGTTCCAGCCGGATTGGTTCGCGCAACTGCATGCCCATCAGGAGCTCGTGTCCGCGGATCTCAAAACCGAGGAGGGCTTGGGCGTTCTGCACGAGTTGCTTCGCGAGGCCGACCTGCTCGTCACGTCGTCGAGGCCATCGGCGCTGGCGCGGTTGGGCCTCGACCCACAAAGCCTGACCTCCCGGCACCCGCACCTGTGCCATGTGGCGATCGTGGGGCACCCGGGCGATGAGGCGGAAGTGCCCGGCCACGACCTCACCTACCAAGCAGTCAACGGACTACTCAATCCCCCGGCGATGCCTTCGACGCTCATCGCCGACATGGCCGGTTCGGAACGTGCCGCGCAAGAGGGCATCGCGGCACTGCTCCAGCGCGAGCGCACCGGCGTGGCCAGCCACCGCGAGGTCGCGCTTTCGGAGGTCGCCGAGACAATGGCCGAACCTGCCAAGCGGGGACTCACGACTCCAGGGGCCGCGCTTGGCGGTGGCCTCGGTGTCTACGGGCTGTACGAGACCAAAGACGGGTGGGTGGCGCTGGCAGCGCTCGAACCCCACTTCGCCCAGCGCGCGATGACCGAGCTCGAAGTCGACGGAACCCCGGCAGCATTCGCGAGAGTCTTCTTGACCCGTACCGCGGAGCAATGGGAGCACTGGGCCGCGGAAAAAGACATTCCGCTGGCGGCGGTACGAACGGCCTGAGGTCCGGACTGCCGGAAGCATGTGGACGCCCCGGCTCGCAGCGTCCACTACGGGACCGTGATTCAGGACCGAACCGCCCAGGTCTTGCGCTAGATGCTGGGCCCGTACTCGTGGCTTTACTCTTTTGGTACTTCGAATTTGGGTCAAGCAGCGGCCGGTGGTGCGCCTGACTGATTCTGCCGGTGTTCGGGCGTCCGGCGGTGGCGGCCTGGCACAAGCTTCGCCGGACCTGCTCTAACAGTGTGTGTGCGGGGTCGTGGACCACCAGTGATGCCCGGATCGCCGCGCCGCGGGGCTCGGTGACCCACCGGGCCGGGTGGTGGTTGACCAAGCAGGTCGGCAAGTATCGGCGTGTCGGTGGTGGCCGCGGCTTTCCTCGGACGACTGCTGACCAGCGGTTCGGTCCAGCCTCGCCATCACATGAGGGCCACCGGTCGCACCCTCGGCTCCGCTGCGGCCCCCATCTGATGGGAGAAATGGGACATAAGCCCCAGAAGGCACGCCGTCGCCATCACATCGGGGCCGCCGAGGGCCTCACCGCCCCCGCTGCGGCCCTCATGTGATGGCGGTGAGCGGTAGATGCTCTGGTGGCAGGGGCGTCTGCGAGCCATTGGCCACGTTGGGCTGTGACTGGCATACCGTCAACGACACAATGCTGACCTACGGTCAGCTGCTGGTCGACGATCCCGAGCGGATCGGCCCGATCCAGGCGACCGGGAAGGAACAGACACTGTCCAACCGGGTCGGGGGAGTACCGCACCCAGCAGCGGGCGACCACGTTCGACTCCCCCTGAAATCCGAAGGGCCCCTTTTTCGGCTTCGCCCGGAACCCTTTCGCACTCCCACTGAGTCGTACCCGGTGGAGCGCTGGACGCATGGTTGGTGCCCCCTGCGGCCGTATGGAACCAACGATCAAACACAGCCGCGTCCT
>ERZ795053.6787-NODE-6787-length-11271-cov-6.615728_pt1 | contig 11271 bp, 10 predicted proteins | sample MGYA00375137_ERZ795053 | MGnify/ENA primary metagenome ERZ795053 (study PRJEB30182, sample SAMN05720284) | activated sludge metagenome | isolation source: Anaerobic digester | place: Hong Kong | collected 2014-12-17 ... | reverse complement strand
CGCACCGACCTGGCTCCGGGCGCCTTGGAGCAACTGCGGGACAGCAAGATCCGAGAGGTGGTCATCCTCGGCCGCCGCGGCCCGGCCCAAGCTGCCTTTACGGTGCCCGAACTCATCGGGTTGGCGGCCCTCGACGGAGTAGATGTGGTTGTCGAGGCCGATCCCGAGATGCTGTCTGGTGATGATCAGCGCAGCCAACTCCTCAGCGATATTGCCTCGCGTGAGATCGACCCCGAGTCGACGAATCGTCGGATCGTGCTGCGCTTTGCTGCATCCCCAGTGGAGGTGCTCGGAGCCGATGGCAGGGTCACCGGCGTACGAGTGGCCCGCAACGACCTAATCACGGGGGCGGAGGGTGTCGTACGAGCAGAGACCACCGATGAGGTGCACACCCTTGAGGCCGGTCTGGTAGTCCGTTCGGTGGGTCACCGTGGCCTGCCAGTGGCTGACCTGCCCTTCGACGAAGCCGCCGCGATAGTGCCCAATGACAGGGGCCGAGTCGAGCCAGGCGTCTATGTGGTCGGCTGGATCAAACGCGGACCCGTCGGCTTCATCGGCACCAACCGCACTGATTCAAGAGAGGTCACCGACACGATCCTTGACGACCTCGACGCGGGCCTGCCCGAGCGGATTGGTTCGCTGAGAGCAGCGGGCGATCTGGTCGCCAAGCGATGCCCTGCAGCGACAGGACGTGAGGGCTGGCAGCATCTCGATGCAGTCGAACGTGAGCAGGGCGCGGCAGTTGGGCGACCTCGGGTGAAGGTCTGCGATCCAGAGCGGCAAGCTGCGATTTCGGCGGCGCCGCCTGCGCCTCAACGACGTCGACTGTTCGGTCGTTTCAAATAGTCCTCAGCGTCACTCCGCCCACTGTCGGAGGCACCGTCTAGGCTCACCTCGTGAACCCCGATGACTTGCTCGCCGAGCTCGATCCAGAGCAACGCGAAGTGGCCTTGGCGCTTCGAGGGCCGGTGCGGGTGTTGGCCGGTGCAGGCACCGGCAAGACTCGTGCGATCACGCATCGGATCGCCTATGGAGTCGCCTCTGGGGTCTACACCCCGACCGAGGTGCTAGCGGTTACCTTCACCACTCGTGCGGCTGGTGAGATGCGCTCACGCTTGCGCGCCTTGGGTGCTCCAGGAGTGCAGGCGCGCACTTTCCATGCCGCCGCGCTGCGTCAGGTGCGCTATTTCTGGCCCAAGGTGTACGGCGGAGATGCGCCGATCCTGACCGAGTCGAAGTTGCCCCTGGTCGGGCGGGCCGCCAAGGGGGTTGCGGTGTCCACCAATCGCGGCGTACTGCGAGATCTGGCCTCGGAGATCGAGTGGGCCAAGGTCAGCAATGTGCGCCCTGAGGACTACCTCTCCAAGGCCAGCAAGCTGCAGCGGACTGTGAGCGACTTGGAGCCTAGTGCGGTCGCAGCGGTCTATGACGCCTACGAAATGCACAAATCTGCTGAAGGTCGGATGGACATGGAAGACGTCCTGCTCTTGGCAGCAGCGATCCTCAGTGAGGACGAGCGCACCGCAGCGATGGTCCGCGGCCAGTACAAGCACCTGGTGGTTGACGAATACCAAGATGTCAATCCGATCCAGCAGACTCTGCTTGGCCTGTGGCTCGGTGGCAGCGAACAACTCTGCGTAGTTGGCGATCCGGCTCAGACGATCTATTCCTTCGCTGGGGCCCGGGCCGACTACCTGCTGGATTTCACCAAGCGATATCCCCAGGCAACCCAGGTCGAATTGGTCCGCAACTACCGGTCGAGCCCCCAGATCGTGGCTACTGCCAATGCATTGCTCGACGGGGCACAGACCCGCTCGGTCAAACTGCAGGCTGTTGGCGCCCCCGGCCCTGACGTGGGCTGGCATCGACATGCCGACGAGGTCGCTGAGGCGGATGCTGTCGTTGAGCAGATCCAACACCTTCGTGGGGTCGGCATCCGATTTGGCGACATGGCCGTCCTCTTCCGGATCAATGCGCAATCAGAGCATCTCGAAGAGGCGCTGTCCCAGGCCGACATCCCTTACACGGTGCGGGGGGCAGCCCGCTTCTTTGAGCGTCAAGAAGTCCGGCAAGCCATTGCCCTGCTTCGTGGCCAGGTGCGAGGCGGTGTGCCTGCCCAGGCATCTCTTGGTGAGCAGGTGGCCGAGGCTCTGAGCAGCATTGGCTGGAGTCCTAAGGCACCCGAGGCGAGAGGTCAGGTCAGAGATCGTTGGGAGAGCCTGCAGGCGCTGCTCGACTTGGCGGTGGCCTTCGCTGCCCAGGGCGCTGAGCTTGGCCTGGAGGGCTTCTTGGCCGAGCTCGATCGGCGTACGACCGAGCAACACGCGCCCAGTGCCGACAGCGTCACCTTGGCCACGATCCACACCGCGAAGGGTCTTGAGTGGGAAGCGGTTTTCGTGGTCGGGGTGCAAGAAGGCAGCTTGCCGATCACCTATGCCCAAGATCCGACAGCGGTCGAGGAAGAGCGCAGATTGCTCTACGTCGGGCTCACGCGCGCCAAGCGGCACCTGAGCGTGAGTTGGGCCGCGGCTCGAGCTCCCGGGCAGCCAGCTCGCCGACGCCACTCAAGATTCATCGCCAATCTGATCCCCGGTGAGCTCGTCCCGGCATCGACTGTCAGCGGCAAGAAGACCTCAACCAAGAAGCGCTCGCGCAAGGTCACCAACTGTCGCGTCTGCAATGTGGTCTTGGCTGATGCCAAGCAGCGCAATCGTGGCCGCTGCGACGACTGCCCGGTGCCCTATGACGAGGAGCTCTTCGAGCGCCTGCGGAGCTGGCGCCTGCAACGGGCCACCGAGGATGAAGTGCCGGCCTATGTCGTGTTCAGTGACGCCACCTTGGAGGCTCTGGCCGAGGTGGCACCGCTCACCAAGGAGGCCCTGTTGGAGATCAGCGGAGTGGGTCCCGCGAAGGTGGAGCGCTACGGGCAGGATGTCTTGCAGATCCTGGCGGAGGCGGCGACGAGCGCGACGTGATCGCCGTACAGTTGGTTGGTGGCAGTTTGCTCGTGGTGTGGGAAGGTCAGCCCGGCGCAGGAGGCCCCAGTGACATGGACCTTCGCGACCGAGCGGGAGCGGCTCGTCTATTTTTGTGAGGCCTGCTCACGGGAGAATCTTCGCGCCATGGAGGGCAAACTCGACAGCGAGTATTGGTGAGTTCGATCAGTCTGCGTCGGAGTCTGCGTTGGAGTCTGGGTCAGCAAAACCGGGCAGGTGCTCGATCATGAGCTCGCGAAAACGCACGCGCGCTTCCAACTGACTCAACACCCCGACGCCACCAGTCCAGGTGCGGTGGATCAAGAGATATTCGGGTGGGAGGTTGAGTCTGGTCATCACCGAGAAGGCATCGCCCTTGGGGTCGTTGATCCGGTTGAACTGACGGCGCATCCACTTGCGGGTGAAGTGGAATTCATCGACTTCGGTGGGCTCGACGAATGGGCCCAAGTAGTCCTTCAGTTTCTGGGGATCGATCTTGACCTTGTCCTTGATGAAACCCCCTTCGCGCAAGGAGTTGACCAACTCGTCGTAGTCGTCCATCGCTGCGATCCGGATCAAGGTGCCCAGCGAAGTCGGCAGATTGCCCTCGGGCAGGCGGGCCACAGCACCGAAGTCAAGCACCCCCAACTTGCCTGGGTGTCCGTTGTCGGTGGGGATCAGACGGAAGTTGCCGGGATGTGGGTCGGCATGCAGCATGCCGACCCGGCTGGGTGATCCGAAGAGAAACTTGGCTAGTTCTTGTCCGTAGTGATCGCGCTGCTCTGTGGTGCCGTCCTCGATGATGCTGAGCAGCGAACCAGTGCTGTCCATCCACTCGCTGACGATCACCTTCGGGGCAGCGCGAACCACATTGGGGATCACGATGTCAGGATCGCCTGCGTAGAGATCAGCGAATCGTTGCTGCGACTCGGCCTCCAGGTCGTAGTCGAGCTCTTCGACGGCCCGGTCGCGCAACTCCTTCATCAAGGCGCTTACGTCAATGCCCGGAAGGATGGGGGATAGTGAGCCCGCTAGGCGGGAGAGTTGCTTCAAGTCGGAATACAAGGCCTTGTCGGCCCCGGGATATTGCACCTTGATAGCGACTTCACGTCCGTCGACCCAACGACCGCGATGTACTTGACCGATGGAGGCTGCTGCGGCTGGCTCGGCATCGAACTCGACCAACGAGCGCTGCCAATCTGGACCCAATTGCTCGGCCAAGATCTCGCGCACGGTGATCGTCGGCATTGGGGGCGCGGAGTCTTGCAGCCGACGGAGGTTTTCGCGATAAGGCGCCGTCAGCTCCTCGGGCAGAGCCGCTTCGAAGATCGACATCGCTTGCCCAGCCTTCATGGCCCCGCCCTTGAGCTCACCGAGAGTGCGGAAGAGCTGCTCGGCAGTGCGCTGTTGGATGTCGGTCAGGACCATCTCGGCCGAGGCGCCACCCAATCGCTTGCCCAAGCCCAAAGCACTGCGCCCCGCATAGCCGAGAGGCAGCGCAGCGAGCTTCGCCGTACGAGCGAGCGACTTGCGGGGGAGTTCGGCCATGACACCAGTGTGACGGACGCCTCAATCCCAAGTGCAGGTGCACTCCGGATGCCGTAGCCAATCGCGCAACCTCGAAGTCTGGGGGTTGGTGCCCAACAAGATGGTGCGAGCCCAAGTCCATGGCGTCTCCCCGCGCAGCCAGGTCAGGAGATCTTGTAGCAGGAAGCTCTGCAGGAGACCTCGCGCTGAGTCGTCTCTTGGTGGATCCGCGCTGGGAGTGGTGGTTGCCAACGGATCGTCGTCAAGTGCCTGTGGTTCGATGCAGGCCAGACACGGGGTAGCGCCAGGCACGATGAATGGCCCCAGCCTCGGGGTGCCTCCCGGATAGTCACCCAAGACGTGGGGGATCTGCGCACTGGTAAGTGCCTGCGAACTGGTCTGGGTCTTGCCGATCAAGATTGCGAAGGTGGCGTTTTGCAGGCGGCTCACTCGTCGGAGTCCCAGAGAGTGCCAGGTCATAGGACTGAGTTCGAACCCCCGTGTATAGATCCGGGCATCCGTGAGCCTTTGCTCGGTGATCGCCATCGCTGTGATGGTGGAGGCCAGCCCCTGCTCGCAGAGCAGCTGAAGCGTTTGGTTGATGGGATCGATCTCTGCTTCGCCCGGTGCTCGCAAACGGCGAAGGAGCTCACGATTTTGTGGTGAATCAGCCACCCTGACTCTGCGTGCAGGGTCGAGTGCGATCTGCAGCGTGCCGCCTCCGAGTCGGGTGATCTGTGCTCCTTCGAGCAGTCTGAATGGATGCATGGGAGGCAAACTAGTGGCGAGACTCGCTGACCTGGATTGGCGATCCACAGACAGATAACGATTCGGCAACGTTGTCGAAGACGCGGTGAATCTAGGGTCCTTGGCTCTTCAACTCCTACGCGCCGTAGTGGTACTTTCCCGACAGCGGATCAAAACCACGAGGGGACTCGTGACAAATGGAAGTGGGACACCCATGGCGAGCATGATCGATCAGAAGTCCGAACCACCTGCGACTCCTGACCGCAAAGAGATGATGATCTCCAAGAGTTGGGTCCAAGGCCTGGCTCTGGTGATGCTGTTCAGCTTTTTCGTGATGGGCATCTTGACCTATCGCACCTACACCGCGACGATGCCGATGCCCGACAAGGTCGTTGACGCAAATGGCGAGGTCTTGTTCACTGGCAAAGACATTACGGCCGGTCAAAAACTCTTCCAAGCGCGCGGGTTGATGGAATACGGCACGGTGCTGGGTCACGGCGGCTATTTGGGCCCCGACTTCACTGCGGAATATCTGCGCAAGGCCACTGACTCCACCAAGCAACAATTGCGTGATGCCGGCACCATTGATGCCACCGAAGCCAATGTGAAGATGTGGCGGACCAACCGCTTCGATGACCAGACGAAGACCTTGAAGTTCACTGCCGAACAGGCCAAGGCCTTTGAGGAAATCCAGCAGTACTACGCGAACTTCTTCGGTGAGCCCACTACCAAGTACGGCCTAGCACCCAGATTGATCACTGATCCGCAACAGATCAAGGAGATCACCGGCTTCTTCGCTTGGACCGCTTGGGCAGCGGCTGCTGAGCGCCCGGGGCATTCCTATAGCTACACCAATAACTGGCCGATGGAGCCACGTGTCGACAATGGCCCCACCGCTGACATGTTGGTCTGGTCGGGTTTGTCATTGGTGGTTTTAATCGGTGGCACCGGGATCTTGTTTGCCATCTACGGACGTTGGAGTCGCAAGATCGGTTGGCACTCCGAGGAAGCGCCGGCAATTGCTTTCAAGCAGCCAGGTGAGGTGGGTCTTACGCCTGCCCAACGCGCGTGTGCGTGGTTCTTCTTTGTGATCGCCTTGCTCTTCTTGATGCAAGCTCTCCTTGGCGCTGCAGCCGAGCATTATCGAGCCGATATTTTGAGTTTCTTCGGCTTCGACCTAGCCAAACTGCTGCCCTTCAACTTGGCCAGAACTTGGCATTTGCAGTTGGCTCTCTTCTGGACCGCAGGCGGCTTCCTCGCCGCCGGTATCTTCTTGACCCCATTCATTTCTGGAAAAGAGCCCAAGAAGCAGGGTCTACTCACTTACATCTTGTTAGGCGCGGTTGCGGTCGTGGTCTTCGGCTCGATGGCCTCAGAGGCGCTGTCGATCCACGGGGTCAGCTGGGCAAAGGGGCCGCTGTTTGCCCAGCAATGGGAATACCTCGACCTGCCTCGCTTCTACCAGGTCTTGTTGACCGCAGGCATGTTCATCTGGATCGCAATCATCTACCGAGGGATCCGTTCGCGATTGAAGAGCGAGCACAAGACGAACATGCCGTGGTTGTTCTTCTTCGCAGCCTTGGCCATCCCGGCCTTCTATTCCGTCGGCTTGTTGGCCCGAACCGGTACTCATGTCTCGGTGGCGGAGTTCTGGCGATTCTGGGTGGTTCACCTATGGGTGGAGGACTTCTTGGAGTTGTTCACCACCGTGATGGTCGCCTATATCTTCGTGATGCTAGGTGTGGTGCGTGAGCGGATCGCAATCGGCATCATCTTTATGGATGCGATCTTGTACTCCATGGGTGGCGTGATCGGCACCATGCATCACCTGTACTTCTCCGGCACTCCGGTGGAGCACATGGCCTTGGGTGCCTTCTTCAGTGCCGCTGAGGTGATCCCGTTGACCTTCTTGACAGTCGAGGCCTGGGCCTTCATGCAGTTGGGTGCTCGTCAAGAAGCCAAGTCCGACGCTCCTTTCCCACACCGCTGGGCAGTGATGTTCTTGGTGGCTGTCGGTTTCTGGAACTTCCTCGGCGCTGGTGTCTTCGGTTTCTTGATCAACCTGCCGATCGTCAGCTATTACGAGATAGGTACCGCGCTGACGGCCAACCACGGTCACGCAGCCATGATGGGTGTCTACGGAATGTTGGCGGTTGGTTTGGCGATCTTCGCCTTGCGATACATCATCCCAGCCGACAAATGGCCAGAGAAGTGGGCGCGGGTCTCCTTTTGGAGTCTCAACATCGGCCTTGCTTGGATGGTCTTCGCCACCTTGCTGCCACTTGGCATAATCCAGCTGTATCACTCGGTTGACCAGGGCTATTTCGAAGCTCGTTCGCTCAACTTCGTGACCGGCAATCTCAACGCGATTATCGAGTGGGGCCGACTACCAGGTGACCTGATCTTCATCATTGGTGGAGTAATCCCGTTCTTGTACATCGCCTTCTTGGGGTTGAAGTATTTCCGCCATGGCGAGACGGTCACCGAGATGCCACAAGATGTGTTGTTCACCGAGATCCAGCCGCCTACGGCGAAGAAGTGGTGACCATTAAGTGAGTCCATGGGTGGTGATGGTCAGCGGGTACTCTTTGTTCCTGCTGGCCATCGCCTGGATAGTTGACGTCTTAGGGATGCGTTCGGCGCACAAATCTGCCCAGTGGCGCACCGGCAAGTTCATCTATCACTCCGACCAAGATGCTTGGCAGTGTCATGAGGACAACTGGCTGTGGCCAGCCTCCTTTGACCCGGAGAAGCGAGTGATCCGCTACGAAGGCCAGCACGCCATCTGTGGACGCTGCCCGGCAAAGGACGATTGCTCACCCTCGCCGGGGCCCCGCGAGATCACTCGACAACTCGACCCTTGGCCGCATTCGGAAGCAGGACGTTTCCATCGGGGGATCAGCCTGGTCATCTCCGTAATCGCGGTCTTCTTGTCGCTCTTCTGGCTCGTTATCGGAGGCGCAGTCACGGTGGCGGAGTACGTCGTACTCGTGATCATCGTGGTGGTGTGTGCGATGGCGACCTTCGCCTTTGCGAAGCACCTTTGGGCGACCCCGACAAATTTCCCGCAACATCTCAAGGCCGAGGGCTACTTGGAGTCCCCGGAAACCAAGGCCGAGGAGGAGTCTCTCGAACAGCTGGTGGATCGCTATTCCACTCGCTGGGGTGGAGATCGCTCCCGAGCGCCTGACTCAAAGAAAGGCTGATCATTGCCCACCTGGATCGCACCTGTCTTGGCGTTGATCATTTTGGCGGTCGCACTCGGTGTCGCTTCAATCAGGGTGATTCCTGAATATGAACGCGGCGTGGTCTTTCGGCTAGGTCGGCTCCGGCCGTTGTACACACCCGGGCTGAAAATCTTGATGCCGACGCTCGACCGATTGCAGCGAGTGGACACCCGGGTGATCACCTTGACCATCCCACCTCAAGAGGTGATCACCAAAGACAATGTGCCTGCGCGAGTCAACGCGGTGGTGCTCTTCAATGTCACCGATCCCATCGAGGCGGTGATGAAGGTTGAGAACTACGCCGTAGCGACCTCGCAGATCGCTCAGACCACCCTGCGGTCGGTGTTGGGTCGTGCCGATCTTGACACGATCTTGTCTCATCGCGACAACCTCAATGCTGATCTGCGCGAAATCATCGAACACCAGACCAAACCCTGGGGCGTTGATGTGTCGGTAGTGGAGATCAAGGATGTGGAGATCCCCGAGCAGATGCAACGCGCCATGGCTCGCGAGGCTGAAGCAGAGCGTGAGCGGCGGGCCAAGGTGATCAATGCGCGCGGCGAACTCCAAGCCTCCGCAGAGCTCAAGGAAGCAGCCGACATGCTGTCACAAAGCCCGGCTTCACTGCAGTTGCGATATCTACAGACTCTGTTGGAGTTGGGGGCCGATCAAAACTCGACCGTGGTCTTCCCATTGCCGATGGACATCGTGGGGCCTTTGCTGAAGAGGCTCGGGGACTCTGACTAAGGTGGGTTCATGCTGCAAGTTCGCGTCGACCCCGACCGTTGCGATGGTTACGGACGATGTGAGGTCATCGCCCCGGAAGTATTCCGCCTCGGTGAGCATGCCCCCGTGGAAATCCTGATCGACGGCGACATTCCTGAAGATCTAGAGGGCAAGGTCATCCGCGCCGTGGAGCGTTGTCCGAAGTTGGCCTTGAGCCTCAACGTCGACCTGGATTGAGCTGGACTACAGAGCCATCAATTGCGAGAACGGCAGCGACCCTCAGGTCACTGCCGTTCTCGCAAATCCAAGCGCTTGTGATCAGGCCTTGGGGAGGATCCGGTTGAGCTTGGTGCCACACTCGGGGCAGATAGCCTTGGCCATCCGGGTGCCCTTTTCGCTGACCGACACATCGCCGGTGGCCTCGCGCTTGGCCTTGCACTTCACACAGTAAAACTCGCCACTCCAGGTTTCGGCCATTGCGGCCTCCTTCGTTGTCCTTGGTTGTCGCGACGGGTGATTGAGGGATGCCCGTCGGGGTTCTTCGTTTCGGAACCACCTAGACCTTAGACCACATCTGGGCGGCATTCACGCTTCGGTAGGCGTAAATCTGCGTGTCCACTCAGGTCAGCAGGCGCTTTGGGCAAGACGAAGGCCCCCGAGTCATCGCGCTTGCCTTCCCCTTGCGAACGCGATTGTGCGGGGGCCTACGAGATCAAAAATAGCCCGAGTGCGGGCTTGATCACAATCGGTTTCCTGATTTATGAGACGCCCAGCCTGTCGGTGCTTGGTGCATAAGGTGTGCTCATGAGCCACGGATCTGCACCCGGCCAGCCGGTCGTTGAAGTACGCCGATCCAAACGGCGTAAGCGCACGGTGTCAGCCGTCGAACGCGACGGAGTGATTGTGGTGATGATCCCTGACCGCGCCACGAAGGCGCAGGAGGCCCGCTATGTCAGCGATCTGGTGGCCAAGCTGCAGCGCAAGGCGCACCTACGCTCCAGCACTGAGGCCGACCTCCTGGAGCGGGCGCGCGACCTGAATGCCCGTCATCTCGAAGGGCTGGCCGTCCCCGAAGAAGTCGTCTGGGTGACCAACATGACCCAACGTTGGGCCTCGTGCACTCCGGCCACCAAGAAGATCCGGATGAGCCATCGTCTGCAGTCCATGCCCACATGGGTGCTCGACTACGTGCTCGTGCATGAGCTGGCCCACCTGCTGTACGCCAATCACAGCAAGGAGTTTTGGGCGCTGGTCGATCGCTATCCCCGAGCAGTCGAAGCCAAGGCCTATTTGCTTGGGGTAGCCCATGGAGCCAATCTCAAGATCGACGCAGACGATCTGCCGCCAGACTGATCAAATCGAGCATGTCGGGCTCGTCGGTGGGCAGGTCATCGACGCCAAACCAGCGCACATCACTGGACTCGTGGCTGACTTCGGGCACGCTGCCGGGTGGGGCCATTGCTGCGAAGCGCACGTCGTGATGGTGCACCCGGCCCCGGGAGTCGCAAAAGTCGACTGGATGGCAAGACAGATGCACCGGGTCGGGTAGCAGCATCAACGAGTTGATCCCTGACTCTTCGCGGCCCTCCCGGGCAGCCGCGTCGAGCAAGGTGTCGTCTCCATCTTCTAGGTGGCCTCCAAATGCGAACCATCTTTGGGCCTTGCCGTGCAGGTTGAGCAACACTTGGGAGATGTCGATGCTGAAGACGATCACGCCTGCCGTGAGGTGATTGGGGAAACACGACCGGGCGGTGGCGTCGTCGTACTCCTCTAGTAGCTTGATGAAGCTTTTGCGCAAGGCCTCTTGGTCGTTCGTAGGAGCAGCCCACTCACGCAGTACGCCGCCCGCGTCACGGTGGAGGCTGGCGTGGCTCACTCGCCGTTGCCGGTCTCTTCTTCGAGGAGTCGGGTTAGGGCCGAGTCGAACTCTTCATCGCTGAGCTCGGTGGCATCGGTGAGGTCTTCACGGAAACCAAGCGGGTCGTCGAGATCGGCTGCTGTGGGCAACAAGTCGGGATGGGCCCACACGGCGTCGCGCGCGGCAATGCCTTGTCGGCTGCGCAGTGAGC
>ERZ795053.6785-NODE-6785-length-11274-cov-5.441394_pt1 | contig 11274 bp, 10 predicted proteins | sample MGYA00375137_ERZ795053 | MGnify/ENA primary metagenome ERZ795053 (study PRJEB30182, sample SAMN05720284) | activated sludge metagenome | isolation source: Anaerobic digester | place: Hong Kong | collected 2014-12-17 ... | reverse complement strand
ATGAGAATGAACCCACTTGGGTCGGCCAACTCTATCAGGAGATCCAGCCGGTAACCACGCAGACCATACCACTAAAACTGACACCCTACTATGCGTGGGATAACCGGGGTAAGTCGGAGATGACGGTGTGGATGAATCGGGCCACAAACGGATGGTAATGGCTTGGGTATGACAGCATCTGCCATCTGTGGTACCATGTGCGCACTGTCGCCGACGGGCGGAATGCCCCCTCTTGTCGAGAATAGACCTTGCGCACAAATGACTCGAGAGTAGCGCCATCGCCAGAGGTGACCAATCAAGCGGCAAATAACAGGGAGCGGGATCCCTCTGGCGCGCCGCTGCTGCTACGCCATATTTCTTGAGAGCCTGCCGTGAAATGGTGGATCACTGTCGTCCAATCGAATTGCTCGACCTGGCAACGGCGCCTTGGCTATGGGGGAGGATTCTTGTTGCTGTTGTGTATTGGCATTCTCCCGTCCTGTGTGGTGGCAGAACGCCAGACCGCACCAACTCCCGATGCCGACGCACAAGTTGCCGCCCTGCGACGGTCGACACAAATACACGCTCGCAGCGGGCTGTCCGCGATTGTCAACCTCCCCCGCCCCTTGAAAATCATCACGGGTCCACAGCCAATTGGCCACTCGGTGGCTGGCTTGCCGCTGGAGAGTTACACTTATGGCACGGGCCCGATCCGCGCTGCTTTTGTCGGTGGCATTCATGGTGGCACCGAATGGAATACGATTCTACTTGCCTACGCCGCCATCGACTATTTTGACCGCCATCCAGAACGCGTACCGTCGGCGATTACGCTGCAGATCGTTCCATCAGCCAACCCCGATGGCCAACGCTTGGTTACTGGAAGCTGGGGGCGGTTTTTGCCGAAAGCGGTTGATATGGCTGTGGCAGAGGCCCGATTTAACCGCAACGGCGTGGATCTCAATCGCAACTGGGGCTGTGGTTGGGCCAAAACCGCCTGGTGGGGCAGCGTCGAGACCAGTGGCGGAAGCGCGCCTTTTTCGGAACCGGAGACACGGGCGCTGCGCGATTTCTTCCTGGGGGATGACAACCCCGTGCAGGCGGTCGTTTTCTGGCACAGCGCCGTGCCCGGTGTGTTTGCCGGCGGTTGTGATGGCATCTATCCGGCGGCCGAGCGGCTGGCGACGATCTATGCGCAGGCTGCGAGCTATCCCCACGGGGACTCATTTGGCTACTATCCAATTACGGGCGACGCCACCAATTGGCTTTCACAACAAAAGATCCCGGCGATCATTGTCGAGCTGGCAACACGTGATGATCCGGAATGGTCCCAGAACCTGGCGGGGATGTTGGCTCTCTTGGATTATGTGGCAGGCCGCGATCAAGTGGCTGCCGGTGAAGATAACAGCACAATCGTCGGTGAACCCCGTTTGGCACGTTGAGCACAGGTTCGTGTCTGTTTGCACATCTATTATATGAACACGGATTGTTGGAAACGCGGATAAGCCTAATCTTTACCCGTGTTTCCAACAATCCGTGTGACAAAAATCCGTGTGACAAAACAAATCTATGCGTCTTATGAGTTATTATCCACGCGCTACCAGTAACGGTCCCGTCAACGCGGACAACGCCACCCGCTGCTCTCCCCTTTCATCGAAATTGCCCGGCTCCAGCCATTGCACAAACGCATCACGGATCGCCGGCCAATCCTGGTCGGTCATGGCGTACCAGGCCGTGTCGCGGTTGCGTCCTTTGTAGATCACTGCCTGACGGAAAGTCCCCTCGTAGGAAAATCCCAGCCGTTGCGCTGCGGCACGCGACGGCGCATTGAGCGCATCGCATTTCCACTCGTAGCGGCGATAGCCCAATTTGAATACCCGTTCCATCAGGAGAAACATCGCCTCTGTCGCCGCGGGTGTGCGCCGCAGCCGCGGGGCATAGGCAATATGGCCAACCTCAATGACACCATTCTTCTGGTCTATGCGCAGATAGCTGGCGATGCCGCCGGCCTGGCCGGTTGCCTGTTCTGTAATGACATAGAAGAGGGGGTCGGTGCTCGTCTCAATGCTGTCGAGCCACTCTTTGTAATCGCCGTAGCCGGCAAATGGCCCATAAGGGAGGTAGGTCCACATCCGTCCACTATCGGCGGCATTGGCGGTATAGAGTGCCGAAGCATGCTGATCCGCCGCCAACGCCTCTACTCGGCAGTAGCGGCCCGCCAGGGGTGTGCGGGGCGGCAATGGCGGGGGTGTCCATCCTGGCAAGGGGAAGCCCACGGGCTGTTGGAAAAGATTGTGCTGAATCGTCATGTACGCGCCAACTCCTTGTGCATTTCTTCTGCACATGCTAACCACTCGTCTGTTGCCTAGCTGCTGTGCACGCTCTTTTGCATGACTGCCTGCGGGGCCACGCGCGAAGGGTCGGGTAGGTTTTATGCCGGCGGTTCTGCGCTACGCTGCATCGACGATTTCTTGACAGGGCAAGCAGTAACGCGCAAGCGGATTGGCTACCAGCCGATCTGGATTGATCGGCTTCCCGCACCGATCACAGGTCCCGTAGTGGCCCTCTTCGATTGCTTTTAGTGCCCTGTCTATGGCGGTCAGCCGTTCTTGCAGCAAATTGCTTTCCGCCATATCGATTTGATGTTGCGTGTTGATAGCCGACAGCTCTTCTGCTTCCTTTACTTCTGTTTCTTCGATACCCTCTTTGGTGTCCGCCTGTAGATGTTGCAGAACTTCCTGATCGTTGCAGCGTAACTGCAGAAGGCGTTCCTTTTGTTGGGCAATCCACTCACTGTTCATCATTCACTGCTTTCTGTCTCAAGCACGGCCAATTCGTGCACTGGTCTATCCGTCAGTATAGACAAAAAGCGGCGTGGGGCTAGTGAGCGGCGTCTCGATTGATGGAGATCCATTGCCCAAGGGCAACGATCACCCTTGTTTCTGGGCTTGCGCCACCCACCGGTGAATTGCCTCGTGATAGTGTGTACGCAATTGTTGCGTGCGGGGGCCAAGCGCCCCCGTGCCAATGGTGCGTCCATCGACGTTGATCACAGGTGTCAAGCCGCCAAAGGTGCCGGTGACAAAGGCCTCGTCGGCGTCGTAGACATCAACCAGCGAAAAGTTCTTTTCGTAAACAGGAATGCCACGCTGACGACAGAGCTGGATCACTTTGCCCCGTGTAATACCGTTCATGCAATATTGGCCGGTCGATGTCCAGACTTCGCCCTTACGTACCACAAAGAAATTGGTGGCGTTGCAGGTGGCGACAAAGCCGTGAATGTCGAGCATGAGCGCCTCATCGTACCCTGCTTCCAACGCTTGTACCAATGCGATTACTTCGTGTAATTTGCTGTGGCAGTTCAGCCGTGGATCAAGATAGTCGGGCGAGCCGCGGCGGATGGTCGATGTAAATAGACGTACCCCGGCATCGGCTGTCGTCGGGTCGGCGAGCTTGTGTTCGGCGATAATCACGATGGTGGGGGGCGTGATGGTCAGGCGCGGATCTTGGGAGGGGGTCTTCTTGATGCCACGGGTGATCATGAGGCGGGCGTGGACGCCATCGTGCATGTTGTTGGCGGCGACGGTTTGGTGCAGTGCATTGGTCAATTCCTGGCGCGTCATGCCGATATCCATGCCGATCATTTTGGCCCCACCAAAGAGGCGGTCCAGGTGCTCATCGAGAAAGACAAAGACGCCTTCGTGCAGGCGAATGCCTTCCCAAACACCATCACCGACGAGGTAGCCGCTATCAAAAACTGAGATTTTGGCCTCATCGCGTGGCACGAGTTCGCCGTTGATGTAGATCAAGACGTTGGCATTGCGCTCATCGGGCAGCGCGTTGTGAGTCCCGCGATTGTTCATATTTGCTCCTTTTGTTGGCTTATCAGATGGATCTGTGTTACATTCTACAGAATTTCCATCGGACCGGCCAACCGTCAACAGCCAAAGGGTGCGTCCCATTTTCGGGGGATTACAGGAATGGACCAATTTGACCGTCCGGTGTAAGCCCTCTGGGGTACGCATCCACAACCAAAAGCGTGGTACGCGCCCACAATCAAAAGCAAGGTCTAATTCAAAACGGCAGCTCCCCGTGAGGGGAGTCAGTACGATTATACGCCGGAAAGCAAATATAAGCGCATGCAGACTTACACGCACTATGTCATGACCGCGGTGATCAATCGACGGCTGAAAACCCGTTCTACGCAACGCCAGGGAGCAGCAGAACGCGAGGCACAACCCTTTGCGTCGCTGCCACCGCTCCGTTCCGGTTGGTTGCTACTTGGCTCGGTTCTGCCGGACATCCCGCTGACTCTGATCTTTTTCGGCACGCTGATTGCTGATCTCTTACAGGGCAATGTGCTTGATCCAGGCAATGAAGATGCCGCGGTTCAGTCCTATACCGGATACCTTTTCCGCTATGCGTTTTTTCGCGATCCGTGGGTAAAGGTAGCCCACAATCTCTTCCATGCACCGTTCCTGATTGTATTCTACCTGGCAATGGGCTATTGGTTGTGGAAACGGGGCAAAGCTTGGGGCACGGCGCTCTTTTGGATCGGCTGTGCCTGTGCACTGCATACGGCAATCGACATACCGGTCCATTACGATGATGGTCCATTGATCTTTTTTCCCTTTGATTGGACCACGCGCTTCCATAGCCCGATCAGCTACTGGGAACAGGGCCGGGGCGGTGGCTGGTTTACAATCTTTGAACATCTGTTACTGCTTGGCATGCTGATCTATCTGGCCATCGGCTGGTGGCAAAATCGTCGCAACCGCCGACAAGCGGTCGCGCTCAATCCGACAGAGGAGTAAGGGATGTCGTCGCCTACGAATTCGGTGCAGGGCAAGGAACTTTTAGCAAACCCGATGCTCGCGGTCCTGCCGTTGTTGCTACTGTTTGACAGCATGCACTTTGTCTTTGCGCGCCTGTTGGCGCCCCACATTGCGCCCGATTCAGGTTCGTTCTATGTATTGGGGACAGCGATGGTCATCTTTGGCGTCTATGCCGCAGCCACGCGTCGGCTCGATCTACGCATCTTTTGGGATCACAAGTGGTTTTTCCTCTCGATTGGCGCGTTGATCGGCCTGAGCACCAATTTGGGCTACACTGCTGTCCTCTATCTGGATGCCGGCACGGCCTCCATGCTCAACAAATTATCGACGCTCTTTAGCTTGCTCTTCGGTGTGCTCTGGCTGCGCGAACGCTTTCGAGCCGGTCAGTGGATTGGAGCAACATTAGCGGTTGCCGGTGTCTTTACCATTGCGTTTCAACCGGGCGATTATCTGCGCTTTGGCACATTGCTCATCATCTGTGGTACGCTCTCCTACGCGTTGCACACGGCCATCGTCAAGCGCAACGGCGGCCAGATCGACTTCATCAACTTTTTCTTCTTCCGCGTGGCGACAAGTACGTTGGCACTCTTGTTGATTGCCGTGGGCCGCGGCAAACTCGTCTGGCCGAGCAACGATGCCTGGCTGCTGCTTATTGTCACCGGCATAGTCGATGTGGTCTTGAGCCGCATCTGCTATTATTGGGCATTGCGCCACATGACCATGAGCGTTCATTCGCTCATTCTCACGCTGAGCCCTGTGCTGGCCGTGCTCTGGTCGTATCTGCTGATTGGAGATTGGCCCACGTGGCAGCAGTTGATTGGTGGTGGCGCCGTGGTGATTGGCGTTCTACTGGTGATGCGGGGGCAACGACGTTAGGTAGAGTTGCGTATGGCGCGTGGCGATGCTTACCCCACGAGGGTGACTGAGAGCGCGGCAACCGTGATGGTGGCAGCGGTGACATTGCCCGAATCTGCATGGGGCTTAACGGCCAAGCGCTGCTCCTCGCTGCTGAGATTGATCGCGAGTAGCACGCAGTCATCGGTGGTGCGCCGTTCAATCAGAGCAGTGTGATTCTGCTCATCGAGGTATTGAATGGCGATGGTACCGGCGGCCAATGCCGGGTAGTGTCGGCGAGCCGCGATCCATTCTTGACAGTACGTCAACAGTGTGTGGTCCTGAAGCGCGTCGTCCCACAGCATGGGATGGCGCGCTTCTTCGCGCCAAGGGCCTTTGGCGCGGGGCTGGCTCAGTCCCACTTCTGTGCCGTAGTAGAGAACCGGCGGGCCACCAAGCGCAAAGAGCAAGCCGAGCGCCAGGCGAAGTCGTTGTTTGTCATTGCCCGCCACCCATAGAAAACGGTTCATGTCGTGGTTGTCGATGAAAGCCGGTTGCAGGAAGTCGGTACCAAAGAAGTGTTGGGCGTGGCGCAGATGGGTGAGAAACGCGCTCAGGGTGATCTGCGGTGTGGATGACGCACAGAGGCGACGGATCTGGCGACAAAAGGTGAAATCGAGCGCACCGTCGAGGCGCCCCTGGTAGGTACGGAGATCGGTGCCGGCGAGGGTCGCTTCGCCAAAGAGCCAACAGTCGGCTTTCGCTGCTTTGCAGGCAGCGCGAAATTCGCTCCAAAAGGCGTGGGATGGTCCGGCCGCGTAGTCGAGCCGGTAGCCGTCAATATCAAACGCGGTGAGCCAATAGGTGGCGGCTGCACAGAGATAGCGACGCACTGCCGGCTCGTCAGTGTTGAGTTGCGGCATGGCGGATACGTCAAAAAAGGTGCGGTAGCCATGTTTGTAGGCGCTGTCAAAGCTAAACCAATGGCGATAGGCACTGGTGGGCTTTTGTGCCTCAATAAAGGGCGCAAAGGTCACGCCGGTATGGTTGGCGACAAAATCCAAAATGATGTACATGTTGCGGCGGTGGGCAGCCTGCACAAGGCGTTGGAGATCCTCTTTTGTGCCAAAGCGTGGGTCAATGGCGAAGTAGTCAACGGTGTCGTAGCCGTGATAGCTAATGGCGGTGAAGATGGGACTGAGCCAGAGCGCGGTTACCCCAAGCTCAGCCAAATAATCCAGGTGTTCGGTGACGCCATTGATCGTGCCACCGGTAAAGGCATTCAACTCTTCCGGGGGTAACCAACGGTCGCTGATCCCACTGAAGCGGTCGACAAAGATCTGGTAGAGCACGGCCTGCTGGGCCCAGGTTGGGTTGGTGACACTATCCACGGTGTAACCGTAGCGGGTGGGCTGTTCCACGGTTCCGTCGAGATTGGGTTCGCTGCACCAGTAAGTCGTGCTCTCATCATAGCTGCGCCACCCTTCAATTGTGTATTGGACAAACGCGCCGTCCATCTGAGCGGGGAGCGTGCCGTGCCAGATGCCAACATAGTCCCAGAGTATGGGTTCCCACTGCGCATTGACAAAGGTCAATGGGATTGCCATGCCGTTGCGCGCATTGCCACGGGTGCCGGCGGGGAGTGTGCCGTCGACCGTCACATAGGCTGTCATCCGGTCGATGATGATCTCCGGTCCCGCGTAGACTGTCATGTTGACTGCCGCGCCGGGCCGCGGATCAAGTGGGTCGATCCGGTAGCGATGGCGTAGCCCACTTGTGTTGCGGCGGATATCCTGCAACAGTCGGTTGTCATCGGCTTCAATGCCGCCGAAGACAAAGTCCTCCATGATTGTCTGCGACAGAACAGTGGGTTTATTCACCTGCTCCTGACTCATACCCGCTATCCTTTGACGCCGCCGACGGTGAGGCCGCCGACGAGGAACCGTTGTAAGAAAAGAAAGACGATGAGTGTGGGCAGCACAATAACCATGCCACCCGCCGCGAAGTAGCCCCAGGGAACACTCTGATCGTTGGCCATGCTAAAGAGACCGGGCACGGCAAGTTTCATGCTGTCCGGCGCCGGAATGAGAACGCTGGCAAAGATAAAATCGCCCCAGCCGGCCATGAACCCAAAGAGGGCCGTGACAGCAACGGCGGGCATGGCCAAGGGAAGGGCCACGCGGATAAAGGAATCGAGGGGGCCACAGCCGTCAATCATGGCGGCCTCTTCGAGATCGATGGGGATCGTGTCAAAGTAGCCTTTCATGTTCCAGGTGCTAAAGACCAGGGTGCCAATTGTGTAGGCGAGAATCAAGCCCTCATGTGAGCGGTAGAGCCCAAGGGCCGTGAGAATCTGGGCGACAGCCACCAGGGCCAGCACACCGGGAAAGGTTTGGATGGCCAACAGAAAGACCAACATCAGTTCACGCCCATAAAAACGAAAACGAGAGACGGCAAAGGCGGCAGAGGTGCTGATCAGAACCGAAGCGACACTGGTCGTCACAGCCACATAGAGGCTGTTGCGGATCCACTGGAGCAAAGGCTTCTCCGTGAGCATGACGCGGTAATTTTCCCAACTCCATTCGGTCGGGAAAAACATGCCGGCAAAGTTGAGCGTGTAGAGGCGATCGCCCAGTCGCCCGGAGGCAAGAATCGCAAACCAGACCGGATAAAAAGCAAAGAGCGCGGCAAAGATGAGAATCGTATAGGCGATCACCAGGGCCCGTCTGCTGGGTGCGCGGTTCATTCGTACGCTCCTTTCGTGATCCGGGTATAGCGCAGGCTGTAGAGGGTGGCCGCAAAGAGAAAGAGAAAGAGAATCACGGCAAAGGCGGTGGCGCGGCCGTAATTTTGCGACTGAAAGATCTGCTTATAGGCATAGACAATAACAAACTCGGTTGCACCGGGTTGGCCCGCACCGCGGGTGGGTCCCCCTTGGGTAATGGCCCACGCTGTGCCGAACATTTGAAAGGCCGTGATCGAGGTCAGCACGGTGGCGGGCAAAATGGCTGGGCGAATCAGCGGCAACGTGATCTTGGTGAGTTGGGTCCACCAACGGGCGCCTTCCACATCGGCAGCTTCGTAGACATCTTTGGGGACCGATTGCAGCGCGCCCAGAATCACGATCATGAAGAAGGGATAGGAGAACCAGACATCGGTGATCACGATGGCGGCAAAAGCCGTGGCGGGGTCGCTCAACCACGCGTAGCCGTCAAAGCCAATCATTTGCAGGATCTGGTTGATAACGCCTTTTTCGCGGAAGAAAAATTGCCAGACGAGCGCCATTAAGATCGCAAGCGACGAAGTGGCCCACGGCAAAAAGAGCACGACACGGAAAAAGGTGCGTCCCGGTAACGGCTGCATATTGAGGATCAAAGCCAATACGAGGCCCAGTCCAAAACTCAACGGCACGCGCAGCGCAACAAAAAGGACCGTGCGGAAGACGACCACAAAAAAATCGCCGGTGCTCATGAGCGTGTTGTACGCTTCGCTGATATTGAGGGCAAAGGCTAGTAGTAAAGCTGCGCCTAGCCCCACCAACCACAGCGTTGATGAGCCGACGCGCCGTGTCATCTGGCGATCATAGAAGCGGTCAGCATAGCCGGCGACGAGCAGCGGGACAAAACAGAGCAGGATAAGCCCAAAGGCTTGGAGTGCCGATGGGCTGACCAGTTTGCCGACCAGATCGACGTAATTTTGGTAGAGCGGTGTTACCATCGAGTAGGGTTCGGCCAGACCCCGCGGGGCGTTGGCCCGAAAGACCGGCCAACAGATTGGGTCGAGGAGCGTATTGAGAAAGATGGAACAGTCGGGATTGGGATGAAATTTGTTGCGGTTGGTAAACGACGTGTAGATACTCAACACGATAGGAAAGACATTGAGCAAGAGGACGCCCAGCAAGGTAGGGCCGATAAAGAGTAGCAGCGTAAAGGCCTTGCGACGACCAGACCAGCCGATCATGAATTTGCTCCTTGGGATAGTGGTAGGCAAGGCAAACTCGATCTTCTCCTCTTCCTCTTGTTGCTACGCACAGGAATGATATCTCCCGTAGAAAGAAGAGGAAGAGTAACAGTAAGAAGAGGAGTTCGTCTTGCCTACGCTGGCCAGTCTATTTCATTTGCGCAATTGCGTCCTCAATGGCAACCTGCGCGGCAGCCACTGCTTCCTCCGGCGTCTGCGCCCCATTCCAGATGGCGGCGGTGGCATCCCCAATGGGACCCCACTGCGCGGAAGCGTACGGCGTGTTGGCCATGGGGATCCCGAGATTGAGCGAAGCGCCAAAGCCGCTGATGGTTGCCAGACCCTGTACTTCCGGATCCTGCAAAGCGGCGGTGGCAGCGGGGATCGTCTTATTGGCCACGGCCAATTTCGCCTGCACTTCGGCACTCGTAAAGTACTTCATCACATCCAGTGCCACCTCGGCATGGCCACGGTCCGCAGCGTTGGCCGTGAGCATGAGCGTTTTGATCCCGACAAAAGGGCGGCCCATGGGAATGATGCCATAGTCGATGTTGGCTGCTTCCAAATCGGCAATCGCCCACGGCCCGGTCCACCAGGCACCAACCTGCCCTTCGGTAATGGCGGCCTTGCAGATATCATGGGAGGCTTCGGTGTCAAGTACCCCTTTGATTTCGCTGAGCCACTGCGCCGCGGCGACCCCTTCCGGTGTATCAATGTGCACATTGCCTTCGTCGTCCACGTAGGAGGGCACACCGAAGCCGAAGTAAACGGGTGCAACGTGGTAGGCGTCACCGCCGGGGAAACCCTGATTGCAGAAGAGAGGAATGCCGTTGGCCTCTTTGTACTGCGTCGCCTTGGCCAACAAATCGGCAAAATCCATCGGATCGCTGGGCAACTGTTCTTGGCTAACAAGGGCCTTGTTGTAGACGAGGGCGATCCCTTCTTGGCTTTCGGGGAGGCCCCAAATCTGCCCCTGCCACACAACCCCATTGACTGCCGCCGGTTCGTAGGTATTTTCCAGAAATTCCTGATCGATCCCCAGATCATTCAGCGGCACAATATTGCCGCTCAACGCCTGATCCCCGATGCTGTCGTTGGCCCAGGCAAAGATGTCAGGCCCCTCACCGGCCGGAATGGCAACCTTCGCTGCTTCGCCGAGGTTGTCCGGTTTGGACAGCTCAATCGTGACGTTGGGATGAGCATCCATATACTCCTGAAAGACCTGCTCAATGTTGGCGTAATACTCACCAGCCCAGCCGTGCCAAATGGAAATGGTCACGGCTTCATCGCTCATGCCGGCATCGCTAGCCTCGGCACCATCGGCTGCCGGTTGGGCGCCGGTTTCTGCTACCGGAGCTGCCGCGGGACAGGCGGTCACGAGAAGAGCACTCACAAGCAGCGTCGCAATTAGCAACCATCCTTTGTTGCGCATAGTTTTTCTCCTGAATGAATAAAGAGAGTGAGCAAATCAGATATGAAGTTATAAATCGTGTGTGAATGTTTGTGCAAATATTATACAAACTGCGGACGTTCCGCAATTATACACAAAGTAGGGCACCGGTTGATGAGCGTTCAATCAGTTCACAGGCGATATACTGTTGGACTGGCTGAGCCTCGTCCTCACAAAGGATCTGTTGAATCAGAATCTCGGTGGCTTTTGCGGCCATTG
>ERZ795053.6784-NODE-6784-length-11274-cov-22.344951_pt1 | contig 11274 bp, 9 predicted proteins | sample MGYA00375137_ERZ795053 | MGnify/ENA primary metagenome ERZ795053 (study PRJEB30182, sample SAMN05720284) | activated sludge metagenome | isolation source: Anaerobic digester | place: Hong Kong | collected 2014-12-17 ... | reverse complement strand
AGTTCACGATTCTCGCGGTAGTGACGACTTCAGTCGTTGACTTCCTCTGGAACGGCTAAAGCCGTCACTACAAATCGTGAACTACTGAATCTGCAAAATCGCGGTGGCAGCCGGCGTGTCGCCCCTCGCAACTCGCCTCTCGCCCCTTTGCATAGGGAGGAAAGCAAATGATTCGAGCATGTGTGATCGGTCTTGGGCCGATCGGGAACCGGCACAGCGGCCTGCTCAAAGCCGACCCGCTGGCCGAACTGGTGGGTGTCTGCGACCTCATCCCCGAGCGCGCCGACGCGGCAGCGGCGAAGTATGGCGCGCCGGCCTTTTACGATGTGGAGGAGATGCTGCGCAGCCTGGCGCCCGATATGTGTGTCGTCGCTACCGGCGGCGAGGAGTATGGCAGCGACCACTACCTGCCGACGATGCAGGCGCTGGAGGCCGGCTGCCACGTGCTGGGCGAGAAGCCCATCTCCAACCGCATCGACCAGGCGGTGGCGATGGTGGCCAAGGCAAAGGAGAAGGGCGTCTGCTACGGCATCAACCTCAACCACCGCTTCACGCCGGCCGCCCGCCTGGCCAAGCGCTGGCAGGACGAAGGCCGGCTGGGCCACCTGCTCTTTGTCAACATGAGCATGTGGATCATGAACCCGCGCGAAAGCTCGCCCTACTTCCAAATCAAGGCGCTGCATCCGCACACGGTCGACATCATGCGCCACTTTTGCGGCGACGTGGAGGCGGTGCAGTGCTTTGCCACCAAGGCGCCCGGCCGCAAGATCTGGTCGACGGCCACCTTCAACATGCGCTTCAAGAACGGCGTGGTCGGCACGCTGACCGGTAGCTACGACATCGAGCGCGGCCACCCCATGGAGCGCTGCGAGGTGGCGGGCACCAAGGGCCGCTTCGTCATCGAAGACATGTATCGCGAGGTCACCCTCTACCCGGCCGGTGACATGGAGAAGCGTGCCTACTCGAACCCGATCTTTGGCGGCATGCGCGACTTCGAGGAGACCTTCCTCAACCGGCAGCATCGCTTTCTGGAACAACTGAGCGAAGGTGTAAGTCCGGAGGAGATCGATGGCTCCGGCGCCGAAGGGCTGGCCGCGCAGAAGGTGCTGGCCGCGGCCATCGAGTCGTTGGAGAACGAAACCGTCGTCTATGTGAAGTAGATATCACACGCTGCCACAAAGTCTCCAAGACACAGAGGGGCACAAAGAAATCACCGATTTCCATCTTCGTGCCCCTTTGTGAACTCCGTGGCTTCGTGGTGCAGTTCTGGGTCTATCCGGTAGGGACACGAAGGAGAGGAACAATGAAAGTTGGCGCAAATTCGGTTTTGTTTGGCGGTTATCCGCTGGAGAGTGCGTTCCGCTATCTGGCCATGGCCGGCTATGACGGCGTCGAGTTGTCGGCCATTGACGGCATGAGCGAGCACCTGGTGCTGGCGCGCTGGCGCGAACTCGTGCCGGAGATCAAGCAACTGGCGGAAACCTATGGCCTGGCGTTGCTGGCCATGGAGCAGCCGTCACGTGACGTCACCAAGATGACCCAGGCTATGCAGGCCGCGGCCGAGCTTGGCGTGCCCATCATCAACTGCGGCCCGGGCGGCAAGTCCGACGATGAGGCGAGCCTGGTGCAGGCCATCGACGAGCTGGGCGCGCTGGCCGACATGGCCGAACGCTACGGTGTCACGCTCTGTGTCAAGGCGCATGTGGGCCAGGCCGTCTACAATACGCCGACGACGCTGCGCATGATGGAGGCCATCACCTCGCCGGCCTTTGGCGTGGACATGGACCCGTCGCACATCTACCGTGCCGGCGAGGATCCGGTGGAGGCAATCGCCGCGGTCATCAGCCGCGTCAAGCACGTGCACATCCGTGACTGCAAGGGGCGCCAGCAGGGGCCGGGCAAGCCGGAGGATCAGGCCAACGGCCGCGGCGACATCGACCTGGTCGGCTATATCCGCGTCCTGCACGAGAACGGCTACACCGGCCCGCTCGACCTGGAGATTATCGGCGCCAAAGAGTATGCCGTCGAGCAGTGCTGTGTCATCGCCGCCGAGTCGCGCGGGCACATGCAGGCGTGCTTGCAGGCGTGCGGCGCGCGTTGAGATCGCGCAATCCAGCGCGTTGCGGGCAGGCGACCCTTGGCCACAACGCGCTGGAAACCGGGCAGCCGGATTAAGGCTTCGTCCCACCGAGCGGGTGCTCGGCGCGCAGGAACGCGGGTAGAAATGGTGAACTCCCGGCTCCTCTCCATTGTGTCGCTGGCCGCGGCCATGATACAATCGAGCCGTGAGTAATGGCATGTACTGCGTTCTTTCCGAATAATGGACGAAGACCCTCCGCGTAATCCTCTTTCAATTTATCCAAGCGCCTGCATTTTGTTGACGTCGCTTTGCCGCGAGCTTGTGGTGTCCCCGTCGATTGACGGGACGCCGGGAGAGAGCGGTGAGTTCGGCGCGCCGTCGATTCGCCCCATACACCCAGCCCGGCGCCACCGGCTTGCCCTTCGATTGTGATGCGGACTCAATGAACACGATTGCACTCCTGCTCGCTGCCGGCTACGGCAAACGAATGAAATCGGATTTGCCCAAGGTGCTCCATCCGTTGGTCGGGCGCCCCATGATCGAGTGGTGCGTGCGCGCCGTGCAGCCGCTGGCGACCGGCCGTCCCGTCGTGGTGGTGGGGCATGGCAAGGAGCAGGTGCAGGCCGCGCTGGCCGGGCAGGCCGACTTTGTCGAGCAGGCAGAGCAACGCGGCACCGGCCACGCGGTCATGCAGGCGGCGCCGCTTTTCGTCGATGGCGTCGACGCCGTGCTCGTCAGCTACGGTGATATGCCCGCGCTGCGCACCGAAACGCTGGCGCAATTGCTGGAACTCTTTGCGAACCATCGCAGCGATCCCAGCCTTGCTTTTGCCATGCTCACCGTCGTGCGTGACAACCCGCAGGGTTTTGGCCGCATCGTGCGCGCGCCGGACGGCCGCATCCAGGCCATCGTCGAAGAAGTGGACTGCACGCCGGAACAGCGGCTCATCCGCGAACTCAACCCCGGCGTCTACTGTTTCGACGCCGCGTGGCTGCGTGCCGGCCTGCCCAAGATCACGCCCAGCGCGTCGGGCGAGTATTATCTGACCGACCTGGTGGCGCTGGCCGTGAGTGAAGGGCGCACGGTCGTCACGGTGCAGGCGCCGGTGGAGGAAGTCGACGGCGTCAACACGCGCGTGCAACTGGCCGAAGCTGCGGCCGTGCTGCGCCGGCGCATCCTCGAACGCCACATGCTGGCCGGCGTCACTATCGTCGACCCGGCGACTACCTACATCGACGACACGGTCCGCATCGGCCAGGACACGACAATTCTGCCGGGCTGCATGTTGCAGGGAACGACGACTGTCGGCGCCGGCTGTCGCATCGGGCCGCACAGCCAGATCGTGGACACGCAGCTTGCCGACGGCTGCCGGGTGGTCTACTCCGTGCTGGAGAGTGCGCGCATGGATCAGGGCGCCGAGATCGGCCCCTTCGGCCATCTGCGCAAGGGCGCGCACCTGGGCGAGGGCGTGCACATGGGCAACTTTGGCGAAGTCAAGGACAGCTATCTGGGCGCCGGCACCAAGATGGGCCACTTCAGCTACATCGGCAACGCCCAGGTCGGCGAGAACGTCAACATCGGCGCCGGGACGATTACGTGCAACTACGATGGCGTTAACAAAGCGAAAACGGAAATCGGCAACAATGCCTTCATTGGCAGCGATACGATGCTCGTCGCGCCGGTCACGATCGGCGCGGGCGCGCGGACGGGGGCCGGTGCGGTCGTGACCCGCGATGTGGGCGACGGCGAGACGGCTTATGGCGTGCCGGCGCGGGTGAAGCCCGCCAGGCCCGCAAGTGATGAATGAGAGTTTGCAGGAGAAAGTCGTGGAATCTGACCTGATTGCCTGGTTAGTGTTGGCCGTCGCCGTGCTCTTGATCGGCCTGGCGGCGGCCGCTGAAATCGCGTTGTCGGCCGTCGATCGCAGCGAAATGCGCAAACGCAGCGAGGGCGGCAACCGGCGCGCGGCCATCGTCAACGACCAACTGAGCGATTCGGCGCAGTTGTGGCTGACGATCATGCTCGTCAAGAGTATCGGCCTGATCGCGGCCGGCGTCTCGGTGGGCTTCATGCTGGCCGGGCGTATTGGCCCGCTTGGTTTTGTGGGCGGCATCCTCGGCGCGTGGCTCTTGCTGGCCGGCGAGCAGATCGTCGTGCGCGCGCTGGTGCTGCGCGACCCGGACAGCGTGGCCCTGACCCTGGCGCCTGCGATCCGCGCAACGGCCGGGCTGCTCTCGCCGGTGACCTTCCTGCTCTACCGCACCGGTCTGCGCCTGAGCGGCGAGGACGAAGCGGAGTCGGATGAGTCGATCTTCCTCTCCGAGGACGGCCTGCGTCTGTTGATGCAGGTGAACGAGGAAGAGTCCGAAATCCAGGAGAGTGAGCGGCAGATGATCGCCAGCATTCTAGAGATGGACGAGATCGTGGCGCGCGAGGTGATGGTGCCGCGCATCGACATGATCACGCTGGAGGTCAACACCTCGCTCTCCGATGCGCTGGATGCCATCATCGCCGCCGGCCACAGCCGCATCCCGGTCTTCGAGGGCAACGTCGACGTCATCGTCGGGATTCTCTACGCCAAGGATCTGCTTAAGTGCTTCCGCGACAATCGCTTCGACGTGCCGATCCGTGAGTTGCTGCGCCCGGCCTATTTTGTGCCCGCCAGCAAGAAGGTGAACCCGCTCTTCCGCGAGATGCAGCAGCAGCGCAACCACCTGGCCATCGTGGTCGACGAGTACGGCGGCATTGCCGGCCTGGTGACCATCGAGGACATCCTCGAGGAGATCGTCGGCGAGATCCAGGACGAGTACGACACCAACGAGGAAGCCTTCTGGCAGCCCATCGGCGAGCATGGCTTCCTGGTCAACTCTCGGCTCGACGTCGACTCGCTGGCCGAGTTGCTCAACATCGAACTCGAAGAGGAAGATGCCGACACGGTGGGCGGGCTCATCTACAGCCTGCTTGGCCATGTGCCGGAGCAGGGCGAAACGCTGGACCTGGACGGCTGGCGCTTCACCGTGCTGTCGGTGGACGGCCGGCGCATCAACCAGGTGCGCGTGGAAGTGATCAACCCGCCGCTGGCAGCCGAGCAGGAGGACGCGCCGGCGACCGGCCGAGCGCGTGGCCAGAACTCTATCTTGAACCCATCGGGGATGACAAACCACTGATGACACCGGAACAGCTTGTCCAACATGCCCTGGAGGCGCGGCGCCGCGCCTATGCGCCGTACAGCAACTACTTTGTCGGCGCGGCCGTGCTGGCCGAAGACGGCGCCGTCTTCCCCGGCTGCAATGTCGAGAACGCGGCCTACCCGTCGACCATCTGCGCCGAGCGCGTGGCGTTGACTTCGGCGATTGCCAACGGCAGCCGCCGCTTCACTGCCATTGCCGTCGCTACCAGCAATGGCGGCACGCCGTGCGGCGCTTGCCGCCAGGTGATGGCCGAATTGGGTCTGGACATGACCGTCTACATTGCCGACGAACACGGCAACTTCCGCACGACGAGCGTGCGCGAGCTTCTGCCGGAGTACTTTGGCCCCGAGCATCTTCCGGCGTAAAATGACGGCGCTCTGTGCCGTCATCTGTCCGTGTCGGGGCAGGTGAGGCCAACAGGGACGCGCGAAGACTGAGAACGCTGCCCATGTCGGCAAATTTCCCAACGCTGCTGGCAACCTACCAACTGCGCCAGCTCGAGTATCTGCTGCGTATTTCGCGCGCGATGACCTCACGGCTCGACTTGCCCAGCCTGCTCGAACTGATCCTGCGCAGTGCGGCCGAGATGGTTAGCGCGCCGGCCGGCATGATCCTCCTGCAGTCGGACCATGCGGCGCTCGAGCCTGCCTTGCAGATCGCGCCGCGCTTCCAGGTGCGCGCGCTCTACGCCATCCCCACCGAGGCGCTGCCCGCCTTTGCCCCGCTGCTCGATGGCGCCACCATCCGCCTGGTGCAGGATGCCGTCACCGCCGCCGAGAGCCAGCCGCCCGACATCGACCTGAGCAGCCGCGTGCGCGAGGTCGAGGAGGAGCTGGGCATGACGCTGGGCCAGGTGATCCCGCTGCCGCTCCTTTTCGAAGATGGCCTGCTGGGGCTCATCTATCTCTTCCGCGGGAATTTTCCATTTTCGCCGTTTGACTGGCAGATTCTGCAAGGGTTCGCCGACCAGGCCGCCATTGCCGTGCGCAACGCTCGCCTCTATACCATGTTGCGCGCCGAACGCAGCCGCCTGATCACCATCCTGGAGAATAGCGCCGACGGTATCATGATCCTCACGCCCGACCGCATCGTGCTGGCGATCAACCAGACGCTGGCGACGATGGTGGGCATGGCGCCCGAGGATGCCGTCGGCCGGCCATGCAGCCTGGTGCTGCCGCTGGAGAACGTGGAGGGCACCGACTTCTGCCGCGACGAGACCTACACCGGCGAGTTTGATGCGCCCAGCCTGCGTGGCGAAGGCGAGTTGATCCGTCCGGGCGACAAGCGGCTGGCCGTCTCAGCGACCTTCACACCCCTCTACAGCGACAACGGGCGGCTCATCAACATCGTCGTCAACGTGCATGACATCACGCGCTTCCGCGAGGAAGAGGAAGTCAAGTCGACCTTCACGTCGATCATCAGCCACGAACTCAAGACGCCAGTGGCGCTGATCAAGGGGTACGCCCAGACGCTGGCGCGGCCGGATGCCAGGTGGGATGAGGAGACGGCGCGCGCAAGTCTGCAAATTATCGAGGAAGAGGCGGACCGGCTGGAGGCGCTCATCAACAATCTGCTCGATGCCAGCCGCATCCAGGCGCGCGGGCTCAAGCTTGACTTCGCCGACGTCAACCTCGAGAACCTGCTGCGCAAGGTGGCCGACGCCTACCGCACGCAGACCGAGCGCCACCGCATCCTTGTGGAGTTCGACGGGCCGCTGCCGCCCATCTGGGGCGATGAGGAGCGGCTGCGCCAGGTCTTCACGAACCTGCTCAACAACGCCATCAAGTATTCGCCCGACGGCGGCGCCATTCGCATCGGCGGCTGGCTGCAGGTCGCGCTGGAGCCGGAAGACGAAGCGGTGGGCAGCGAACTCGACGGGGCGCCGGTCGACCAGCAGGAGCTGGAGCGCAAGGACTACGTCGTCATCTATGTGGCCGACCAGGGCATCGGCATCCCGATCTCGGAACTGCCCAACGTCTTCAACCGCTACTATCGGGTCGACAGCACGCTGCGCCGCTCGACCGCCGGCGCCGGGCTCGGTCTCTTCCTGGCACGCGCCATCGTCGAGGCGCACGGCGGCCGCATCTGGGCGACCAGCGAGCAGGGCAAGGGCACGACCTTCTTCGTGGCGCTGCCCGTCGGGCCCGACACCGTCTGAGGGGTGCCACCATGACAAACAAGGCCGTTCATAACCTGCCGCACGATCAACTGGTCAACGCTTACTGGGTCGTGCCGGGGCGCCTGCTGGCCGGGCCCTATCCCAGCGCGCCGGATCCGATCAACGCGCAGAAACAGGTGGCCGCCCTGCTCGACCTCGGCGTGGACTACATCGTCGACCTGACCGAGCCGGGCGAGTACGGTCTGCGCAATTACTGGCCGCTCTTGCTGGAGGCAAGCAAGGACCAGGGTGGGGCCATCGTGCGCCGCAATTGGTCAATCCCCGATATGTCGGTCCCCACGGGGGAGCAGATGCGCGCCACGCTGGATGATATCGACGCCGCGCTGGCGGAAGGGCGCACGGTCTACGTGCATTGCTATGGCGGGATTGGTCGCACCGGCACCGTGGTGGGCTGCTACCTGGTGCGCAACGGAGCAAGCGGCGACGAGGCGCTGGCCACGATCGCCCACCTGCGGCGCAACATCCGCCAGCCGCACCGGCACTCGCCGGAGACGAGCGAACAGCGCGACATGGTGCTGGCGTGGCACGAGGGCGCCGCGCGCGATTGACGGCGGCCTAGCGGTACGGGTCGCTTAACGCGGCGGCGACATCGCCACAGCCGTGGGTGCCGCGCACGAGCGTGTAGAAGGGCACGCCCTCCTCCTCCCACCGGCGGCTGGCCTCTTCCAGGATGGCGCGTGCCGTGCGCCAGGTACGTGCGTGGTCGCACGCCAGCCACCAAAGCTGGTCATAGAGCAGCACATAGCCGTCTGCCGGCGCCCAGGACAGGTCGTTGACACACTCCTCGAAGGCATCCCAGTTGTGCCCGAAATAGGCCGGGAAATCCATGGCCGCGGCCGCCGCCGTCAAGAAACTCGCCTTGTCGCGCGCAAAGCGCCCGTCGAGGTGGAAGAAGCGCCAGCCGCGTACGTCTACGGCTGCGCCAATGGCGCGGGCGTCGCCAAGATGGAGCAGCCGGTACATCCCCGGTGCGGCGCTGCCGGTCAGCAGCAGGTCGATTGCATTCATGGGATCCAGATCCAGTAGAAACTCGCGTAATGGTCGTCGGTGTAGTAACGTTCGCCTTCATCGCCGCCGATGATGCGCCGGGCGCCGCGGTCATTCTCGCCGGGGGTGATGACCGTGTATTCGCTATAATATCCGTTCGGCTTGCGCGGGAGCAGCCGCTCGCGATTTTGGAAGGTCGAGCCATCCTTGCTGTAGGGGAACGGCCCGTCGCTGTCGATGAGGGCAAGGGTGTCGAGCGCTTCGGGCGGCAGTTCGTCGTAGGTGATGACCGGGTAGCCGTCGTAGGTATCGGGCGGGCCGCTCGTGGGCGTCGCCGTCGGCCGGGCGGGCTTAGGCGTGGCCGTTGCCGTAGCGGCCGGCGCCGCTGCGGCAGCCGGTTCCTCGAGTGCCGGTGTTGCGACCTCACTCTTGGCCGCTTGTTCAGTCTCGTCTGCGGCGCCGTCTTCGCCGGCCGGTGCGGCGGCTGCTTCCTCGATCGCCGGCGATGCAGCCTCAGTTTCGGTCGCCTGCCCGGCTTCGCTCGCGGCATTGGATTCGGCGACGACCGGCGCGGTGGCTGGCGCTGTTGGCGACGCGGTCTGCTCGCTGGGGGCAACGGGGCGGGCAAAGATGTACCAGAGCACCATGGCGATTGCGACGATGGCGATCAGCGGGACGGAGCCGCCGCGGCGGCGGGCGGGCTGTTGGCTCACAAAACTCCTCCAGACATGCGTAGTTGGTGGCGCCGGGACCGTTCGCTGTCGCTGCCCGGCATTGGGCCGCCATCATACCATGCGCTCAGCGACAGAGCAATGAAATCGGGTATAATGCGGCAAGAACGACGACATCCGCCCGGCGACGAGAGGAGCGCAGCACGCCATGTACGAATCAACTGGATTGTTCGACCGCAGCCGCCTGGGCTATCTGCGGGTGGCCACAATTGCGCCGGCCGTGCGCGTGGCGGACGTCGCCTACAATGTCGAGCAGATCGAGGCCGCGCTGCGCGAAGCCGCCGGGCAGGGCGTGCAGCTCGCCGTCTTCCCGGAGTTATGCATTACCGCCTACTCCTGCGCCGACCTCTTCTACCAGGGGCAGTTGCTGGCTGCCGCTAGCGATGCCTTGCCGCGTCTGGCGCAATCCGCCAGCATTGCCGGCATGGCGTGTGTAGTGGGGGTACCGCTCATGGTGGCGGGGCGGCTCTACAACTGCGCGGCGCTTCTGGCCGACGGGCACGTCGCCGGCATCGTCCCCAAGCGCTACCTGCCGACGACGGGCGAGTTCTACGAGCAGCGCTGGTTCACCGCAGCCGACCGCAGCCTGCCGCCCACGGTGGCGATCGGCGGCGTCCAGGCGCCTTTCGGCACCGACCTGCTCTTTGCGACGCGTGATATGCCGGACTGCGTGCTGGGCATCGAAATCTGCGAGGATCTGTGGGCGGTGGAGCCACCCAGCGGGCGCCTGGCGCTGGCCGGTGCAACGCTGCTGATCAACCCGTCGGCCAGCAACGAGTTGCTGGGCAAGGCCGAATATCGCCGCGACCTGGTGCGCCAGCAGTCCGCACGCTGCCTGGCCGCGTACGTCTATGCCGGCGCCGGGCCGGGCGAGTCCTCCACGGACGTCGTCTACAGCGGGCATGGGCTTATCGCCGAAAATGGGACCATGCTGGCCGAGACGGAGCGTTTTCACTTTGCCACGCAGATGGCGGTGGCCGATCTCGACCTCCAGCGCATGAATCACGAGCGCGTGCGCAACAGCAGCTTCTCGCAGGCGGCGGGCGATACGGCGCTGCGAACCGTCTACTTTGGCCTCTTCGGTGCGGACGAGGGAGCAGCCGCGCCGGTGAACCGACCGCTGGCGCGCACGCCTTTTGTGCCGGCGGACCCCGCGCGGCGCGCCCATCACTGCCGCGAGATCTTCAGCATTCAGTCGACGGGGCTGGCGAAGCGGCTGCGCCACATCGGCGCGCAGCGGGTGACCATCGGTGTGTCGGGCGGGCTGGACTCCACGCTGGCGCTGCTGGTCATTGCCCACGCCTTCGACACGCTGGGGCTGGATCGCGCCGGCATCGTTGCCGTCACCATGCCGGGCTTCGGCACGACGGCGCGCACGCGCGGCAATGCCGAGCGCCTGGCGGAGGACCTGGGCGCCACCCTGCGCGTCATCCCCATCGGCGAGAGCGTGCGCCTGCACTTCCGCGATATCGGCCACGACGAGGGCGTGCACGACGTCACCTACGAGAACGCCCAGGCGCGCGAGCGCACGCAGATCCTCATGGACCTGGCCAACCAGGTGGGCGGGCTGGTGGTCGGCACGGGCGATCTCTCCGAGGCGGCGCTGGGCTGGATGACCTTCAACGGCGACCACATGTCCATGTACCACGTCAACGCCGGCGTGCCGAAGACGCTGGTGCGCTACCTGGTGGCGTGGTGCGCCGACGAGTTGTTCACGGGCGACACGGCGGCCGTGCTGCGCGACATCGTCGACACGCCGATCACGCCGGAACTGCTGCCGCTGGGCGCCGGCGAGCAACTGGAGCAGAAGACCGAAGAGACCATCGGCCCCTACGAACTGCACGACTTCTTCCTCTTCCAGGTCGTGCGCTACCAGTTTGCGCCGGCCAAGGTTTTTTACCTTGCCCAGCAGGCCTTCGCCGGCGTGTATGACGACGCGGTCATCCTGAAATGGCTCGGCGGCTTCTACCGCCGCTTCTTTGCCCAACAGTTCAAGCGCTCGTCCATGCCCGACGGCCCCAAGGTCGGGTCCGTCGCGCTCTCCCCGCGCGGCGACTGGCGTATGCCAAGCGACGCCGTCAGCGCACTGTGGCAGGAGGAGGTGGG
>ERZ795053.6782-NODE-6782-length-11276-cov-36.098922_pt1 | contig 11276 bp, 10 predicted proteins | sample MGYA00375137_ERZ795053 | MGnify/ENA primary metagenome ERZ795053 (study PRJEB30182, sample SAMN05720284) | activated sludge metagenome | isolation source: Anaerobic digester | place: Hong Kong | collected 2014-12-17 ... | reverse complement strand
TGGTCTGGCTGCGTAACCTGGTCGGCGCGCCGCAAATCGTCAACGTCCAGGCCGAATGGGACAGCGTGCGCGTCCGCGCCGAGCGACAGCAGATCGGCGGCGCCTTTGCCGCCACCGTGGTTGTGGAGTAAATGGCTTATGCGCGTCTTTCAAGTAACGCTGCCCCATTTTTACCAGATAGACAGCCACGACCAATCGGCCGTCATCGGCCAGATGGTTTCTCTCTTTGCTGGCCCGGTGCAACACTGCCGGTTCATCACCTTTGTCATGCCCGCCAGCCTGGAACGATTAGAGCGGGACCGTCGCCGCCTGGCGATGGGCATCAGCGACGACTGGGCGCGGCGCGGCCTGATGGAAGAGGTGCGGATGATCGGGGAGTGGGCCAGCCGCGGCGAGATGCGCCGCACGCGCCACTTCCTGGTGGATTTCAACGACGCCTTGACCAGCAATGATCTGGCCCATTGGCGCGTGGTTGGCGAAGAAGGCTACCCGCAGCTGCCGATCCCCGGCGACTACGCCGAGTATCACGACCATATGGCGCCGGTGCTGCAGAAGAAAAACGGCCGTCTCCAGGTCGATAACAGCCGCTACCGCTATGCCGTGCTGGCCTCCTACCAGCTCACCCGCACCTGGGATTGGCGGCACCCACTGGCCCAGACGATCACGGCCGCCGACGGCCCGATGGTGATCTGCATCGATGTGCGCAAGGTGCATCCGGAGCGGGTTACCGCTTCGGCCGAATTCTGGCAGGGCATGATCCTCAATGGTCAGGACCGCAATGCCGTGATCGCCAGCGAAGAAGCCGAAGCCGCCCTGACGGTGCGGGATGAAGCCGTGCACCACGTGCGCGTCCTGTTCATGCTGCTGGACAAGAGCGCCGCCGGTCTGCGGGAGCGGCTGGAGAGCCTGCGCAAGACCAGCACCCAATACATGAAGGTAGACCGGATGCTGGGCTACCAGGCGGCCGCGGCGCGCATGTTTGGCCCGGCGGCCAAGCCACCGGGGATGCCTGCCGGTCATTTCAATACCCTCAGCCGCGCCCCGGCCGTCTTTGCCGGCATGTGGGGCGTGGGCCGGGAGCAAACCGCCGGCGGCTACTACGTCGGTATCTCCGTGGATGAGGTGGCGCCCCACGTCTACTACCTGGATTGGAAGGGTAACGATCCCTTTCATGGCATCATTCTAGGCCGTACCGGGAAGGGGAAGACGGTGGGCGCGCAGGCGTTGGCCTGGCGGTTGGCCGAGCAGGATGTGCAGGTCGTGCTGTTGGAACCGCAGGGGCACAGCCGCCGCCTGCTGCAGCTGGCCGGGGGCAAGAACGTCTCCTACAGCCAGCTCTCCTATGCCACCACCAAGCTGAATATCCTCGATGTGGTGTATGAAAATCCTACCGACCAGTACGATCACGTCATTACCCTGCTGGGCCTGCTGCTGGATCCGCTGGGCAACAACCCGCGCCGCTTCAGCAATGCCGAAGTCGCCGCCGTGCGCCGCGCCCTGCAGCTGACCTACGCCCGCTATGATTGGGAAGGGGAGCTAATGGTTGATCACGGGCTGACACCGACGCTGGAGACATTTTGCCACAAGTTGTATCAGGTGGCCGAGCAAGCGGCACCGGTACAACTGGTGACGGCAGGAAATGGCAGCAGTGGGTTGTCCACACCGGTCTTGGGCGGTCAGGTTGCCGAAGCGGCCGCCGATCTAGCCGAGGAGATCGAGAGTCTCTACGTCTATGGCGATTATGCTGGCACGTTTAATGTGCCCACGAACCTGGACCTACGCCTCAAAGAGCGCATTGTGCTCTTTGATTTCAGCCAGGTGCCGGAGCGCAGACGCCCGTTGTTTTATTACGCCACCCTGGCGGGCATCAATCACCAGGTACGGCGCAAGCCGCGCAAGCGGGCCATTATTGTCGATGAGGTCCATTACATGAACCAGGAGGCCAGCCTGATGTCCTTCCTGGCCAATATGGTCAAGACGGTGCGTACCTTTGGCGCGGCGGTCGTGATGATTGACCAGGACCTGGAAGCGTTTATCGGCGTGGATGGGGCGCAGGCGGAATCGATGGCCACCGGCACCAACGTCACCGCCGGACAGTTCATTATCAACAACGTCAGTTGGACCGTCGCCTTTGGCATGAAGCGGGACGCGGCCTACCGGCTGGCCGACCATTATAAAGACGAAATCCTGCCTTCGCACGCCGAATTTCTGGCCCGGATGGGCAGCGATGACCGGCATGGCAAGGGGATGGCGGTGGTGCGGGCCAATGGCAAAGCAGACATGGTTTATTTTCAATTGCGGCCGATTGAGGCGGAATATTTGATCGGAAGCTAGAGGAGTGAGATGAGCAACAAACTACTGGACCAATTTCGCCAGCAGGAAGCGGACAACATCGCCTTATCGGTGAAATTCAACCGCTGGTCGCTGGTGATGATCACCTTAATGATTCAGGAACAGGAACAAAAGCTGGTTGCCAGTGACCTGCCCGTTGATGGCGACGGCGAACTGGATAATTTCTGGGAAGAAATCGGCTGATGAGAGGGATACATGTTCAAGAACTGGTTGGGTAGAGCTTGGCCGGGTAAACGAGCTGCCCGCGAGCAGTGGGACGCTGGGCTGGCCTGGTTTCGCCTGCGCTACCTGACGCCGGACGGGCCGACACGGTGCATCCGGCTGTTGTCCCGCCCCCAGGCGTGTGGCCGCGTTGCTCTCTATTTCCGGCCGGATGAAGCGGTGTCGGCGCTCTATCTGGGTGTTCCGGAGACGCACGTCCGTCTGCTGCAGCGCATGGCCGCCGATTTCAATTTTTCCCTGAAGCCCAAGCTACCCGAAGTGGCTATGCCAGCGGCGCAGCGCCTGACGGCCGTGTCTGAACTACCCTGGGAACGGCCGTTCCTGGCCCACATCGTCAACGAGTATGCTTTTGTCAGTGGGAGCCAGGGCGACGTTGACCGCAATCGCGGCCACAATCATGGCCGCTTTCTGCCCCAGCCGTTAGCTAAAGCCGCCAAAGAAAAGGCCGGCATCTGGCAGCTGCCGTCCAACCCGGCGCCGGGATTAACGGCGCAGCCATACTGGAACGGTCATCATCCGCCGGCGCGCCTGGCCGTCACCGAGCCGGATCCGGGGCGCTGGCTGCTGGGACGGTCGCAGTCCGGAACCCCACTGCATGTGGCTGGTCGGGTCAACATTTACGGCCGTCAGGAAGCGGTGGCCGAATGGCTGGTGCATCAGGTGACGCAGATGGTGGCCCTGGACCATGCCAACCTCATGATCCTGGATGGCGCCGGCGACCTGGTGCCGCGCCTGAAGCGCAAGGCGGCCGTGACCCGGCTGCTGGGTGAGCAGCTGGCTTACGTCGATATGGACGGCACCTCGCTGGCCAACGGGTTTAACCCGCTGGCGGCCGTACCGGGTGAAACCGATGAAGCCTTGCTGCAGCGCTGGCAGCGCTGGTTTGGCGGCATGAACGTGCATCCGCAGGGCGTTAAGTTGCTAGATCGGGCACAGGCAGATGGGGTAGCGGATATTCCTTCCTTGCGCAAGTGGCTGAAGCAGGTGGAACGCCAGGGCCAGACAGCGGCCGTTTCCAGTTTGGGCATGACGTTGAACCGGCTAACCGCTAACCGCAGCCTGCGCGAATGGCTGGAGTGGCCCGTCAATCGCTTTGACATTTTGCCCGCCGGCGCCCTGTTTTTTGCCTGTAAGGGAACGAGCTGGGAACGGCAGCAGCTGCTGCGGGCCGCACTGCTGGCCGCCATGCAGCTGCCCGACGTGCGGCTCATTGCCCATGGGCTGCCGGGGAAGGTGCTGCCAGCGTCACTGATTGGGAATATGCCACGAATCGTAGTGAGCAATGGACCACTTTTACCAGACGCGGCCATTATCTTGACGGAAAGCCATGCTCAGGGCCTGACTGCATTGAAAAAGCGTTTTCTCGCTAACGATGTCCGGTTAGGGGAAAATCTGGAACTGTTACGTCAGGGCGAAGGCGTCGTGATTGTGGATGGCGACCCCTTTTTTACGACCTGGAACGGCCGTGTTGAATCAGCAAAAATGACAACATTTGTCGCAGCCAATGATGGTCTTTGAAAGCGACGATGGGTAATTAAGCTTTGCAGCAAATGAGGGATTATGTATAATCAGACAAGTTTTATTGCACTTGTGCAACAGGCAATAAAAAAGCCCCTGGTAACTGTACTTTTGCCGAGAACAAGTTACACACGGGGCTGGCGATGTGAATACAATTATGTCCAATTTCCGTATATTGGTCAAGTAATCCTCATTAACTATTCCATCGCCCACATAAACCAGCACGGAGATAGGCGATGGCTTCTCAGCAGACCCATCAAAACCCACAATTGCATACCGTATTATTCCATCATTGTGATGCTTCTCTGGCTGTCCAATCTCGGCACGCAATTTGGTTGCTCACGGGCCTCGCAGCCCGTTGTGACAGAAATGAAGAAAGCCAGGTATTGGCAGTACCTGGCTTTCGTTAATTTCGCTATCTAACTGCATATTCGCTGAACTTCAGGCGTTGGCAGCGCCTTCAGTGCGAAGCCCCTTTGTTGGGGAGGGGGGTATTGTACCCGCCGCAGTTTTGTCTGGGGAAAGAATAGCACAGACAGAGCTGGATGTCAAAGCACAGGCGCATGAAGCGGTAGCAGGGAAGATTTAACAACTGACGTGGGTTTGGGAAATCAGCCAGTGGCGGTCATCGAATGGTGATTGACTTGATTTGAACGTCACTGGCTGGCGGCTCAGGCCCCAGAATGCAAAAAAGCCGGTGCGGCAAACACTGGCTTTTGCAGAAGTATCTCTATTCGTTAACCGCATACTTCAAAGGTTTTGGGTGTTGGTAGCACCCTGGCCTTGTTATGAAGCCCCTTCACTGGGGAGGGGGGAGGTGTATCTGTATACCTCTTATGCGGCCTAATTCATTGAGGAGAATAACACAGGAGTAAGCCTGTGTCAATGATCCATGCATTGGTGTGGTTATTTGATGCTGGCTGGATCCTGTGGTCTGGCATGGACGGTTCCCACGCGACTTCGTCGCCAACGTCATCGCCACAATTAGAGGCCGCAAATCAGCGACTTTATGCGCTGCGTGAACAGGCCAGGGCCAAGCGGCAAGCCGCCGGTGCGCCTGACGAGCTGCCGCATTCGGCGGGCAACGGTCTTCCCTGGGACGCTGGGTCTTCTCAGCCATCAGACAGCACGATCGCCACGATTGCTACGCTGCCGGGCCACCTGGGGTGGGGGAGTCAACCGTTAACGGCCGTTTTGCGTCGCCAGGCGCGTGAATCTTCCTCTGATGATATGGATGATCGGGAGTGGTTGGCGTGTTTCGCGGAAACGGCCGTGCCAGCCTCTGCCGATACAACGAACGAGCAGGATAAGCCCTCCAAATCTCGCCATACCACGACAAATGAAACGCAATTGCCCGATTGGGTAAAACTATACCCGGATATTGGCCTGGGAATGCTGCGCGAGGAGCTGACCGCGCCAGGAAGGCTCTGGCTAATGCTGCGCTATTTAGATAGTGAGGGGTGCGGTGTTATTCGCATAGACATTATAAGGAGAAAACTTACCAAAAAAACCTCAAATCTACGTCTGTGCGGCAAGAGGCAGCTGCGCAACCTGCTTCAGGATGGCGAAGGCGTCTATTGGGATCGTGACAAGGAGTACGTCTGGCTGCGCTCGGCCGTCAGGGTCGCTTTTGCGCTGGGCGTGGATCGCTTAACCGGCCGGCCGGTGGCGTTGCCCACAGCAGCGCTGCTGGACGGCATTGGCACCTTCCGCGCCCATTTGTATGCGGCGTTCCATAGCGGCCGTGCCAAAGAGACGCCGCATGGCGACCAGGTCATGCCCATTGCTCGTGAGACTCTGGAGCAGCTGAGTGGGGTGGGGCGGTCCAGCCAGCGCAACTACGAAGAACGGATTGGAGTTGACGTGCAGGCGAACTTTGCCGTCGGTGATTTATCAACAAAGGAGAATCAAGAAAAACGCGCCTGGGCCAAGGGACAGGCATTATTTGAATTAAAGGATTATCGCGGCCAGCAAGGCAGGAAGGGAAAAACTTATCTGGCCTGGCAGCTGCCCAACAGTTACAGCGGGCAGCACCGGCACCGTCCACGGGGCCGGCAAAAGCGGATCAATCGGAAACTCAAAGACCTGGTTATGAAAGGGATGCCGGGGAACGTTGAGGGAACGAGCGAGACGCGTCAGCCAGAGAAGATTTATTACCCGAATGGCAAGCTGGCGGCGAAAGCATACGGCCGTGACGCTGAGCGAGAGTTGTATTGGAGAAGGCATCGGACGGGGAACGGCCGTTTTGATCTGTGGCAGCAAGCCGGGGGGTGGTGATGTCGCTCACTTTTTTTGCCTTTGGAAAAGGAAAAGACTTGTGTCCTTTTTAGGGATAATCCTTAAAAATTCTTTTGTTGGTCGCTACGCGAATACTTGCCGCGATCTTGCCTGCAACCTTTACCGCTAGGGGCTTGCCATGCTTTTAGCGTCGTGACTGCTGTACGAGAATTTCGGGCGGCCAGGTGCTTTGAATGTAGGCTACCACAGCACCTATTTCAGTGTCATTCAATACATGCTCATATGCTGGCATTGGACTAACGCCAGCGTCGGCTGGTAATCGTGCCCCCCCGCTAACAATGGATTCGATTAAATACGCATTATTATGGTGCCATGTATGTCCAGTTTCATCATGCGGCGGTGCTTTTAAGATACCATCCACACTGGGTTGATCCCAGCCAGCCTCCCCCTCCAAATTAGCACCATGGCAAGACGCACATTGTGCATCGTAAACCTGTTTTCCTAAAGCAACTGCCTGCGGATCCGTGGGATCTACGCTATAAGAGGGCTGCGCCGATAAAGATATTACTGCCGCAATCACCAGCAATAAAATGCCCGCAGCAGCAATTCCGAACCGGATGTGTTGGTTTCTTTTTTGGCGCTGCAGCGCAGCCTTGCGTTCTCGCTTTGAAAGTGATTTTTTCATAAATTTTAACTCGACTTCTATGTCTGGTTAACTACTGCTGTTCTTCTCGACGCGTTGCTTCTGCCTGGAGTTGGCGAATTTCTGCGGACCAGGTGCTTTTGATATAGCTCAACACGGCCGTTATCTCTTCATCGCTCAGCGTGTCGGCAAACGACGGCATCTCACTGCTGCCGCCAATATTCATATCCTCTAGCCGGGCACCGCCTAACCGGATCGCTGCCAACAGCGTCGGATCGCCATGGTGCCAGGTATGACCGGTTTCATCATGCGGCGGTGCCCGAAAAGTGCCATCTGCATTTTGTTCTTTCCAGTTCGCCTCCCCCTCCAAATTAGCGCCATGGCAGCTGGCACAATTGTCGGCATAGACTGTTTCGCCCAGTTGTACCAAATCAGGTGCCAGCGTGGGCAAAGGCGTCAGCGCTGTGTTTGCGTCCGTGCTATCCGATGGTGAACTGTCCAAAGGTTGACAGGCAACCAGAAGCAATAGAATCAGGGGCAAAATGCGTATCACAATATCCTCGCTACAGTAAAAAGTGCCCTCGTGAGGGCGCTTTTTAGATCATAAGCAGTCAATACCATGGCAAACAGCGCGATTTGGCGCACCCGCAGTAGGCCATTTGGCGGGTACTGGTCGCCAGTTAACTCAATGACGTGCGCCGCAGCGTTTGGGCGTTGATGGCCACAATGATGGTGCTCAAGGACATCACTAGGGCACCCACAGCTGGTGGCATGTTGATGCCCCAGGGCGACAGGATGCCAGCGGCCAATGGAATGGCAATGATGTTATATCCCGCCGCCCACCAGATATTCTGCACCATCTTGCGCTGGCTGGCTTTGCTCAGTTCAATAATCTTCACCACGTCCAGCGGATTGGACTGCACCAGAATCAGACCGGCAGATTCCACGGCCACATCCGTGCCGCTGCCGATGGCAATGCCAATATCGGCGCGAGTCAGGGCCGGGGCGTCGTTGACGCCGTCACCAACCATGGCTACTTTCTTGTTCTGCTGCTGCAGCTCACGCACCTTCTTGTCTTTGTCTTCCGGCAGTACCTCGGCAAAGTAGCGATCGATATTCAGTTCAGCCGCCACCGCTTTGGCCACGTCCTCGCTGTCGCCGGTAAGCATGGCCACCTCGATGCCCATCTCGTGCAGCTTTTGAATTGCCTGCCGGCTTTCCGGGCGAATCACGTCGGCGAGGGCAAAGGCAGCGATAATCGAATTTTCGCGGATGAGATAAATGACAGCTTGCCCTTTCTCACCGGCCTGTGCACTAAAATCGGTAATGGCCTGTGGTGATTGGATATCCAGATGCTCCAGCAGGCGCGGGCCGCCGGCATAAACGGCCATTCCGTCCACCACACCGCGCACACCACGCCCCTTCAATGCTTCAAAGTCATCAACATCGGCTGGCTGCACCGACTGTTCCTGTGCGGCGGTAACAATAGCGCGGGCAATGGCATGTTCCGAATCCCGCTCCAGCCCTGCGGCCAGCGCCAGCGCTTCGTCTTCCTTTACGCCATCTACCACAGCGATGTCGACCACGCCCTGTTCCCCTTTGGTCAGCGTACCGGTCTTATCAAAGATAATCGTATCCAGTTCGCGGGCCGCTTCCAGCGCCAGCCGGTCGCGAACCAGGATGCCGTTGCGCGCCGACAGCGCGGTGGTGATAGCCACTACCAGCGGCACGGCCAGGCCCAGGGCATGGGGACAGGCGATGACCAGTACGGTGACGACACGCTTGAGTACCTCCACGTCGAAGCCGGTAGCGATAATCCAGATGACGGCCGTCAATACCGCCGATCCCAGCGCCGCATAGAAGAGGAACGCTGCGGCCCGGTCGGCCAGCAGTTGCGTCTTGGATTTGCTGGCCTGCGCCTCTTTCACCAGACGCATGATGCCGGAGAGCGCCGTCTCATCACCAGTGGCCGTGATCTCAATGCGCAGACTGCCGCTGCCTTCGTTGACGGTGCCGCCGATGGCGCGGCTGCCACTCTCTTTCTTCACCAGCTTCGACTCGCCGGTAATCATCGCTTCGTTGACGTCGGAACGGCCGTCGTAAACTTCCCCGTCGGCCGGAATGCTGGCACCAGGGCGGACCAGCACCCGGTCCCCCGCGCTAAGCTGCGACACGGCAACGGTTTCGGTCTGGCCATTCTCGTTAATGCGTTCTGCTTCGTCTGGCATCAGCTTCGCCAGCTCATCCAGCGCCCCGGAGGCCTGGCGTACGCTGCGCATTTCCAGCCAGTGGCCCAGCAGCATCACGTCAATCAGGGTCACCAGCTCCCAGAAGAAGCTCTCTCCCAGGTCGAAAAACAGGGTAGCGATGCTGTAGATGAAGGCCACAGAGATGGCCAGCGAAATCAGAGTCATCATGCCCGGCTGGCGGTCGCGCAGCTCCCAGGTGGCCATCTGCAGGAAGGGCAGACCGCCGTAGATGAAAATCACCACGGCCAGCACCGGCGTGATCCAGGTGCTACCGGGGAAGCTTGGGGCCGCGTAGCCCAGCCAGCTTTGCAGCGCCGGGCTGAAGAACAGCACCGGCAGGCTGAGCAGCAGCGACACCCAGAAGCGGTCGCGGAACATTTTTTCGTGCCCGGCGTGGCTGCCGTGGCCGCCGTGGCTATCGTGTTCTTCGTGCTGTGTGTGGCTGTCGTGGTCCATTGGGTGTTCGGTGTGGTCAGTGTGGTCAGTGTGGGATGATTGTTGGGTGGAAACGCCCGTTTCCCCGCCATGATGATGCGTGTGTTGTGTGTGTTCGGTCATTAGGTCTACCTCTCATAAATTGGTGTAAGCTGTCTCTACCACGCTTGGCTGCCTGCGCAGCAGGGGGCGGATGTGGTGACAGTACTGGATGTTGGTAACGACCAGAATACGGCTGCCCGGATTATTGGCGGCGGCCTGCAGCGCGGCCTGAGAGACTTGCTCAATGTGCGCATGGTAGGCGTGGTGGCCACCCTGTCCAGCCAGGCGGCGCGTCAGACCGTAGAGCATATTGCCCACATCGTGACGCCAGCCCTGGTTGAGGGCATCGGGACCGTTGACGCCGGCCTGCAGCCAGTTGATAGTCTGTCGCAGCCAGCCAATCAGCGCGCCGCGCCAGCCGGTGGCGGCTGCTTTGGGCATTACCTGCTCACCGCCGATGGGTACGACGACGATATCAGTCTGCGCCGCCAGCGGCAGCAAAGCATCTCTGTATTCAGGGGGCAGGGAATGAAACGCTTGCCGCTGCCATTGTGCCATCGAGATGTCCAGGCAAAGCAGGTCAGGATTAATCTCCGCCACCAGCGCCACCAACGATTCCAGATCGTAGGGAATGGGCGCTTCGTGAAACTCTGCCAGGGTGCCGAGAACGGCAATCCGGGTCTGCGTGTTGGCCTTCTGTGCGTTATCCGTTGTCATGGTTTTATGATAGGGCACCTGCGCCGTGACCGATACGGCGAAAGCGCGGTGATTGCTCTAGGTGAAATCACGTAATGTTCTTTTTTCATGACTCAAACCCGTGCTGGACCGCCCACAGCACGGCCTCAGTGCGATTGTTCACATCCAGTTTGCCGTAAATGTTGCGCAGATGGGCCTCAATGGTGCGCACGCTAAGGAATAGGGTTTGGGCAATGTCTTTGTTTGTCATTCCCTGCGCCAGCAGCGTCAACACGTCTTGTTCACGGTCGGTAAGCGACTCAATCTGGTGTTGCTGAGGAGCGACATTGCCGCGGGCGAGGGCTAACAGCGCCTGCGCAGCCAGAGACGGCGGCAGCACGATCTCACCACGGGCGGTGGCCAGCAGGCTCCTCGTTAGCTCCGGCACGGTTGCATCTCTGTTGATGACGCCGGTCATGCCGGCCTGCAGCAGCGATACAATCTGTGGCAGATCGTACGCATCGACCAGATACAGACGGCCGTAATCGGGCAAGGTCTCCGATAATATGGCCGTCCATGGCGGCGGCGGATGCGGTAAATCGAAAAGGATGGTTGTGGCTGCCCGGGTGGGAGGCAGGGCGGTCAGGTCCTCGACATTGGCGGCCGTGCCCCAGACGGAGAGGCCCGGCTGCGCTGCCAGCAGTGCTTCCCAGGCGAGACGAGGCAGGGATGCCGAAGCCAGAATAATGACCTGTGGCGAAGATGGACCAGGACTCATGATGTTCCTTCGGAAACGAGCGTATGTCGATGGGTCAACCAGTGCCAGAAAAAGTAGACGAGTATCGCAGCGTCCAGCAGATATTCGAACACGGTGAATTGACGGCCGTAATAATCCGCTTCCC
>ERZ795053.6781-NODE-6781-length-11278-cov-19.049274_pt1 | contig 11278 bp, 11 predicted proteins | sample MGYA00375137_ERZ795053 | MGnify/ENA primary metagenome ERZ795053 (study PRJEB30182, sample SAMN05720284) | activated sludge metagenome | isolation source: Anaerobic digester | place: Hong Kong | collected 2014-12-17 ... | reverse complement strand
CAGGGGCGGGATCGGCGGGGGCGTCATGGTGTGCCGCTCAGAAGTACCAGGGGAACGTCGTCACGGGTGACGGCCGATGTTGGTAATTGTTGGCATGTGCGGCCTGACCTGCGCAAATGCACTTGTGGTTGTTGGAGGTCGATGGTCGCTCTGTGTCGTCCTGCCACATTCTTGCCACATCTTCGAGGCTGCTCAGGACCCGAACCGCTTGCGGTCCAGAGTCTTGAAGTAGAGGCGCTTCAGCGCCTGCTCAGCGCTGCGCTTCTCGGTGGCGAAGAAGTCGCGCTCCGAGGACGACAGGCCGACGGAGTTGATCTTGGATCGCAGGAGTTCCAGCGTGCAGCACAGGTCGGCGGCCTGGAACAGGCTGTAGTCGGACGGCACCACCTTGCGGACCTCGACCGTGCTCAACTGCGAGTTGAAGGCGCTGTTGACGATGTTGGTCAACTCCTTCTGCCCGTTGTCGTAGTAGATGACGATGCGGTCCCACGAGCTGAAGTACTCGTAGTTGTCGCGGATCAGCGCCCCCATGTCTCGCGACATCAGTGACACGAGTCGGTCGATCTCGCCGACTTCGCGCTTGTTAAGCACCAGCGAGTGCTGCCTGATCTCGCAGCGGTGAACGAAGTCCATCAGAAGCCGGAAGATGGCCCGTCGGGCAGGGACATCCATCCAGCGGTACTCTTGCTCGCGCCGAATGAGAGGTCCAGCGTGGATGGCGTGGTCGATCGGGAGCCCTCGGGCCACCAGCCCGTCGTGGATGCCGTCGAGGTGGCCGCTGATGCTGTCACTCTGGTCGTGGAACACGAGACCGACGATGTAGAACGGCGAGTGTTTCTCGTACGGCCCGAAGTCACCTGACTCGTCGATGAAGATGCTGAGTTCTCGCACGACCTACTCCAGAAACAACTTCAGGCGGGCCATGCCCGCCTGAAGGATGTGGCGAAGGTAGCTCCGCCTAAAGGGTGGACCATGACCCGAAGGTCAGCCCAGTGGGACAAGCCTAGCACGCGGGTTTGGCACGTCGGGCGGCCCAACACCTACACCTCTGGCGGAGGGTAGTCAGCCGTCATTCCCGCTTCGACCGGGTTGGGATGAACGCCCGCCCCTTCTAGCGCAGCCAGCCGCGCCGAGATGTCTCGTCGCCCTGCTCCGGGCCCAAGCCCGCTCTCTATCGCGCGAGCCAGGACTGCCGCCTCGCCCCCGTGGTTTCGTGCGTGCCGCAGGTGCCCGGCGGCCTCAGCGTAGGCCGCTGGGGCCGTCCCGTAGCCGTCGCCTCCGGCACCGTTCTCGACTGCATCCATGCAGCGGAAGACCAACTCAAGGTGGCTGACCAGTTCCGCGCCCTTGAGCTTGCCGGGCCAGGGGAACTTGGTGGTCGAGAGGAACTCCCAGGTCTGCTGGCCCTCGATCTCGGCTCCGCGATTCACCTGGTCATCCCGCCCAGGATAGGGCGTGTCGGAGTAGGTGGCTCCTGCCGGGTCGGTGACCCAGTGCGTCCAATAGCGACCGTCCCACCACCTCGAAGCCTCGCGGCCAGTCGGATCGGCGTACCAGCCCTCTGCCGGACCAGTCGGGGCTGCCTCCGGCATCGCTGGTTTCGCCTCGCTCAGGACCTGCGGTTGCGTCGGCAGGACCTGCGGCTCACGCGACTCCAAGTCGAACCCAAGGCGCTTCGCCAACCACTCCTGGGTGGCGCCCCACTTCAGCATGTCATTCGGATAGACCTCGAGGAGGTCGATGCCATGCCTCCCGGCGAGTTCGCGTTTCTCCTGGATTCGCGCGTCGTAGTCGGGGTTGCCGACGAGCCCGAAGAACTCAATGAACGAGTCACCCACGAGGAAGTCGCCTCGGTAGTTGCTGTCCGGGTATCGCGGCTCTTTCTCATGGTCGACGCCGTACGCCGAGAGCCAGTCGTCGATGGTCCGTTCCGGGAGAGACAGGCATACGTGCCCGTCGGCCGCCACCGACCGGACACCACGGACAGTGTGGTGCGCTCCGTCCGGAAGCACGCCCGAGACGGTGAGTAGGTTGAGCCACGACCCGAACGAGTCCTTGATCCGCTTCGCTGTAGGCCGCCGAGCCGCAAGGTCAAGAAGTTGTGACCGGGCGCTATCGCCGGAGACCGTCTCCAGGAAGTCACCGCCGCTGAAGAAGTCCTGCGGTGGTATCAGTCCGGTGAGCGTCGCCACAGCGCGAATCCAGTCAGCGATGTCGGCGTCCGAGAGTTTCAGGTCGTCAAGGTCGCTTCCGCCAGCGAACGCAGCGCCGGAGCAATCTTGGCAGTACCGGATGTTGCTGATGTCGCCGAGTTTGCGAGCCGTTGACGCTCTCACTTGATCTTGGCGGAATGCCTTCTTGCACCTGAGGCAGTTCAGGGTCTCCGGTGGTCGCATCGCCTGTTCAAGGCCGGTCGTCCGCGCCCGGGCAACCCCGAAGTACATCAGGACGTTGTACCAGGCGTACTGCTCGCAGACGGGATCGTTCGCTCGCCAAGCGGTGATGACGTCTCCGGGGGTGATCGCCACGATGGCATCGGAAAGGTGCCAAGGGTACAGCCAGGCGTATTCGGCGATTAGCCGCGCGAGAACCTCGTCTTGTGGCGCGCCCCACCACGCGAGGATGTGTTCGTTTGCCGCATACGACGCTGGCGCCTTCCACAGGTACGAGGTGTCGTCCGAGGCCGTCATGCCTGACCCTCGCTTTGGACCCCGGCAGTGGTCTGCCCGGCTTCGAGCAGACTCGCGACCCAGTCGACGGCCTCCGGGTACGAGGTTGTGTCGAGGACGAACTCCTGCCCGCGCGCAGCACTCTGAAGATAAACGCGGTCGCCGTCGAGGTGCCAGCGCTCGGGGTCACTGTGGTAGCCGAGTGGAGGGCGGCCCGAATCGGGAGCGAACCAGCTCGGCAGGCTCCACAACGAGCGGTTGCTTCCCTGCTTCGTGAGCCGGAGGCGATCGTCGTAGTGATCGAAGAGACCTGCGCCGGGAATATCGGAGTCGATCCCGTTGAGGGTGAGCTTGTCTCGTGCGATGTAGACGGTGTTGCCCCGCCCACGAGGGCTCGCGATGTGTGGGTGGTACTTCATCCAGGCAGGGTGCTCGACGCTGCCGACCGGGATGACATCGTCGATCTGCATCCACCCCCAGATCACGTGCAGGTCGGGCGCGCCGGGTACGTAACGAAGCCGCCCGCGGGACGATGCCACGCGCCGGAACCAGCCGAAGAACAGGAACAGGTCGCCGGGACCGACTTCTTCGCGGGCCAGGACGGACTGGGCGGCGTCGACCTGGCCGAAGAGTGGCCGCCACCCGGGTTCGCGGGGATAGGCAGACTCGATCAGGTCAGGGTCGAGGTGAGCGAAGTGGTCAGCGCGCGTCCGGCCGTTGGTCAGCTCGTCCGCGACCCTGCCGAGGTTCTGGCCTGCGATGGTGACGTCTTCGTAGCGGATCGGTGACTGCTTGTCCCGGATCGGCATCGGGATCATTGAGCCGTCGTCAAGGATGGGGTTGGCGACTTTGCCCGCGCCTGAGTCGAATGCCTTACGGCTCAGGATCAACCTCACGTCTCACGCCAACTCTGGTCGCCTGTCTTCCACTGCGTCGGCGCACCCAAGACGCCGCCGGGGAGGCCTGCGAACCATCGGGCGACGGTGTCGATCTGGTCGCCGCTGAAGTTGGACCGGTGGCCACGGCCAACGGCGAGAAAATGAAGTTCGTCGGGCAGCGCGGGTCCACTTCGGCCCCAGTAGGTGAATCGCTCGCAGACCAAGACGTGGTCGCCGCTGAGGTCCGTGCGCTTCAACCCGGCGTCTTCTGACCCGTCACGGTTGGAGTGGAACGACGGCATCTGGCGGTAGCCACCCACTACGGGTTCGTAGATGTTGTCGCCGGCCCGATAGACGATCTGCGGGGAGTTCATGACCGGCCGCCGGAGCTGATACCTCGGGTCGGCCCAGTACTCCTCGAACGCGATCACCTCCGCGACCTGCGTGGCGTAGACGATGCGTTCGCTGCGGCTCGACAGGCCGACGATGATGTCGCCGATATTGGCGGTCTTGCGGATCAGTGGCTTGCAGCAGGCGAGGGTCAGGAGGCCGTGGAACGGGTTCGGCGAGAAACCGGTGTCGTGAACGACGATGTAGGAGAAGACTCGGTTCGTCTGGACTGGATCGCCAACGTTCCACGTCGGCTCCTGCCTCGGGACGAACGACATGACGACACCGTCAGGGCCGGATGCTCCCAGGTTCGGTGCTTCGCGGTTCAGGGTGGCGACAGCCGGCTCGTCATCCCATCGCGGTCCGCATGACGCTGACGTTGCCGGGATGATGCTGCGCGACGGGGTAGGCGACGCAACTACCCGGGTCGCTGTCCCTCGGGTCCATGAGTGACCACAGCGCTCGCAGGCGATCTGACGGCGACCGTCGTCGACCGCGACCCCGCGCAGCTCCTCATCTTCGCCGCAACTGGGGCAGTCAATCATCGGTCACCTCCCTCGGTCTGCTCACCTTGACAACGGTATCGAGATGCACCGACAGAACTCTGGAAAGCCTCGAATCACTGATCGTTGTTGGCTGTTCAACTCTCTGCTCTGACACGCCTCCGAGCCGCTCTCAGACCCTGCCAAAGCGTCGGCACGCATGCTACGAAGGTTCGTAGACGGTCCGCCCCTATTGGGCGGGCCGAGCGTCATTTCAGGGTAGTTGCTGGACGTTGCTGATGGTTGCTGAAGCCGGACCCAGCAGGGAGACGTGGTGATCGGGATGCATGGTGGGGTGAAGTTCTACCGAGGGTCGGCGAAGGCGGCGCGTGCCTATGTCGAGTCCGATCATTCGCGCGCTGACGACTACTACCTCGCCGAGGGAAGCGGCCTCGCCCAGCGGTTCGTGGCTACGCCCGACGGCGTGACGGCGAAGGGTGATCTGGATGCGGCGAACTACGAGTCTTGGGTGGCCGGGATCGACGTCGACACCGGAGCCAAGAAGGGCCGGCTCCGCCAAGATGCGAACGCGTTGCGGTTCGTCGAGGTCACCGTCAACGGCCCGAAGACATGGTCGCTCGCAGCAGCCCTACACCCCGAGGTCTCAGCAGCTCTGGACGCCGCCCAAGACCGAGCAGCGGCTCAGATCGTCGGGTGGGTGGCACAGCACGCTACGACGCGGGTGGGTCCGCGTGGTCGTCAGGTGCAGGTGCCGGTCGAGCAGATCGAGGCGGTGGTCATCAGGCATTACACGTCCAGGGCGGGGGACCCCCATCGGCATCTGCATCTTCAGATCAACGCCCGTGTCTGGGCCGACGGCAAGTGGCGGGGTCTGCACTCGGTCGGGGTGCGGGACATGATCGAGGCGATCAACGGCATCGGTCACGCCGCCGTCGCCACCGACCCCGAGTTCCGTCGGGTGCTCGGCGACCACGGGCTGACGTTGGATGCCGTGTCTGGTGCGGTGGAGCAGCTCGCGCCGTACGTGGGGGCGTTCAGCGCGAGGACGAGTCAGATCCACCGGAACATCGACCGGTACGAGGCCGAGTGGCGGCGCGAGCATCCCGGTGAGGAGCCCGGGCCGCAGCTGCGGGAGATTTGGGACCGTCGTGCGTGGGCTGATGCCCGTCCGGACAAGGTCGCCTCAGTCAGCGGCGCTGACTTGGTGGCGGGGTGGAATGTCGAGTTGCGGGACCTCGGCTACCGCGACCCCACCTGTCCGGTCACACCGGAGGTGACGCAGGTGGCGTGGATCAACCGCGCTGGCACGGCGGATTGGGCGCTCGCTCAACTGTCTGCGAAGCGGTCGGCGTGGAACGTAGCCGACATCCGTGGCGCGGTCGAGGTCCTGATTGCGAAGGCCAACGTGGTCGCTGAGCCGGCGGCGCGGATCGAACTGGCCGAGGACATCACCGCCCGAGCGGTTGCTCGGTGTGCCTCGCTCCTCGCCTCGTCCGACGTGCCCGAGCACATCCGGTCCCTGACCTCGCAGCAGGTGCTTGATGTCGAGGACGACATCCTGCGTCGTCTCGCGCGGCGGGGCGAGCGGCCTGCCAAGCGGATTCGTGCGACAAGCCGTGGGCTGGTGCGTATCGACCCGAGCCAGTCGGCCGTCGTGGGCACACTGGCAGGCAGCGGACAACTCGTAGTCGTTGAGGGCGCGGCAGGTGCGGGCAAGACGACAGCACTTCGGGCGACCCACGAGTTGCTCTCGACCTATGGGAATCGGCTCTTGGTCGTGACACCGACCTTGAAGGCTGCCGAGGTTGCTGCCGCCGAGACGGGTGCGGAGGGCCACTCCGCTGCGTGGCTGATCCACCAGCACGGCTGGCGATGGGACGGCGAAGGCCACTGGACACGCAAGCCCGACGCGCAACCTGCTGCCGCCGCGCAGTTGCGTCCCGGCGACCTGCTGCTGGTCGACGAGGCCGGGATGCTCGACCAGGACACCGCCCGAGCACTGCTGACCATTGCCGACGAAAACGGCGCACGGGTCGCTTTGGTGGGTGACCGGCACCAACTCCCTGCCGTCGGGCGCGGCGGGCTCCTGGACCACGCGGTCGCGTGGGCGCACCCGACCGCGGTCGTGTCGTTGGAGAAGGTGCATCGCTTCGCTGACCCCGACTACGCGGCACTCAGTCTGAGGATGCGCAAGGGCGACAACCCCGACGCCGTCTTCGACGAGTTGCATCAGCGAGGACAGATCGTCGTCCACTCCAACGAGCTCGAACGCGAGGCCGCCCTCTCGGAAGCCGGCGCGAGCGGTGATCTGGTCGTGGCCGACACCCGCGAACAGGTCGCAAGCCTGAACGCCGCCATCCGCGACCAACGTCAGGGTGCAGCGGTCTCGGACGACGCGCTGGTCACCGCACGGGGCGAACAGATCGGACTCGGGGACCGCGTCGCCACTCGCCGCAACGATCCCGACCTTGGTGTCGCGAACCGTCAGACCTGGACCGTCACCCGCATCGGCGACGACGGTGGCCTCGTCTTGCGCGGCAAGGGACGCGACCGGGTGATCCCGGCCGAGTACGCGGCCAAGTTCGTCGAACTCGCCTACGCCACCACCGTCCACGGCGCACAAGGCGAGACCGTCGACCGAGCACATCTCGCCATCGGCGAAACCACCGGAGCAGCCGCCGCCTAGGTCGCCATGACACGCGGCAGGCACGACAACACCGCCCATCTGGTCGCCGAGACCGTCGAGGACGCCCGCAAGCAGTGGGTCGCGGTGTTCGGCCGCGACCGCGCCGACCTCGGTCCCGCCCACGCCAAGCGGCAGGCCCTCGATGCCGTCGACCGCTACGGTAGCCAGAGGCGTCGTCAGCCCCCGGAAGACCCGTACCGTCGCCAGATGCTGAGTGGCGATTCTCGGTCGTCCGGCGGGATCGGTTTCTGAGGCCGGGGTTTGCGTTTGCGGATCGGCTTCCACTCGACGCCGACTTCCTTGGTGATCCACGCGCTGAACCCAGCAGGGTCACGCGGAGACGTGTCCTGAGAGACGGTGGCCGCGTCGACAGCCGGCTGCCACGCCGCGCGGATCACGTCGGGGATGTTGAGGCGGTCCCATACCTGTATCAACAACACCCCGTCGACGGAGTCGAGCATCAGGTCCTCAAGGCCACGAACGATGACCCACTCGTAGTAGTTGATCCGTTCGGCCTCGACCGACAGGTCCCACACGCGGGTGCGCTTGGACTTCAACAAGACCCCGGCAACCTGAATCTTGCTGAAACAGTCGGGCATCGGCACCGACCACAACTTCTCAGGAACGACGTACCTGCCGATTTCGGGGTCCTCACGGTCCTCGAAAACAATGACCGGCTTGATCGCCAACTCGAACTCGATGGCGTCCAGCAGACGTTCGACCACCTCCAGGGTGGGGGACTTCTTGCGGGACTCGTACTCCGAGATCGACGACTGTTGCGTCCTTGCCCACAGCGCAAGTTCCTGCTGCGAGGCACCCGCACGCCTCCGCGCCAGCTCGATCACCGTCTTCGCCACCACCTCAGATTATCGCTGACCATCGATAGGGAGGGCGTGCGCACCTACTGGATGAGGCTAAGACCCGCTTGGCCTCATCGACCAGCAAGGAGCGCAACCATGACCACCGCACCGATGAACCACGACAACCACGAGCACGACGAGATGCTCTCCATCGAGGAAGCCGCCGCCCTGCTGCGGGTACCGGTCGCCACCATGCGCTACTGGCGCTACTGCGGCGACGGACCTCACAGCTTCCGCCTCGGCCGCCACGTCCGCTACTGGCGCACCGACCTCATCCTCTGGCGCGCCGAGCAGGCCAACCGTTCACGGCACGACTGAAGGACTCTGGCCATGTCGGTGCCCGAGCGCATCATGGAGACATCCCGGAAGGAGTAGTGCGATGGGCTGGGTTTGGAAGCAAGGCCAGGCGTGGCGCGGTGCCTACCGCGACGAGGCTGGTAAGCAGCACACGAAGTCGCATCGGCGGCAGATCGACGCGAAGCGGTGGGTAGCCACCGAGGAGGCCAAGGTCGTTCGTGGCGACTGGGTGAACCCTGCCGCTGGCAAGGTCACCTTCGCGGCGTTCTACGCCGATTGGTCACCCCGGCAGGTGTGGTTGTCCTCAACCCGGGAGAATGCCGACATGGCCGTCGCCGGGGTGAGCTTCGGCGACATGCCGCTGCGCTCGATCCGCCGCTCCCACGTTGAGGCGTGGGTCAAGGAGATGGTGTCCTACCTCGCGCCGACCACCATCGACACGAGATTCACCATCGTCCGAGGCGTCTTCCGGGCCGCCGTCGCGGACCGGATCATCCCCAGCGACCCGTCCATCGGGGTCGTGCTGCCACGCAAGCGCAAGACCGAAGCAGCCATGAGCATCCCGACAAACGCCGATGTCGCGCGGCTGCTCGACGCCGCCGAGCCACCGAAGCGTCCGAAGTCGCGGCCAGGGTTCACCGCGTTCGTCGCGCTGTGCGCCTTCGCCGGACTCAGGCGAGGCGAAGCCCTCGGCGTCCAAGTCGGTGACATCGACTTCCTGGCCCGCACCCTGCGCTTGACCCGGCAGATTCAACGCGCCAAGGCCGCCGACAAGAAGGCGGGCAAGAACCTCGTCGAAGCAGTCGCCGGGATCACCGTCATGACGCGGCCACCGAAGTACGAGTCCGAGCGCACCATCTACCTTCCCGACGAGCTGGTGGCGATCTTGTCCGAGCACATCCGTCAGCACACCCCGACCGGGGAGCCGACACGGTGGCTGTTCGACGAGGGCGGGAAGCCCTGGCACGACAACCTCGCCGACTACCGGTGGCGCTCCACCCGCACCGACGCGGGCGTGAACTTCAAGCTCCACGAACTACGGCACTACTTCGCCAGCGGCCTCATCGCCGCCGGGTGTGACGTTGTCACTGTCCAACGGGCGATGGGCCACGCCTCAGCCACCACAACACTCAGCACCTACGCCCACCTGTGGCCCAGCGCCGAGGACAAGACCCGCGCGGCCGCCTCCGGCATGGCGGCAGCGGTTCTCTCGGCTAAGCCGTCTCAGTCGGCTCTTCGGTGACGTCCTCAGCGTCGATGACCTCGGTGTCAACGAGCCCGGCGAACTGAGCGTTGAGTTCAAGCTCGACGTCAAACTCACCGTTCAGGTTCTTCACCAAGGTGTCTGCGAGCCGATGACCCATCGGCCGGAAGGTCACATAGGTCAGCCCGCCGGAGACGACACCACCGACCACCGGCACAGCCTTCGTGATGGTCTTCTCGACACTCTTCTTGGTGATCTTCACGCCGATCACCGCGCCGACCTTCTTGACCAACGGATACCAGGCCGTCTTGGTCAGCGCCTGCGCCGCCACCTTCTTGCCTAGGTTCGCGCCCGCGACCTTTGAGGTGCTCGCAACCAGAGCGGATGCTCCTGCCGCACCGAACATCGCTCCCAGGTAGGCGATCACGCGCATCTGAGCGGCCTCCGACAACTGGCCGCCGCCGTCGAACAAATCGTCCTCACCGAACAGGTAGGCCATCTGCTGAGCCAGGTTGATGGCGAAGCCGAAGTACTGCGCGACATCCGCGCCGCCCGCTGGAATCATCACAGCAGGATTGCTGGGCAGACCCGAGGCGAAAGAGACCATCGACGTCTTCGCCACGCTGCTCTTGATGAGGGAGTTGGCCTTCTTCCGAAGCGACTCAACGGAGTAGACCGCCTGCGGACCCTGCTCCAAGATGACGTCGATGTGCTCGGAATCGCCGAAGTGCTTCCGGAGGAACGCCTCCCGGTCCACGCGGACGACCGGCAACTTGGAGACAGCACCAATTGTCTGGAGCGTCGTCGCGTAAAACTTGTCTTGGGAGGGTTCCGCCATGCGGGAAACAGTAGTCGGCGAGGCCGACAGAAACGCTGAGACCTCAGCTTACAGGTCAGGGGGCGCCGACAGGAACAAGGCATCGCGGATCATGGAGCGAGCGGCGCCCGACACCCGGCGATTGTCGTGCGGCTCGCTCTCGCGGGGTCCGACGTTGCCCACCAGCGTCCAGAGGCTGTTGTAGATCGGCCAGAGCTCGCGGGTGGTCGCGGACAGGCCATCGCGGTCCTTCCAGCCGGCCTCGGCCATCGTGCGGGCAACCGTCTTCATGTCGACCCGATCCCCGGAGGCGACCATGTGGACGAGGACCACTGCGCCGACCGAGCCGGTGAAGTCGTCGCCGCTCGGCACCAGGCGCTCCACGAGGAACGCCCACAGGTCGTCGGGATCGGCGAGGGCGGCCTTGCCTGCTTCGGTGAGCCGCAGCGAGTTCTTGAACTTCCGCAGCAGCCGGTAGTTCTGCAATGTCGCCCGGAAGTCAGTGACGATGTGGACATCGATCTCGCGGGTCGCGGAGTGAATCCAGTCGGCCGCCGTCGGTAGGACGGTCATGAACTCGGTCAGCGTCGCGGGCTTGATCCAGCCCGCAGCGGTCAGCGGCAGCCCCTCACCAGAGCCAGCACGTTCCAGCAGCCACAGGTGCGCGGCGAGCACCTCCCGCAGAGCCTCGCCCGTGGGCGACGGTCCGGCCGACGCGCCGACCTCGGCCACACGATCCCCCAGCGCCTGCTGGAGCGGCGACCCGGCGAGACCCGGCAAGACGTGGCTCAGTCGCGGGTGCAGGTAGCGGCGCTCGTGCCTCACTTCTGCCACAACTCAACCCTCACTCGCGATTCTTGCCACACTCCTGCCACACCTGACGGCCCATACCGCCTCTGACCTGCACAAACGCGTCAGGTCAGTAGTACCAGGGGAAGGGGGACCAGTCGGGGTCGCGCTTCTCGAGGAACTGG
>ERZ795053.6777-NODE-6777-length-11281-cov-47.256369_pt1 | contig 11281 bp, 15 predicted proteins | sample MGYA00375137_ERZ795053 | MGnify/ENA primary metagenome ERZ795053 (study PRJEB30182, sample SAMN05720284) | activated sludge metagenome | isolation source: Anaerobic digester | place: Hong Kong | collected 2014-12-17 ... | reverse complement strand
CGGGCAGTAGTTGAGCGCCTCCAACACGATCTTGGCAAAGGCGTACACATACGACGCGGGAATCTCGCCGGGGGCGACGGTCTGCGGGCGCGAGAGATCCGGCGGCACATAAACGCTGAGCAGCGTCGGGAGCCGCCAATAGGCGACGCCGAACACGCCCAGGAGCGCGCCGAGCAGCCCAATGATGCGATTCCGAAAGCGCAGCTCCTGCTGGAGCGCGCCGTTTTGGGTCTGGGGCGTGGGCATGGCGGTGCGTCCTAAAAGCGCGGCGGGCGCGCCGGGAGCGGGTTGCGTTCGGCCTGGTAAATCGGCCCGGCTCGAAGGAACGGCGCCCCACGGGCGCGCACCGCCCGACGGTGTTTTTCGTAATACAGCGGCTTGCCCACCCGCTGGGCATGGATGCGCTGGGTGAAGCCATAGGCCAGACCCCACCACAGCAGCAGGCCGGGCACCAGCCACAGGACCGGGAGCGGCGTGAGCGTCATCAACAGGGCCGTCGTGATGGCGGCCAGGGCGCCGCCCCGCCATAGGCAGGTTTTGATTTCCGACCAGGTGCAGCCGAAATACACGATCGGTTCGCGCTCCAATTGGCTGAGGGTGTGGTCGGGCTTCATGGATTACCCGCCAATGGTGACTTGGGGATTGATCGAAATGGTGGTCAACCAGGTATAAATGAGCACCGCCAGCACCACGCCGACGATCACCACCGCGATCACCATCCCCAGGTTTTTCATGAACAGTGACCATTCACCCATGCGCCGGGCATCCGAGAGCGTGGTGAACACGTCGCCGATGCCGCCCATGACGCCAAAGCCCAGGGTGATGAACGCGCCGGCGATGATGACCATGGCGATCACGGTCACCATTTGTTTCAGAAAATCCTCGCCGGCCAGACTGTCCGGCAGAATCGTATCCAGAGAGAACGAGGGGGTGGACTGCGCCGCCGCCAGTTCGGGTAGCAGCAGCAACGCGAGCGGCACGAGCCACAACATGGAAAAACGGGAACGAATCATCATGAATAGAGCACTCCCAGGGTCGAGACAAAAAACAAGAGGGCGGCTATCACCCACAACAGCGCGCGCGGGGCGTGATCCACCGATCCACGCACCGCTTCGAAACCCACCTGAAACACCCAGGCGAGCACGAGCCAGGCGCCAAAACCGGCGCACAGCACCATCAGCCCGCCGGCCAGATGCGTGGCCTCCACGCCGGTGGCGGATTGAAAGGCGCTTTGAATGTCGGTCAGCGTCGCCATGTCAGCGCCGCCGCGTCAGGGACGTCGCCACCGGCGCGGGGGGCGCGGGATGCACGACGGTCCGTACTTCGTTCAAGTACGCGGCGCTGCGCATCCGCGTCATGCGCAACTGCTCCAGCAACGCGGGGTAGTTAAAGCGCACCGGCGCGGTGTCGTCCGCATATTTGCGGGCCAGGCCTTCGGCGTACTCGATCAGGTAATCCAATTCCTGCACCAGCGCATGAATCTCGGCCTGCTGCGGACCGGCCACGCTGCTGGCGGGCGCCAGCAGCGCGATCAGGGCGCACGCCCGGAGCGGGCGCGCGATTCGGGTCGGCATGTTCACGAGGAAGCTCCCGGGCGTTGTTGCGCGAGATAACCGGTGACCTTGCGCACATAATCTTGGGTTTCGGGGTACGGCGGAATGCGGTTCCCGTACTTTTGCACCGCGCCTTCCCCTGCGTTGTAACCGGCCAGGGCCAGGCGCAGATCGCCATCGAAGTAGGCAATGAGCCATTTCAGGTAGCGCAGACCGGCGCGCAGGTTGGCTTCGGGATCGTGGCGTTGCCCGCGCGGCACGCCGAAGCGTTCGGCGGTGGCGGGCATCAGTTGCATCAGGCCCACCGCGCCTTTGGGCGATCGCGCGCCGGGGCGGTAGGCCGACTCGGCGGCGATCACGGCATGCGCCAGCGCCGGGTCCAGCCCTTCGCGCCGCGCCATTTGGTTGATCAGCGGCGTCCAGCGTTGCGCCGGGGCCGTCGCGAACACCGGGGTGATGGGCGCGGCCGGTTGGGGCGTCACCGCCGGGCGGGATGCCGCCCGCGCCGCCGCCCCGTGTTGCGCGGCGGCGTTGAGCGTCACGCGCGGCGAGGTGACGGCGCGCAAGGGTAAGGGGGAATCCGCCGCCCAGGGCCAGCCCACCGGCCCCACCGCCAAGGTCCAGCCCGCCGCTCGGCCCTTCTCCAGAAAGGCGCGCAGGGCGGCGCGATCCGGCAGGAACACGGTCTCGCAGCGCCCGTTCGCGCAGGCGCGCACCGTCCATGGCCAGGGTTGAGGCGCCGTTCCAAACGGCGTGGGCCGTCCCGAAAAACGCAGGGCGGCGGCGTACAGCGCCGACGCGTGAATCCCGTGTTTCGCGGCGATGCGCTGGTATAACAGCGGCGGTTCGGCGGCGGCGACCGGCAGACTCGCGGCAGCCAGCAGCAGGCCATAAACCGGATGGGCGATCGGCATGGTCAGTATCCCGTGCTGCGGGACCGCGCATCATCGCGCGCCAGGTCCTCGTTTTGCCGGACGCTGCCTTGCAGGCGGCGCCACGGCGCCTGGATTGCGGCCGTGGCCACGGTCCCCGCGGCGCGATGCCGGCGGCGTTGGCGATAAAGCGCGAGATAACCTTTTACCTTGCGCACGTAATCTTGGGTTTCCCGGTACGGCGGAATGCGGTTCCCGTACTTTTGCACCGCGCCTTCCCCCGCGTTGTAACCGGCGAGGATCAGGTCCAGTTGGCCATTAAATTTCCGGCTCAGAAATTTCAGGTATCGGATGCCGGCGCGCACGTTTTTCGCCGGATCGTAACGGTCGTTGGGCGTCAGTCCGTAGCGGGCGGCGGTGGCGGGCATCAGTTGCATCAGGCCCACCGCTCCCGCCGGTGAACCGGCCCGGGCGTGGTAACGGGATTCTTGCGAAATCACCGCATGCACCAAGGCCCGGTCGATGCCTTCGCTCAGGGCAATGGCGTCGATCAACGGCGTCAGTTGCCGTTGCCGCGCGGACACGATCGGTCGCACCGCCGCCGCGGGCACCCCACCCTGATTAGAAAGGCTTGTCATCTGGGCGGCGTCATAACGCAGGGCGGCGTCCGGCGTCCGGGCCGTGGGCGTCCGGGCGGACGAACCGCCGGTGTCGACGGCATCGGAACAGGCGTTTAACCACACGCTGGTGGCGAGGAGTCCGGACACGGTCAGGCGCCTCAAAACAGCCGTCCGATCCGCGCGCCGTGTCGCCGCACCAGGGCCAGGGGCGACGCAATCTTCTCGGCGCGGGCAAACACCAGCGGGTCGAAGCGGCGCGGTTGGACGCGCGCGGCGGCGGCCTGGCGTTCGGCGTCCGTCCAGGACGCCTGGCCGGCTTCCAGCCACGCGACGAGCGCGGTCGGATCGGCGAAGTCACGGCCATAAAGGGCGATCGTGAGGGTGGGTCGCTGGAGCAGCGCCCGCAACCGGTCATAACAGGCGTCCTGGCACGCCGCATCCACCAGCAGATCCACCGTATCGCCCGCCTGTAACCCGGCGGGATCGATGCGCGGCAAGGATCGGATCGCCGGGTGCGGCGGCGCTGAACCGGGCGCGCTCGGGTGGGATGGCAGGGAAGCCGCCGCTTGCGGCAACCGGGAAAAATTCACGTATTTTTCCGGGCCGAACAACCGGCGCTGCGCCGCGCCCACCGCCTGGGCAAAGGCGGTCTGCGCTTCGATACGCTGCCGCTCCGCCATTAAATAGCGTTCGGCGTAGCGCGCCTGGCGTTGGGGGTCGGTCTCGATGATCCCCAGCACCATGATGGGATCCAGGTGCGTATAGAAGAATCGGCCTTCCCGCGTCATGTAGTTTCGGTAGCGCGCGACGTCGGCTTGTTCCAAGCCCCAATGGGCGGCCAGCGCCGCATCGGTGATCGGGGTGTAGTCCAGGGCGGTGGCGGTGATCGGCGGCGCGGCGCGGGCGGCCAAGGGTAGCGCCAGCAGCGCGGCGGCCATGATTTGGCGTGTCATGGACGGGGCGGCGTTCATCGGCAGGCATCCCCCACGCAAAAGGCGGTTTCCGGGGCGCGCGGACGATCCGGGCGACACCAATAAACGCGCTGCGCCCAGGGCACGGTGAGATCGCGCTCGGGGTAGCGGCAGCTCGCGTCGGCCGCGGCGTTGGGCGTGACCGGGACGGTCGGGCAGCCGCTGAGTCCGAAAAGGCTGAGGAGGAGCAGGCCGGCGCCGCATTTCATGGCGACACCTCCGGTTCGACGCCCTCGCCCGGCGGCGCGGTTGCAGGCGCGGGCGCAGGCCGGTACAGCGGCCGGCGCTCGAAACTCACGCGCCGATTGACCGGATCGACCACCAGGTCCCAGGCCGGACCCGCCAGGCGTTCCAGGGCCACCCCCAGTTCGACCGGGCCGACCTCCCGCTGGGCTTCGGGATAGGGCTGCACGTACAGCCGCTCGATCGCCGGATCGGCGGCCCACGGTTCGGCCAGCCGATAACCGGTGCCGGTCAGCAGTTCGTATAGCCCCTGACCTACGGTGGGGCCGTGGACGGTGCGATAGATCGTCTGGGCCAGATCCGTTGCTACGGGCGCTTCATCGATCGTGACGTAGCCGTCGTACAGGCGCGGGGCCGCGTGCGCGTTCGGGAATACCAATAACGATGCTAACCCCAATCCCAAGCCGGTTATCCGGATCATCACTAACCTCCGGTTGAGAGGGTGCCTATCAAGCACCATCACTACTTTACTTTAAGTTATATAATATTTTTCTATGATATAAAACTTTAATCTTTTTTCAAGTGTTTTTTTGATTTCTTTTAATATTACTTAAATTTATTATTTTCAATAACTTATTAAATGTTTAGCACGATAAGCGGCAGCTAACGGGTCGAATTCCTGAACGATCAAAGGATGCGCCCCCTGCTTGTATATTTCGCTATAATGCGTGGAATTCCGTTATAGAAACCGGAGGAGTGCACCGGAGAAGGGCTGGCGTAACGACAGGATTCGCAACGCCGAGTGAACAGTGACCTTTTCATTTTGATCCGCGCCGGTTTTTCGACACAGTTTTCGCAGATTTATTACATAATAATCAAATGTTTATTCGACAACGCGCGCTCAATGGCCTGTTTCGGCCTCCTCGTTCGCTCAAAGCATGGCCTCTCTGGAAAGCCTCACCCAGCTTCTGCTGAGCAGCCTGGAGGACGTGGCGCGTCTGGTCTCCTTGTTGGATACCACGATGCAACATCTCCCGGCCCCGGCCTTTGAACTCTCTTTGGAGGGCGCCATCTGGTATCTCAACCAGGCCGCGTCGGAAGCGATTGGCGTGGCCCCCCAACAGGCCGTCGGCACTCGGCTCACCACCTATGTCACCGATAGCCTGATGACCCAGCGCCGGATTGATGCCTTGCCACAACGCAGCACACCGCAATCCTGGCCGGATGCCTGGCGGCGCGGGGGAGACACGCAACCCTGTCGACTGACTGGATTCGCGCTCCCTCGCGCCCTCAGTCCGGACCGTCCCCGTCTGATTGTTTGGTCGGAACCACCGGCCAATCGCCCGTCTGACCCGACCGCGGACGACCGCTCACCGCCCCTGATCCCCACCGACCGGCTCTTGTGCGGGCAGGATCTCGATCCGCTGCGTCACAAACTGGGCCTCGGGGTCAACCGGCTCTGCGAGATGTTGGCCATCTCAGCGGTGACGTGGTACGCCTGGCGTCGCCAGTCGACCACGCCAATACCCAGTCGCACCACCGCGCTCCATCTACGGTTATTGGATGCCCTGCCGGAGCTGGTGCAGTTGGGCGCGCAACCGGCGGATTTACAGGAGGCGCTCCGCACCCATCGTGGATTGGACGTGACGTTTACGGAGTTGGCGTTATGGATGGGCGTGGAGCGCCGCTCAGGCTATACCTGGGCGCACGGCAACCCGGCCAGCGATCAGGTCCAGGCGCTCACCCGTACCTTGTTACGGGTTTTGTTTGAGAAACCGCGGGAAACCTGGGATCAGTACCTGGATCTGGTGGCGCAGCAAGCGCGCCTCGAACAGGTCGACTTGGCGACCATGAAATCCTGGACCGCCACCGTACCTGACCTATCGCCCTCGCCCGACACAGCGATTGAAAATCAAAAGCCCGCCCGCCGGATCGCACGGAATAAACCGGCGCAATCCCCACCCCGCAAATCAACGACCCAGGCGGCCAAGAAGGATGCCAGCCCCACCCCACCGCCCCGTAAGAAGCCCCGTTAACCCTGCGCAGTGCGTGTCTGCACAGCACACTCAGCGCGGGTAAAAACCCGCCTCTTTTGACGCGGAGTATGAAGCCCCTTTTCGGGGGATCGGCAAAAGACCGGCTGGACAGCGGCTCCCAAACAAATTTTGCTGGAAACGCAATGCCCCTTAAGCAGCGACAGGGAGCCCCGCAAACGCCAGCTGATGAACGGTATTGACGGCGAAGTGAAGGAAAACGGCGGAGTCAATGCGCCCTGTTAGGTAGTAAACCAGGCCATAGGCCAAGCCCGCTAGCGTGGCCAGGAGGACGAAAGTCAGGCCGCCGCCCGCATGAACGCCACCGAAGAAGAGGCTGGCGACGATCAGGCCCCATCCATCGGCGTGAGACGACCTGCCCCAGTGACGCGCCCAGCGCATGCAGAGGGTTTGCACGATCCCTCGAAAAAAACTTTCTTCCAGGACCCAGACAAACAAAAAATTACCGGACGCATGTGTTCCAGGAAAAGAGCGAGCGGAATCAGCATCAGGAGCGTCACCGGTAATGCCACCGTGAAGGTTTTACCGAGTTGTTCGCGACCCCATCACCACCCATCGGGCAAGAGCGGCGTCAGCACTAACGGGGGGACCAGGGCGAACAGAAGCCGCTTCTCCGGGGGAAACAGGACCTGTTTTCCACTGACGTCCAGCAAAGGAAAAGGCGTCAGCCCTGGAAACTGGCGGACCCCCAAAGCCAAGATGATGAGAAGATAAACCAGCCCGGTGGCGACCCGACAGGCGTGTGTCGGACAGCGCTGCGTTTTGAGCGCCCAAGTCAGGCACCCTAAACCGGCCAGCATCGGGAGGATCGTTGGCGCGATGCTTCCGCTGGCCACCATCCCGGCAAACGGGATGAGGAGCAGGCTCCCGCCGCTGAATTGCCACCCCCGTTGGCCAGACCCCAGCCCCATCCAAAATAACAGTCCGCCCGCGAATAACAATAAAGCAAGTCCCATAAGTGTCTTACCCGAGGCCAATCTCGATTCAAAGGCGTGATGTTACTCTCTCCTGAAGGAGGTGTAGAGAACGGGTTGAATCCCGTTAGGGTTCTCCATAAACTGTGTTTACTTTTCACGGTTCGAACACCCGCTATGCAAACGGCGCCGGTTCTGCTTAATATAGAAACCGCATTAGCGAATTGTCGCGGCAACCCTGCCCTGGTTCAAGTGTTGGTGGCGCGATACCGGACGCAGCTGCCCGAGGAACAGAACCGGTTAGCACACGCACTGGCGGCCACGCCCCCGGATTGGGAGACGCTTCGTAAGCGAGCGCACCGTCTGCAATCCGGCAGCGGTTACCTCGGTGCAGAGCGGATTGCCGAGGCGGCGCGCCAATTGGAAGTGGGTGTTCTTGCCCGGGATTCGACGGACGCGTTGATCGCCGCCAGTGAAGCATTGGCGTGCGCGTTTGCGGAGTTTTTGGCCATTCCCCTTGAAGAGTGGGAAAGACGGCTGCAGGTTGTAAACAGGCCTGCGGTCGGCGCGGTACCCTGATCGCATCCAGACATTCATTGGGTTTCATCATAACGCGGTGACCCTTTACGCCTTCGACTGACCCCTGGTCAGAGGGTCGGTGGTGGGCGTGGGTTATTGAGGGTTATTGTGATGAAACAACATCAATCTCCACGATTCGGGTTCTCCACGCGCCATAGCCCCCGGATCTGCCGATCTTTTCTCCCGTGTGCCATTGGATGCCTACTGGCGGTCGCCAGCCTTGGCTGGCCCTTGAGCGTCGCCGCAGAAGGGCGCCCGAACGGCGATCACGATGACGCCGAGTGGGACGATGCCTCCTGGGTGTTGACCCCAGCGCGCTTACCGCAACGCCTCGATGAAGCGCCCAACGCGATGACGGTGATTGACCGCGCGATGATTGAAGCGTCGGGCGCACGCCGGTTGGAAGAGGTCCTCCGGCTGGTGCCGGGTTTCCAGGTGGGACACAAGTACAATAACCAACCCACGGCCGCCTATCATGGCCTGTCAGACGAGTTTGCGCGCCGGGTCCTGGTCTTGGTCAACGGCCAGCGTATTTTTCAGTACTCCTGGGGTGGAGTCGATTGGAATAACTTGCCCATTCCGCTCAAGGACATCGAACGGATTGAGGTGATCCGCGGTCCCAGCGCCGCCGCCTACGGTTCTAATGCGTTGACGGCGGTGATCAACCTTCAAACCGGTAGCGCTGCGGAGTATGCCGGATGGACAGGCCAAGTGGCTGCGGGTAACAACCAGATTGCCGATGGATTTTTGCGCTGGGGCGGGCGAGCCGGTCGGCTGAACTACGCCCTTTCCCTGGCCAGCACGGGAGAGGGTGGCTATCCGGCCATCTACGACGATCGCCGCAACAACCTGCTGTTATTCCAAGGCGAACTCCCGCTGGGGGATCAGGGTGAACTCCAGGTGTTCGCTGGGTACGCCCGCGGCAACTACGAAGCCCAGAACGTCAATCCGGCCTATCCAGGCACGTTCGAGCGCGATTTTGCGAACATCAATCACTTTCAAAGTCTCCAATGGCGGCGGTCCTTCACCCCTAGCGACGAACTGCGGTTGACCCTGTCCCGGAACCAAGTTCACCACGGCGATCCTGGCTTTTCCAGTGCCGACGTGATTCCAGGGGTCACTCTGAAGGTTGACTTCCAGTTTGAGGAAGAACGTGAGGAACTTCAGCTTCAATATGCCCGGCGCTTCTCCGACCAGTGGCGGGTGGTGGCTGGAGGGGGTTATTACCGGGATGCGTACCGGTCGCCCTACTACCTCAATACCGATGACACGGTGGTCACCCACGTCACCCAATTCTTTGGCCATGGTGAGTACCGACCTTGGGAACCGGTGGTATTCAATCTCGGCGCCATGCTGGAACGTGCGCCACTCTCCAACGAGTGGCTGTTTCTACCCCGTTTATCCGCGCACTGGCATTGGGGTCACCACCAGACCGTGCGGGCGATTTATGCCACCGGCTCTCGTCAACCGTCGATTTACGAAAACCAGGGCCAAGCCGTGATTCGTGGCCTTAACCAGCCGCTGACGTTGTACCGGGTTTACGCGACTGGCCGCGAGCAAGGGGGATTGGCCCCTGAACGCAATCGTTCCCTCGAACTGGGTTATTTTTGGCAACCCGCCCCGTCGATCCATTTCGATCTACGGTTGTTTCAGGAGCGAATTACCGACTTTATTACCGCGTATAACCGGCTCGAAACCCGCTACCCGACCGTGCAGTCGGGCAACACCGTGGTTGATTTCAGCAACGATGCGCCCATTCGTGTGCGTGGCGGAGAGGCTCAGGTCCATTGGCAGAATCGGAACGGCTTCCGCCTATTTGCCGGGTATGCGTGGCTCGACGCCGATGCCGACGGCTCACCGTTTGATGTCGACTACCCGCGGAGCGTTCCGCGTCACGCGGCCAGCGTCCTTCTCAGTCAGGATTTTGCTGAAGATTGGCAGGCGAGCCTTGCTTACGCCTATCAGTCAGACATGCAGTGGTATCGTGAGGCGCCAATCGATGCCTACCACCAACTCTCGGGGCGGATCGCCAAACGTCTGCGATGGGGTAAAACGCACGCCTTGGCCGAGTTAATCGGCGGGAATCTGGTGGAAGACGTCAGTGATTATTTGCCTAATCGCGCGTGGGAGCGTGGCCTGTTTTTTCGCTTCTCCCTTGATTATTGAGTGAAGCATTCGCGCGGGCATGCGGCCTCACACCCTCGGTGGCTGGTTGCTGGTGGGCTGGTTAGCGTTCCAACCCGCCTGGGCCGGGTCCCTCACGGTCTTGTTTCTGGCCAGCGGAGAGTCGTTCTTTCACGGGATGCGAGGATTGCCGTTGTGGCCTTCGGAAACCCGATCGGCATCGCGGTCGATCACCACGCGGGCTGGGGAAACCTTGTATGGTTTCATTGCGGCGAGCACGCCACGGAAAGCGCTGACGGCGAACCCCAGTGCGACCCTCGCCGGATATTGCCAGCCGGATCGCACCGACGTCATTGTGGCTTTCGATGAGGCGGCGGCTCAAGCCGTCGCTCAAGAATGCACCGTTCCGCTCCTCGTGGTGCGAGTGTCCCGCCAACAGGTTGCCGCGTTGCGGGTGCTTCCGCTGCGAGATCGGACATCAGCCCTGTACCTTGAAGCCGAACCGCGCCTTAATCTGCAATTGATGCGAGTTCTGTTGCCAGAGGCCCGTACCGTGGGGGTGTGGGTCGCTACACCCACGCCGGCGTGGTTATCTCCACTCCGGGCCGAGGCGCAGCGTTTGCAATTGACGTTGGAGGAAATGGTGGTGAGCGACGATTTGGAAGCGGTGCGAGCATTGCGCCCGCGCCTGACGCGCCTGGATGCAGTGCTGTTACCCCCCGACTTGACCCTGATCAACGAATGGTCGCTCAAGCCGTTGTTGTTAATGACCGTGCGTCAAGGGGTACCGGTGTTCGGTGGACTGACGGCTCGCTATGTCGAGGCCGGTGTGCTGGCCGCCGTGGTGGCCGATGAGGCGCGCGGGTCCGAGCAGATGCAGCGTTTCATTGATGAGTTGGCGCAAGGTCGCACCCCGGCGCCGGCCTATCCCACCGCGGTGCGCGTCGTGATCAATGCCACAATGGCCCAAACGCTAGGCGTTTCAGCCGAAGCCCTCGTCCGCGCCCGGTCATTGTTTCCGAGGTATTAATCCCATGCTTCCTCTCAAGCACCGCTCGTGTCCGTTCAGCATCCATCGCCAGATCATGATGATTGCCCTAACCCCCGCACTGGTCGTCACCGGCTTGTTGGTGTTCATGGTCTATCAAGGCAACGTCCAGCACAACCGGCAATTGTTGGAACAACACGGCCAGTTTCTGGCCACCCAACTGGCTGGCGCGCTGGAATACGCGCTGGTCACCGGTGCGCTGGAGCAGTTACCGGCCATCGTCGAGGCCACCATCCAGCCGGCGACGGCGATCCTGGGTACCCCGGTGCGCGGGGTCACGGTGACCGACCCGGACCGCCGCGTGCTCTATCGACGAGATCGGAAGAGCACACGTCTGAACTCCAGTCACGTTCGGTTATCTCG